>JGI24705J35276_12238050_pt1 | contig 15305 bp, 14 predicted proteins | sample TergutNt197P4_FD_35276 | JGI IMG/M metagenome (IMG submission 35276) | reverse complement strand
TTTGTACTTCCGCATTTTGTGCACGACATAACCAAACCAATACATACAACACATCACAACATAAAAACGTTACTTAGTTAACACCCTCGACTATTATTGTTACTATTTTAAATAGTAGCTACAACACATAATATAACCACGGTTAGATGTACGGGAGTAGCTAAACATGAAAAATAACAATCGACAAATTACACAAATTCTAATATGGTTGATGACAAGAACAACCGGTGGCAAAACCCGAACCCAAATAATCCAAAGTCTAAAACAAACACCTCAAAACGCGAATCAATTATCCACAGGGTTAAAATTCAGTTACAAAACGATATGTCACCATCTTGGGGTTTTACAAAAAAACAGACTTCTTATCTCAACAGGCAACACATATCCTACTGTTTACTTCCTCTCCGAAACAATGGAAGAAAATTACGAAATATTCCAAGAAATAACCAGCCCAAAAAAACTAAACGCTGCTGCACTCTAAAAACAAACTCGGTTTGAGATTAGCAGTTATTGTATATAGAAGTACGGTATAGGTGGATAGCGTATTTGGTTACTCGGATCATGGAGTGTCCTACGCATCTAGATGATATGGCAGTGTAGGATAGTTTCTGTTTTGTAGCCATTTGAGGCTGTGCCGGGCTCTCACAAAGGCGTTATTCATAGTCATGGTGGATTCATCAACTGCAATACTCTTAAGATTCACTGGAAATTTAAAAACTTGAGAAGCGAATATGTTCTCAGAAGGATGGAGCCTCGAGCGGGCTTAACCTGTTTGATAGCAGAGCCTTTCCCCAAAATCACATCTTGATTTTGAGGATTCATAATAACCACTAAAAAAAAGAAAATAAGTAACTTATACATAAGGTTTTCATTGCTTATCGGCATATTAACAAGTGCTCACCAAATGCTTCTAGCCGGAATTTGGTGCTCTGTGCATGGTGTCCTTCCTCAAAATCAAATCGATTTTGATGGTTCATAATGTAGTACACCATCGGCGATGCGCTGGCTCTGGAAGAATCACGAAAGCGCATAAAGTTTTTTGCAGTATAACGGTTAAGGTTTGGAGGAAGAAGACCAGTACAACATTTTGGTGCCTTTGGACCAGATATTTATTAAACTACAACTACGCTCCATTTTTTATAGAATCAGCATATTGAAATAAAATTCAAAGTTTTAATGCATAGAGTCCTTGTGCAACACGATGCGTTTTATCATTAACACCATACTGTTTGTTTGAATTCTTAATTAAAGTCATTGTTTGCTCAAAGTAACTGAAAATTTGTTGAGCAGACAAATACTTACTGTTAAACACAGGAGTAGAAAAATTATACTTATTCCAATCTTTGCTAAAAATATCCATACCCAATTCGTTAGCATGATCAAATGTGTCTGAGCCTGGAAACGGAGTATTAATCCCCACCACAGTAGTAACACAATACTCTTTAATCAATTTCTCGATAAACTGCATTGTATTACCCACACTCTCAGATGTATCAGAATGGTGACCAATCATAAAACTGCATCGCGACAGTATACCAGCTTCAAACGTGGATTTAACCGCACGTTCAACCATTTCAACGGTTGTGCCTTTCTGAATATCACGCAACACCCCATTGTCACCACTTTCAACACCATACTGCAACTGCTTACAGCCCGCTTTTGCCATCAATTCTAGTAAATCTTTCGTAATACAATCAGCCCTTGTCTCACACCACCACGCAACATCTAGGTGTTCTTGTAAAATACGATTACAAATCGCCTCAGCCCTTTTTGGAACGGCAGTAAATGTATCATCAACAAAACAAAATGTTCTAAGGCCATACTTGTCGTAGAGTAACTTTATTTCTTCAAAAACATTATCAACACTTCTAAAACGATATTTACCACCAAAAATGTTCTTACCAGCACAAAATACACAATGATAAGGACAACCCCTACCCGTCACCATACTACCACAAATAGGATACTTTCCAATTAAGGTATCGTACAGAGGAAAAGGCAACATATCTAAGTCGTTAATAAAGTCGCGAGAAACATTGTCGATTATGCAACCATCTTTTTTATAGGATATTCCTGCAATGCCATTAATCTGACCTTCGCCTCTAATGAACGTTTTAGCAATTTCTAGCATTGCATACTCGCCTTCGCCTCTAACTACAATGTCTGCGCCATCGTTCAAACTCTCATGGGGTAAAGCAGAAGAATGGGGGCCACCAAAAACAACTAAAATATCAGGGTTTTGGTTTTTCACAATCTTCGCAATGCGAACAGCATTTCGATACATAATTGTTGAAACATAAACGCCCACAATTTTTGGTTTCTCACGTTGCAGGATTAACTCTAAATCACTTAATGGCGTGCAATCCATAGGGAAATCAGATAGGGCCGTTGAGAAGCCTCCCTGTGCGAGTACGGATAAAATGTAACTAATACCTAAAGGGGGTAAGCCTCTCGAAGTTTCATTCCAAGGTATGCCGGGCGGAGGGACAACCATAAAGACATCAGTCATGAGTTTCACCGTGCTATAGGTGTCAATTTGGAATAAATTAACACTGCCCAGATGGACGGTTTTGTTCTTTTAGCCAGTTGGTAACTTGGTTTAAAACTTCATTTGACGACACATCTATTACTGGAACAATTAATTTTTCTTTGGTTTCAATAACTTTAGCGTATGTTGGCATTAAGGTGTATCCGACAAATAACCAGTATTGTTTGCCGTTTTCTATGAGTTCTTTTGCAACGTTAGTTATTGAAACGGGTAATGGAACATGAATAAAAGCAACACCATTAACCCATTGAATCACAGGCGCTCTGCCAATAGTCGCCAAAGTAACAAATCGGGCGAGATCTTCATAAGTATTAAAAAAGGTTTTTTCAAAGATTATTATCTGCTTATAAGGGGTATATGCCACCGACATTTCGTTTACAGTCACACTCATTTCCTCCATCTCATTCATTCAGAGTTATGCTAGTCATTGAATATAAGCACTTGGGTTATTTTGAGCTTTCAGTTTATATGTATCAACATCTGGTTGTATAAGTTGCTTCTCTATAAGCGATCTAAATTCTGGCGAACTTTGGAACAAATCATCGATTGAATTTTCACAAATAATCATACCGTTTGAAAGAAACATTAACCGCGCCATAAGACGTATTGTCGAAAGTCTGTGAGATACCACAATCAACGTGATATCGGGGAAACTACCCATTATTTTTTGGAAAATCTCGAACTCTATTTTCGAATCAACCCCTGATAATGCTTCATCCAATAAAAGAACCTCCGGCTTTCGCACTAAAGCTCTTGCCAAACAAAGTCTCTGTCGTTCACCTTCCGAAACCGTCCTCTCAGTAATCAAAGTATCAAGCGGGAAAGAAACACTGGCAATAGAAAGAGCTTTAATTAAATCTCCATCAGATACAGCATCAAATAGAGTTACATTATTTCTAACCGTATCATTTATAAGTAAATCATTAGACGAAACAAGAACCACTTTATTCCTTATATCCACAGGACTGAAAGATTGGATGTCTTCGCCATTCAAAATAACTTTACCCGTATTTGTACGATAAAACAGATTTAAAAGACCCAAAATAGTGGATTTCCCCGAGCCAGTAGCCCCCACCAGACCAACATGCTCACCTTTCTTTAAGGAAAAGCTAACAGCCTTTAAAATCGGTGACTGCTTGTACTCAAAACTTACTTTATCAAAACCAATAGTATCTATTGGACCTAATTCAGTAATACCTTCAGGTTCTTTAGGTATATCTAGTAAGTCAATAATACGATTAACTCGTGGTGAAGTTTGGTAATACGTAGCGAGAGAAGAACCCAGAGCAAACAGTGGTCCATAAGCTTGACCCGAAACTAGATAAAATGCAAACACCGCGCCCAGGGAAATGATGTTTTGAGTGAAAAAGAAAAAACCTGCGCCCAATATTATAACTGGAAACGTAAATTTCATCACTGTAAAAATGCCACCAAATTCGTTAGCTTTCCACACCAAAGAGGTGGCCGCTTTTAGAAAAGTAGTGCTTTCTTTGTCAAATTCTTCATTCAAATACTTGTCTGCGTTAAGGGCTTTTATAGTTCTAAACCCCTGTAGTCTTACTCTAATGGCTTCTGTTACTTTTGAGTATGCTTGCCTTTGAGACATCGTCTTTTTTGGTAGTGATTTGCTCTCAAACCACGCTATTATGGGAAACAATGGAGCAAAGGCCAAAAAGATCAGCGACAGTGGTTGTGAAAGTAGATTTAACGCAAAAAGCGAAAAGGCAAATATAACCATCTGAGAGATTAGTGTGGGATAAAAAGAACCAACTATACCTGAAAGCTCGGACGCATCAGATAATACACGGGTCAAAATGTCTCCCTGAGAGAAACTATTGACATCTGTAACTGTTGATTGGTTTACTGATTTCAATGTTGTTTTCCATAAATGTTTAGTCGTTCGTAAAGTCGCTACTTGTTGAATATAACCAACCATAACGGTCATGACAGCCACTGATATAAAACAGATGAGCAATTTAGAGAACTGTAACGCAAAATCGCCAGCACTCATAACGCCACTTGTTGTAAGGTTAACGAAATCAGATAGTGCAAGGGTAAATACTACAAACAGAACACCCGCAATTATGGATAACCCAATAGTCGTTACTTGGTATTTCCAGACGGTTTTGGATTGTTGAAAGATGAATCTTGTTGTTTGAAGGCTTTTTAATTTGTTTTTTTTGTTCATCATTGTTCGACTTTTTGGGGCATTACCATTGTTTTGTAGATGCTTAGTTCGCGGCGCTTGTTATCTGTAAGAAGAACATCATTTAATAAAAGTTCATCTTTGTGATTTATCACATATTCAAGCATTTCTTTTCGATAATTAACCAGCAAATCGTAACAAGCGTCACAGGGGCTAAAATAGTTCCCCTTAGCAACAGCTAATTTTTCAAGCATACCGCTAGGCCCTAAAGTGTGTATCAGCCAAAAAACTATGTTGGATCGAATCTTGCCCAATATAGTCTCTAAACTTTCAGAGTAAAGATCACCTACACTAAGGTCTGGAACATCCCTACTTGCGTGTCCACAACAAATTTTGATAGTTCCATCTGGATGAAAAGATATAGCGCGTCCAACTTCAGAACAACCCCTACCAATTTTAGCTTCATCCCGCGATGAACAAGTTGGTATCCTATCGACATCATTTTTCAAATTTGCACCGCGCCCGTTAAAACTGGGTTTACTCTCCATAAAAAAGATCTTTTTATTTATTTCACTTGGACTAATGTTTAATTTTTCAGCCATATAAGCTTGAATGTATTTAGAATTATACTTCGAATAATTATCAATGACTGTTGAAATAGCAGGTTTAATGCCATTATTAAGAGCCGCTTCAGCAAAATGCACTATATTATCAATGGACATAAATTGAGCGTGATAATCATCGAAACTGGTGTTAATTTCATTAAGTCCTGCAACGACTAATTCCTTAACAAATTTATCGGCCGCATCTTTTGTAGTGGCCCACCAAGCATTGGTCACTACGCGAGGCAATAAACCATTTCCACGTGAAATATTCAGACCTTTTATAAGTTTTTCTTTCTGCAGAGTTGTTTCTCCACCAGTAAATACAACCACTTTAAATGATGGAACCTTTTTTATCTGCTCAAAAATAGACTCCATCAATTCATCAGACATAATGGTTTTTGCACTTGGACTGCTTGAAATACTGCAATGATCACAGGTAAAATTACATTGATAACTAATGAAAAAAGTAGCGACCTGAGGAATCATGTAACAGACACTCCGATTATTCTTTTTTCCTCAGAATCTCTGGCACCAATGCCGCCATATCTGCAGAAGCACCAAAAAACATGATGTTGATCGCAGGTTTTACACCAGTAATCTGTACCACGGATGTAGGTTCCAGTTCGTCTTCACACAAGGATGTGATGCTAAGGTTGTTTAGGCGGCTCAAAATGCAGTATTCTTCGTGTGTAAGAGGCTCTACATTCTTAAGGTCTGTGTTAGTCAAGGTTATGTTGTTTAGACCTGCAACTTCAAGTGCTTTCTCAGGGTTCTCATAGAAACTCATTCGGAATTCGTCATCTAAGTACAGACGCCAATTAAACTTATAAAAAGACTCAGCGTCAACATCAACAGACAACTCACCCATACATGCAATGGACAACTCATTTCCAAATTTTTCAGTCAAACGCTCCATCTCATTGGTCACCACATAATCTTTTTGAAACATATCTTAATAAACTTTGCGAAATTCAAAAATGATAAAAGAAATAGACGTAAACCAATGTCACGAAAAATATGGACTCCCAGCAATTAACTTTTTTACACATCAGAACAATATCAAATGCACGAGTCCTAATTCCGCCATAGCCTATAGAATTTTCAATTAATTTCAAGAATTAGTTGCAATTTTTCCCTCATTTTAGTTTTAACTTGGGTTAATCTAACATGAGTTAAAGCGAGGTTCGACTCACGACAAAATCGCGAAGTTAAACTTGACCCAATGTTTGTAAATTAACAACTGTTGAGTTATGTGACGTAGTCGATTTATAGCAAAAATTAAATATGCCGACTGTGCAACAACGTTTAGTTCTGAAAGACAATGCTGATTTTTTTGAATTTTTAGTGGACTTATGTCTAACTTTTATAAATTGTCCATTTATATTGGAAATATGCATAAAATTTACAAACGTATTTTGTGGACGACTTGTTTTGCGCAGTCTGTATATGAATAAAAAACTGCTTAAAAAGTAGCAAACAATACAAAGTACTGCAAACAACACAACTCAGGCATTGTCACGCCCCACTATGTTCTTATGTAAGAAAACCAATATTAAACATGTTGTTAATGGTATAATGGAAGTGAGTGGTTACGCTGTCAGAGGGGACTTTAAACCAAAAAATTATCTGCCACAAAAAGTTTGATGTGCCAACACTTAATGTAACTGCAAAGTTAAGACAAAATCAAAACCAGTACCAGCTATCTAATGATGCAATTCAGTTTATCGGGTTATTGTGTATTATTAGCTCCATGTTTCTTATAGTGGTTCCCTATTTATTATATCCAGAGCTTTATACACCTAAGGACAATCCAGCGATGGGTTTTAAAGCACCAAATGCCCCCATAACTTGGGCGATAGTAATCACAGCCCTGATTATTCTTTTTACAGGCATTTTTATACTGGCAAAATATAGGGCTCAAAAGTTCAGTTACAAACGTAATTGGATTTTACATTGATGTTATTACATACATTAATTTGTATAGATTTTAGTTCTTATTATTTTTGCATTCTTAAACTGAACACATGCACCACTAAATCATCAAATCAGATGTATTAAAAACACAAAAAACTGCAACTACACCGATAAAACCGTCAGGAAAATAATTAAAACTAACGTCTTATGTATTCAGCTCTCGGTGAAAATATGGCTTTAGTTGGCTCGTTTTTCGTTGGAGTTTAAATTTTCATGCAGATTTTACCCATCTAACATCGTTGTACATACATGTTTATGATACATACTTTAAACTGAAGCCTATAAAAATGTGTGAGCTGAATACATACCCTTAATTACATATTTCATTAGGAAAATGGTTGAGATAAGGCAACAGACAACAAACAAGAGAGAACATAACGTCGGCAATGCAACACAAATATAAATGACGTACAACCAACTGTCTTTTTGCGGGACTATCAATGTCACTTAAGTTCATCACAGATCATCGAATAGAGCTATAAAAAAACGGAAGAGTGAACAAACTAATAGCATTTTTAGGATTCAAAAGAGTCGTGTAAAGGCTCCATTGATGCTTCTGGCGCAAATATTGCCACTAATCCTAGAACCGCACCCACTGCAGCCGCTATAACGAAATAAGCAACGACACTCTCAACTCCAATAGCCACTTGATATTCGTAGAATGCAGTATCCTCTGCTGATAGTGGTTGTAGCATACTATTCTGTAAGCTTTTTGTTGGATCACAGTATATGGAATTCAAATATACTGCTAGTTCGCGTTCCGTTTTATCTAGAGGGCTGATCTTTTTTATGTTAACAGAAGCAGAAGTTATGTTCTTTAAACCAGACTCTATTAGAAGCCTTTGCGGGTTATCATAGAAGTCCATCATGAAGCCATCATCCACATACATACGCCAATTAAACCTGTAAAAAGCTTTAGTATCAATGTCCACAGATAAATCGCCCATGTCAGCAATACAAACATCACTCATTTACATTCACCTCCAATTGATTCTTAAGACGTTTTTCACAACCACATTTATAAATCGATGCTCGATTTTCGAACGATAATAACTATTCGAGTACAATAATTTATGCAAGTCTATTTATGCTACACTTTTTTTTGAAACCCCTGCAGAACCTTAGCTTGACCCACAATTTTTTGCTAAGCTAAATGAGGGAGTTTGTGGTTGGTAATGTGGTTGTGGGTTGGTCTTGACTGGAGATGTCAGTAATTGGGTCGAAAAAGAGTTTGAAACGGTTGATTTTGGATCCAAACGCCTAGAGAAGCGCTTTTTGCGTGTAATGAGCGATCTTGCCCAGGAACCTGAAAAATCCATTTGGCTGGCCACTGGAAGCCGCTCAAACGCCAAAGCCGCCTACCGCATGATAGGCAACCAAACATTCACCAAAGAAAACATCCTAGCCGCCCACCAAACCGCCACAAACACCCGAAACCAAGACAACACCCTATTGGTTATCCAAGATACCACAGCAGTCAATTATGCTACACATAAAAAAATGGCGGGCCTGGGCTATAACTGTGAAAAAAGCCTCGGAATCAACGTACATAGCTGCCTGCTAGTCACCCCGGGAGGCATCCCCATTGGGTTAGTAGATCAAAGCACAACTACCCGAGACATAAACAGCGACCCTCGTAGCCCGCATGAAAAACATAAACGCAAAATCCAAGACAAAGAAAGCAGCCGATGGCTAAAAACCATGCAAACCGCCCAAACAAACGCCCCATACGGCACCCAGTTAATCCACATTGCTGATCCGAAGGCGACATCTATGAATGGTACAACCTAGCCCTGGGTACTGCGCAACGGTTTGTTATCCGTGCTAACCATGACCGTCTAACTCCCCAGGGTACCCATATCTGGGAAGAGGTTGTGCGCAGCAAACCCAAAGGGCAGCTAAAATTGCTTGTCCCAAAAAACCCCAAAACCCAAACCCAAGAACGCGAAGCCATTTTGACACTGCGATATATAACTACACAGATTGAGCGCCCGCAAAACCGCAAAGAGACTGAGTTGGCACCTGCGCTTACTATAAAGTTAGTCAATGTCGCAGAGGAGGATCCTCCCGAGGGGGTGAAGCCGCTTGAGTGGATGCTAGCTACCAATTTAGAGCTGCATTGTTGTGAGGATGCTTTGTTGGTGGTGGATTATTACCGTCAAAGATGGAAAATTGAGCGCTTTCACTTCGTTTTAAAAAGCGGGTGTAGAATTGAGGAGCTGCAACAGCACAGTGTAGATCGGATTGAGGTTATGGTTTTGTTGTACTCGCTTATCTCGGTGCATATTATGATGCTTACCTATTTGTCGCGGTTGTATCCGGATTGGTCTTGTGAGCTGCTGTTTTGTGAGAGTGAGTGGAAAACACTGTATCGGGCGGCTAAGCGTATCTGTGTTTCTCCTGATGTGCCCTACTCGATGGCGGATGCGATCGGGTATGTTGCTGCTTTGGGTGGGTTTGTGGGTGCTAAGAGTGATGGGCCGCCGGGGTTGAAGGTGATTTGACTGGGGCTGAACAAGTTGTTTGTTTTGCATGCCTTTCGCGAATTCATCTAGCTGATGAGTTGGGTTGGGTTGGTTGGTGGTTTTGGCGTTTGTCTATTTGACTCAAGGTATTTTTTGGGTCTCTTAGCGTTTTTAGCGCAGGCAATTGCGGCTGCAAAATAGGGCACACACACTATCAACCACAAAAAATACTCAGAACACAACACCTACAACAACATCCAGCTTAGGCCAAAAAGTAAGAGTTAAAATTGTGGGTCAAGCTAAGTGCAGAACAAGGTTTATAATCAACATTAATCAATATTTGACTGGGCATGATCGGAATGAATTGGACAATAGTCATTGTTGTCTTAACATTGAGCATATTTGTGGCAATTATTGGCGTAGTTGCATTATTGAACCGCGGCAAACAGCTCAAATGTCCCGACTGTAATCAAGTATTTAATGCGCCAGTAATGGAAGAAAAGCTAAGTGGACTTGGGTTTACCTTTCCATATACGGGCGTTGTAAAATGTCCTAAGTGTGGCAACAAACGGTCGCGACGTGACTATAAGAAACCAGAATAAAATTTTCAGTGCAGAACCCATAGAGTTATTTAAATAACTCTTCTAATGGGTTTTGCATTTCCTTAACTTCGCGGATTTTTACGCCTTTTTCTGAGAGCTTGGAAATCATATCGGGGACTTCTTCAGGCCCTTGCAACTCAAAGAGATAATAATCTCCTTCTTTCCCAATTGAAAAAGGCACCTCACCCACGCCTACAGTGCGGATTCCAATTGTGTATTTCTCAGTTTTGATTTCCGATATGTTACCAAACATGGAAAGTTTGCCCTTCTTAATCACAATCACTTTGGAGCCAATTTCTCGAGCCTCAAAAAGATTATGAGATGAATACAGAATCACCTTATTTTTACTCAACCTAAGTACCAGATCTCGAATCTCACTGGCCATTTTTGGATCCATATTACTTGTAGGCTCATCCAATAAGTAAACGCTTTTCTCCTTAAGAAAAATCCTGCCAACAGACACCCTTTTCTTCTGACCCTGACTAAGTTGACCAAAACGCTTAACACTTAACTCTCTGAGATCAAGCAGATCAATCACCCTACTTACGTCTGCCTCTGTTGCACCGGCTATATTTGCGTAAAACCTCAAAGCGTTAATTACACTCATACCCTCAGGTATTCCATCTATATGCGTGAGGTAATCCAGCTGTTCTCTAGCTTGTTGGGACTCACTTGGATACCCTCCTATTTCTGCCCTGCCTGAGTAAGGCTTCAATATGCCCGCGAGTGTTCTAAATAGGGTCGTCTTTCCAGCGCCATTAGGTCCTAAAACAACATAAATAGCGGGCTCCTTTATTTGAAAAGAAATATCCTCTAGCACTTTCCGCCCAGAGTAACCTGAACTAACAGAGTCGAACCACACTATCGGCAACGACTCACTTGGAGACCATTCCATCTCAACCCTATCTTCAAATACCTTTTTTTTAAGCATCTGATAACAGCCTCTCCCTATTCATCTTTTTATTTGCCACTGCCATCATTACACCAACCAAAGCCATTAAGGTTAAAGTCACACCACCAACAAGCAACATAAAATTATCTGAACCAACAAAGAACCTGCTAAGAATAAGAACAGCTATATTTGGGCCGATTCCAAGAATAGCTGATATACCGACGGGACTGTTGACTCCAGGAATTCTGCGGGTAAGAGAAGACCAAATCATCCCAGCCATGCACATGAATGCTACCGAAGCATAGCTAACCGGTATTGTATAGATCAGAAACAGCTCAATCATAGCAAATGGTATTGATCCACCCATTAGAAGAAATAGCGTTATGTTTCCTGCGATCGAAACCCCTAGAACTATCGTAACCAAACCAAAGGTAACCAGCAAAGTTGACCATAAAATCTCATAGACATTGACCCCATAAGCAATTAAGTACTCAAAGACACCCTTAGTTCGATCACTGACAAAAACCATTAAACCACCTAAACTGCTCATGACAACAGATACGGGAAGCATTAGTGGAAGAAACTGAGACGTAAAGGAGGATGCCTCGGTAGAAGTGGAGCCAGTTACACTAATACTGCCACCAAGTAAAAAGGAAACTGCAATACCAAGAATTAGATAGATACTGCCAAAACTAATAGCCCGCTTGAAGTTTGTTCGTACAAGGGATTTCAACTTTTTGGCTCCTTTACTTGTAGAGAAAGTTGCCGAGGCATTTTTTCTTTTCGCTCCTGTAAATCTGAATTGCCAGAAGGAACAGCACGTGTTTTATGAAAAACTATCGTCAATTTTGCTTAAGTAAACTCATGTCAATCAAGTATTAGGTTGTGGCAACCATTTTCTTTATTCTGTCAAATGTTTTTGCCATAGCAACCAAGTACGCATCCCCTTTTATAGTGAGCTTATATTCTCTATTTTTTTGGCCTTCAACAGTTTGTAACAACCCTTTATTTTCGAGGTTAGCCAATATTGGGTATATCGTACCAGCACTTATCCAAAGGTTAAACTGTTTACGAACAAAAAGTATGGCTGAATAGCCTGTAATAGGGTCTTTTCTTGCATTGCTGAGAATTATTAAGTCCAACGAATGTTTAATGGCTCTCTTTTCTGCTTCTTTGACCCAAGTGACATACTTAAGGTCATTTTCATTCAAGTTCGGAGTGGTGTAGAGAAGACACTGTTCGTTTTCCTTAAGTGAGGCATCTTTGTTGCGTCTGACATTTTTTGAACGCAAATTTTCCTCCCATCAACTTGAGTCTTGTTGTACGTTCATCAATATTTAAAGTTTTTCATAATTTTGTAGCCAGGCACTGGATTTTCTACAATGCTATTCACAGACTCAAAATCAACATTGTTCTTTTTAAAAAGAGAACATCATTCAGATCAGGATGTGAACATGTGGGCAACAACATAGACACAAAAATAGCAAAGATACGACTTCACGTATTAGGTATCGATGCAGAAATAGATCCCACTATTGGCAAGAAGTTAAGTCGGGGTATCTATGCGACAGATCGTATTCACACTCTTGTTATGGGTTTTCCAGGGTCAGGCAAAACCCGATTCCTGCTCTCTATTATAAAACAACACATCGACCACAACGAGGGCTTTATGGTATTGGACTCTCATAGTGATCTTACACAGCTTGTTCTATCTCATATTCCCCCTGAGCAATGGGACAGGGTTGTTTACATTAATCCTTGGTCTGCGTTTGAAAACAAGTATGGCAATCGGGTCTTGCAGATAAATTTCTTAGAATACCACAACCCATACGAACGAGACATAGTCGCCCGAATGTTTATGGACACTTTGGAAAAATTGTACGAGCGTTGGTGGGGGCCTCGGCTTGATATGATTTTGCTAAACGCACTATATTTGCTCATGGAGAAAGAAAACGCCAAACTCCCCGACCTATACAAAATACTATCCGACAACGAATTTCGAGAGATGCTCACAACAAAGTGCAAAGACCACAATGTCAAAGTTTTCTGGGAGCAACAATACGACAAAATGCCCAAAGACGCCTCCATAGCTGTTCTAACTAAACTCTACCGACTGGTTCAGGAGAGAATACTTGTACCACTCTTTATGACAGAGAAAAGCGGCATAAACTTTCGAGAGACTATGGATGAGCAAAAAATAGTAATTGTAGATTTGCCCGAGGGCAAAATTACAACCGATATCGCAAACTTTCTTGGCAGCCTGATCCTCTCTGCCGTGTACAATGCAGGCATGTCAAGAGAAAACACACCCGAAGAGAAACGTCAACCCTTCTACGTATACGTAGATGAAGCATACCGCTACACCACCAAAAGCATACCCGAAGTGCTACAGTCGCTACGAAAGTTTAAGGTCTTTATGACCCTTGCAAGCCAATACCTAACCCAGTACCGCAGAGACATACAAGACGCCATCGTGCAAACATGCGAAACTATTATCAGCTTTCGAGTTGGAGAAGACACCGCTCGTGTACTCGAAAAGTTTTATCCTAAAACCTACGGCTACCAAACCTTGATGAATCTACCCAGACATCTCTTCTTTGTCTCAACACCTTTTTGCGGCAATAGAGAATACCAAGTCCTAGAAACCCTTGACTACAAAACGGGCTCAAATAACCCTGACGAGGTCATTAGCCATAGCCTTAAGACGTATGGTCAAAAGGTGGATGTAGATGAGCTGATGGGGCAAGTGAGGGATATGTCTTTGCAAAGAGAGTTTTTGGATTGGCCTGTATCGCCTGCAGAGTGGGTAATACTTCTCTCGGTTCGACAATTTGGAGGTTATGTGGATGAAGACACACTGCGAACACATATTTTGTATGAGCCAAACAAACCTAAACCCTACACCCTAACCGACATAGGCTTTGTAAACGCACTAAAAAACCTCACCATAGACACCGCAAAACGAGGCGCTTGGCTCTCATTTAAGAATGAAACTGTGCGCCGATGGCGAGCAGAGACTTACCCGTTTGGTACAAAAACGGTAAAAACCCCCGAGACACGCAGGCGACTGCTGTATTTGGATTTAAGCGATAAGCACGCCAAGAGTCTTTTAGACGTTACTTTTCGGGGTGACAAATCAGGCGGGGTTTGGCATATCTGGGCTATTACAGAACAACGAAGAATCTATTGGCAAAACGGCTGGATAGTAAAAATAGACACAGGAGAAACCGATGAAAGCATCGCCGATCTCTACGTCACCCCCACCATGCCAGCCTCACAAGTGGAGGGCGCAAAAGGGTTCATCGATCAAACCAATTGGGACTACAAACGCAGCTTCGCCGTAGAAATCGAAACCTACCCCACCAAACACTGGGAACGCCTAGAACACAACTATCTACGAAACAAAAAAATGGGCTTTCCCACAGTCTTTGTAGTACCCAACCAAAACGATGCAACACAATTGGAGACAAAACTTGTAGAATGGAAAGCCACCAAAGTAACTAATGCCGCACGATTTGAACCCGACCATCCCGAAATGGTCACCATAGAAATCGCCAAAACCCCCAACAACCAAACAACCAACCCCAACACAAACCAAACCTACAACCTCGACACTGCCCCCACACAAATATCACGTGAACAACAACCAACACCCCCCGAGGTTTTAGAACAACAAATCCCCATAGAAACTAAACCCGACATGCCACCTGAGAAAATTTTACAAAGCGAGAAATCGATCTTTGAGCTTGCAGAGCAAAAATGGCACTTCCGACTTAAAACCATAAAAGGCAAACCCTATCTCTGCGCAAGAAAAGACAAAAAAGAACGCTACCTTGGACCATATAGCAAAGAAATACAAAACATCATAGAAAAAAACAACTTGACAGTCAACGACTACACCACCAACAACAAAAACAACAACAAAGAAACACCCTAACCATATTTTGGTGCTGTCAAGTTTTGTTGTATGCGTTTTTACGGGGTAGTATGGCGTAAATTTCAATAGTGTTTCCAGAGGAGAACAAAAAAAGAATGCGATATGTTCCAACTCTAACTCGAAAACTATTGGTTAA
>JGI24705J35276_12238051_pt1 | contig 15355 bp, 15 predicted proteins | sample TergutNt197P4_FD_35276 | JGI IMG/M metagenome (IMG submission 35276) | reverse complement strand
CGACGCAGTCGCGAGCCCGGAATCCATAACCACCAATCGGGGTTATGGATTCCGGGCCTGGCCCTTCGGGCCATCCCGGAATGACGAAAGCAAACAAGACCCCGGAGGAATTGGAGACAACATGGCAGCTCCCATCAAGTTCGGCGTTGGTCAAAGCGTACTTCGCAAGGAAGACGATGCGCTCATTCGTGGTAGGGGGCGCTACACCGACGACTATGCGCCGCTGGCCGTCATGCATGGACTCGTGTTGCGGTCGCCGCACGCGCATGCCCGTTACACTATCGATGTGAGCCGCGCCCGCACGCTTCCCGGCGTCGCGCTGGTCCTGACTGCCGAGGACGTCAAGGATCTCGGCAATCTGCCATGCCTGTTCAATCTGGAAGTCGATCCGTTTACCGGCCCGCCCTATCCGATCCTGGCGAGGGACGAGGTACGGCATGTCGGCGATGCGATCGCCTTCGTGGTCGCCGACACCGTCGATCAGGCGCGTGATGCGATCGAGGCGATCGAGGTCAATTGGACGCAGTTGCCGGCTGTCACCGGTCTCATCAACGCAGTGAAGGAGGGGGCGCCGCAGGTCTGGCCCGACAAGCCCGGCAATATCCTGTTCGATGTCTCGATAGGCGATAAGATGGCGGCGGAAGCCGCTTTTGCCAACGCGCATGCGGTGGCCGAAATCTCCATCGTCAATCCGCGCGTGGTCGCAAACTTCATGGAGACCCGCGCAGCCGTCTGCGAGTACGACGCCAGTCGCGATCATTTGACACTGACGGTCGGCAGCCAGGGCAGTCACCGGCTGCGCGACATCCTGTGCCAGAACGTACTGAAGATCCCGACCGACAAGATGCGGGTGATCTGCCCCGATGTCGGCGGCGGCTTCGGCACCAGGCTGTTTCCGTACCGCGAATACGCGCTGCTTGCAGTCGCTGCACGCAAGCTGCGCAAGGCGGTCAAATGGGCCGCCGATCGCTCCGAGCATTTCATGGGCGACGCGCAGGGGCGCGATAACATGACCACTGCGCGAATGGCACTCGCCGAGGACGGCAAGTTCCTCGGTATGGATGTCGATCTGATGGGCGATATGGGCGCCTATCTGTCGACGTTCGCGCCCTACATTCCGTACGGAGGGGCGGGCATGCTGCCCGGTCTCTACGACATCCAGGCTTTCCATTGTCGCGTTCGCACCGTCTTCACCCATAGCGTGCCGGTTGATGCCTATCGCGGTGCGGGGCGGCCGGAGGCAGCCTATGTGATCGAACGGCTGGTCGATGCCGCGGCGCGCAAGCTCGGCATGGCGCCCGACGCCATCCGGCGCAAGAACTTCATTGCGCCGCGCGCGATGCCCTACAAGACCGCAACCGGCAAGGTCTACGATTCCGGCGATTTCGCCGCACATCTGAAGCGTGCGATGGAGATTGCCGGCTGGAAGGAGTTTTCCAAGCGCGCAAAGCTCGCCAGGAAGCAGGGCCTTATTCGTGGCATCGGCCTTTCGAGCTATGTCGAAGTCTGTGGCACCATGGGTGAGGAGACCGCCAATGTGCGGCTCGATCCGAATGGCGATGTCACGATCCTGATCGGCACCCAATCGACCGGGCAGGGCCATCAGACCGCGTATGCGCAGGTGGTTGCCCAGCAGTTCGGCCTGCCGCCGGAGCGAGTGCACATCCATCAGGGCGACACCGAGGAGATCGCGACCGGCCTTGGTACCGGCGGTTCGTCCTCGATTCCCTCCGGGGGCGTCAGCGTGGAGCGCGCCACGCGCGAGCTCGGCAAAAAGCTGAAGGAGATTGCGGCGGAAGCGCTGGAAACCAGTGCGGGCGACCTTGAGATCAGCGACGGGCTGGTGCGGATCGCGGGCACCGACCGCTCGATCAGCTTTGCCGATCTGGCCAAGCGTTCCGGCGCCGACCCGTCGAAGATGAATGCAAGCGCGGCTTTCAGCAGCGCCGATGGAACCTATCCCAATGGCACGCATCTTGCGGAAGTCGAGATCGACCCTGCCACCGGCATCGTCAAGATCGTCAACTACGTCATCGTCGATGATTTCGGCGTTACCCTCAATCCGCTGCTGCTGGCGGGGCAGGTGCATGGCGGCGCCATGCAGGGCATCGGCCAGGCGCTGATGGAGCAGGCCGTCTATGGCCCGGACAACGGCCAATTGGTGACCGGCACATTCATGGATTATCCGCTGCCGCGAGCCGCGGACGGTCCCTCCTTTGTGTTCGAAACCCACAACGTGCCCTGCAAGACCAACCCCCTGGGTGTCAAGGGAGCAGGTGAGGCTGGCGCGATCGGCTCGTGCCCGGCGGTCGTCAATGCAATCATTGACGGGCTATGGCGCGAGTACAAGATCGACCACATCGACATGCCCGCAACACCTGAGCGCGTCTGGATCGCCATCAACGAGCACCATCGCCGACATAGCCTCTGACCTTGGCCTGTGACCTGCGTGTCCGGGAACAAACTGGCGGCGCGGGGTTTACGCAAGGAGGAGCATCTGAAACGCCTGCGAGGTCGGAGGAAAAACGAATGAGGCGTGCTGCAATCGTCGTCGGAATCTTGTTGCTCGGTGCAGGCGCCGTGATGGCGCAACAGGAGATCGCCGTTCAACAGGACAATTTGATGCGCTCGCAGGGCAAGAGCATGTACGGGGTCATTCTGAAAATGACCAAGGGAGAAATCCCCTACAATCAGAAGGCAGTCGAGGAGGCGCTCGCCCATCTCGAGACCGATGTCGCCAAGATCGCGAAAGCCTTCGAGGTGAATCCCAAGCAGGATGTGGTTGACGCGACCTACGGTGCCTCGCAGAAGATCTGGCGGAACAAGGCCGACTTCGATTCCAAGATCCCGCCGGTGCAAAAGGCGATCGCCGACGTCAAGGACAAGATCCACAACGTCGCCACGCTGAAAGCTGCCTACACCGCCATCAACGACCGCTGCGGCGATTGCCACGAAACCTATCGCGTCAAGCTGAAGTAGTGATCGATGCGCCAAGGTGATCGGTGCGAAAGGTGCGCGCGTTGTGTTTACGCGGCAAGAATGGCCAGTCGCCTCAGCGCGTACGACAGCGTCTACTTCACGACCTGACCACGGATTTCTCCGCCTGGATGAGCCGCGGTATGAATGTTGATATAGTACTTGCCGGCCAACAGATCGGCGGCCTGAGCGTCGGTGAGTGTCGCGCTACCCTCGGTGGGGTCCGACGAGATGTTCGGGATCGCGATTGCGACTCCGGCGTTCTTGCCGGCTTCCGCGGGTCCGTGGAAATGGGCGGCGGTGGCAGGGCCTGTAAGGCCGGAATAGCTGAGCTTCCAGGAGAGCCTCTTGGTGGCGGCGTTATAGTCGATGTCGGCTGAGCCAGTTCCGCTGCTGGTGGTGGCCGGTACCTCGGACGTGCCGTTCAGCGTTGCCTTCAACTCTTCCGCACTGGCAGGACCGGCAAAAACGACCGCCGCTCCGAAGGCCAGCATGGCAAACAAGGTCTTGTTCATGTCGCTCTCCCTGTCGACCTCAACTGATATGGCAAATGTTTCAAACAGTGCGGTCTTGATTTTTGTTCCCCGTCTTCGATTGAACGATCCGAATTAACTAGGCTGGAGCCAGAGCCGTAGCGGGTTAAGACAAATGTTGCGACGAACGATTCTTGCGGGCTTGCTTGCCGCTGCAGTCGCACTGGCCCTGTTCTGGTGGCTGACGGCGCCGCCCGCAGCTGCTGCCTTGTCGGCGGCCTATGCGCCGGACGTTGCGAACGGGAAGGAGATGTTCAACGTCGGCGGCTGCGCGTCCTGCCATGCGGTGCCGAACCAACCCGACCGCACGCGGCTTGGCGGCGGCGTGGCGATCGGCTCGCCGTTTGGTACGTTCTACGCACCGAATATCTCACCCGATGCGGCGGATGGCATCGGACGATGGACCGAAGCCGAGTTCGTCCAAGCAGTCATGAAGGGCGTTTCTCCCGAAGGAGTGCACTATTTTCCGGCTTTTCCCTACACGTCGTATCAGCATGCGAAAGTCGAAGACGTCCGCGATCTCTTTGCCTATCTGAAGACGCTGCCGCCAGTAGCCGGCAAGGTGCGCGATCACGATGTGCGGTTTCCCTTTAATATCCGACGCAGTCTCGGAGTTTGGAAATGGCTGTTCATGGATGAGAGTCCGCTCGTGCCAGATCCCGCGCGCCCCGCACAATGGAATCGTGGCGCTTATCTCGCGAACAGCTTTGGCCATTGCGCGGAGTGTCACAGCCCGCGCAATCTCCTCGGGGGCATCATTGTTTCGCAGCGCTTTGCGGGTGGCCCCAATCCGGATGGCGAGGGTTGGGTGCCGAACATCACGCAGAAGCGGCTTGGCGACTGGAGCGAACAGGATATTGCCGATTTTCTCGAGACCGGCGAAATGCCTGAAGGCGACAGCGCCGGCGGGTCGATGCGGTTGGTCATCAAGAACACGTCGCAACTGACGGCGGAGGATCGCGCAGCGGTAGCCGAATATCTGAAATCGTTGCCGCCGGTGGAAGGGCCCAGTCCGCCGCCGAAGCGGAAGGCAGGTGCAGCGCGATGACTTTTTGGACGGATCATCATCGCGTCATGGCCGCTCTAAGGGTCTGACCGGGGATTATCGCTTCAGATGAGGAGGTAACGTTGTTTACGGTCATTCCGGGGCGCGACGCAGTCGCGAGCCCGGAATCCATAACCACTAATCGGGGTTATGGATTCCGGCCCGGCCCTTCGGGCCATCCCGGAATGACCCGAACCAAACAGTCCACCAAATCGATTCACCAATCACTGGACGGCCTCTACTTCACGCCGAACGCCTTGAAGGTGATGATGGTGTAGGTGTCCTGGATGCCTGGGATCACCTGCACCTTCTCGTTGATGAAATGGCCGATGTCGGTATCCTTCTCGACATAGAACTTGACCAGGAGATCGTAGTCTCCCGCTGTGGAGTAGATCTCCGACGCAATCTCGGCCTCGGCGAGCGCGTTGGCGACCGCGTAGGACTGGCCGAGCTTGCATTTGATCTGAACGAAGAAAGGAACCATTGTGGTTGCTCCGAAGCATGATGTCGGAGCCAATAGGCCAAAATCGGCGAGGTTTAGCAAGCGAACTTGCTGGCGCCGGACCTGTGCGGTAGGACAGATGATGAATTGGATTGCAGGCCCTGCGCGAGAGTTCAAATGGCGACCCCCGTCGCACTGACCATCGCCGGCTCGGATTCTTCGGGTGGCGCCGGCATTCAGGCGGACCTGAAGACCTTTGCCGCCTTGGGCGTCTATGGCGCCTCCGCGATCACGGCGCTGACTGCGCAGAACACGCAAGGCGTTGCGGGCGTTTACCAGGTGCCCGCGAATTTTGTGACGGCGCAGATTGAAGCCGTGTTTTCCGATCTCGATGTCGGCGCGGTCAAGATCGGCATGGTGGCGCAACGTGCCAGCATGGATGCGATCGCCTCAGCGCTGCGGCACTGGTCGCCTCGGCATGTCGTGCTTGATCCCGTCATGGTCGCGACCTCCGGGGACCGGTTGCTTGCACCCGAAGCCGTCGAGGCCCTACGCACAAAGCTTGTTCCGCTAGCCTCAGTGATTACCCCGAACTTGCCCGAAGCCGCCGCCCTCCTGGATGAACCGATGGCTACGAGCGAGGTTGATATCACAAACCAGGGACAGCGGTTGCTTGCTCTCGGCTGTGGTGCGGTGCTGATCAAGGGCGGGCACGGGCAGGGCGCCGAAAGCATCGACTATCTGATTAGCGAGCGGGGAACGATTGTGCTGGCGGCACCGAGGGTCGCCACCAAAAATACCCACGGCACCGGCTGTTCGCTGTCATCGGCGATTGCGGCGGGCCTAGCCAAAGGTGATGGGCTTGAACTTGCGGTCCGCAATGCCAAGATCTGGATCAGTGCAGCAATTGCTGCCGCTGATCGGTTCGGCGTCGGTCACGGCCACGGGCCGATCCATCATTTTCACAAGCACTATTGAGGTTTCCACAAGCACTATTTAGTGCCAGCCTCTGCCAAGGTCGCCAAATTGCCGCACGCAGCTGCCATGCCTCAGTGTGCTTGAGGCGAAAAATGTGTTCGTATCAGGAAGTAGACCGTCATCCCACCGTCATGGCACATTGTTATGTTCTGATGTATGGGAAGCTATGACATGAGTCACGAGGGTCCCGAACGTCGCTTCCGGACCTTGTTTATCTCTGACGTTCATCTCGGTGCCCGCGGTTCGCAGGCCGATCTCTTGCTTGACTTCCTGCAATGCCACGACGCCGATACTATCTATCTTGTTGGCGATATTGTTGACGGATGGGCGCTGAGATGGGCTTGGCATTGGCCGCAATCGCACAGCGATCTGGTGCAGACGCTTCTGCGCAGTGTGTGCAAGGGCACCACGGTCATCTACGTTCCAGGCAATCACGACGAGTTCCTACGGAACCACTACGGCACCTATTTCGGCGGCATCGACGTGGTCGAGAACGTCGTGCACACGGGTGCCGATGGTAACCGCTATCTTGTCATTCACGGCGATAACTTCGATCTCGTGGTTCAGAACGCGCGTTGGCTCGCCCAGCTTGACGACAAGGCCTACGATTTCGCGATTCAGATGAATGTCTTCGCCAACTTGTTCTGGCGCATACTTGGCCTTTCCTGTTGGCCGCTGTCGCGATGGGCGAAGCTGAAGGTCAAGAATGCGGTCAACTATATCGGTGCGTTTGAGCAGGCGCTCGCGGCGGAAGCGCGGCGTCGTGCGGCCGATGGTGTGATCTGCGGGCATGTCCACCACGCTACGATCCACGACGAGGCCGGCATCCGCTACATGAACTGCGGCGACTGGATAGAGAGCTGCACGGCGCTTGCCGAGCATGACGACGGCCATTTCGAGATCATCACTTGGACCGATCCGCTGCGAAGGGCTGAGCTTGCTGCGGAGATGCCGGCGCGAGTGGCATGACGACTCGTGATGAGGTGGTCGCCACAAGAGGCGTCGTAACCTCACGCCGGGGCTTGCCGGCCCATTGTGGGCCGCGATAGAGTCGCGGCATGTCGGAACTTCCCCTCAATCTGCCGGTGGGCCTAGCTGATATCGAGGCGGCTGCAAGCGTGCTTGCGCCCTTTGTTGTGCGGACACCGCTATTGTCCTCGCCCGCGCTCGATGAGCGCGTTGGCGCAAAGGTTTTCCTGAAGCCGGAAATGTTGCAGCGGACCGGCTCGTTCAAGTTTCGCGGCGCCTTCAACAAGCTGTCCTCGATTCCGCCGGAGAAGCGCCGTAGTGGTGTGGTTGCGTTTTCTTCCGGCAACCACGGTCAGGGCGTCGCGGCCGCCGCGCGCCTCCTGTGCATGCAGGCGACCGTCGTCATGCCGGCCGATGCGCCGCTTTCCAAGCGCGAGCGGACCAAGGCCTACGGCGCCGAAGTGGTGCTGTACGATCGCGACCGCGAGGATCGCGAGGCGATCGCCCGTGACATTGCGGAAAAGTGCGGCGCCACCCTGGTGAAACCCTATGACGATCCCTTCGTGATTGCGGGGCAGGGGACCGTCGGCCGCGAGATCGCGGAGGATATGGCCGCGCTCGGCCTCGCCCCCCATATCGTCGTTGCGCCGGCCTCGGGCGGCGGCTTGATTGCGGGTGTCGCGACCGCGGTGAAGGCGCACTATCCCAAGACCGAGGTGATCGTGGCGGAGCCCGAGGCCTTCGACGATCACAACCGTTCGCTCGTCGCCGGCCGGCGCGAGCCGCACGAGCCCGCAGGTCGCACGATCTGCGACGCGCTGATGGCCTTGATACCAGGTGAGATCACGTTTGCCATCAACTCGAAGCTGCTCTCGCACGGCGTGACCGCGTCGGACGAGGAAGTCGGGGCTGCGGTTGCGTTCGCCTTCCACGAATTGAAGCTGGTGGTCGAGCCTGGTGGCGCCGTTGGCCTTGCGGCGCTGTTGGCCGGGCGGCTCGATACGCGCGGCAAGAACACGGTCATCGTGTTGTCAGGTGGCAATGTGGATGCGGATCTGTTCGCAAAGCTGATCGCCTGAAACTCCTCAGGGGAAACTGAGCACGACCTCGATTGGGCCGACAATCGCAGCATTGAAGGCGTCGAGATCTTCGGCGGGTATCCAATACTCAAGGTGCGATCGGCCGCCTGCTTCCTTGACATCGTAACGGTCAATGAACGCTCGCTTAACTCGAAAGCGGGTCACGAATCCCGAACCGCTCGCTGGAACATTCCAATCACGCGCGATCTTGATGGCATAGTCTTCCGTGAGAACTGGATAGAAGATCGGCTGCTCCGGCAATCGCGGAGGGAACGCGCGCAGTCCGGTCTGTTGTATTAGTTTAAGTTCTTTGGGCCCAACCGGGCGCCAAAGGGTGAGTGCGTCTTCATCGGTCGACATCTCTCTCTCGCTCGGTTGAGGCAAAGACTCGTCAGGAGAAGAACGCGGTCTTCTCTGCCTGGGTCATCCGTCGGATTGGCCCCAGTGGATCGTCGGCGCGGGTACGCAGCCTTTGCAGAATTCCGCCGGCCGCGGTGGTCGAGCCAAGCGAGGCTTTTGGTGCGGGCTTAAGCGAGGGAGTGGGCACCGGTGGTGGCAGCGCCGTCGCCGAAGTCGGGCTGCCTGTCGGTGCAACTGCGATCGCTGCAGGTTCGGTGATCTTGCGTGTCGGGTCGCTCGAGACAGGCCCGGTAAGCTCAACCGTGGTGGGTGACGGCAGGTCAAATTCGTCGCTAAACTCGAAGTCGGGCGCCGCCATTTCCAGTGCCACCATCTCCAAAACCGCATCGTCCTCAGCTTCCGCTGCTGCGGCATCAATAGGGGGCTCATCCGCAATCGTCGGATCGTGGCCAATCACGCCGTGGCCATCCATCACATCGGAGATGTTGGTTTCATCGACAACACCGGTCATGCCAACAGGGGCGGCCTGCGGAGCAGTATCCTCGCTGATGCCGGCCTGTTCGATCCGCTGCTTGAGGAGATCAAAGGCGGCCTTCAGCTCCGGCCGCGGGTCGATCGCCGAAATTTGCCCGAATGTTCCCTCAATGGCAGCAAGCTGCGAATCAATCACGTCGCAGATTCGGCCATCTGCACCGATCTCGCGCCAGCGCCAGGCGATTTCCCTGATGACCCGGATACTCCGGTGAACCGAATCAAGGCCGTGTTCCAGCATGGCAGGATTGAACGCCGCGCCTGCCGCAGCCTCAGCCTGTTCCACCGCGTTCCGGATCGCAGCCAGCATCTCGGGAACGCGGTCTTCGACCTCGGGCTGTCGCAGCGCCGCAAGAGATCCTTCGATTCTCGCCACGGCATCGAGCACCATGGTGGTGTCGGCATTGCGGTTGCGCCTGGCGTATTCGCCAAGGAACCAGCGGCCGCGCGACGTCGCCATGAAGGCTTCGCGGATCACGTCATAATCCGCTTCGCTCGGCATGGCTGCGCGAGCAGAAATCGGCGATAGGGCGAATGCTTCGTCGGCCATTGCAAACTCGTCGCACAAATCAGCGCGCATTAGGTTAACGATCACCATGTAATTGACCGAATCGCAATTGAATTGATGGCACCCGAAAGACAAATCCCCATCGCGTCGCATGCCGCAGGCCGGCGATTCGCCAGTCGCCTTGCGCTTTTTTATGGCGCTGTGTTCGCCGTATCGGGCACGCACCTCCCGTTTTTCTCGGTGTGGCTCAAGGCGGTCGGCATCGACGCGTTCTGGATTGGCATCATCAACGCGGTGCCAGCGGTTACGCGCTTTACGACGCTTCCCTTCGTGACTGGCCTTGCCGAAAAGCGACACGCCCTGCGTGGGACCATGATTCTCACCGCCTTTGCCACCGTGCTGGGTTTTGCCTTAGTCGGCATGCAGCATCAGCCGCTCCGGCTGCTTCTGGTCTACGCAGCGACCTGCGTCCTCTGGTCGCCGACAGTGCCGCTGACCGATGCCTATGCGCTACGCGGCGTTGCCCGCCATGGCCTGGACTACGGACCGCTCCGACTATGGGGATCGGCTGCGTTCGTTGTCGGCGCGCTTGCCTGCGGGCTGCTGGTCGACATCATTGCGGCACACGAACTGATCTGGGTGATCGTCGCTGTGACTGCGCTCGCTGCTGCCACGAGCCTCCTTCTTCAGCCATTGGACGACATGCGCAGAAAGGCCGTCGTCGTCCGTGATCATGATGGCCTGCTGCGTGATCCGGTTTTTCTGGCGATTATCGTTTCAGCGGCGCTTATCCAGGGCAGCCATGCCGCCTACTATACGTTTGCCTCCATCAACTGGCAGGCCCACGGTCTCGGCGGACTCACCATCGCCGGCCTGTGGACGCTGGGCGTGCTTGCGGAAATCCTGGTGTTTGCGCTTTCCCCGCGTTTCGCGCTGGATCCCTGGCTCCTCGTCGTGATCGGGGGCTTGAGCGCGGTGGTGCGTTGGTCGATCACTGCGCAGGAGCCGCAGGTCGCCGTCCTGGCCGTCGTGCAATTGGGGCATGGGCTTACATTCGGTCTTACCCAGGTCGGCACCATGGGCCAATTGGTGCGCCACGTACCCGTACACTTGATGGCGAGAGGGCAGGGCTATTATGCGGCAGCCGGGGGTTTGCTCACTTCCATCACTTACGTCTCTGTTGGCGCGATCTACGCCCGCTATGGCGAGGGGGTCTATTATCTGATGGCCGCGATGGCGGGCGCGGGTGCCTTCCTGATGTGGCTCGCGCGGCACCGTTTCACCTCTCAACCCCAGAGCGGGGCCTCCGGAGGGTAGACCAAGCTTTCAACATAGCGCAGCCCGTTGTCGCGGTCGCGCGCAAGCAACAGCGGGCCGTCGAGATCGACGAAGCGGGCTTGCGGAGTGAGCAGCATCGCCGGCGCCATCGAAAGCGAACTGGCAACCATGCAGCCGACCATGATGCGAAATCCGAGTGCCTGCGCCGCATCGGCCATTGCCAAGGCCTCGGTGAGGCCGCCGGCCTTGTCGAGCTTGATGTTGATGGCGTCGTAGCGCTCGCGCAGTCCCTCGAGCGATTTGCGCTCGTGCACGCTCTCGTCGGCACAGACGGCAAGCGGCCGGCGGATGCGCGCGAGCAGTTCGTCCTGACCCGCCGGAAGCGGCTGCTCGACCAGTGTAACGCCGGCCTGGGCACAGGCCGCAAGATTTGGTTCCAGATCGGCCGGTGTCCACGACTCGTTGGCATCGACGATCAGTTCCGAGTGCGGAGCTGCCTTCCGCACTGCCTTGATTCGTTCGTGGTCCCGATTGCCGCCGAGCTTGATCTTCAAGAGCGGGCGGTGCGCGGCCTTGGCGGTTGCGGCGGCCATCGCTGCCGGCTCGCCCAGCGAGATGGTGTAGGCGGTCGTGCAGGGGCGCGGGGCTGGGCGTCCGAGCAGGTTCCAGGCCCGGATCCCGGCCCGTTTGGCTTCGAAGTCCAACAGGGCGCAGTCCAGCGCGTTGCGGGCTGCGCCCGCGGGCAGGGCGGCCTGCAGGGCCTGCCGGTCCAGCCCTCGCCTAATCGGCTCCTGCATGGCCTGGATAGCGGCCAGGGTTGCTTCCGGCGTTTCGCCATAACGTGGGTAGGGCACGCATTCGCCGCGACCTGTCAGCCCATCCAGGCTGACCTCTGCGACCACGGTTACCGCCTCCGTCTTGGCGCCACGGCTGATGGTGAAGCTGCCCGCAATTGGAAAGCGTTCGATTCGCGCCTGCAATATTGGAAGTTTGCTGGAAGTCATCGTAAAATCTGAGCAATTTCTGAACGGCCGGGTTGCCTCATGCGGTCAACTATGGCTGTTTGGGGATACCTTTTTCAAGATCGGGGCGCCGTGCGCAATCATCTCTTTTTCTTCGGCGCAACCGCCGCGCGGGGGCGGCTATCGTGAGCGGGCCGACGTTGGAGCAAAATGCGCGGGGCGATGGGCTCGCGCTTTGCGCTTCCGGCTCGTGGACGGCGGGCTTTGCGCCGGTTCTCGAGCGCATGGTGGTCGATGCCGAGAAGCTTGCGGGCACCAAGACCAACATCCTCATCGACGTCTCCGGGGTTTCCAAGCTCGACACTTTTGGCGCTTGGCTGATCGAGCGTCTGCGTCGCAGCCTGACCCAGAGCAGCATGGAAGCGCAGATCGCAGGGTTGTCAGCCGATTATTCGAGCCTGGTCGACGAAGTTCGCCGGGTCAAGGCCGAGCCCCCGGTCGAGACCAGTTCGGTAACGATATCGGCCATGCTGGAGCAGATCGGTCGCAGCGTCGCCGGCATTGGAGCGATGATTCTGGGCCTGGTCGACATGCTGGGTGCAGTGCTCGCGGCGAGCGGGCGGGTGATGATTCACCCGCGCTCTTTCCGCCTGACCTCTACCGTGCACCACCTCGAGCAGGTCTGCTGGCGGGCGGTGCCAATCATCGTGCTGATCACCTTCCTGATCGGCTGCATCATTTCGCAACAGGGCATCTTCCACTTCCGCAGGTTCGGCGCAGACATTTTCGTGGTCGACATGCTCGGTGTCCTGGTGTTGCGCGAGATCGGGGTGCTGCTGGTGGCGATCATGGTCGCCGGGCGTTCCGGTAGCGCCTACACTGCCGAACTTGGTTCGATGAAGATGCGCGAGGAGATCGACGCGCTCCGCACCATGGGGTTCGATCCGATCGAGGTCTTGATCCTGCCGCGAATGCTCGCGCTGGTGATTGCGTTGCCGATCCTCACCTTTCTTGGCGCGATGGCGGCACTCTATGGCGGCGGGCTTGTAGCGTGGCTGTACGGCGGGGTCGATCCGGACGCCTTCCTCTTGCGCCTGCGCGACGCGATCTCGATTGATCACTTCGTTGTCGGCCTGGTCAAGGCTCCCGTGATGGCGGCAGTGATCGGGATCGTCGCCTGCGTCGAGGGGCTTGCGGTACGAGGAAGCGCCGAATCGCTCGGCCGGCACACGACATCGTCCGTGGTGAAGGGGATTTTCTTCGTCATCGTAATGGACGGCGTGTTCGCGATCTTCTTCGCCTCGATCGGAATCTGATGATGGCACCCGAGATTCCGGATCCGATCATTCGCGTGCGCGATATCTCGGTGCAATTCGGCCTGACAAAGGTGCTCGATGGCCTCGACCTCGACGTCAAGCGCGGTGAGATACTGGGCTTCGTCGGCCCGTCCGGTGCCGGCAAGTCGGTGCTGACGCGAACCATCATCGGGCTCGTACCGAAGGTCAAGGGAAGCATCGAGGTGTTCGGCGTCGATCTCGACGCTGCGGACACCAACCAGCGCCGGGGCGTCGAGCGGCGCTGGGGTGTTTTGTTCCAGCAGGGCGCGTTGTTTTCCTCACTCACCGTGCGTCAGAACATCCAATTTCCGGTGCGCGAATATCTTCACGTCTCGCAGCGCCTGATGGACGAAATCACGATGGCCAAGCTCGCCATGGTTGGCCTGCTGCCGGAGGTTGCCGAGCGATTTCCCTCGGAGCTTTCCGGCGGCATGATCAAGCGCGTGGCACTGGCGCGTGCGCTCGCGCTCGATCCTGAACTCGTGTTCTTGGACGAGCCGACGTCCGGGCTTGATCCGATCGGCGCAGGGGATTTCGATGAATTGGTCAGGACGCTGCAGCGCACTTTGGGCTTGACCGTCTTCATGGTAACCCACGACCTCGATAGTCTTCATACCGCTTGTGACCGCATTGCCGTTTTGGGGAACGGCAAGGTTATTGCGGCAGGGTCGATGGCCGACATGCAGGCCTCGCAGCATCCTTGGCTAAGGCAGTATTTCCATGGCAAGCGCGCCCGCGCCGTCATGGGTTGAGCAATCGGAGCTTGTTGATGGAAACGCGGGCGAACTACGTATTGATCGGATCGTTCACGCTGGCTGTGATCGCCGCTGCGTTCGGCTTCGTGCTCTGGTTTCAATCGCTTCACACCACTAAGCTGCGCAGTCCGCTGCGCGTCGTGTTCGAAGGGCCCGCAGGCGGCCTTCGCAACGGTGCCAGCGTCAATTTCAACGGCATTCGGGTGGGTGAAGTCGTCAACGTAAAGCTCGACAACCCGCGTCGCGTGGTCGCGCTGACGATGATTGAGAACAGCGCCCCGATCCGCCAGGACACGCTGGTTGGACTCGAATTCCAGGGGCTGACCGGTGTTGCCGCGATCTCGCTGAAGGGGGGTGAGGAGGCGGCGCCGCCTGTGCCGCTCGGCGGAGATGGCATTCCGACGCTGGTTGCCGATCCGAGCAGGCTGCAAGACGTTACCGAGGCGATCCGTGGCACCCTGCAAAACATCAACAGGATCGTCGCCGACAACCAGGAGGCAGTGAAGAATTCGCTGAAGAATCTGGAGGCGTTCAGCTCTTCGCTTGCCCGAAATTCTGAACGTATCGATGCCATGATGGCTAAGGTCGACGGGGTCATGGATAAGGCCGACAGCCTCATGCTTGGCCTTAACACGCTCGCTGGCGGCAAGGAGGGCGGTGAACTGTTCCAGGCGATGAAATCAATCCGTGAATTGGCCGAGGATTTCGACAAGCGCTCGGGCGCCTTGATGGCCGACGGTCGCCGCACGCTTGCTGATATCAGTCGAGCCGTGAACAATTTTGACCGTAACCCAACGCGTGTCCTGTTCGGCGCCAGCAGTAGCACCCAACAGGCTTCCTCGCCGAACCCGCCCAGGTCCGCCGCCTCGGTCTGGCGCAGGCGGCAGTAGTCCGCGCGACTTATTTTCCTGAAATTAAAACGGAGGCCGCAAGGCCTCCGTTTTTCATTCGCTTCTTGTTTGCCCGTTATCGTCTCTTACCCGAGCCGTCCCGCGGCGTGGGCTAGCAGGGTGTAGACGAGGCCGGTTTCCGAGGTGAGGTGGCTGCGCAGATCCTGCGGATTGCGGTTGTCGCGCGCGACTTCGTCCAACAGACGCTCGAACTCCGTGATGTAGCGGTCGACCGTCTGCTTGAAAATGCGGTCGGCACGGTACTTGCGGCCGACCTCGTCGAAGGCCTTTTGACCAGCAGGGGTGTAAAGTCGCTTGGAGAAGGCTCCGGCTTCGTCGCGCTGATAACGCTCCCACATCTCGGCTGCGAGATTGCGATCCATCAGCCGGCCGATGTCGAGCGACAGCGATTCCAGCGGATTGGCGCTGGTCGGCTGGGGCTGCGCATGAGATCCGCGGCCGCGCGTCGTGTCGCGACCGTCGGCTCGGTTCAAGAGATCGGTCAGCCAGCCGTCGCGTCCCTCATCGCCCGGCGCCGGAGCGACTGGCGGGGCCTCATTGCGGTGCTGGGCGGGCATGCCGAGGTCCGGGGGAGGCAGGTTGGATGCACTGCCGGCATCGCGCGCACGCTTCTCGCTGCCGCGTCCGCCACCGCGTCCGCCGACCGCAGCCGGCATCGGCTGCTCCTCCGGGCGTGCGGCGGTGCGGCCCG
>JGI24705J35276_12238052_pt1 | contig 15368 bp, 17 predicted proteins | sample TergutNt197P4_FD_35276 | JGI IMG/M metagenome (IMG submission 35276) | reverse complement strand
TCGCTCCGCCCTCGCCGAACTGAAAGCAGAGGGCGACGGCTAATGAATGCAAGGTGGCGAAGTAAGGAATAAAACGAGGATGGGTGAATATCCAAAATCCGAACTGGTAGCGGCCCACAAAGCGATAACATTGTCAGTACGCAAAGAGGTGGAAGGCTTGAAAATAAACCGTTTGCTTGAAATGGTAGTCATACTGCTCAACCGCGAATCGGTCACTGCCAAAGAACTGGCCGACCGTTTCGAGGTATCTACCCGCACCGTTTACCGTGATATTGAAGTGCTGTCTTCCGCTGGTGTGCCCGTTTACACCAATAAAGGCAACAGCGGCGGCATATCTCTGTTAGAGGACTACACGCTGAATAAGGCGCTGCTCTCAAAAAAGGAAAGCGAAGGACTGCTCCTTGGGATCAAGGCGCTGGGCGCGACAAACTACCCCGAAGCCGACGCGATCATTGGCAAGCTCGGTTCCCTTTTCAAAGGCAATCAGGCCCATGACTGGATCGAGGTGGATTTTGAGGGCTGGAACAGTAAAGTCAACGAGCAAAACAAGTTCAGCAAGATCAGGGGCGCGATAATTAACAGTCTGGTAATCAGCTTTGATTATGTTAACGCGAATGGAGGGCAAAGCCGACGCTCCGCCGAGCCTGTAAAGCTGATATTCAACGCCTATACATGGTACTTGATCGCATACTGTTTACTGAGAACCTCCTACCGCATGTTTCGTCTTTCAAGGATCAAAAATGTTCAAGTAACAGAACAACGTTTTACAAAGCGCGAGATGCAAGAATACGATTATCAGGTTACTCACGCCACGCTTGTGAAATTACGTTTGCGCTGCGACGGGAAAATATTGAGCCGCCTATACGATACTTTTGACAGCGAATGTATCAGTAAAAATGAGGACGGCAGTTATGACTTAGCCGTTGAATTGCCCGAAGAAGAATGGGTCTACGGGTATATCTTGTCCTTCGGCGGTCATGCTGAAGTGCTTGAACCGGAGCATATCCGCGATATAGTCAAAGCCCGCGCGAAAGAAATTGCAGAAAAATATTGATACACTCTCAAATATGACACACTGTTGTCACTCAGCCCTGCTATAATGAGAAAAAAAACATTAAGGGGGCAATAAAAATGAACATTGAGGTAACGAACCAAAAATCGCAACTCGCGGTGGCTGTTCGATGCGAAAACGCGACAATGTCGGAAATATCCGTGCTGGCAACCGCAGGGCTGCAAAAGATCTTCGGGTTCCTCGCACAGCAGGGCATGGAGATTGCCGGCGCGCCTTATCTTGCCTATAAAAATGGCAACGCAGACTTTTCACAGTTTGATGTTGAAATGGGTATTCCGGTCAGCAAAGAAATCGCCGTCAGCGATGAGTTTTTCATGAGCAAAACCTGCGAGGGAAAAGCGGTCACGGCGACCCATAAGGGTGCGTACAAAGATATTGAGGTGGCTTATACCGCACTTATGGGATATATAGCCGAAAACAAGCTGGAGCCAACAGGCGTTTATTATGATTACTACATCAGTAATCCCGCCGATACACCTGAAAGCGAACTGCTGACTCAAGTGGTTTTCCCGATTAAATAAAGAGAGGAAGGTCATATTAATGGATAATAAGTTTGCCTGTTACTGCGGCTTGTATTGCGGAAATTGCGCGGTCAAGGTGAAAGTTGAACCCGCCGCGAAGGTCTTATATGAAGAAATGAAAGCGGCCGGCTTTGAGGATGTCATCGCCTACATTCCCGGCGGCGAGGGGTTCTGGCCGTTTTTGAAAAGCATGGTCAATGACGGCATGTGCGTTTCGTGCCGTGACGGAAGCGGCAACCCCGGCTGTGCAGTCAGGATATGCGCAAAAGAAAAAGGCGTGGAAATGTGCGCCTTTTGCGAAGATTACCCCTGCGACAAGTTCGATGCTTTTCTTAATGTAAGCGTTGGATACCCTGTGTTGGAACAAGACAATGCATTATTGCGCGACAAAGGCTGGGAAGCGTGGATGACGCTTCAAGAGGGGCGCTGCAAAAAAGGGTATACATATCATGACGGGAAAAACACTGCCGGCATTGATTGACTCATTTTAATGTCATCAAAAAAAGCCTTGACACCGCCGCTATATTTCAGCTTTTCTGTGCTGATTTTAAGAGCAATTTCCCAAGCAGAAGCAATACTGATATAAATTTCTACGGTAATATCGTCAAGAATTCCTTTGGCTGTTTTTGATATGGGTTCACCTGGAATCTGGAAAAGTTAGTGGCGGTCTGGGCAGAGAACTTGCTCCTTAAGTAAATAAAGGCTAAATGGGGCAATTCAAATTTAAATTATGCTTGCATTCCTAAGGGAGGCATGATAAAATAAATTTTGCTTATTATATATTTGATGCAAATAATGATATAAATAAATACTTTAACATTAAGGAGGTGACAATATGACCAATATCAAATCTGCCAAAAAACGTGTGCTGATTGCGGAAACACGCCGTCAGAGAAATACAATAGCCAAATCTCAAATGAAAACCCAAGTTAAAAAATTTCAGGTGGCGCTTATGGGCCAAGACAAAGAAGCCGCTGCCAAACAGCTTAAAAACACTGTCAGCGTATTAGACAAAACAGCTGCCAAAGGCGTTATCCATAAAAATGCGGCGGCGCGCCGTAAAGCCAATCTTTATCGCGCTTTTAACAAAATGTCTTAAGATGCCCTTAATATAAAGCATACCCAGAAAGCGGCGCAGAGCCGTTTTCTTTATTTATTAAACACTTACGCTTATACAGTATTATTCACAAATTAAATAACGGCCGCATTTTTCACAACGCGTACGTTCTCCTTGTACAGTACGTTTATATAAAATAGGAGTTACCATAGTACGGCAGCCATCGCAAGCTTTATTATTGTCTAGTTTGGCAATTGGCAAACCTGCAAACAGGGGTTTTACCTCTTCATACCAAGCCAGATCGGCGTTGTCTATTTTTGCGATAAGGGCATCTTTATCTAAGCTTAGGGCATTAAGCTCATTGCGCCAACCTTGTCGCAGCTCATCATATTGCCGGTATTCCTCACTTACTATTTTATACTGTACTTCCAAATTCTGCTGCATTTGCTTGGCTTGACGTAATGCAGATTTGAATTCCTTCTTTTTTTGCATTTGCTGTTCTGTTAAGGTGGAGCTTTTTTCTTCTAAAGCGCTTATCTGTGCCTGACGCGCATTGAATTCGCGAATATTCGCTATACTGCCGTCGTAAACAGCGGCTTTCTCTTGTTCAAGCTTAACGCTTATATCCATTATTTCATCCGGCAAGGTTTTAATTTGTTGTTGCATGAGGCTAAGTTCTTCTTGTATCTGTATCAGTTCTTTCTTTTGTGTATCAAAAGCGGCTTTTTGCTCTTGCAAGCGTCGGTATTCGACGCTGTCTTTCTGCGCTGCTAAAATGGCCGCCTCTTTTGCCTCAAGCTTTTGCAGTTTATATAGCAATGTCAGCATTGCCTACCTCCTATTCCTGCAGCTAAAATATTCTGAATCTTATTGACCTTAATGCTTAAAGCCGCACAACGTTCTTCAGCTTCTATACCGGCTTTATCTGCCAATTGAGCCATTAGCATTTGCATATCGGCCAATTGAAGGCCCAAATACCGGGATAATAGAGGATGTGGCTGAGCTAAAAGACAAGGCCCAAAAAGTGTTTCATCCTCACTTAACTCCATATATCCGGGTTCTGCCGCTATTATTTCATAATAAAAACCATAATCATAAGCAATATCTTCCGCTACAATTCGCCAGCCTGTTTCCTGCAAGTAGCGGCGCAACATGGAACAGTTTTTTTGTGGTTGCAAAACCAGCCTGCTGCTGGTAGATGCCACTTCGGGAGAGGCGTTAAGAATATCACGAATTACATAGCCTCCCATGCCTGCCATAGTGATGGTAGCTGCTTCGCCTGCACTAAGAACAGTTAATCCTGATCCCAGCCGCATATCTATATGACGGCTAAGCGAGAGCAATTCTACCAGCTGACAGGCATTATCGAAAGGCCCGCGCGCTTTTTCCGTTGCTATAACCGAAGGACAAATACCATTAATAATCAGATACACAGGTAAATAACTATGATCAGTGCCTATATCTGCGGCTGGCAATCCCGGTAGCACCAGTCTAGCTACTGATAGCAACCTTTCGCTTAGCTTGATTTTCATGATTCACCTCCCTAAATGATCCTCTAATTTTTTATGGGCGTCTTTAATTACTCCGTAGCGAATATTCTTTACCCCAGCTATACCTCATATTTAGCTTCTATCCCTTTCTTCGCTTTAAATGACAACAGGAGTCTTTTTGGCAAGCTCTAAGCATTATCTTCTTCTTTCTATTTCCATATACTTATCTATTTCATTTTCTTCCAGTGGATCTCCATTTACTATAGATTCAGCTATGCTCTTTATATTATGTGCAATACGCGCCATATGCCTGGCTGCTTCGGAAAAGATAATTCCTGTTTCTACACTATAACCTCCACTTGAGGTTAACAGTAGCTGGGTAGATTTATATTCTTCTCTCATATAATCAACTGCATCGGCATTTTGCATTGTCTGGGCAATAACGTTTATATCGTGAGATTTAAAAGCCTTAACCATATTATCATAGCAATCTAAAGTCATTTCATATATTTGCGTTAGCTTATCTATATCCGTGTAAAAAATCTCCAAATCACTATCGGGCATTTCTTCGGCTAATTTGGCAAAACCCTTAGTGCGATTGCTGATTCTTTTAAGGCTTATTAAGATATTAATATAAGATGTGACAAGGATAATATCTTCTTTGGTAAGATTTTCATTATATAATTTTTTTAAAAACTCGCTAATCTTGTCATTAACTTTATCTAAATCTTGCATACCGGCCCAATAAGCATCAATTTTTTTATGTTCTTTATTTAATAATATATCAACACCCAATACTAAGTTTGTACGTATATAATCCATCAATTTATAAATCGAATTACAACTATTTTCTAGTGCAAACGCAGGCGTTTCTAAAATGCTTTCATCAAGTTCCGGTAAATCAGTTATTACAGTAAGTGAGGCCTGTTTGCCAAAATCTGCCATTTTTTCGGCAATCTTCAAAATTAACTGCCCAAATGGATACAAAATGAGCAAAGCCGCAATATTATATCCAGTATGCAACATACTAATATTAGTACTTGTGATAGGATGACCAGCAAAAGCAGGATCAATAAAGGCAAAGAAGATAACAGCTAACACACAAAAAACCGATGCGCCTATTATATTATATATTAAATGTATATATGAAGTTGCATGTGCATTTCTTGATGTGCCGACACTTGAAAGAATTGCCGTTAAGCAAGTGCCAATATTTTGACCTAGTATTATGTACACAGCAGCATTCCATGGTACCATTCCCGTAAACGCCATAGATTGAAGTATGCCTATGGAAGCTGCGCTGCTTTGAATGATGGCTGTAACCAGTATTCCAGCAAGAATTCCCAGCACCGGGTTGCTGCCCATGGTGGTAAAAAATTGGCTTACTGCATCAAGTTCTGCTAACGGTTTTAATGCAGACGGCATTTGTGAAAGACCTAGGAATAATACGCCGAAACCAACAATAACTTCACCAATATTCTTCACTTTCTTCTTTTTGGAAAACAGTAGAATTAAAGCTCCCGTAGCTGCACATATCGCGCCGATAGCATCCGGTTTTAAAAATTTAGACCATTCCATACTGGCTACTAACCAACTGGTTACAGTAGAGCCAACATTTGCCCCCATAATGATGCCCACTATTTGAGGTAAAGAGATAATACCGGCATTCACAAAACCTACAGCCATTACGGTAGTAGCGGTGGAGCTTTGAATAAGCGCCGTTACACCTGCTCCAAACAGAACACCTCTAAAACGGCTTTTGGAAACACTGCCTAAAATATTCTTCATTTTTTTGCCGGCGGTTTTTTGTAGTGCGGAAGATAATAGGCTTATACCAAAGATAAATAGCCCAAAACTACCTAAAAAACTTAGTAGGATAACCATATAATTCATAATTGATTGTTTTCTCCTTAATCACACAAGCTAAAACGGGCTTAAGCAAAAAATCCAGGTTTCGGTATACAGTATTTTATTAAACAAAACCTAATAATGCCTGCATGAAAAAAGAAATAATAGCTACTGCTATCCAACAGCAACCGCCTAAAATAATAGGCTTTTTGCCATGTTTTATTAATTCCAATATATTAACATTCAAACCAATGCCTGCCAGTGCCATAAGAATGCAGAACCGGCCCATACTGCCCCAGAATTTACTAATCTGCATAGGTAGAATATTTAGGCTGCTTATGATGCTGGCGAGAAAAAAGGCGGCTACAAACCAGGGAAAAGCTTTTATAATATGACGCTTGCTTAATCTGCCTTCTTTTTTGGTCTGTTTAAAAGATAGTATTAAAGCCAGTGGTATGATCATCAGCGTGCGAGTAAGCTTAACTACAGTGGCTGTATTACCAGCTGTTTCGCTGTATGTAAAGGCAGCGGCTACTACAGAGGAAGTATCATTGATAGCGGAACCGCACCATAAACCAAAACGCAGATCACTCATGCCAAAAGCATAGCCCACAATAGGAAATATAAATACAGCAAGTATATTAAAAAGAAAAATAATAGAGATAGAGGTAGCCACCTCGCGCTCATTTGCTTTTATTATGGGAGCTATGGCAGCAATAGCGGAACCACCGCAAATTGCTGTACCAACCCCTATTAAAAGCTGCTCATTAGTTTGAATGCGCAAAACCTTGCCTATTATGAATGCTAAAACAAATGCAACTGATATACTTACGCCTATTAATATTAAGCCCTGACCGCCTATGTTCAACACATTGCCCAAATTCATTTGAAAACCGAATAAAACAATGGCAGCTTGCAGTACCCGCTTCGAAGTGGCAGATATTCCAGGAATAAATATTTTGGGGCAATGCCAAAAGTTTGCCAATAACATGCCCAAAAAAATGGCTATTATGGCGCCGCCAATTACAGGCAAGTGCTGACCCAAAAACCAAGCGACAACCGCAATCACTAAACAAAGTAGAGCTCCGCAAATATTTTGTTTACTATAATAACCCGGGGTGACAATGGGCAAGGTTATTAGCATGGCGCATAAAACATACACAAGTACAAGTATAAGCATAGTATACTCTCAATTTATTTATCGAAGAAATATCCAGTATAAGCAAACAATGCCGGAGATCCCCCAGTATGCAGGAAGAGGATATTTTGCATTTGATTAAAATATCCTTTACGCTGTAAATCGAGTAAGCCCGCCATAGTTTTGCCAGTATACACAGGATCGAGCAATATAGCTTCTGTGCGGGCTACTAGTTTTACAGCCTCTAACATATCCTCTGTAACGCGGGAATAGCCTTCACCAATATACTCCTCAAAAACAATAATATCATCATACGCAGGTCCTTCTTTAAGATTCAGTTTTAAAGCCAGTTGATTACATAAATCATAAACTGCTTGACTTTGTTCTTCTTTCTTGCGATTTATACAAATGCCTATCACCGGTATATGGGCATTGCTGGCAACAATTCCCGTCAGCAAACCGGCATGAGTTCCGGCACTGCCGCTGGTGCAGACAATAGCGTCTATATTCAGTTCCATTTCAAATAATTGCTGCAACAATTCTTGAGCGCAGGCTACATAACCCAATGCGCCAATGGCATTGGAACCGCCACCGGGAATAATATATGGTTTACGCCCTTGGGCGCGCAAGGCATTTGCCACGGTATCCATTTTCTCTTTAAGATTGCTGCCGCCATCAACAACATGCACGGCTTCCACTCCCAGTAAATTAAAAAGAAAATTATTACCGCTTGCCAGACTATCATAGCTGTTCGGCACACGTTGTTCAAGTACCAATTGGCAAAAAAGCCCTTCTTTATTGGCTGCCGCTAAAGTTAAGCGGCAATGATTAGATTGTATGGCGCCGCAAGTTATTATCGTATCTGCTCCTTTAGCTAGGGCGTCGGCCATTAAGAATTCCAATTTTCGTGTTTTATTGCCACCGCCTGCCAAACCCAACAAATCGTCACGCTTGCAATAAAGCGTTGGGCTTCCCACAAGTGCACTTAAACGTTCCAGTTTTTCAACAGGCGTGATGCCGACAGTGTAGCGACGGCGCGGAAATTGGCAAAGATTCATAAAATCCCTTCTTTCATAATAAGTTCTTAACGCCCCTTTTCCATAAAACTGTTAAGCAGCGTATTAGCAACAACATTGATTAGAAAAATTAAAATTATCAGCAGAGCAGCTGTACCGTAGGCATTTTCCATAGAAATGCCTTCACGGGCTAAAATATAGAAATGTACCGCCATGGAACGGGTGGGGGAAAATAATGAAGAAGGTATACGTAAAGCTGAACCAGCGGTTAAGACAACTGCAGCAGTTTCGGCAATACAGCGTCCCACACTTAAAATAATACCATTCACAATGCCCGCCAGTGCCGCGGGAAAAACCACTTTGTAGATGGTTTGCCATTTGGTGGCGCTAAGCGAGAAGCTTACTTCCCGAAATATTTCGGGAACGGCGCGAATAGATTCTTCAGAAGTGCGGATAATGGTGGGTAGTATCATAAAAGCCAAAGTTAAGCCACCGGAGAGAATAGACCAACCCATTTTTAAATAGATAACGAAGAAAATGAATCCAAACAGCCCGTATACTATAGAAGGTATTCCAGCCAAAGATTCCGCACTGAAACGAATGACGCGTGTGACAGTATTTTCTCTGGTGTATTCCGCCAGGTAAAAAGCCGTGCCAATGCCAAAAGGGGCGGCTATCAGAATGGCAACTAGGGTAATCAACAATGTTCCTACTATGGTAGAAGAAACCCCGCCGGAACGGCCCATATTGCTGGGGGGCTCGGTAAGAAAGCGCCAACTGATAATGGGAAGGCCTTTAACCAAAATATATATAATGATGAAAGCAAGAATCACCAATACAAATATGGCGGCTGCCCAAATAAAGGTTTTTGCTATTATTTCGCGTGTGCGTGAATTGATAATAATTACCTCATTTCTTACGGGTGATGTACTGAGCCGAGGCATTGATGATCATTATGATGATAAACAATACAATACCTGTAGCAAACAGTGCCTGTCTGTGTTCACCTGCTGCGTAGCCCATTTCGATGCCAATATTGGTGGTGAGTGTTCTTACCGGATCCAAAATAGATTCCGGCAGAGCCACTGCATTGCCCAGTATCATTATTACAGCCATGGTTTCGCCGATAGCACGGCCAATACCTAAGATCACCGCAGCTACAATTCCAGATTTAGCAGCGGGTAGCATTACAGACCAAATAGCTTGCCACTGATTCATTCCTAAAGCCAATGCACCTTCTTTATATTGGCGGGGCAAAGCCAGAATAGATACTTCGGAAATGCTTATTATAGTAGGGAGTATCATAATAGCAAGTATTATGGAGCCAGCCAATATACTAAGGCCCGGCCCGCCCAGGTAATCGCGAATAACCGGGATAATGAATATCAACCCCCAAAAACCATATACTACAGAGGGAATACCGGCTAGCAATTGAATGGCGGGGCGAAAGATATTGCGTACGGTTGCGGGGGCAAATTCCGCTAAAAAAATGCTACAGCATATACCGATAGGTACCCCCAAAAGCGCAGCGCCCAACGTTACCGAAACAGAACCCACCAACATGGGAAAAATGCCAAATTTCTCCTGACTGGGGGCCCATTCCATGCCAAAAACAAACTTAAATAAGCCTACTTTGGTCATAATTGGCGCTCCTTGAATAAGGATGAATACTGTGATGAGCGCCAGGGCAGAAATTGAAGAAAAGGCCAGAACTAAGAATATGCGGCCCGCTAGTTTTTCTTTGAAATTATTCATCTTTCAGCTCCGTCTGTTGAGGTATGAGCCCTTCTTTTATTAATATTTGCTGCCCCTGGTCGGAAAGGGTAAAATCAATAAATTGTTTGGTTTGCCCGGTTGGCGGCTCCTTACAAATAAATAAAAATGGCCTAAACAATGGGTAGCTGCCATTGGCTATGTTATCCCAATTAGCCGCAAGCCCATTTAAGCTAATAGCCATTACAGTTTCATCTACCAAGCCCAGAGAAATAAAACCGATAGAATTCTTATCGCTGGAAACTAATTGTTTTACTGCCCCGTTAGAGTCCTGGACAATAGCTTTTGTGGTTATACGTTTTTCTTCCATAACCAGATCTTCAAAGGCGCTTCTGGTACCCGAGCCTTCTTCACGGGTTATTAAATGTATTTTATTATTGGCACCTCCTAGTTCGCTCCAGTTACTGATATCTGCCGCATAAATAGCCCTTACCTGTTCAATAGTAAGATTTGAAAGAGGATTAGCGGGATGAATAATAATTGCCAGCCCATCTTTGGCTATTTCTACGAACCATAAATGCTGTTCGTTTTCTTTCAAAACGCGTGAAGATAAGCCGATATCTGCTGCTCCAGATTCGGCGGCTGTAATGCCGGCGGAAGACCCTCCTCCTTGCACGTCGACTTCACAATCGGGGCATAAAAGAGAGAACTCTTCTGCTAATATCTCTGCATAGGGCTGTACCGAGGTAGAACCGGCTACAATTACCGCCGTATTGTGTCTACCGCTGCAAGAGGCTGTTAAACAAAGCGCTAATAGCAATAACGCAAAAAAGGGGGCAAGTAACGCCGCCCTATGTTTTGCTGATCCTAAACAGAGAGGCCGATATTCTTTGAATGCATTTTTTAGTTTCATTATCAAAAGTAAACCCTCATAAATGCCTTTTTACCCGAAGCGTCCCGTGATATAGTCTTCGGTGCGTTGATCTTGAGGATAAGAGAACATTTTAGTGGTAGGGGCATATTCCACCAGTGTACCCACTTTATCTTCTCCAATCATAATAAAAGCCGCCATATCGGATACTCGCAAAGCTTGTTCCATATTATGAGTAACGATGATGATAGCGTATTTTTGTGCTAATTCCAACATCAAATCTTCTATTTTCATGGTAGATCCGGGGTCTAAAGCGCTGCAAGATTCATCCATAAGTATAACCTCCGGTTCCACGGCTAAAGCGCGGGCAATGCATAAACGTTGCTGTTGCCCGGGGGTAAGCGATAATCCGGGCTTTTTTAAATTATCCTTTACTTCATCCCATAAAGCTACTTGGTTCAGGCTGTGTTCTACAATGCCGGCTAAGGCATGCTTGTCTTTTATACCATGATGCTTGGGCCCTATAACAATATTATCGAAAATACTCATAGGAAAAACATTTGGCCTTTGAAAAACCATACCTACTTTTTTTCTTAAGGGCGAAGCCTCTAAATTATTTCCATATATAGCCAGGTTATCAAGAAGTATTTCTCCTTCGATCCTTACATGTGGGATAAGATCGTTCATGCGGTTAAAAATACGAAGCAAAGTAGATTTACCGCAGCCAGAAGGCCCGATGATTGCCGTAATAGCGCGATCATAAATGTCGAAGGTAATGTCTTTTAAAGCATGATAAGAGCCATAATACAAATTTACCGACTGAGTAGATATTTTAACATTTTTCGATAACTCCGCCATTTTATCATCCATTCTAAGGCAGTCTTTTCTCAGTAGCCTTCGTGAGCCAGCGCCAAAACCCTAATTAATTATAGTAAAAAACATTGATAATTACAAGAGATTTTTCAACTTATCCAGGCTATCAGAGTTATAAAATCAAGGAAAAACTTGGCTTATAACAAAATGAGCAGCCGCTAGATCATAAATCGCTAAACCCAGCGATTCGAAAATCGTTATCTCATCATCATTTTGTCTTCCTGATATGTTACCTGCTAAAGCAGCGCCTAATTCACCTACTATTATCTCTTTTGTAACTATTCCTAAAGAGAAAGGAATAAGGAAATCTCCCGCTTCATTCATAAAAGATACGAGGCTATCTGCGTATATTCTTCCCCGGGCAAGTGTTGCGCTGTCGAGCTCGCGCGCGCCAGGAAGACAAGCGCCCACAGCGTTGATATGCGCGCCTTCTTTTATGTCTTGGCCAAAAATGACCGGCTCTTTGGCAGAAGTTACCGTACAGATTATATCTGCCTCCTTTATTGCTTGCTGAGAAGTTGGGCAAACTTGTATAGGCAGTAGATATTTCTCCCTCATTTCGCTTGCATAGTTTTTGGCAGAATCATTATCAATATCCCATACAAAAACACTTTTTATCTCACGTACCATTGTTAAAGCTTCTAAGTGCTTCCTCGCTTGCAAGCCAGAACCAATGATCGCCAATGTTTGGGCATTTTCGCGCGCCAATAAATCACTGGCTACCGCACTAACCGCTGCCGTCCTAATGGCAGTGATCGCTTCTCCATCTACCAATGCATGTAATTTACCCGTGCTCGTTTCAAAAACCACTACCACACCTTGATGCGAGGGCAAGCCAAAGCCCGAGTTTTGCGGGAATATGCTAATAATTTTTGCCCCGGCAATTTTTTGCCCGGGAATAACCGCCGGCATTAATCCCAGCACATTCCCATCTTCTAATGGTATAGCAGTACGTAACACCTGTTGTGCGCGTCCTGTGGTAAAATCTATTAATGTTTGTTTCATCAACTGAATACAGCTCTTCATATCTAGCAAAGCTTCCACCGTATCCTTGTCTATAAACCTGATTTGCTTCACCTCCCAATATATTTTCTTAACCATCATATATTATACTAAAATATCGATGTTATGTATATAAGTTATTTAAGGGCATTTATAAATATTCTCTAGAACTATTAAGGAGCAATTTAATGATAAAAAATATTAATAATTATCGTAGAGAAAAGAAGATCAAGATTAAAAAGCGGCAGCTAACATTGTGGTTGAATAAATTAAAGAGCTATGCAATACCTAACTTAATGCGCTATATTATTTTTGGCATGGCTGGAGTATATGTGCTGGATTTATTTCTTACGCCAGCTTTGGGGAATAGTGTTTCTTCTTTTCTGGATTTTAGCCTTGCGGCAATTTTGCAGGGTCAGGTATGGCGGCTGATTACTTTTATATTTTGTCCTCCGGCTCTGAATATTTTGTTTTTTATAATCATGTTATACTTTTACTGGATGATCGGCTCTTATATGGATAATCAGTGGGGTTCTTTTAAATTCAACTTATATTATTTTTGCGGCATGTTATTAACCATGCTGGCAGGGCTGTTTACAGGTTATGCCACCAATTATTATGTTAATTTATCTGTATTTTTAGCATTTGCTTTAACAAACCCTAATTTTGAAATTTTACTGTTTTTTGTATTACCAATTAAAGTTAAGTGGTTGGCTTTGTTAGATGGCCTGCTTTTTTTATATGAATTTATCTATAGCAACTGGCCTGCTAAAATAGCATTACTCCTTTCTTTGCTGAACATTGCTATATTTCTAAGTGCAGATATTAAATATCTATTTTCCAATAATCGCCATAAAAATCCAAGACGATATAATTGACCGTAAAGCTGCTGTTTTTTTTCTTATGCAGCATACGGTCAATTTTTCATAATGATTATTAGCCTCTGTGGTAGAATATCCTTAGTTAATTTCCGAAACAGACGCCAAGGTTATGACCTATTTTTATTAATTCATGGTCTGCCGGCACCAACTTTAAACCTTGCGACGCCTCTTGCAAGGGAACACGTACTATACTTGTTCCTTGTAAAGCAACCATCACCCCGTATTCTTCATCTGCTGCTGCTTCTACAGCTGCCGCGCCAAAACGTGTAGATAGCACACGATCAAATGGTATAGGGCGCCCACCCCGCTGCAGGTGCCCAAGAACCATAGAACGGGCATCTATGCCGGTGCGTTGTTCAAGTTCATTTGCCAGTAGCGCGCCTACGCCACCCAAGCGAATTGGATCTGGGCTATTATCGCGTATTTTTTGCACTACCATGTGGCCGCCTATTGCCCTAGCGCCTTCGGCAGCTACAATAATGCTAAAATTTTTACCCTTGTTTCGGCGTTCAATTAAGAACTGAGTCATTAAATCGTAATCATAAGGTATTTCCGGCAGCAGTATTACATGAGCGCCTCCGGCTATGCCGGTATACAGAGCTATCCACCCGGCATAGCGGCCCATCACTTCCATCACCATCAGGCGATGATGTGATTCCGCTGTGGTATGCAACATATCTATAGCTTCGGTGGCTGTTTTCACCGCCGTCTGAAAACCAAAAGTGAAGTCCGTACCCACTAAATCATTATCTATTGTCTTGGGAATACCAATAATATTCAAACCTAATTGACGGAACTGCTCGCCGGAACGCATGGTGCCGTCGCCCCCTATTAAAAACAGTGCTTGTACGTTAAGATCATGTAAATTCTGCAGCGCTTGTTGGCTAAGATCGCGTTTTTGCCCATCTACTAAAAAGTTGAAAGGGTCATGTACATTGGAGGTGCCAAGCATGGTACCGCCTTTATCCAGCAAATCATCTACTGTATCTGCAGTTAGTTCCGCATAATCATTTTCTACCAAGCCGCGGTAACCATCATAAAAACCCAAAACCTGCCATTTATATTCATGAATAGCTGTACGTACAACGGCGCGTATCACGGCATTAAGCCCAGGGCAATCTCCGCCGCCGGTTAAAAGGGCAATAGTCTTTTTCATCATAATCCTTCCTTTCTTAGTATAATCTACTTTAATATATATTCCCTTATTTAATAGTATCGTCAATTGTGACAGTACAGACAATCTTCACTTATTGTATTTAGTAAAAATATTTTAAGCATTGCCGCTGTGAAAACCTTGCATTTGCCTGCCACATGTGCTATGATAATTGTTGTCGTACGGCGCCATAGCCAAGTGGTAAGGCAGAGGACTGCAAATCCTTTACCCCCGGTTCAAATCCGGGTGGCGCCTCCACAAACTTTGGGCAGTGCCAATATACGGTACTGCCCGGGTTTGACAGATAGATTATTATGCCGGAGTGGCGGAATAGGCAGACGCACAGGACTTAAAATCCTGCGAGGGCGACCTCGTACCGGTTCGACCCCGGTCTCCGGCACCAAACCAATATAATCCGAACCTCATTTTCCCTGTGAAAAATGGGTTCGGTTTTGTTATGAATGGCGGCTGTTTTCATGCTAGTGTTATTCCATCAAATACAACGATATCTTGTTTTGTAATTCAGAGGCGGCTTGTTCGGCAGTTAAAATGTCTTGATAGTATTTTACCATGATCTCCTCAATCATATCATATGCCGAATCGCCGCCTGTTGAAAAAAAGGCATGATATTTCATGGGCATTTCATTATAGGGCACCTCTAGAAACCAGAATAAACACTAACAAAATGATCAAAATGAGACTAATTACCTAAATATCCCCGTCATTGCGGACT
>JGI24705J35276_12238053_pt1 | contig 15395 bp, 25 predicted proteins | sample TergutNt197P4_FD_35276 | JGI IMG/M metagenome (IMG submission 35276) | reverse complement strand
TTGGGGCCACGTGGCGGAGTGGTTACGCAGCGGTCTGCAAAACCGTTTACTCCGGTTCAATTCCGGACGTGGCCTCCAATAAAATCAATAACTTAGACGGGCTTTCTAGCCACCAGTAACGTGCCGGCCGTCACCGCTAATGAAGCAGCTGGTCATCTGCTGCGGGAGATCTCTCCTGCAACGACCCAATCTCATCGGCATCATGATCTTGCTGTGGCGGCGCCAGCAGATGTTGATGGCGCAATGTCGTAATCCAGGCAGATGTCATCGTCGCGACGATTAGCCGATTGACCGCCAGAATGGTCCGCTCTGCTAGAGACGAGGTGTATTTCATCACTTCCCTCGTGCCGCCATTGCGATGGGCGGAATCTAGGACACCGTGATCAGCATGACTATGGTCTGGTTCACAATTGCTCGCGATCTGTTCCAGCCGCCCCCCGCGTGGAGATCCTGGGAGCCGATCAATACCCAGGGGCGTGTGTGTTCAGACTGTACCAACGCTCGTGGCGGCGACGCTGTCAGCAGGCCCCATACCAGCCGTCGGGAAAGGGAAGCAGCGGCCAGGCCGTCGATCCGTTGTCGTTCGCGGCTTGGGGCGCCGCGTGAATCTTCCACTTGGCTGGCACGAACTCATCCTCGGGCTCGTTAGCAATCGCCATGCGCACAGCATTCAGCAGCAGGTTGAATTCGGCTTCGCTCATTGCACTTCTCCCAGGTTTGGAGAGGGCAACTTCGCAAAACAGTTTTTTCTGTCTGGTTGACCAGATCGGTTCAATTGTGTCGATCTGGTGATCATTCCCGGATTGGTTACCGATTCCTTTCAGGCATCCCGCCAATTCAGGCGCAGGTCATGAAGACAAGGTTCGTGCGTTTCGCAGGCGTAGCCTTCCCCCAAATCGAGGAATGAGACCCGCTGCCTGAATTGTGGATTTGTGCGCTGCAAGCCTTTGTCCGGCATGGGAGATCCGGAACAGATTGCCTGTGGATATGCTGCGGATAGGTTGGGAGAGGAGAGCCTGAGCGATGCCAACAGTATCATGTGGGCCGCATGGGCTGAGCGCATGCCGAACGACGGTCGAATCAGGAGAGGCCGGAGGAGAAGCGGCGAGGACGGAGACCGAAGCAGCGGATGGATTAGGATTGGCTCCCCGGGCTGGCATTTCAGAGGAGCCGTAACGCATTGAACAATTATGCTATTTTTTCAGTGCAGCGCAAAGTCGTACCAACACTCCTACCAACAATTTGTGGATCGAAATGGAAAGTTGGTAAAAGTAGTAGGTTGGTACCGAAATCTGGCCTGCCGCGCCCGGAGAACTTGGCATGATTCGCACCTGGCAAAATTCGCGGGGAAAGGATCGATAGTCCCGTTGTTTTCAAGATGATGGATGCCGATCCGGTGGCTACATTTGGCCGTCATCTGGGGAGATCTCGAGTGGACCGCATCAAGAAGTTTGTGGAGCAAGACGGCTACGGCAAGAAGACGGGCCGGGTCGCGTACGTCACCGATGAGAGCGCAATTCCCGAGCCGCCGGGAGCGCTGCGGTGGCATCCGGTGTGCACGTTCAATGCTGCCGAGGAGTTAGAGCGAGACACTGGACTGAAGGAGGTCTTCCAGGCAGCCATGGAGCACGGCTGTACGGTCGTCACTCCAGTCTGCGCATAGCACCGAGCTCGGTTTGTCGGTGGTGCCGCGATGTCGGCTAAGGCCGCCATGAAGGGTCTATTTTGGCGCCCCCGCGCCGAACAGGCCGCCGACCACAATTCCAATCAAGCCTATCACCGATACGGCGGTACTTCCTGCGATGATGCTCACCACCGTGTCCGAAAGGTGGAAGTGTACTCCGAATCCGTCAGCGACGATGATTAATCCAACTACAGAGCAATAGCCGACCATGAAGTTGAAAACCTTGTCGGCGTACGGCTGCATCATCAACGCTTTGACGCGATCGATCGAAACCTCTTCTTTCAGACGCTTGTTTTCCGCCTCGACATCGCCCAGGCGCGTAGCCATCTCGGCAAGCAATTCTTGATAGGTGGTTACGTCTGGTTTTCCACCGGTACTCGGCTGAGAGCCTACTTCAAGAGGTGCTCGCTCAATGAGCGATAAATCAGTTGGCGGCTGCTGCACGGGCTAACTGCTGATAATGCTCTTTGATCAATTTTTCAGGGATAATGCCGTCTCGCCCATCCTTCGTGAAGGTCTGAAACCATGGCGTGCCAGACCGGTGGGTCAATCTGGAAAGTTCAACTCCGTTCAAGTCGCCATAGCGATTCCAGACATGGCGCAGCACTTCTGCTTCCCGTGGCATCAGGTGCGCCCTGTAGGGCGGTCTGCGCATATCATTGCGCATCAAAAAAACAGCCACGGAGGAACGGTCATCCTCAGTGATCTCGCGCCCGATCGGTTCTTTGCCGAAAAATTTGGTATGGTCGTACAGGTCTCTGTAGACGGGGCCATAGGCCCAAGCTTCAACCGGCTCGCTGACAAGTGGAGCGTCGTTCAAAGCCAGATTCCAGCCGTGAGAAATGTACACGAGCTTTTGAACCTGCATCTGGGTAACGATCTCGGCCGCCCCAGGCATCCTCAGAAATTCGTTGGCTATTGCTACTGCTCGATGCGGCATCAGTTGTCTCTCTGCTCGCGAGGGCGTTCGCAACGTGGCGTCCCGGTGTTCCTCTCGCCGAGACTCAGAATGGTTAACAAATACTACGGTCTTGTGTCCTTGATCTCGACCAATTTGGGTGGTTTTGCAGCAAATCTGCCGGATCACGCCGGTAGGATTGCGCTCACCTGCCAGCGGCCGGTATGGCGATGGCGCATCGCTGGTAGTTTGGCGGCCCGGACCTTGCCCCGCGCTCCCATTGCCGAGCGCTATCTGGCATATAAAAGGAAGAGGGCTGGCGATTATGCCAGCCCTGATGGCTATACAGCCCCTTGCCACGCCCAGCCAGGCCACGCCGCGCCCGGCCTGGCCCCGCCTCGCCTGCGCTAAACTGCCTTTGCCTCAGCCTTGAACATCCCGAATGTCCCTGGCGTCTTAGATGACGGACGCCAATCGCCGAGGCCTTTGTATTTGCCGGCCATCTCAAGGATGTCGCCAAGCACGCTGCTCGTGATCTGCTCGTCAACCACGACAAGCTCGCCTTGTGCCATCCACGTCTCAAACCTCGGACGAACACGGACGTGCTTGCTGGCGCCGATGCGGGCGCGCTTTACGAACAGCGTGAAGCCAAGCGTCTGTGCAGCCTGCTTATGAACGTCGAAGTCTTTCTCTGTGAGTAGTTCCTCGATGATACCTCTCGTCTCAACCGTTGTGCCATTGACCATGACCGGATACCCAAACCCACGCGGCATGATGCCGGACTGTGACTGCGACTTGAACGTCTTCCCGTTCTTGCCGCCGGGGACGGGGACCATCGCGGCGCCCTCCATCAGCGCGCGCATGATGTTCTCGGTCGGGATGATTACCTGACCGGCTTCGTTGCGATACAGCGAGCCGATCCAGCGATGCGCGGGCGAGCGATCATCGCCAGCCTTGGATGTTTTCTTGTTGTCCTTGTCGTTCTTCCAGGCATCCATCTGGTCTGCCCACTCGATATCGTCGGCGTGCATCAGCAGCGGTTGTGTCCCGGTGATCGTTACCTTGTAGGTCTGCATTTTGGTTTCCTATGTCGAGCAGATCGCTGATCCGGCGAGGCCGCGTTGACGGCCTCGCCGTAGGCGGTTAGGCCGCGATCCTGGTCAGCGCGTGCTCCACCGCATCGGCAATTCGATGGCCGAGCGCGGCATCTTCGTTGGAGCCCTCGTTGAGGATCGTTCGAAGATACCGAACCAAAGCAAGGACACCTGCGACCGTGGTCGGCATTACCTCAAATAGTCGCTGGAACGCCGCCGATGCTGCGTTGGAAGCGGCTTTCTGCGCGGCGCTGGCTGCCGTGAGGCCGTGCTCGTCCTGCAGTTTTGCATGACGATCGATCACAGTCTGAAGCGCGACGTGCATTGTGCCGCGACGCTCGCGCAATTTCTTCAAAGCCGATTGATGAGCCGGGCGCATGCGCGCCTCGAACTCCTCGCTGATTTCGCGGTGCGAATATGCGAACTTGGGATGGCTCTCGCCCGTGTCCAGGTCTTTCGTGGTACCGATGCGCACGCGTGCATGTCCGGTGACGTGCTCCGGAAGGCTGTCTAGGAGCGCGATGTGCGCTTCGATGGCGGATTGGTAAGTTGCCTCGGCATCTCGGTGCGCGTCAATCGCCGCGAAGATCGGGTCTGCCGGCGTGAGATCGCCGGCCGAGGCGGTCGCTTCTTCGGTGGTTGGTTTCATAGGTCACCCTCCGAAGCTTGCGTCGGCGGGGAGGTTGCGTAGCGCGTCGATCAGCGAGCGGTGGATTGGGCCGTTTGCCTGCTCATGGGCCGAGATCATCGCTTTCCGGCGAAGATCGGCGAGCGTTGTCGCCGGCGTCCTCGCTATGCGCCACCTGACCTCCGCGGCCTTGTGGTCGTACACCCAGACGTTCGCACGCAGCTTGCCCAGGCCGAGGGAGGTTATGGCCGCTTCGTAGCGCGCATCGTAGGCAGCGTATGTTGACGGATCGTCCGGCGCCGGGTGCGGGTTGTTCTTTTTCCAACGCTCCCAAGCATCTTCGGCATCCCGAAGGTGATCATCGGCCTCGTCCAATCGGTCGAGGGCGGCGATGAGCTCGTCCTCGAGACTGTCCCAGTTGGGTGCGACGGTGGTCGGTACGGCTGCCACATCCTGGCCTTTGCGCTCCCCAAAGCTGGGGAGCGGCGCCAGGCCGGCAGCGGTCAAGGCCACGGCGACAGTGCCGAACAGAGATCGGCGGGATAGGCCCTGGACGGGTAGGGCGGGCTTAACGACAGTGCGGAATTCCTGTGCAACTCCGCTCGCAGCAATGCTATTGCGCTGGGCAGCCTGTGCCATTGGCAACCTCTTTGGCTCGGGTTAGGGCCGGTAGGGTGCTCGCAACACCTTGCCGGCCTGACTATTTTCTTGTATAAAATATTCATGAAGCCGTCAATATCTTCTACAAGAAAAACTCGCGGGCGACCAAAGAAGCCATACGTCGCCCAGCATTTTACGATGCCGGTTGACCTTTCTTCGGCCCTTGATGGTTGGATAGCTGTGCAGCCAGAGCCGCGCCCCTCGCGCCCCGAAGCGATCCGCCGGCTTGTAGAGAAGGCCCTGGAGACACCCGATGACCGATAACGTGACGAACGAGTTGATGTTCGAGACGATGAAGCAGATCCAGGCCAAGCTGGCTGAGATCTTGAGCGAAATTCACGACATTAAGGCCGATAATCGAGCCTTGAGGACGCATATGGCTGGCTTCATGCAAAGCGAGGTCGCCACCAGTTCGACAGTGGCGGGGCTTCAGGTTCGGATCGAACGCATTGAGCGCCGGCTAAACTTGAACGATGCCTGATCGGCCAAGGACGCCGAGCAGCGCCCTGACGCGGGGCGCTGGTTGGCACATCAATTCCAAAAGTACGTAAAACGTCCTTTTGAGATGCCGGGGTGTGTCCTGCCTGTTGCACCACATGTGGAATTCGGGGCTGAGATACTTGGCATAGGCTAGGCCGATCTGCCAGTGGGCAAAGGTCGCGCCATTGTTCCCACGGGTGCCCCTCCAAATGCCCTCCACAGGGGTATTTGAGATCAGTGCCACATGGTCAAGGAACGCGCGGTTCGACGCGTCCTTTTTCCAGTCATCGGGGCGTTTTTCGGCAGGTTTCCCGGCAGCTTTCCACATGTCCGTCAGCGAGAGCATCTCGTTACGGTCGTGGATCGTCACTTGCCTACAACCGCTGGATAAAATGGGGCGCTACAGCCCATTTTTTTCGCGCCGACCTCGCCCCGCTATAGGGGTAGCGGCCCGGTCGATTTGATCGCTGGGAGAGGCCAAAGACGGCCCTGTAGCGCGCTGGTGGCGGCATTCTACGGGCTGTCGTCGGTAGGCAGGCTGGAACCTGTCCGCTAACCGCTTGTTGACAACCTCTGTGGAATTTTCTTCCGTGGTTCGTGCGGGATGGTCCCGCCCTGTGTCCCAAGGATGTGATGCGTATGTCCAGCCACCTCATTCTCGTCCGCGCCAAATGGGATGACGAAGCCAAGGTTTGGGTGGCTGAAAGCACCGATCTTCCGGGACTTGTCACTGAGGCAGAGAGCCTGGGCAAGCTCAGCGAGAAACTGCCGGGCCTGATTCTTGATCTTCTCTCCTGATAGGCGCAGAGCACGGCCGACCTCGGTCGAACGACGACAAGCGGATGGCGGTGTCGCGCCTGCTCGGTGATCAGGAATGGGCAAGGTGGTCGGATCGGGAAATAGCGCGGCATTGTCGAGTTGACGGCAAGACGGTTGCTCGCCTGCGAGAAGAATTGGCTCCAGTCGTCACTGCGGATTTCCGCAGTGACAGCGAGCCTAGCCAACCGCGCACCTACCGCACGAAGCACGGCACGGTATCGACGATGAGGACGGCGGGGATTGGCAAGCCCGCCGATCAGCCCGCGCCCGCCGAGTTGCCGCTGTCCGTCGCGGTGCCGGTCAACCAGATGCAGCGCGACCTTAACTCACTGAAAAACCTCACTGTGTGATTTTCCCACAGTGTCAGCAGATCGGTCACTCCCAGAATTTCTGGGATTGGCGCTCCAGCGTGGGGCGCCAATAATCAGCGGAAAGGGGCGGCTATCTGACAGGTACGCGGCCGGCGTTAAGAGCGGAAATCGACATCACATCTGCGCGTCGCCCACTTGGGTGGCGGCGGCTTTGGTGCCCGCTTGGGTTTCGGAGGCTCCAGGATCGGCTTGAGATGCTGAAACAGTAGCGTCGCAATGGCCTCACGGGACGCGCACGCGCGCTTATTTGCTTTGGCCATTGCTCGCATGCCGGCAAGATCAGCAGAATCCAGGGCGTCCAAAAAGGCGGTGGTGGTCGCCCATGTAGGGTGTGCGATGATGATGTCCGATATTGCCATGATGACCGGCGCGGTCAAATCGAGATTGTGCCCAGTCTCGACGATCGCGCGCAGCACCAGTGTCAGATGCTCTGGCCCCTGCTCGCGAAGGATGCGCTCGAGGATGTTGCCCGCGTGCGTTTCCATCGGCTTGGCACGCTTGCTGCACGGGACGATCTTGATGCCGAACAAATTGAGGATCGCGGCAAGCTTACGGGCCTTCGCAGTGGCCTCAACTGCGTTCTCTCTCGCGCTGAGTTTATCGTGGGCTGTCATCTGGATGCTGCATCCCTCGGGATCGCCGAACTTCTCGCGCCGGCGGACAAATTGTTCGTATTTGGTAAATCCTTGCGCAATTTCATCGCGCTAGCCTGCATCGGACGTGGATCACAGGAGAAAGACTTTGAGAAAAATCACGCTGCTTACGCTGCTCGCCGTTCCCGTTCTTTTGTTGTCCACTGCGTCTAACGCGGAACCTCGAAGAAATCATCGTGATCCTGCTGCCGCCAGGGCTGAGGTGTTTCCGACGCCTGCCGGACATCAACCTCATGCTAACAGACGTCTTCGAAATGAACGGTGCTGGCGAACGGACATCAAGACAGGCAAACATTTCAGGGTGTGCTGAAGCAGGCCGCAACGGCTTCAACGCCCGGCTTCATCGGAGCACGCCGCATCAACGCGCCGATCGTCGATCGAGACAGCTGGGGGCACGTTGATCGTCGCCCGACAGCGTGAGCACCGCAGCCGCGACGACCGATCAACAGGCAGGGCGACGACGGCATGGTGTCCGCAGCGGCATTTCACATCGCGCTTGACCTTCACATGCCCGGCGGCCTTGATGGCCGCTTCCGCCTGGTCGCGCTGCGCCGCTCTATCGACCGCCGGCCCTCGCGGTGCTGGTGTGCCGCCCCAAACTTTACCGTCAACGTTTTCCGTTGCGCGGCCCTGGACCCGGAATCGCGGGCGGGACCAATTTCGCTGGTTGCTCATGATGCACCAGCGGCTTGCGTCGCCGGCTGCGAAGGTGCAGGCCTGCGAGGCGGGGAGGCTGCGTCCGCAAGGCGTTCAAGCCGCGAGCTCCAAATTCCGTCCTCGAACATCTTGATGTGCCGCTCGCGCTTTTCGTCCCAGTCGATGCTCATGACCAAATCGCCGTTGTATCTGACGCGCAGTGACAGCGGCCTGCCGATCCGAAGACGTCCGTCGTAGTTGGTCGCCTTCGCAACATATTCGATCCGCAAGCCGTCACGATCGTACTCGGCGCCCTTGATCATGCCGACCCCGGTCTCTCCAGTCCAGAACGGGCGCGTGTGAAGCAATTGGCCGATCTGCTTCAAGAGCCGGTCTATTTCCTTCCCTCGCTCGTGTCTGGCTGCCGCATTCATGGGCTTGTCTCGGAATGAGGAAGCGCACTTGTGGGCGCTTCGCAGATCACTCTGCCGCTTCGCTATCGGTAAGCGGTACGTATTCAACGATCGGCTTGGCTTCCTGCTGCTTTGCCGTCGCTGCCGCAGCCATTGCGTCAAGCCGCGCGATGATCGTTTCGGGCTCATAGAAGTTCGGCGGCGACCACAAGGGTGTCTCGGCGGCAAGCGCGGGGATGACGAGTGTCATCGCGAGCGGATCGGGCGAAACTGCTTTCATCGCCGGCAACCGTGTGATCTCGCGGACCTGGCGCTTTTCGAAAACGATACGTTCGCTGTACCCAACCATGCCGCCGGCGGGCGGCTGAGAATGCCTGGCATGGCCGCGACCTTCACTAATTGGCACGATGTGGCTGTCGGAGCCGGGCGGGACGACACGGCTCCTGAATGTGTCGAACCATGCATCAACAACCCGCTCGTTGACGACATCCGAAGGCCGCCCGGCCGTCCACCGCGCACGCTGCTCTGGGCCGAGGATCGGCGGTGCAGCTTTGCGGCCCTTGTTCGCGCGCTCGACAACAATGTCAACGATCGCGATATCGCGAAGTAGGTCGAGCGCCGCTGGACCGAACGCATCTAAGAACTTCTTGATGTTGACCGCCACTCGCGAGGACTCGCGGTCGGCTTCGGCTTCGAGCTTCGCCTGGGCGGCTTCCGCAGCCTGCTGCGCCTCGGCTTCGATGTCCGCCTCAATCTTTGAGACGAGGAGCGTAAGGCGGCGCTTCTCGTTTTCAGCAGTCGCCAGCTCGGTCTGCCATTTGCCGAAAGACGCTGCGCTTTCGGCTGCGTCATCTGCTCGTGCCGCGATCTGGTCAACTGCGACGGTCGCCGCCACAAGATCGTTCCGCGCCGCAACGAGGCGATCGGTTAGCTTTCCTTGTTTCACGGTTGTCTCCATTCTGGATTGCGCCGCATAGACCAGCCCGACGAAATTCGTCGCCTTGTTCGGTGGCGATCAGCGAGTGATGATACCTTGCGCAGCGAGCGCGGCGTCGCGGGTGATGCCAGCTACCTGCCTCGTGTTCTCGGCGGCACCAGTGGTGATGTTGTAGAGCGAGATCGCCAGCTTCTCGCCAACCGCTTCTGCATCCAGGCCGGCGACCGGAAGGACAGAATACGGCTGCCCATCTCCGGAGGCGACCAGGATGGACCCGGCGATGATGTTCTGGGACGCTGCCAACAGCAGGTTATCGCGCGAACGCGCTCGGTTTGCCTCTGAAAGCACGAACTCGGCCGCGTGGCGGCCCTCGGTGAAAGTCGTTTGCATGTGGTGTTGTCATTGCTTGGAAATCGATCGACTTCAGCGGCGCGGCAGGCGCGCCGGCTTTTTAGTTGGCGCGCGTCGCCTTGCGGCGCTCGGCGTAAACGTCCGCGGCGTTCGGAACTTCGGCGGCCTTCGGAGCGGTAACGATCGTTGAAACGCCGCCGGAGATGCTTTGAGTGTGGCGTTGCGAGTAGATGCCTCGCACATCGATCGGGTTAGATGACGATGCCACCAACGGCGTGACCGCGAGAACAGAATTGATCGCCTCCGCGCTCATGTCCGTTTCATAAAGCATGCGGTGCGCTGCCGCTTGGCGCCCCATGTAGTGTGGGCCGCCCAAAACTGCAGCAAAGCGATCGCGCTCAAGCGCCACGCCCTCGGCATAGTCCTCTCGGTATTGTTCATCCTGGTCGTACATGGTGCCCTCTGTGTGAGTTGTGAGTTAGCTGAAATTATCGCGTTGCCTGTTGTCGGCTCGTGTAGATTTCGGAAGAGTTGATCGATAGCGTTGATTGTTGCTGCACAACCGTAATGCCCCACAGTCCTGTCCCGCCGCGGCTCGCCAGCGTTGAGCCATGTGCGGCCGATGCAGCAGGAAGCGCCGAGAGCACATCGCAGACTTCGACGGCCGTCATGTCAGTTGTGGAAAGCATCAACAGTGCAGCGGCTTCGCGCCCTGCGTAGTGCTCGGAGGCGGTTACCGCCTTCGTCCGCTCGCGCTCGGCGGTGGCGCCGGCCTTGACGCCTTCCGGCCGCGCATCGGATGTAGGATGGTCGCTCATCGCATCTACCTCACTCAATGCCCGCCTACCGCCGGCGCGGCGGCGTCCGGCGAAGAATGCCCAAGCGATCCAGGGCCGTTCGAATTGAGCTGGCCAACCACTTTTGCCGCGCGTTTGGCGTCTTCGATAATTGAGACAAGGTAGGGTGAAGGCTCGACCCGTTGTGTCACTGTTACCTCGCCCTGTACGGTGCCCGTGACCTGCGCCGAGGCAGGCTGACCTCCTCCACCTCCCCAACCAACAGGGACGCCTCCCCATACCGACGACGGGGGAGGAACAGCCGGCGCGGGCTCAGTGCGCGGCAGTTCTGGAATTTTCGGTGCGGCATCGACACTCGCTGGAACCAAGGGAGCGCCAGCATCGGCGTCCGCTACGTCCGGCCTCCAATCGACAGATCCGACGAATTTCCGCTTGGCCTCCCGCCTGTTATCCCTGAGTTTTTGCTCAGCCGCGAGACGCTCTTCCTCGAGCGTGGCCGCAGATTTGTAACCGTCAATGTACTTTTCCGGGTGCGCATCGAAGTCGGCAGCATCAGGTGGTTCTTCCCCTGGGTGTTCGCGGTACCACTGCTGCGCGTCCTTGCTTATCCCAACACGGCCTCCGCTCCACCGGTATGCCAAATCGTCAAGGCTTCCCGCGCCAGGTATGTATGTGTCAACCCAACTGGTAGCGGTGCGGGCGCCCTTGACCATCGACTTGAGATCCTCGCGGTCCTGCTCCGGCAGCGGCAGCGCGTTGATGATGTCGTTTGCCTTTCCCGTTTCGGCGGCTTTGTTCACGGCATTAGTGCGTTCCGAAATCCACTTCCCGACTTCTGTGATGTTGGCAGCGAGCCCTTTCACGCCGGTACCGGCCTCGACAAGCGCAGTCCCGAAATCTTTCAACTGCGTAATAACGCCCTCGGTGGCCATGCCCACATCATGGCGCTGCAGGTCGTCGGTCTCGTCCAAGTTTTTCGTCTTGCGCTGTCTCGCTCTCTCAACCAGCGGCGCGTCGAATAGGTAAGACAGAATCAGGTCCTGTGCATTCTTCGCGGAGAACATTTTTGACGTCATCTCGATCGTCTTGGCCTTGTCCTCGTTCGACATGTTCTCGCCGAAGTGGATACCAGCCGCTTCGAGTTTTGGTTTGATCTGTTCTTGAGTCCACTTGTACGAGTTGGTTATGAACCCCTGCTGATCAACCAGCTTGCCGTCCTTCATAAGGCCATACTGTTGCAGGGCGCCCTTCGCCTCCTTCTTCATTCTGCCGCCGACAAGCGCAGAGAGCCCAGTCGCCATCTTGTTACCGAATCCGGTCGTGTGAGATGCCAGGATTGGAAACACGTTGTCCATGTAGTCGTCACTGACCGCATATTTTGCAGCACTGGCCGCGGCAAAGTCCGATCTAAATTGCTCTCCTGTATAATCTGGGTTCGCTGCCTTTGCCCGCGCGAACATATTCAGGCCCTTCGCGAGTTGCTCCCCTGTGTTCGCGTGGCCTGATCCTTCAAGCGCACGCACGATCTGTTCAAGTTCGTGTTCGGTCCCGCCTGACATCTTGTTCGCAACCATCGCTCGCGCATATGTCTCCGCGATCTCTTTCGAGTGCTCCCAACTGCCAAGCCTGGAGGCGTTCGTTCGCAGGTAGTCTAGGACTTCGGTGCGCCCGATCGTGGGGAACTTGGAAGAAATCTGATCGGCAATAATGTTGCCCTCACCGAGTTGTCGCTCAGATATGCCCATCTGCGAGTACCGGACCTTCGCGCGATTGCGCTTGGACACTTCATCGATCTCAGTGTGCAGCACCCTGCCTGCCATGTAGGCAGCGCCGCCGATACCGGCGGCGTGGAGCGCAAAACGCCCAGCGTTCCGAAAGAACTGTGTGTGCGCCTTATCGGTCTCGCTGACCGCCGATTTGACGTTGCGCCACTTGTCGATGGTTTTGCCTTGCCACTCTTCGACCGAGCGGAGGTAACTGGCCGCGCGAACTGGACCGGACTTCAGTTGCCGATCGAATGCTGTCCACTCCTTGCGGACACTCTGCAACTCCTTCTCTGATAGCTTGAGCTTGCGTAGCTCTTCGTACAGGTCGCCAGCGAACCTGGGGGCCTTTACCTTTTCGAGCGACTTGGCTGCTCGCTCGACATTGCCAAGTGCCTGCGCTGTCTTATCCAGACCATCCGTTGAAGCCGGGCTGATCTTGTCAATCGCCTTGGCAGCCCTCTCGACATTCTTGAACTTCGCCGCAATCTTGTCGAAGACACCGCCGGTTTGATCCGACGCGCTGATGACTGCGCGGGCCTCAATTGTCTTGCCGGCCATTGTCTTCGCTATCCCCTTGGCGCGGCTCAATGCCGCGCCGCTCTACGCTCGCAGTACGTACGCCACCAGTTGTCAATGTCGCTGATCGACAGGCGTTGCGCGTCGCCTATCGTCAGGACTCGGAGGTCGAAGACGAAGAAGCCGACGACGCTGCCGAGATGGCCCTTCGTGCGCCCCGAAAAAAACCGAAAATCGCATCCCGTAGCTGCATCGAGTCCGCGAGACTAAGCTGATTCAGCAACGCCGGGTCTCTAGGCTCAACAAGCAACCGCGTGACATAGCCCGTGACCACGTCGTCATTGTCGGCAGTGTACACCAGCCCGCTTTCGCTCCTCGCATACGATGTTGGTTCGCCGAGTGCCGACACGTCGCCCCACTTGGGCTCACGGAGCACGACTTCTTTGACCGCGCCGCTTTGGTCTTCGATGGGGCTTAGCAACTTGATGGTCACATTCGGCATGATTGTCCTCGTTTGGTGATTGTTCGTGTTATCGTCGCTCGATGGATGGCCAGGTTGACAAGTCGATGGTGCGGCGGCGGCGGTCGATGACCGGCCGCATCAGGCCATACACAGCGACAGCGAGCGGGTCGGCATCGATCCGCTGTCGTTGGTCCTTCGTCGCCATGCTGACGCCAGCCGCAGCGCGATCGATCCGTGACATGATGGCGTCGGACACGACGGGGCCACTCGGCTCGGTGATTTTGGCCACGCTACTTTGCCTTTGGCGTCAGCACCGGAAGGCGCGGGTGGTCGATTTTGTCGCGGCGCATCTGCTTCTGAAGCGCCTCGCGGGTGTAGTCGGCGATCGATATGCCGCGTCGTGACGCGGCTCGATGTACTGCCTCCGAGAAAACTCGTGGGACTTGCGCGGTGATGCGATGATCGAATGGTATATTCATTCGCTCATAGAATCGCACGAAACGCGATCGCGCAATGTGCGAAAGCGCGATCTTCGGGATCAGTTCGAATTTTCTTGTTGTAGCAGGAATACACGAAACAGGGCCCGACTTACATACCACCTGCCGCGAAGCTTCCACGCGATGCCGCCGGGGCGGTAGTGCGGATTGGCGCGCGCCCACGATCGTACAGTGTCCGGCTTTCGATGCGCAATTTGCGCGGCCTCGCTAAGTGAGATCAGATCCCTTGGCAAATGTCGGTCATCATCGAAATGAGGTGGCTCTACGCTCGCCAACGCTCTTAGCTGAGCGATCGCGCGCGCATGATTGCGCTCGAGGCGGTCTATCAGCTGTCGGATGTTGGCATTTGGGCTGTCCATCACAATGAACATACGACCGGATCATCAGATGTTCAACGGCCATCTCTGGTTTTCCGAATCGCATCAAATCTCATTCAGATAAATGCGGCGAGTAACCGGATCTACCAGCGCGCCAGCGTGGCCCGGTGGTTGGACCTTTCCGCTCACGAATGGCCAAGGGGTTTGCTTAGCGGTGAAGCAAACCGATGGCGCCAAGCTGGCCGAGCGGCTGCAGAAGGCGAAGGGGGCCTGGCGGTAGAAATTTCAACGTTCCAAACAAGAACGTTGAAACTCCAACCGCCGCCGACATTGGCCTCACCCGGAAGGCTATTCACGACGCGCGCCTAGTCCGCGACGCCGAGAAGGCCGATCCCGGTATCGTGAAGCGCACGCTGAGCGAGAAGCTTGAAGCGCACGAGGAGCCGACGAAGGCGGCGCTGCGCGAGGCGGTGATAGACGCCGCTAAGCGCGGCCTCCGCGGTGCCTGACGCGATCACGCCTGTGTGTCAGCCCAGTGGTCGCGCTGCGCCTCTTCGAGGCGCTCTCGGCACTTATCAATCGCACCATTCAGATGTTTCTCGATCTCGCGGCGCAGACTGATATCGCGAGTGCTTGCTGCAGGAACACCAGCCATCACCGATCGCAAGATTCCAAAAGCCTCTCCGATAACGGCCTGGACGTCCTCAATGTCGATTAGGCGGTTCTCTTCGACCGCGATCCTGAGTTCGATTTCCCGCAGCCTCGCGCTCTGCAACTTCGTGGCCGCAGCCGACTTTGATGATCGCCGCTCGGAGTCCTTCAGAAATTTGAGATACCCCCAAACACATTGGTCGATGGGGTACTCTCCACGCCCAACATCAGGCAACCAGCCCTCGCTGCACAACTGCTGTACCCGCCGTGGCGTGAGCATCAGGAGCCGAGCGATCGTCGCGAGGTTCACCACCGTCAGGTTCGTCAGAGGTGCGGCCCGGCCGGAAGCTGCACGCTGTTTCGTTGCCTTCTTCGCCACGGCTGATTCCTCTCAAATCAAATCTGGTGTCCGGTTCAGTTTGTGTGGACGGGCACGCAATTGCAAGGTTAGCCACGACCATCGGTGACCGCGCGCCCGGAAGGCGCACGGGTAATTTTCCGTGTCCCATTGTGAAACGAAACGCATTTTTCAGAATACGGAATATTTTCGAATTTCAGGCTGGGGTCCCACCGCACTGCAGCGCGTCGTTCATACGATCCTTTTTTTGTTTGGGACACCGACCTTGGAAAGCCCTCCTGTCGGCCACAGCGAGCCAACAGTGCGGCTGGGAGCACAGCCTGCACCCCGGAGCCCTGACCAAGCCACACACCAGCGAGGCGCGCAAGGACACACGCAGCGCAAGGCCGGGCAGGGCGTGGCGTCG
>JGI24705J35276_12238054_pt1 | contig 15400 bp, 19 predicted proteins | sample TergutNt197P4_FD_35276 | JGI IMG/M metagenome (IMG submission 35276) | reverse complement strand
GTGTCATGAGCGCTTCACCGCCTTTGTTCATCTCGCCTTCTCGATGATCCTCATGCGCAGACTGATACGATTTATGAAATGAGTTCTAGCCAAGTATCTGTTTTTCATGCCCAAGACTTTTCGTGACATCGATCCCGCCACTCTGATGCGCCGTGATGCACCCGCAGGCTTCCGGGTGTTTCGCGAAGCAGCCATGAATCTACTCATTCACCAGGACTACGGCGATCACTCACGCAAGGCGGTGATCCAGTTTTTCATCGACGGCATCCAACTATGGAACCCTGGCGATAGTTTTAGCGGAGACGAGCACCTGTTGGATCCGGGTGAAAAGGAAGTGCGCAATCCGTCCATCGCCATGGCCCTGCGCCGCATCGACATGTGCGAGCAGGCTGGTACCGGCCTGCGCATGATGCGCCGCGAATGGCAGGCGCTGGGCCATGCCGTACCTACGCACCACAACGACCGGGCGCGCAAGGCATTCGAACTGTTTCTGCCAGATGAGATGTCGCGAGTCGTCCAAACGGCAGGAGGAGAAATTGCCGACCTGCTCACCCCCCAGTCACCCCCCCAGTCACCCCCCCAGTCGCAGCCTTGCTGGAATTACTCGCCAACGTGGGTGAACTGGGTAATGCCGAGATCCGCGAACATCTGCGGCTCAAGGATCGAGCACATGTGCGCAAGCACTACATCGAGCCAGCGTTCGCGCAAGCTTTGATTGAATACACCCTACCCGAGAAGCCTAACAGTCGGTTGCAGAAATACCGGCTAACCGAAATGGGACAGCGCCTGCAAGCTGCGATGACGCAGCGACGATGATAGTGAGGAATGGTCGATATGCCGTGGAACAGAACATGGAAGCTGGTGTGCTCATCTCTGATGGGCAAATCCCGAGACAGTTGCATGACCATTTGCAAGCTTTGGTCGATACGAAAACGGTGTCACCTGTCTGAACCGTCACCCCATCCAAACTGTAAATTCAGGAAGATCGATTCGCGGCAAGCCTCGACACGGTATCCCATTGCTCGGTAGCCACGCTGTCGTTTGTCCCACATCCGCAACAGGGCCGGATGACCAGTGTCCACGAAGTCGATGATTCGCACGCCAGTTTTGCCAGTGTGCTGTCGGTGCAAGCGACCGACGTATTGCTGCAAGGTGCCTTTCCACGATACTGGCATTGCCAGCACCAGCATATCCAGCGGCGGATGGTCGAAGCCTTCGCCAACCAATTTGCCGGTGGCCAGCAGCACACGCGGTGCGTCCGATGGCAGCGCATCGAGTGCAGCAATCAAGGCTGTACGTTGTTTGCGCGACAGCCGCCCGTGCAACACGAAGGGCTCTGGAATCTTGTTTTGCAGTGTCGTTCGAATGGCATCGAGGTGGTCGGTACGTTCGGTTAGTACCAGTACTTTGTGGCCTTGCTGGAAAGCATTACAGACTTCGGTAGCAATGGCCTCGGTGCGATCCGGGTTGTTGGCGAGATACCGAAACACGTCTTGAATACCCGCCTCGGTTGGCAGATCGACGCGCTCATCACAAAAACGCGGCGTCACGACCAGATCATCCGGTGCTCCCGCAGGCTGCGTCGCCGTGTGACGGATCGGCCCGCACTGCATGAAGATGATCGGTTGCTGTCCATCGCGGCGGATCGGTGTCGCGGTCAGGCCAAGCACGAATTTCGCACGGGCGCGCTTCAAGATGGCGTCGAAGGACGCTGCGCCGACGTGGTGACACTCATCCACGATAATCTGTCCGTAGTTCTCGACCAGTGGATCTACTTCTCCTCGCCGCGACAATGACTGCATCACGGCGATGTCGATCTTACCAGTGGATCGGGACTTACCGCCGCCGATGACGCCGACCCTGTCCTTTCCTACACCCAGGAAGGCTTGCAGGCGTTCCTGCCACTGCTTGAGTAACTCGGTGCGATGCACCAGCACCAAAGTATTCACGCCGCGCCGGGCGATCATCGCGGCGGCAGTAACGGTCTTGCCGAAGGCGGTTGGAGCGCATAGTACACCTACATCGAAGCGCAACATCGCGGCGACGGCAGCCTCCTGATCGGAGCGTAGCGTTCCCGGGAAATCGACAGTAATAGACTCACCGACGAAGCGTTCATCCCGCAGGTCGATGCGGATGGTGTTGTCCGAAAGCAGTTCGTTGACGGCATCGAGGCAGCCGCGCGGCAAGGCGATGTGCAGCGGATAGTTCTCGGCGCAACCGATGACGCGCGGCTTGTCCCATACCGACATCCGCATCGCCTGCGCCCGGTAGAATTCGGGGTTCTGGAACGCGGCCAATCGGGTCAGGCGGTTTGCCAGTACTTGCGGCAACTGCGATTTCTCGAAGTAGATCTGGTTGGCCAGCGTGACGTCCAGGGAGGGTGGCATCTTCCCAGGCAGGCAGCGTTCCGATGCTGCCCGTCGTTTCCATGGCGTAGCCAAATCCTCGTCTTCGATGAAAGTGACATCCAGCGGATGGGCATGGCCGGTTGCCCGCAGGATGGTCGATTCGATGTTATGGGTGGGCATCGGTTTGATAGTGGCAAGAAAGGCCCATTGGTCGGGATAAGGGTGCCATTCGGCATCGACGAACACGCTGAAGCCGTTCTCGCGCGCCTTTTTCTGTAAGGGCAAGGCAATCAGATTGCCGAAGCCGCCCTTGGGCATCGTGTCCTGGTTTGGGAACAACCGATCATAGGATTTTAGTTTCAATTGCCGCGTGCGCATGCAGGTGTGGCTGATGATGGCTGTGCCCAGACGACGGGCATCGCGCGCCAGCACTGCGCTGGTGAAGAAAATCCACGCGTGCGCGCCTTGGCCGGAACGGGAAATTTCCAGCGCAGCGGGCACATCGAGATCAATGCAGGATTGCATGAAGGCGCGGACGTCTTCGCGCCATTCGGCCTCGTCGAAATCCACCGCGAGGAAATGGCAGGTGTCATCCTCCAGCAGCGGATAGACGCCGACCGTGTGATCTCCGGACAAGTGCTTGTAGATGACGGTATCGGTGAGCGGCAGCAGCAGGCGATGGGCACAGTCGCCGCACTTGATGCGTGGCTTCTCGCAAAGACTCACACGCCACTCGTTCGCACAGGCTGGCACGTAGCCGGACTTGCCGGAGGTCTTGCCCTCCCAGCGGACAGGGTAAACATCCGTGCGGCCGCGAAACAACTTGCGGAACAGTGTGACCTTCTCATCGGTAGTGAAGTGCGACGGTTTTGTGACCAACGGGGTGGCTGGTTCGGGTGGCAAGCGCCATGCGATGCCATGCGCGTCCAGAAGCGCGGTTAGGCGGGCATTTTCGGCACGTAGTGCAGCGGCTTCATCAAGCACCGTCGATCTCCGACGCGCGAGTCTTGTCGAGTAGCCAGGTTCGAACCGACGCAGTGGCATTGCGCTGGTTCATACCAATCTCTCCGGATAGAAATGCATTACGTTGGCCGCACGGTCGATCTTGGCATAGAACCAAATCCTGTCACCGATCATCCATTTGGCGTTCCACGCTTCGCGTAGCGCTGTCTGTGGCCTCATCTCAGTTTTGTGATAGCAATCGTAGTTTGCCATTTTTTGCACAAGTTTTTTTAAACCATCATACAACTTCAGGGGGTCAGTTCAGCTTTTTGCCAGACACAATATGGCCGGGTACCCGCTCCCGCGACCCATCATCACCACTACTCAGCGATCACAAGCTGTTGCACATTCCTGCGCCTTGTTTGTCCATCAGCTGGAAGCGAAAGGCATTGGTTTTCGGTCGCTGACGGAATCCATCGACACCACGACATCGGGCGGACGATTGATCTTTCATGTGTTCGGCGCACTGGGGCAGTTCGAGCGGGATCTGATCCGGGAAAGAACCAAGGCTGGGTTGGTTGCTGCCGCTGTTCGCGGAAGGAAGGGCGGAAGAAAGCCCGTCGTCACCAATGAGAAGCTGGAGCGCGCACGCTGCCATATTGCCAAAGGCTTGTCGGTGCGCGAGGCAGCGGGGCGATTGAAGGTTGGCAAGACGGCTTTGTATGCAGCCCTCCAGACGGCTACCGCCTGAACAGGAGTCAGCACCATGCTCCGTTCAGGCAAAAAAATGCGATTTACCCGTAGCGAGATCGCCGAATTCCGAAGAATTGGGATCGACCTCGCCGGTGTAAAAACCCAGGCCGATTGGGAAGCGGCGTTCCGCTTGTGGGTAGACACGCTTGAAGCGGAACGCCCCGACCTGCTGGAAAAGTTTTACCGTGCCCTTGAGAAGGCGAAGGGGCTTGAACCCGATCAAGATTCGTTCTGATCGGCGCACTGCGCGAGTGGTTGTTTCTGCGCATGACGGCGTATGGCAACCGGCTTGCCCAAGTAGGCAGACGCAGCCCTCATGCGGTTGTGCCCGGCCAGCTTCGAGGCCGAGAGCCGGGCGGCAATATCCTTCTCCCTTGATACGGGGTTCCCGCCACGCACCGGCGGCGGCTCCCCGGCCTGTTGCTGGTAATGCTCAATCATCGCCTCATGGCGTAGCCCATGTACGCTCACTCCTGAGAGCCTTTTCGTGGTACCGAATTTCTTCATCACGTAATCGAAACGGTACATGTTCTGGAGCAGGCTGTAACCCGGTTGACCCATATGCGCATCCGCGTCGCCTGCTACCGCCTGCGCATAGGCCAGTGCGTTTTTCCGTTCCAGGGTATTCAGGGGAATGAACCTCTGTCTCCCGCCTTTCGCCCCGGCCTTGATGGAGATGTACTCGTCGGCCTGCCGTTCCAGCGGGTCAAGCCCCGTCGCTTCAAACGGCACGACACAACGGTGCGGGCGGAACATGATAGATTCCTTGCGCCGCAGCCCAAAATGGCGGATCAGTTTTAATGATGCCCCGACGTAACGGTCAAAGGCGCAGACCTTTTCGATCAATCCGTCAATGTCGATGCCCGCCGCTGACCAGCTCTTGTCGGATTGCGCGACTTCACTTCTCCTGTATTCCGAAGGTTTCATGCCGAAGTACGCCGGGGACTGGATAAGCCCTGCCTTGCCGAGCCACAAAGCCAAGCCACGCAGGAAACTGAGATAAGTCTGTACAGTAGCTGGAGCCAGTTTCTCCCGCTGCCAGACCTTGACTATTGCGCGGATGTGCCGGACAGCGAGGTTACGCGGATCGGGCAAGGTCTTGAAACCGGCTTTTGCGGACAGATCGCGGAAGAAGCGCCGCAGGAACTGGGCGCGCTCCCGGCGGGTTTTGAATGAGACGGTCTTTTTAAACGCCGTATGTTGGGTGTTGAAGTGGTTGATGAGCATTTCCAGCACACACATTGGGTCAACCTCACCCGGACGGTAACGGCCAAGGATGCCCGTCAAAAAATATTCATCCTTGTCCGGTCGGCGGACGGGTTGCGGGTTCAGGCTGCCGGAAATGCGCCCGGCGGGGCGATAGTTGAAGCGCGTCATGATGAATCTTCCTCAATAGGCCATGCACCGTCCTGACGGCGCACAGCAAGCAGTTCAGAGAAACCCTTTGTCCATCGGCAGGGGCGGGTCTCGAAACCCCCGGCGTGTGTGATCGAAATTTGAGCGTGGCGCGCGATCACGGACGCGCCACGCCTGTCCAAAATTCGCCGGTGGTGCGTAACGCTCCCCGTGCTCGTCGGCATTAAAAATAGAAAATTGATCCGTCCGCGTTGGCATTTCGGCCGTAGCGGGTTTGGAGATACCGGCTGGGCGGTATCGGTTGCGCAAAGAAAAACGCTCTTCAATGGATCAGACATGATGAAACCTCCAGGACTCCCCCCAGACGAGCGGGATGAGGCAATCCCGGCAAGCACCGTTTCACAGAAACGCCCCCTTGAAAAGTCACTCCCCAGTGTGACTGTAGAAAGAGTTTTCAGTCTGAGGGAGATGACATGTTTGGAAAACGTTTTGGGTTCATTCACGGATGGGTCGTGGGTATCCAGGCCAGCACGAAACACGAAGAGTGTTTGTTAACGGTTCGCCTTGGCAATGCGCGGACGATCATGTTGACCGTGCAAAAGCCAGACTGGCTCCTGAAGTCAGGCAACGAGATTAGCGTCGCCGTTAAAAACAGCAACCCCACGCACGCTGTGGCGCTGGTCGATCATTCGGCGGGTGATGGGGCGATTCTGCCTTGCTCAGACCATCACCGATATTGGGAAGATGCCGTTATCGCAGCGGTCTTGCTGGCGATGACCCTGGTTGTTTCGGGCTGGAACGGGTTGCCAGTGTACGCCCTGCTGCTCGTGCTCTATGGGCTGGCGAGAGTCTGGCTTCCTGAAGCGATCCGCCGACGGGATGCAACCACGGTCAGTTACTTGATCGACGAAGACTACCGCCGTTGGCGCGAAGCGCGTGATGGGGAAGCGTCACTGACCGAGGCTTGAAACGCGAAAATGCCGTGAGAGGCTGGACTGGTCATTAACTCCACAGAGGGAAGAATCATGTCCAGGCTTCAAGCGGTTCATGGGCGCATCATCGAGTTGCGCCGCCATGTCAATGTCCATCTCAGCCACCGTCGCCCCTTCGCGCCCAGTGAGCGTTACGAGCTATGGATTCGGGTGAAGGGCGGCGGCGAGCGGCAATACATCATCCACTCCCGAACCATGCCCGCCCGACGCGGGCATGAGGTGAGCCTGATCGTTACAGGAAGGGAAGCAGCAGAAGTTCTGGGGCTGGTCAATGTGTCTGCACCGTGTGACGCCAACTACATCCGCACCGACCCGCCCAGTTTGCTGCGAGGGCGGGATGCGCTGGTGGTGCTGGCACTCAGTGTGGCCCTGATGGTGAAGTGGGGAGGAATCGGCGCGGTGCTGTGCGTCCCGGCAGGGGTTATCTATCTCATCGGAGCCACCATCGTGCGGGCGATTGTACGGTGCAGGCGAGCAGCACTGGTGGATCAAGCCATCAAACAGGAAACACGGCGAATCAACGAGGTCGTCAAACAGGTTGTTTGACAAAGACTGGCAGAGACGATAACTTCCGCGCCAAGGTCTTGGGTGTATTTCTGAAACGGAAGAAACAGAAACCGCTCAACTACACCGATTTAGCGGAGATGTTCGAATCCCTCTCCCGCACTCCTTAGCCTTTGATGACTGCTGCCAAATACGGCGGCCACTATACGGCATTATTGGTACAATCGGCAGCTACCGGATTACGAATCCAAAAGCAAGGAGCCCCCATATGGAACATATCGAAACCCTGAGCCACTCGCAGACTCGGACGCTGGCAGCGAACCGGCTCATCCGCAATACCTACACCCTGCTTGCGCTGACATTGGCTTTCTCGGCTGTGATGGCTGGCGTGTCGATGTCCTTCCAACTTCCGTTCTTCAACCCGATCGTTTTCCTGCTCGTATATTTTGGGCTGCTGTTTTTGACCACCAAATTCCGTAACAGCGGTATGGGTATCGTGTGCGTATTTGCGCTCACCGGCTTCTTGGGGATGACCCTGGGGCCGATCCTGTCGTTTTACCTTGCCACGCCACACGGTTCCCAACTGGTCATGCAGGCGCTGGGTGCGACCGCGTTCATCTTTTTTGCGCTTTCCGCCTACGCGCTCATCAGCCGCAAGGATTTCTCCTTCATGGGCGGATTCCTCTTCGTAGGCGTACTGGTGGCGTTCCTTGCTGGGCTGGCGGCACTTTTCTTCAACCTGCCCACGCTGTCGCTGGCGGTATCGGCAGCTTTCGTTCTGCTCTCCTCGGGCATCATCCTCTACCAGACCAGCGCGATCGTAAACGGCGGTGAAACCAATTACATCATGGCTACCGTGACGCTCTACGTGTCGCTCTACAACCTTTTCCTGAGCCTGTTGCGCCTGTTGAGCGTGTTCAGCGGCGACGACTGATCCTCAAAGTCGGACGATTTCTCTAAAAGGGTCGGGTTCTGTGTGGAACCCGACCCTTTTTGCGTTTTTTGATGGCGTAGTGACCAAAAATCATGAAAAAAGTAAAATGTCTTCGCCGAAAATGGCGCAACTATGCTTTTACATAGTTTGGTCATGAAAAAATCCTCTTGGAGAGGCTCATGTCGCTGAAGCAGCGTTTGTTCATCTTTAACGCAGTCTTGTTGATGATAGTGCTTGGGGTGCTGTCAGGAATCGCGTACTGGCAAATGCACATGGAAATCGTCGACGGTGTCCGCCAGGAGATCAAAACAGCCGCCAACAGCAACCGCAACGTCATGGCGCACTGGATCGCGCAACGGCGTGCTGCAATAGAAGCCGTTGCGGCAATGCTGCCTCTCGCCGATGACCCCATCCCTTTTCTGCAAGCCGGAAGAGATGCGGGAAACTTCTTTCAGACATACGTCGGCACTGAAGACAAGCGTATGGTCTATCATCTGGTGGAAAAAAAGCCGTTCCCTGATTACGATCCGACGGCGCGCCCTTGGTATAAACAGGCCAGCGAAGAGAAAGGCACGGTTATCACGCCGCCATATATCCTCGCGACAACAAACTCTCTTGGCATTACCGTGGCATACCCGGTAGCTTCCCAGGTGCCGGGCGTCGTTGGCGGTGACATCTCGCTGGAAGAAATCATCCAACTTGTCAACGCGATTGAACTGCGTGGCCAAGGCTATGCTCTTCTCTCCACCCGCGACGGGATCATCGTCGCGCATCCAACCCCACATTCGGAGCTGAAGCCTGTCGCGGAAGTCATGCCCGGATTCGATGTCTCGATCCTGAAAACGGCGGACGACAGGATCAATGTGCACGAATTCAACATCGAAGATGTTCCGAAGTACGTGGCTGCCTTGCCGATTCCCGGCGCGGACTGGGTGCTTTGCATCGTAGTCGACAAGGCCAGCGTATTGTCGCCACTACGTTCCCTGCTTTGGGGGCTTGTGTTCGTGGGTCTGGCCATCGCGGCGATTGGCGCGCCGGTCATCAATCTGGTCTTGTCGAAGTTGCTGCGCCCACAATGAAAATAAAGCGACAGGCAAACAATATCCGCCACTTTAATGATAAAAGCATTTAAATGAGCCGATCGAAGACGGCGGCGCGGATGCTGCTCTTACCGTAACGACAGAACACACCGCTACATGAACCGCAATTAGCCGCCTACATTGCTGGTTGGCGAAAATGTTTCCTTGATTTCCTCCAGGCTCGGCAATCTGTTGACGTGATACTCGACCAATCTCAGGTTTGCGGCCTCAAGGGCTGCGCTCTTGAATTCGTCGTTCTTTCGCCTGTTCGGGCGAGCATGTGTTCCGTCTTGTAGCTCTATGGCAGCCATAACGCTGAAATCCTTCCTGCATATAAGAAAATCCATGCTTTTCATGAGGATTCTGTTCAGCGCGGCGCGCCTTCCCTCACGGGTTGTTGTGACCGCCAGAAAACTGCTCATTTGGACTTGAGCCAGAACGATGCAGTCCGGCAAAGCCGCACTGATGCGGTGAAACAGGATTTGTTCAGGTTGCGTCAAGACCGCTTTCGCCTTGTACAGCAAGGGTGTCCTGGCCTTCGAGGCAACAAGAATAGTTGCAACGATGATCAAAAGGGCGAGAAGAAGCACGAGCTTTATTGCCATGAATTACCCCCTTTTTTACTCAGATTTACTGATGGTGCGCTGCGATAGCAATACGTTGGTGAGAATGATTTCACATTTACGCAAAATGTGGCAAATAATTATTATATAAGCATAGTTTGATGTTGTTTGATACTGTGTAATGTTGCTTGACATGATGTATTCGATGAATTTCTCTGCCGTGATGGTGGTGGGTTTCGTGCTCATTTCTCACCCCCTTTCTTTCCTAGCAGATGCGCCCATAGTGCACCGGCAGCGTCGTCGGCAATGTCCTTCCCAATGTTGGACAAGTGATTGACTTCGGTTTTGTTGCCACTATCGTTCATTATCTTGATGACGGCAAAAAGGGCATAGAGCTTGTTGAAGACTGCCGCGCCGTATTCGATGGCGTTTTTTGAGGTTTGGATGGGAATCCGTGTTTGACCATTCATGATCGTTGCGTTTTTCGCTTCCTCGCTGCAAAACGGGGTGGCGAGCCGTACAGTTTTGGCTTGAAAAAAGATACTATCGGCAATATCATGTAGAAATGAACGCCGCTGCAAAAACGCTCGATGCGATGCGCGCGAACCCGAGGGACTGGCAGGTTGGGAACCTGTGCACCGTCGCCAAGCAATACGGCATCACATGGCGGCAGAAAGGGACGAGCCATTGCGTTTTCGTGTGGTCTGACGGGCGCAGCCTACCTGTGCCCGCAAACAGACCTGTAAAGCCTGTCTATGTGCGGATGTTCGTCAAAATGTTGGAGGAAGGGCAATGAGAAACCTTGACGATTACCCCTTTGAAATTCGCCCACTCTCCGAAGATGAGGGCGGCGGCTTCCTGGTGAGCTATCCAGATTTCAACGTCTGCATTTCAGACGGGGAAACAATTGACGAGGCTATCGCCAATGGGCGCGATGCCTTGAAAGAGACTATTGACGCGCTCGAATCTTCCGGGCTTCCCGTGCCAGCGCCAAACAGCGGCGGCGTGGCATCCGGCAAGTTCATTGCCCGTGTCCCCAAAAGCCTTCACGCTGCCCTGGCCGCACGAGCGAAGTCCGAAGGGGTCTCCCTTAACGCGCTGGTTCTCACATTCCTTGCGGCAGGGATAGGGAAAACCATTCATGCTGCATGATCAAAATGAAACTGAGAAAGCAAGCCTTTGGCGAGGATTACTACAACCGTGACATTGACGTATTCGGCGGCGGCGTCAATGAGAAAAGAAAGATCAAGCGGATGGCAAACAAGGCGCGCCGCCGTGACGACAAAAACATTCAAAACGAACAGGCCGAAAATGGTGGCGCGGATTCAGGTCTCACCGTGTCGCCAAAACACGCCGCCATGTGATGCCCCTCCGTGCTGTCTACGCACGGAGGGAAACTACATCAGCCCCGCCACGCTCGCACTGCTCTAGCATATCTGCCCACCGTTGCAAGGCGTCCCTGCGTTCATCAAAGAAATCATGACGGTTGTAGATACCCTCCACGCCCTTTACAGCATGGTTCAGGCAGCGTTCGGCAACGTAGGGCGTTACCCCCAAGGCGGCAAGGTGAGTGCGCGCTGTGCGCCGGAAGTCGTGCACAGTGGAGTCTTCTATCCCTCGCATCCGCAAGGCTCAATACTTTGTAGCTACCCAAGGCCATCACGCGCGCCTTGCCACCCATGCGGTAACGGAACGTCCAACTTGGCACGGTATCCGATTGACGGAACCGCAAATACAGCCCGCCGCCGTCGCTTTTTCCCTCGAACCGCTCGCTAGCCTTGATCCATCCCCGGATTTGAATGTCTGTCAGCTTTCCCATGTCGTCCTCATGTTCCCGCAGTAGTGTGTGTACCCATAAAACTGTTGGTAACTTGCCTTGGGTACACGCTTGGGTACACATGGGTATTGCGCTTATGTGATACGACATGCAACGGTAAGACATGATAAAAGCCGCATGGTTAGCGGCTTTCGTTGTTTTGGTGATACGGGGTGACACGGCCTGAAACACTATTCGATGTTCTGCACCTGCTCCCGAATCTGCTCGATCTGCACTTTCATCTCCATCGCAATCCCGGTGATGTCGGGAGCCGAAGATTTTGAGGCGAGGGTGTTGGCTTCGCGGTTGAGTTCCTGCATGAGGAAGTCGAGCCGTTTGCCCGCTGCGCCGCCTGCGGCAAGGATGCGCTCGATCTCGTCCAAGTGTGCCAAGAGGCGGGAAAGTTCTTCGGCAACGTCGATGCGGGCAGCGTAGAGGACGGCTTCCTGGACGATGCGCTCTTCGTCGGCAGTGGTGAGCACTTCCTGCAGGCGGCGGGTGAGACGGGCGCGGTATTCTTCGACGATGGCGGGAATCCGGGGCGCGGCGGCGGCGGTGAGTTCGCGCATTTTGACGATTCGCTCGCGGATCATCGCCGCCAGTTTCTCGCCTTCGCGTCGGCGCGTGGCCAGGAGTTCGTCGAGCGCGACGCTGGCAAGTCTGTTGATGACCGGCTGTAATTGCTCAAACTCCAGGCTGTCGTCGGCAAGCATGCCCGGCCAGTGTAGCAATTCGGCCACAGATAACGGACAGGCATCGGGAAATTGCCCTAGCACGATGGTTTCAGTGGCCGCCAGACGGGCGAGCAGGGCGGCATTGGGCGTGAGCGCGCGTGGCACGCCAACAAGCGTTTGCAGGTTGAGCCGACATTCAACCTTTCCGCGTGTAAGCCGGGCGGCAATCAGTTCGCGCAGGCCCGGTTCGGCGGCGCGAAGATCGTCCGCAATACGAAAACTCAAGTCAAGATAGCGCGAATTAACACTGCGCAATTCAATATGAATACCGGTTCCGTCGAGTTCCTGACTCTGCGTTGCAAAGCCGGTCATGCTGTAAATCATGGAAAGACCCCCAAAGATGTGCCGGGAATCGGCTGCAATCGGCTAAACTGCCAACTCTAATCAGAACATTTTTACATACAAGTCCAGTCCTGACGTTCACAAGATGCCGTCTCAAGCAAACTGTGCCCTGCCCGCCGGGTTCCAACTCGACCGGTATCGTATCGAGCGTCAGCTTTCGTTAGGCGGTTTTTCCATCGTGTACCTGGCCTACGATACCGATGGTACGCCGGTGGCCATCAAGGAATATCTGCCCAATTCACTGGCCTTGCGTAAAACGGGCGAAATCGAGCCACGAGTGCCGGATGACAATCTTCCGGCCTTTCGCTATGGGATGAAGTGTTTTTTCGAGGAAGGCCGCTCGCTCGCCCGGCTGATGCACCCGAACGTCGTCAGGGTGCTGAACTTTTTCCGCGCCAACAGTACCGTCTACATGGTGATGCAGTTCGAGCGGGGGCGTACCCTGCATGAATATATCCAGCACCATCGCAACCAGGTGTCCGAACGGTTCATCCGTAACATATTTATCCGCCTGCTCAACGGATTGCGCGAGGTGCACGCCCATAAGCTGCTGCATCTGGACATCAAACCATCAAATATTTACCTGCGCGCCGACGGTACACCGGTTCTGCTTGATTTCGGCGCGGCGCGGCAGACGCTCGCGCAGGAGCAGGCCATGCTCAAACCGATGTACACCCCTGGTTTTGCTTCGCCGGAGCATTACGCCGACCGCGAGCGGCTTGGGCCGTGGAGCGATATTTACAGCGTGGGGGCAAGCATTCATGCCTGTGTCGCCGGTTCTGCCCCGCCGCGTTCGGATGAACGGGTTAAAAAAGATTTGTTCCTTTCATTGACCAAAACCCATGCCGGAAAGTATTCCGAGCAGCTTCTCGAATTGGTCGATTGGTGTTTGATGCTCGATCCGCTGGAACGCCCGCAAAGTGTCTACACATTGCAAAAAGAATTAAGTCAAAAACCGCCACGCACGGAACCCGCGCCAAAAAGCCGGTTCAACAGCCTCTTGTCGAAAATCAAATCGTCGATCGGCAAGGGCTGAGGGAAATCATCGTGAAATTTACTATTTTTCAGGAAAGCCGCATCGGCAAGCGCAAAACCAATCAGGATCGCATTGCGCATTGCTATTCGCGCGATTCGCTGCTGATGGTTCTGGCCGATGGCATGGGCGGACACCTGCATGGCGAGGTTGCCGCGCATATCGCCGTGCAATACCTGACGCATGTTTTCCAGCGCGAAGCTCAGCCCACGCTGGCTGATCCGGGGATGTTCCTGTCGCGTGAAATCATTCAGGCTCATCACGCCATTATCGACTACTCCATTGAAAAGGGTTTGCGCGAAGCCCCGCGCACCACGCTCGTGGCCTGTATCGTTCAGGGCGGGTTTGCCCATTGGGCGCACGCGGGCGATTCACGCCTGTACCTGCTGCGCAACGGGCGCATCCATATTCAGACGCACGACCACTCGCGGGTGCAGTTGATGGTGGATCAGGGATTGCTCGACGTGCGCAGCGCCGCCGTTCATCCGAACCGGAACCGTGTCTATTCCTGCCTGGGCGGAACCCATGTGCCGCAAGTCGAATTCTCGCGCCGCACACCATTGCAAACCGGGGATGTCCTGGCGCTTTGCACGGATGGCGTCTGGGGGCCGTTGGGCAACGACGGTGTGCTGCATGGACTGTCCCAGGAAAGCCCGATGATTTCGGTTCCCAACCTGCTTTCCGACGCCGAGTCCCTCGCCGGGGATCGTTGCGATAACCTGTCCCTGATTGCGATGATCTGGCGCGAAGGCGAGGACGACAACCTTGATCTGACCCACATCGTTTCGACGCAGACCATGGCCATGACGACATTCACGACCCGAATGGATTCGTTCCAGCGGGTTCACCCCGCGCAGAGAGACATGGAACTCTCCGATGACGAAATCGAACAGGCTATCCGGGAAATCAACACCGCAATCCAGAAATTCAGTAAATGAACACGCCACAAACTCTCCAGCGTTCCGGCTCGCGCGCGCCGGACGAACTTCGCCCCATCCGTTTTACGCGTGGATATACCCGTCACGCCGAAGGTTCGGTACTGGTCGAATTCGGCGATACCAGGGTGCTTGTCACGGCCAGCGTCGAAGAAGGCGTACCCGGATTTCTCAGGGGGCGCGGGCAGGGATGGCTTACCGCCGAGTACGGCATGCTGCCCAGGTCTACCCACACCCGCAGCGCGCGTGAGGCCGCCAAAGGCAAGCAAAGCGGGCGCACTCAGGAAATTCAGCGCCTGATCGGGCGCAGCTTGCGTGCGGTCGTCGACCTCGCTGCGCTTGGCGAGCGCCAGGTCATTATCGATTGCGACGTGCTCCAGGCCGACGGCGGAACCCGCACCGCGTCCATCTCCGGCGCCTGTGTGGCGGTGCACGACGCGCTTGCCCGGATGGTGGCCGACGGTCGGCTTGCCGTCCATCCGCAGCGTGAGTTGCTCGCGGCGGTATCGGTCGGCATTGTCCAGGGCGTACCCATGCTCGATCTCGATTACACCGAGGACTCTGCCTGCGACACCGATATGAATGTGGTGATGACCGCTTCCGGCGGATTCGTCGAAGTGCAGGGAACTGCGGAGGGACAGGCGTTTTCGCGGCCTGAACTCGATTCCCTGCTCGATCTGGCCGCCCACGGCATCGACCGGATCGTTGCCTGTCAGCGCGCAGCGCTTGCCACGGCCCTGCCATGAGCCAGAAACTTGTACTGGCGAGCAATAACGCCAAAAAAGCCTCCGAGATGCAAACCCTGCTTGCGCCGCTCGGGCTGGAAATCATTCCACAAGCCCGGCTTGGCGTGGATGAAGCCGAAGAACCCTATTTCACCTTCATCGAAAACGCGCTTGCCAAGGCGCACCATGCCGCTGCCGTTACCGGCCTGCCCGCCATTGCGGACGATTCCGGTCTGTGCGTCGCGGCGCTTGGCGGCGCGCCTGGGGTGCATTCGGCGCGTTTCGCCGGGGAACCCAAATCCGATGAGCGCAACAATCAGTTTTTGCTCGAACGCTTGTCGAAC
>JGI24705J35276_12238056_pt1 | contig 15425 bp, 9 predicted proteins | sample TergutNt197P4_FD_35276 | JGI IMG/M metagenome (IMG submission 35276) | reverse complement strand
TTACCGAACCCTCGGCAGAGGTAGATATTTCCTGTTTTATTTGCGGCGGCGCTGGCTGTCGCCTCTGTAAAGGCAGTGGTTGGATAGAAATACTGGGCTCCGGAATGGTGCATCCTCATGTTCTTGCTATGTCTGGTTACGACCCTTTACAACAAAGGGGTTTCGCATTTGGCATGGGTATAGAACGTGTCGCTATGCTCAAATATGGCATCAGCGATATACGCCTGCTTTTTGATAATGATATACGTTTTCTATCTCAATTCTAAGGCTGCTTTCAGCCGCAAATGACAAATATTATTGTGAGGAGCATGTACAGCAATGAAAGTACCATTCAAATGGCTTAAGCGCTATATCGATCTCGATATTAGCGCAATGGAATTAGCAGAACGCTTTACCTTAGCGGGGCTGGAAGTAGAGTCGGTAGAAGAATTTGCCGCCGCTATAGAAGGGGTAGTAATTGCTAAAGTATTGGAAGCTAAACCGCATCCGGCTTCCGATCATATAAGTGTATGCCGCGTAGACAGCGGCGATGCTATACATACCGTAATATGTGGCGCTCCTAATGTTAAAAGCGGTCAAACAGTGCCCTTTGCTAAAATCGGAGCCCGTTTACCTGGTGGTCTTGAAATAGAAGCCAAAACAGCCTTAGGCATGGTATCGATGGGCATGATCTGCTCTCAAGCTGAATTGGGGTTAGATAGCGGCAATCAAGATGGGATTTGGGTGCTGCCGGAAGACCTTCCCTTGGGTAAAGATTTGAACCAAGCACTCGATCTTCAAGATAATGTACTAAACATCGCCCTCACTCCCAACCGCAGCGATTGTTTGGGCTTGCTCAATTGCGCCTACGAAGCTGCGGCGCTGACCGGTTTGCCTGTAATAGAACCGGTATTGGAGTATGAAGAAACCGGTTTACCTATAGACGAATTGCTGTGTATTGAAGTGGATGACGCGGATCTTTGCCCACGCTATGTTGGACGATTAGTACGCGGAATAAAAATTGCCCCCTCCCCGCTATGGCTGCAGCAATACTTATTACAGGCGGGCATGCGGCCTATCAATAATATTGTGGATATCAGTAATTTTGTCATGCTCGAGCTTAATCAACCTCTGCATACCTTCGATTATCAAAAACTGGCACAGCAAAAAATTATAGTGCGGGCGGCTTTGCCCGCAGAAACCATGCAAACCTTAGACGGCAAACAAAGGGTTTTTCGGGGCGGCGAGGTTTTGATCTGCGACGGCGAGAAACCTATATGTATTGGCGGAATAATGGGCGGCACAGAAACAGAAGTAACTGTTGATACCGTAGATGTATTAATAGAATCGGCCTGTTTTAAACCAGAGCTCATCCGCCGTACCGCCCGCGCATTGGGGCTTGTTTCCGAGGCTTCTTTACGCTTTGAAAAAGGCGTCGATATCAGCGCTTGCGATAGGGCAGCCCAGCGCGCCGTGGAATTGATGTTAAAATACTGCGGGGGTACTGCTGCTTGCGGCTCCATAGATGTGGGCAAACAAAACAACTATCCGCTTTATCAAATAATTTTAGAGCAGGATAAAGTTAACTGTGTACTGGGAACTTCCTATAACATGGATACCATTTTACAAGTAATGAATGACCTCTCTTTTACGGTAAACGATATTAAGGCTCATAGCGCCAACATTAGCATTCCAAGCTACCGCAAAGATATCACCCTGCAAGAAGATTTGATCGAAGAAATAGCGCGCTTATTAGGTTACAATAATATACCCGCCACATTGCCCTGTTCTAATGCATGGGGGTCTTTAACAAAAAGACAATGGCAGCAAGAAAGATTACGAGATTTAAATGTAAGCTTAGGACTTTACGAAACAATAAATTACACCTTTATCAGCCCACATGAAGCAGAAAAAATGCTCACAGTAAAAAATCATCCCTGGATGCAACCATTAACACTTGCCAACCCACTTTCTGAAGAACAAAGCGTAATGCGGCTTTCTCTATTACCGGGGCTTTTAAACTGCGCCCGCCGCAATATTAGCCGCCGCAACCAGCATTTAGCGCTGTTTGAATTAGGGTACATTTATATACCGTCGGCAGATAACCTCGCCACAGGCTTTCCCCAAGAGGAAGCAATGTGGGGCTTTCTGCTATGTGGCGCCACCCCATCTTCATGGCAAACACCGGGGCAGCCATATGATTATTTCTATGCCAAAGGTCTTATAGAGCAGGTAGTAAAATGTTTTCATAGCGGAGTTTTAGAATTTAAGCCAGCTCCGCCTGGGCTTTACCCTTATTTACACCCTGGGCGCAGCGCCTTAGTAATGCTGCATGATAAAGAATTTGGCATACTGGGCGAATTGCATCCAAGAGCAGCGGCCAACTACGATCTGCCGCCTGCTACCATAGTGGCGGAGCTAAAACAATCGCCGCTGTTTAATAAATCACAAGAGCCGCTCTCTTCCGATTTACCAAAATACCCTGCCATGGAACGGGATATAGCATTAGTGGGCAACGCAGATATAGCGGCTACTGATATTGAAAATACCATAAGGAAGGCAGCCGGCCCTCTTTTAGAAAAACTGCAACTGTTTGACATATATGATGGGCCTCCCATTATAAAAGGACAGCGTAGCCTGGCTTATTCCTTAAGTTTTCGCGCAATCGAGCGTACTTTAACAGATGCCGAAGCGGATGCAGCCATGAAATGTATTATAAGTGCGCTGGCAAAGGATTATGACCTGAAACAAAGATAAACGAGATATTTACATATTAATTGTTCTAGCGGGGGTATATATAATGCAAAAGGAAACTGTTATCCAGGTAGAGTTAGACGGCCAAACATATGTTTTGCGCGGCTCTGGCGATGAAGAAATTCTACACTCTTCCGCCACATTGGTAGCGCAAAAAATAGCCGCTATACGGGTGCGTTGCCCCAATTATTCCACCACCCGTGCAGCTATGTTGGCAGCTTTACAAATAGCTGAAGAAATGCTGGTTTTAAAGGAAGAATATCGCGATATGCTGAATGCGGCAGATATCTTTCCTTAAGCTTAAGCTTGAGCTTGAGCTTTGATCTTTTAACTTTAGTATTCATAAAACATGAAAGGGGCAGGAATATGAAATTACAGGATATATATAAGCTGGCTGTTCAAATGGGCATCGAAAATGACCCACGCGGAGTTAAAGCAGTACAAAAAGAACTGGAAAAGGCGCAAAAGGCTTTCGGCAAACTCGATGAAGAAGATAAATCTTTTTTTGATGAAGAAACCTTACATAATCCTTATGCCGATACCCGTATACTCTGTGGTGAAGAAGATTTGGAAGTATTAAAGTTATTCTGCGGTGTAGATATAGAGAGCGGTGAAATAGCGGTGGTAGATGCGCTTAATAATCGCGGCGCCAAAATCAACTTGCTTTTAGCGCATCATCCAGAGGGCGCAGCTTTAGCCGCTTTGCCGGATGTTATGCATTTACAAAGCGGGTATCTGGCTAGCGTAGGGGTTAAACCCAACCTGGCAGAAAGCCTGATGGACGAACGTATAAAAGAGGTACGAAAGAGTATTGGCGTCTCCAATCACTTAAGAGCTATACACTCGGCGCAGCTATTAGGGCTGGCTTTCATGTGCGTGCATACCCCTTGCGATAATTTGGTAAATAAATTTGTAGGCGATTTTTTAGCCAAAGAAGAACCGCAAACTCTGGATGACCTGTGTAAAAGCCTGCGTAAAATACCGGAATACCGCTTTTCCGCACAGTATCATAATCCGGCGCAGATCGTCAACGGCAGCGGCGCCTATAGTGTGGGAAAAATCATGATAGATTTTACCGGCGGCACCAGCGGGCATAAAGATAACATGAAAGCTTTAGCTGAAGCAGGTATTTCTACTGTGGTATGCATGCATGCCACCGATGCCATGCTAGAAAGTGCCAAAGCGGCACGTCTTAATATGGTAATAGCCGGGCATATAGCAAGCGACAATGTAGGCTTGAATTTGTTTTTAGATCATCTGGAAGCTGCCGGCATAGAAATTGTAGCAGGCTCCGGATTAATAAGAGTTAAAAGAGATTAGCTAAGGGGAATATTTATGACCGAATTACTTGCTCCGGCAGGCAATATGGAGGCGTTAAAAGCTGCAATAACTAATGGGGCAGACGCTGTATATGTAGGCGGGTATAGGTTTTCCGCCCGTGCTTTGGCTGAAAATTTTTCTGAAGACGAATTGACACAAGCCCTGCATCTAACTCATTTTTATGGCAAAAAACTATATCTGGCCGTCAATACCCTACTCTCAGATCGTGAATTACAGTCGGCTTTAGAGTTTATCGCCAAATACTATAGCCAAGGCCTGGATGCCGTAATAGTACAAGATATGGGCTTATTGTATTTGCTGAAAAAAAACATGCCAGATTTGCCCGTACATGCCAGCACCCAAATGACGGTGACCAATACCTCGGCTGCGCGTTTTTTGGCCCAACAAGGAATAAGCCGCATTATATTAGCGCGTGAGCTTTCTTTTAAAGAAATTGAAACTATTCAAGATAGCGCAGGTGTAGAACTGGAAGTTTTTATACACGGAGCTTTATGCTTTTGTTATTCCGGTCAATGTCTGATGAGCAGTATGATTGGCGGGCGCAGCGGCAATCGTGGTCGTTGTGCCCAACCCTGCCGTTTACCGTATATGTTAACCGATATCCACGGCGATGCAATTAACACCAAAGAACAGGGGCATTATCTGCTTTCTTCCCGCGACCTGGTGGGCTACTGGCGGCTGGAAGAATTACATGAACTTGGTTTAGCCGCTTGGAAAATAGAAGGAAGAATGAAAAAACCGGAGTATGTAGCTACTACCTGCCGCATTTACGGCACTTATTTACGTTTACTTGACCAACGTCGTATCATATATCAAGAAGAAGAAGAGCAACGCCAACTACTGCAAATGTTCAACCGTGATTTTTGCCACGGCTATTGGGATGGTAACCCCGGAGCTTCTTTAATAAGCTACAAAAGACCAAATAACCGCGGAGTTTTCCTGGGCCGTGTACTAAATCGCGTAGAAACGGGGTTGGTAATAAAGGTTGAACAGCCCTTAACGATAGGAGACGGCTTAGAAATCTGGGTAAGCAGCGGCGGTCGCTACGGGTTAACAGTAGAAAAACTCTATAAAGGCGGTGAAGCTGTAGAAGCGGTACCTCCCGGAGAAATAGTTTCCATACCCGCAGCCGCCGGCAAAGCAGGAGACCGCATTTTCAAAACCTATGACGAAAAGCTAAACCAAACGGCGCGCCTTTCCTATGCCAAATTAACGGAAAAAAAAGTAGATTTTGATATTTTTGCCGAGCTAGGGCAACCTTTAAGAATATCTGCTCGCGATGAAGACGGCTATAGCGCCGAAGTTGTTTCCGGCTATATAGTGGAACAAGCTATAACCACCACTTGCGATTGGCAAACCGTACAAGCTCAGTTAGCACGTTTAGGCGGCAGCGGTTATACCTTAGGCGCTTTAAATGGCGAATTAGCGGAAGGGATTATGCTTCCGGTTTCGGTACTTAATAATTGTCGCCGCGATTTAATAAACGCTTTAATGGAACAGCGTCATAATGCCACAGCCCGCCCTTCTCCTACATTACCTCAGGTATGGCCATTAAAATACAAGGAACGCCGTAGAGAAAGCCGCAAGAGTAAACCTCTGGCACTTTCCGCTCTTATAGATAATTCAGAGTTGCTGCCCTTACTGATTAAATCAGGTATAAAAGACATCTATTTCGGTACGGAGGGGTTTGCCCCCGGAAACAGCCCGGATGAGCTAGATTGGCGCGCATTAATCAAAAGTGCCGCTAAAGAGGGGGGGCGGCTTATAGCCAACCTACCACAAATAATCCGCAGCACAGAAGAAGAAGAATGGATAAAACGTATAGCCGACTGGCAAGCTTTACGTATGCCAGCCCTACGCCTTAACCATGGCGGACAATATAACCTGGCAATAGCCGCAGGTTGGAAAGCCCCTTTATATGGTGGTGCTGGATTTAATCTTTATAATTCTCATAGTTATCTGTTCTTTAGTGAACTAGGTTTTAAACGCTTGGCCCTTTCACCAGAACTAAATCTTGCCCAATTAAAAGACCTTGATTCCCGCGGAGCTGAAAAAGAAATAATGGCCCAAGGGGCTCTGCCTTTAATGGTGAGCGAGCATTGCATTTTAGGCGCCTTAACAGGCGGGCATGACGGCAATACTCCCTGTTCATCGCCTTGCCGCACTCAAGAGACCTATGCTTTATGCGATGAAAAAGGTTTTCTCTTCCCCTGTAAAAACGACGCCGCCTGCCGTACTCATATTTTCAATTCGCGGCAATTATGCCTACTTACAGAAATACCGGCTTTATTGACAGCCGGTGTTAAGCGTCTTTGTTTAGATCTGCGTTTAAATGAGAATCATTATGCTCTAAGAGTAGCCGGTTTATTTCAACTGGCAGTAAAAGATGAATGGGGTTATCGTGAGGCTGTAGAAAAACTACCACAAGTGATTAAAGATTATACCAAGGGTCATTTGCATAGAGGAGTATAATGATAGAAAAGTCTTTATATAAACTAGAATACCATAAAATACTTGATATGTTAGCTGATTATGCCGCTTTTGCCTGCTCGCGGGAACTGGCTTATGAGCTTAAGCCGGCCTCAAACCCTCATCAGGCTGCCGAACACTTAGCCGCTACAGAAGAAGCGCGGGAAATTTTGCGTTTGCATCCTAGCTTTTCTCTTGGCCCTCTGTGGGATATCCGGCCTCACTTGAAGCATCTTAATATAGGAGGAATACTTGAACCGGAAGCGCTCTTACAGGTGGCGGCGCTTTGCCGGGCTGCGCGCCTCTCGCGTTTTGCTATTGGTGAATTGAAAAACCATTATCCCATTATTAGCGGCCTGGGACGAAGCCTAACTGTACTAAAAAGCATAGAAAGCGCCATAGAAAAAGCCATTGGCGCAGATAACCAAGTGCTGGATAATGCCAGCGATCGTCTGGGCCAAATACGCCGTCGTATGCGTGTAGCTGCACAACGAATTAAAGAACGTTTGGAAAGCATTATCAGAAATGCTTCCACAAATAAATATTTGCAAGACGCTTTAGTAACCATGCGTGAAGGCCGCTATGTAGTGCCAGTTAAGCAAGAATACCGTAATCAGATACCCGGGGTAACTCATGATGTTAGCACCAGTGGGGCTACCCTTTTCATCGAGCCTTTAGCCGTGTTGGAGCTAAATAATGAGCTGGCAGCGCTTTCCCGTGAAGAGGAATCGGAAATAGCCGCTATACTACGAGGCTTGAGCCTGCTTATTAGCGGTTTTGACGCGGAATTGAACGCAAATTTAAATCTATTAACCGAGCTCGATTTTATCCTATCTAAAGGCAAGCTAAGCCATGCGATGAATGCTTCCTCGCCTAAAATAACTAATACAGGTTCGCTAAACCTAGTGGCGGCAAGGCACCCCCTCATACCAGCAAAACAAGTTGTGCCAATAAGCGTTAAACTGGGAAAAAAGCATACCTCAATGATTATCACCGGGCCCAATACCGGCGGTAAAACGGTTAGCCTCAAGACTATTGGCCTTTTGACTTTAATGGCGCTTTCCGGATTGCATATCCCTGCCGAACCTGAAAGTGAAATACCGTGTTTTAATTGTGTACTGGCCGATATTGGTGATGAGCAAAGTATAGAGCAAAGCTTGAGCACATTTTCTTCTCATATGGTGAATATTGTAGAAATCTTAAATATAGCAAAAGAGAACAGTCTGGTGCTTTTAGATGAACTAGGCGCCGGCACCGACCCCACCGAAGGAGCAGCTTTAGCAATGGCCATCTTAGCTTCTTTGCAGCGGCGCGGCGTTTTTTTGGTAGCTACCACCCATTATAGTGAACTAAAAGCTTTCGCCTATAATCGCCCGGGCTTTATTAACGCCAGTGTAGAATTTGATGTAAACACACTTTCTCCCACTTATCGCTTACTGATGGGTGTGCCGGGCAAAAGTAATGCCTTTGAGATAAGCCGCCGCTTGGGTTTACAAGAAGAGCTGATAGAGGAAGCGGCTGCTTTTTTGACCCAGGAAGACGCACAAGTGGCAGATCTTTTAGCAAATTTAGAGGAACTGCGACGTAAAGTGGCGCAAGAACGTGAAGCAGCGGAAAAAGCGGCCATTGTGACCAAGGTTCGTGAAACTAAACTGCATGAAGAAGGGAAACGTCTGGCTGCGGAAAAAGCAAAAATTTTGCACGATTCCCATGAACAAGCCATGCGAATAGTGGAAGATACTCTCTTACATAGCAAAGCTGTGTATCAAGATATGGTGGCAAAAGCCGCTACCGAGCAAGAGGCAGCTCGGGAATATGCACGTGCGCAAAAGAAACTCAAAGATTGGCGCCAACAATTAGAAGAGGAATTGCCCCAGCCAGTGATGGACGGAGAAGCACCGGAAAAACTGAGTGTGGGGGATTATGTATATTTACCCAAATTACGCCAATACGGTTATGTGATCACCGCGCCGGAAAACAACGAAATTGGTGTACAAGTTGGTTTACTTAAATTGAAGCTTAAAACCGGCGATTTACGCGCCGCCCAGCCCCCAGAACAACGCCCTGCACCGCGTCGCGTAAATCATGGGCAATTAGGTTTTGCCAAGGCACAAGCCTTGGAAACCGAGCTGAATCTGCATGGCATGGATAGTATGGAAGCTTTGGAAGCTTTAGAGAAGTATTTAGACGACGCTTTCATCGCCGGCATAAAAACCCTGCGGATTAATCATGGACGCGGCACAGGCGTACTGCGAAAAGCGGTGCGAGATCATCTGCGCAATCATCGGCTGGTTAAAAATTACCGTCAAGCCGATAATTACGAAGGCGGAATCGGTGTGACGGTGGTGGAATTAGATTTATAAATACAAAAACAAAAGCTATAAAAATGGTTGCATTTTTAAATAATATGATATAACATGAAAAAGGAGGATGATAACTCTAAATTAAAAATATCTAAATCAATTTAGGAGGTGTTAATCATGCAGTTGAGAAAAGCAAAATTTACTACGCGTATAACAAAAAGGGTATTGTCTATTATGCTTGGTTTTATTGGTTTTATAGTATTGGTGGCAACACCGAACATTTTGGCAGCGGGGCAACAAATTATTTTGCCGGCTAATGACGCAACCTTTACTAAGTCAAATATCGGCTGCATGCCAAATAGCACTTTTAGTAAGCAAATAAGCTATCTTTCCCATAATACGGCAACGCTGCCCGATGATGATTTTGTACCCGTAACAGATATCATCGATGTGCCAAACGAAACCACACCGGGAACGCCTGTAGTTTTAACTGGCACAATCGTTCCCGCTAATGCTTCCCGTACTGATATCATCTGGAGTATTAAAGACGCCGGCTTAACCGGAGCAACTTTAAATGACAATATTCTCAGCCCAGTTAACGCAGGGGCTGTAACTGTAACAGCGACTATTAAAGACGGCGCTTTGGGTTATAAAATTTTCAATCTTGCCTCCGGAAACTCACATGCGATGACTATTTTAGCAGACGGCAGCCTATGGGGCTGGGGGTTTAATACTTTTGGCCAGCTGGGCGACAATACAGCCGGAAATATCCGGCTTGCGCCCGTACGAGTAGGAACAGAAATAGACTGGGCTATATTATCACCAGGCCTATATAATACAGTAGCTATAAAAAAAGACGGTAGTTTATGGTCCTGGGGATACAATAAAAATGGCCAATTAGGCGACGGTACAACAATAGACCATCTCTACCCCATGCAAATAGGCATGGACACAGATTGGTCTGCTATAGCTATGGGGAACTTGCATTGCTTGGCTAAGAAAGAAGATGGCAGCCTGTGGGCTTGGGGTTCCAATGAATATGGACAACTGGGCGACGGTTCTACCATTGACCGCCTCTCCCCTAAACGTTTAGGAGAAGCCAATGATTGGGCGGTAATTTCGGCAGGGTATAATCATACTGTGGCTCTTAAAATGGATGGCAGCCTGTGGGCTTGGGGACAAAATTCATTTGGCCAGCTGGGCAACGGTACTGCCACAACGAGCCTATACCCTGTGCAGATTGGCGTCGATACAGACTGGATAAAAATTTCTGCAGGCGGCTATCATAATTTGGCTTTAAAAGCAGACGGCAGCCTGTGGGCTTGGGGATTAAACAGCAATGGGCAGGTGGGCGATGCAAGCATAATAAACCGGTATTCTCCTCAACGCATTGGTACGGGAAATGACTGGGATATAATTGAAGCAGGTGGTAGGCATAGCCTTTCCCTAAAAAAGGACGGCAGCCTATGGACATGGGGACAAAACACTTATGGTCAGCTGGGAAATGGTACGCTAATAGATAGTTCAGCTCCCGGACGCATTGGTACAGCTACCGATTGGAGCATACTGGCCGCAGGAGATTATCATAGTCTGGCACTGACCAAAGATGCCGCATTATGGGCTTTTGGGCAAAATTCCATGGGGCAATTTGGCAACAGCAACACTTCAGGAAGCCTGGTACCGATAAAGATCACAAATTTCGACTATACGGATTTCACTAAAGATTTTACTATCGTGGTAAGAACACCCACAACGGTAGAAGAGGCAATGTATAAAGTCTTCCTCATTCCGGATAAAAAAACTGCCGCAGCCGGCGATACCATTTATATGGATCTAATGCTGGTAGGCAAAATCAACTATTTTCAATTAACGGCGGAACTGGCATTCGATACCGCTTTATTAGAATATGCCGGTTATGAAGATCTGCGCGGTTGGGTGGCGGAAGTTACCAATATAAACACCAATAAAATACTGGTACGCCAGGCGCCTTCAATAAATACGGTTTTCGGTGAACCTTGTAAACCTCCGGTAAAGATCGTGACGCTAAAATTCACCGTTAAATACAGTTTCGCCGGCCCCATCATTAACACAGATCTGATCTTTACATATGTGGTAGTAGGATGCCCGCGCGCCTCTTTTGTCGGGGTTCCTACGGCTATCGGCAAGACTTTAAGCCTCGCCCTTTTAAAAGATTAAGGCAGCTTTAACCCACTCTATTCTGGCTCGTTAGGATTTTTTTGCACCTTGCGTTTTAGCTAAGTCTACCGATCGATTTAAAGCTCCCTGATTTATAAGATTTGCTAATGATATGAAAAAACATCAGTTTTTAAAGCATTTAGCTAAAAACTGATGTTTTTTTATCATTCCGGAAATATATCTCCCCTGCTTTGGCGGCGATAGCGCTCCATCATATCTTTAAATAACTCTCCATTAGATGGCGGAGACCATGTAATAGCATTAGCCCCTGCTTCAATAGTTTCCAGTATATTAGCCGGGCTGGGGCCGCCGGTAGCTATGATAGCAATATTGGGAAATTTTTGACGAATAGAACGCACCAGCTGTGGCGTGTCATGGGCAGCTGCAACATTTAGTATAGAGGCCCCTGCTCTTAACCGGCTCTCTATATCGTCTTTTTCCGAAACTACTGTGATTACAATGGGGATATCAATATTTTCCGCCACGGTAATTACAGTATCATTAGAAGAGGGCGCATTCAATACCACGCCAATAGCGCCCTGATATTCGGCGTGCAAAGCTAAATTAGCTACCCGCCGACCTGTAGTAGTACCACCGCCCACGCCACAAAATACCGGAATATCGGCAGCCATCATTAAAGCATGTGTGATGACCGGCTGAGGAGTAAAAGGATAAACTGCTATTACAGCATCTGCATTACTATTGCGAATAATTGCTACATCGGTGGTAAAAATTATAGATTTTATTCTTTTTCCAAAAATACGAATGCCTCGGCACTGACGTATTTCTTCCGGTAATCTTAGCATATGCTGTCGTAAATTGCCACTAAATTCTGGAATAAACTCCGCGCGCATGTCCACCAGTTTTACCTCCCTTCTATTTAACATGCATCCTCAAAAACTCAAAAACCCGGCACTAATAGTCATTTTGAACGTAGAGAAGAATCTTTAATCCCTTAAACAATATAAATTAGTATTTCGCCTATATCTGTTGATTTCCCTTTTTTGAACAAGAGAAAAGCAGGTTTACCTCTTGATGGTAGAATAATTCTATTAGAATTATCTTCATTATGCTAAGACTTATAGGAAAACAACATTAAATGCCGAATACTATCACTATACATTCTAGCAGGCATTAATCATTTACTACGCAACAACTTTAAAAGCCGTTGTTTAAAGCGTCACGCTGCGTGTTTTTGTTTAAGGGTGCCAAAAGAAAACATTCCACAACTATTCTTTCACTTGTACAAACTTTCCATTTCTATAAGGAGTGATACCTTAATGCGTTGTAAGGTTATTTGCAACCCCAAATCTGGCCGCCATATCTCGGTAAAAAAGCTAGAAAACATCTTGGGGAAACTTGTAATGGAGCATGATATTTCATTTGTCGATGTATGCCATACCAGCGGCGCCGGCGATGCTTGGCAGGCTGCCGCCGCGCTTTCCCCAGATAACTACGATTTTGTAATCGGTGCCGGCGGCGACGGAACCATAAATGAGATCGTGAACGGCTTAATGGAAGGTGGCAGCGGTTTGCCCTTAGCTATTCTACCGGGGGGCACGGTCAACGATTTCGCCTATTATATGGGTTTGCCAAGTGAAGCTAAGGATTTTTGTCTGATGCTACGTCATGGCACTATTCGCGAGGTAGATTTGGGTTTGGCAAATGGCAGGTATTTTATAAACGTTGCTGCTTTCGGCATGTTCACGGATGTAGGGTATAAAACCAAGAACCGTGATAAAAGCATACTGGGCAAATTAGCCTATTCAATGCAGGGTATGCGTTCGGCGCCGGAACAACTGTTTTCCACCATGCAGCTGAAAGCGGTTTGCGGAGCGGAGATTCTAGAAACAGAGGCGCTACTCTGCATTGTAGCTAATTCTAGCAGTGTAGCCGGTGTTCGGCGGTTGATGAATAAAGCTCAAGTTGATGATGGTATGTTAGATGTGTTTTTAGTAACCAAACCTGCCTGGCAAACTTTCAGTGACACCTTTCAAAGCCTGTTCAACGGTGAAGAGCCGCGTATGGGAATGATTTGGCAAAGGCAGATCAACGAGGCTACTTTTTGCATTCAAGATAATAAAACAGTGGATTATGATATTGACGGAGAAAGGGGCGGCGACTTACCACTAACCATAAAGGTAATACCCAAAGCGCTAAAACTCTTCGTGCCCGATTTCGAATTTAAGCAGACCCAAAAAGCGCCGGGAACAAAAAATCTCTCTTAATAGTCTTAAAAAACGGAGAAAAGAGGGGTACATATGAAAAAGATTTTATTTTTAGTTTTTGTTTGTATTTGCAGCATAGTGATCATTAGTAAAGGGGCACAAGCTGCCGAGCCAACCGAAGCCGAAACGGCTGCAAAAGAACTGGCATCTTTAGGCTTATTGCTGGGCAATGGGCAAAGCTTTGCGCTGGAAGAGCCCTGCGATCGTTTACAAGGCGCAGCGCTTTTCACACGGCTACTGGGCAAAGAAGATGAAGCTCTTGCCATAAGCAAAGCACATCCTTTTTTAGATATAACAGCTGCGAACTGGGCAAAGCCCTATGTGGCATATCTTTATAATCAAGGTTTAGCTTATGGAATAGCCTATAATCAATATGGAGTGGGGCAAATGCGCCCTCAACAATTTGCCACCTTCTGCTTGCGCGCCTTGGATTATACGGAAGGAAACATAAACAGTGATTTTATATGGAGCGAAGCCTTAGATTTCATGGTTAAACTACAAATCATCAGCGGCCAAGAACGCAACCGCCAGGCTGCTTTAACGGTATTTCGGCGCGGCGACGCCGTAACGCTTGCTTATGCTACTCTCTTGGCAAGAATGAAAGGAAGCGGGCAAACCCTTTTACAGCACCTGCTTAAACAAGGTGTTATAACAGCTGAACAAGCCATGGCCTGTACCGGATGGCCAGCCGATCTTTTCATCACTTATCCCACAGGGGCCTTAGATCAAAGCTTATTAATTGACTTGGCTAAAGAGCAAGGTTTATGTATATCTGCTCATCCTTATGAGCCAAATCCTCAAGCTGAAGAAGAAATATATAGGCAGCTGCGTTTAACGCAACATACTTTCGATATCTGCATACTCTCGGCAGACTTAGTAAAGCGCTTATACGAAGAAAATTTATTAAGTGGGTTAAAAGCAAGCGATTTCGGAGGGCCGGAGGCATTAATAACTCCACTAAAAAATGATCCCTGCTATGATAAAGAACAGCATCTCTATTATGCCTTGCCGCTGGCTTATGAGCAATACTTACTTTATTATAACAATGCGCAGATTAAAAATCCCGATTGGAGCTGGTTATTTAGAGCCGCATACAGCGGTGGCATATATATGCCTGCCGATCCTGCAAAACTCATACCGCTGGCTCTACATTATTGCAAACTGCCCTATGACAGCGATGATGATAAAAAAATACAACCGGCACTAAAGCTACTCTCGGAACAGGCTAGTGCGGTAACTGCTTATTTAGACGAACACATGCTGAATATAGCGGAGCGTGAGGATGCTATATTAGGCGTTATTTCCAGCCGCGATTTACCGGAGCTACAAAGACGGCAGGAAGAAAACGATGTTTATACCAAATGGCAAGCCATACTGCCACCCACAGGGGCGCCTATGCGAGTCTACTATGCGGGAATTGTTAAAAACGGCGCCACAAAAGCCGCCGCCAATTTCTTAAAAGCCCTAATACAACCAACAAACGCGGCATCCCATGCCCAGCTAGGCGGGTATTTGCCGGCATGGCGCGGCGCAAGCAATTTCCTTGAGGGTACTGTAAAAACCGCCTTTTTACCGGGGGAACGCTGTCTACCCTTGCATTTAGACGAAACCAGACTTGTTTTTTATGAACAAGTTCAACTTAATGCTCTGCTAGATGAAGCCCATAAACTTCCTCAGCCAACAATCATAAGCCTAAAATTTGATTTTAAACAAGATCGGGCTGTTTATCGTAGTTGTAGTATAGATTTTGCCGCCCAAGAAGCCTCCTTATCTTGGGCCGGTACTGTTGACAGTGAATTGCTGCAAACCATTGCGTATAAATTAGATACAGCCCAAGCCAAAAGTTGCGCTAAAGATTTAACACGGCTGGGCATACATTTATGGAAGGAATACTATGACGGGCCGGAAAACGGTTCTGAGTGGAGCCTAGATATTCTTTTTGACACAGGCGAAGAAAAAATATGTTATGGCAATGGCTTACCTCCCACCTGGCCCGATGTAGCTACCGCTTTATTGGATTTATGCGGGACAGAACTCATTCCTCTAAAACTATAGATAAGAGGCGCCCTAAATAGTGGCTGCTGAACAAACACAAATAGCCATATAATGCTGGACTTTTATACATTTTTGTGCTATAATAAACGCAAGGGAAACG
>JGI24705J35276_12238055_pt1 | contig 15425 bp, 14 predicted proteins | sample TergutNt197P4_FD_35276 | JGI IMG/M metagenome (IMG submission 35276) | reverse complement strand
CTGCTGCTGCTGCTGCTGCTGCTGCTGCTGCCGCTGATCCTACTATCTTTTATGTCCAGCACTGCCGAAACAATGCCGACTATGTCCTTAAAACTTCCAACTCCGACTATCGCATCGATCTCAGGCATCTCAGCGAGGACTTCACTCCTGTACCGCTCGGGAAGGCATCCTGCTACGATGATCTTACCGATCCTTCGCTTTTCTTTCTCATGTCCAAATTCAAGAATCGTCTCAATGGCTTCCGATTTTGCGCTCTCAATAAAGCTGCAGGTATTGATGATTACAGCGTCAGCACCGCATGCATCCCCGGTCACTATATATCCGGCCTCAGAAAGAAGGTACATCATCTGCTCACTGTCAACAAGGTTTTTAGCACAGCCAAGCGAGACAAAAGCTACTTTTCCCGGTTCAACTCCATGAACCATCAACAAAACTCCCTTAATGGCATGTATTCTGCGAGTTTCTATAAGCGCTGCTCTTCTTCAAGCGCTTCAAGATACTTCCGTATAGCTTCCGCAGACTCAGAGTAGCTGAACCCTCTTCTGCGTAAAGATTCGGCTGCCTTGCGCAGATCATCTTCATCGCTTTCGCCCCTGAGTTTTTTCTCAAGAAAACCGAGCGCAGCATCACTGAATCCATCCGCTGCGGCAAGCGCGTCATCCCATAGATTCCTTGGGATACCGCGTCTGAAAAGTTCATCTCTTATCCGTGCAAGGCCATACCCTTTCGCTACATAATGGTTAACAATCAACGAAGCGTATCCCGCATCATCGACAGCGCCCAACTCTTCAAGCCACTCAACGGTTTCACCGGCAACAGCTTCGTCAATGCCTCTGCTTTTGAGCCTTTTTGCCATCTCTGAGGCAGACAGAGTCCTGCTCCCGAGAATGCGCATGGCATGCGCCTTTGAGGCGCTCAGCTGCAGCGCGCCGCTCAAATTTTCAAATTCGTCGTCAGACAGTTCACGGCCGGAGTAGAGATTATAGTCAGCTATCTGCGCCGCGCTGACTTTGATCTCCTCCCCATTATCAAACACGGCGCTAAATCTTTCTTTCTTCCCATTCAGCCGGGATATGCTAGTAATTATCATAGAATCTCATCTTGCTCTTACTTTGTATTCTGTTCAAGGTATATGCAGTGCCGCGGCTTCTATCCCTCAAAATCGTCTGCATCGATGTCGACTGCACGGCCGGCAGCCTTCGCGGCAACTCTTTCCTGCGGAGACATAAGCTTTACTGCGTTATTACGGATCTGTTCCTCCAGCTCATCAGAAACATCTGGATTCTCCTTAAGGTAATCCTTCACGCTGTCACGCCCCTGCAGGCGCGTCTCTCCAATCGTATACCAGGCGCCTCCCTTTTCGATCAGCTCGAGCCGGACGCCGAGATCAATGAGCTCTCCGTATTTTGATATCCCCTCACCGAACATTATATCAAACTCTGCTTCTCTGAAAGGCGGCGCTACTTTATTCTTAACGATTTTGGCTCTGGTGCGGTTACCTACCTGCTCAGAACCCACCTTGATAGACTCGGTGCGCCTAACGTCAATCCTGACGCTTGAGAAGTACTTAAGCGCACGGCCTCCAGGCGTAGTCTCCGGGTTACCGTATGTGACTCCTATCTTCTCACGGAGCTGGTTGATGAAAATGACAATGCAGTTTGTCCTTGAAATAGACCCCGCCAGTTTACGAAGAGCCTGTGACATTAGCCGTGCTACAACGCCTACGCTGGCGTCGCCGATATCGCCTTCAACCTCGCTTCTGGGTACGAGCGCCGCTACTGAGTCAACAACAACGACGTCAACAGCGCCTGAACGAACCAGGAGTTCGGTTATTGCAAGCGCGTCGTCGCCCATGTCAGGCTGAGAAATGAGCAGATTGTCTATATCAACGCCCAGAGCGCGGGCATACGCAGGGTCAAGCGCGTGCTCAGCGTCAATAAACGCGGCTTCCCCTCCGGCTTTCTGCGCCTGAGCAATCACATGCAGCGCAAGAGTCGTTTTGCCTGAGGACTCAGGGCCGAATATCTCGACAATCCTCCCTCTGGGGAGTCCTCCGATCCCTAACGCGAGGTCGATAGATATCGAGCCAGTCGATATTGCGTCAACGCTTACCGCTTGCCTGTCTCCAAGACGCATAATGGAACCTTTGCCGTGGTTCTTTTCAATTTGCGCCAGAGCTGTCTCAAGCGCCTTTTGCTTATCCTCCGCCGGTGAAGCCGGAATGTACTTTTTCTTTTCTGCCATATTAACCACCATTCCCTGTAATACTAAGCTTATTCATGCTGAATAATTTCGTTCTCCTACTGAGAGTTGTCACCGCGGCATATGCGCCCGCTAACCACTCTCTCTATGCCGAGCGTATCGTTAGATGTGAGCAAGTTCGAGTAACCATTCGCCGACATGATTGCGCGGACAGCCTCTGCCTGACCAGCTCCGCACTCAAAAGCAAGCAGGCCATTGTCTTTGAGTACAGACGTCCAGTTTTCCGTTACAGCTCTGAAGAATTTAAGGCCTTCTGTACCGCCGTCAAGCGCAATTACCGGCTCATACCCGCGGACAGAAATGTCCAGCTCTTTGATGTCCGCTGTCGGAATGTAAGGGGGATTGCATACGATCATATCAAATATACCGAGACGCTCCGAGGGCTGAGCCAGGGCATCCGCCTTAACCGCTATGGTCCTTCCCGAAAGGCGATTAAACAGCATGTTCATGCGGCATACCGCAAGCGCGCTGTCGGAGTTTTCTGCAAGTACAACACGGCATTCAGGCACACTTGCAGCAACAGCCAATCCTATGCAACCCGACCCTGCGCATAAATCAAGAAGCCTTGGTTTTTGCTGAGACAGCCGTAATTCTCGAATTGCTTCTTCTGCAAGGATTTCGGTGTCAACTCGCGGGACGAGTACCGAGCTGTTGATTATCAGAGGTATTCCGTAGAACTCCCACCCGCCGATAATATACGCCAGAGGTTCACCACTGATTCTTCGATCCGTCATTATGCCGACTTTTTTCTTGACTTTTGAGTCAGTAAGGTATTTCTTACTTGAGTTAAGAAGTTCTTCACGCGACATCCCCGTCGCATGCATCATGATCAGCCTGGACTCCATTTCGTAAGCTGTGACTCCGGCCTCATGTAATCTTCTTCGCACGTTGAGGTAAACAGTATTATACGATTCCATAACTGCTCATTTACCTATTACTAATTACAACATAAGTTCTTCCGCGGACTTAAATGCGAACATTTGTAATACTGCCTGCCTGCCTGCCTGCCTGCCTGCAGGCATGTATGACTACCATTCAGCTTCCGACGCGTCTTCGGGAATCACAAGCGTCAGCGCCTGGATCGCCACCTCGATCATTTCATCGTCGGGTTCACGGGTGGTGATCTTTTGAAGCGCTTTTCCCGGAGCTGAAACAATCCTTGTAAGCACGTTGTCATACCTGCCTGCAAGTTTTATGATCTCGTAACTGATTGCGACTACTACCGGGAGGAGCAGTATCCTCAGTCCCATGCGGATCCAAAGATTATTCCAGCTTGTGAACGAGAAAACCAAGATACTTACTATCATGACAATGAAGAGGAAGCTTGTCCCGCAGCGCGGATGGAGCCTTGACTGCACCCTGACGTTTTCAACAGTAAGGGGGAGATTCTTCTCATAGCAGAATATCGCTTTGTGTTCCGCTCCGTGATAAGCCCAAACGCGCTTCATCTGCTCCAGCCGCGTTGCCAGCCACATGTACAGCAGGAAGATCACTATGCGCAGTACGCCTTCCATAAGATTCTTAAGCGTCCTGCTTTTTATGACATTTGTTAGGAAGCCGGCAAGAAAGGTTGGCAGCAGCATGAAGAGGCCGACAGCGAGCGCAATACCGAGAACCACAGATAACGCAACGATGAACTTCTCCGCACTTTCGTTTCCGAACTTCCTGTCTATCCATGCTTCAAAGCGAGACGGCTCCTCCTGCTCCTCTTCCGGCATCAGCTCCGCGGAAAACATCAGCGCGCGTACTCCGACGACCATAGAACTCACAAAGTTGACTACGCCGCGAATGAATATGAACCCGACTATCGGATACTTTTCCTTCAACAGCTTGAGTTCTTCAGTTTTTGTGGTTAGGCCGTCCTTCGTCCTTACCACAATGGACTGAAGCCTCGGCCCCCGCATCATTATTCCCTCGATAAGCGCCTGCCCGCCAATCGATGTACGGAATCCCTTACTTTGCCTACTATCCTTGCCTTTTGACATGCTGACCATCCTGCCCATTCACAAAATAACAGATTCAGTGTCCAATAGTACGGACAGTGAAGGCTGTTTTCAAAATAATCGTTACAGTTCAGTGAGGGTATGAAGGGGATGCGTGATGTGTTTTTTGCCATTGAGGGAATTCCGGTTTTATCCCGGAACTGACCGAAATGGAAAAAAATACACCACGTAGCCCCGAGATCTGGTATGCCTGTGAACTGTGACAATAAATATAAATAATCCTAAAAATCAATAAAGCTCAAAATCTCAAGCCAAATCCGGTAATCCGGATCAGACAGCGCTGACTGTACTGCTTACCGGCAGGTATATGGATGCGATAAAGCCGCCGCCGACTGCATTCGCCAGAGACATTGTTCCGCCGTGATACCTGATGATCTCCTCACAGACTGCAAGGCCTATGCCGCTGCCGCGTTCCTTGGAGTTGCTTCCTTTGTAGAACTTCATCTTCAAGTTCTCAAGCTCGTCCTCGGGAGCTCCGGGTCCGAAATCGCGTATGCTGATTTTAACATAGCCGCCCTCAGCAGCTATTTCGACCTCTATTCTTCTGCCTTCTCTCCCGTACTTTATCGCATTGTCAAACAGATTTAAGAATACCTGCTTCAGCCTGTTCGGGTCGCCTGGGATAAGGAGTTCATCGTATACATCGGATATATAATCGATTTCCAGCTCATCCTGATGCAGGAGTTCGCGAAAAGCGAAAATCGCGTCTTCAAGTTCGGCGGCAATGTCCACCATCTCAATATTGAGCGTGAAGCGGCCGTCCTCCATTCGCGTAAACTCAAGCAGTTCCTCCACCATTTTTGTCAGCCTGCGCGCCTCTCTGAGTATTATTGCTATTCCGCGCCTCGACTCATCGTCGAGCTGATCGTTGTATATAAGGGTTTCCCCCCAGCCGGTAATAGCCGTAAGCGGCGTACGGAGTTCATGAGATATTGAGGAAATAAACTCAGTTTGGATTTTCTCCGTCTGCGCGATTTTCATTGACATCTCATTTATCGAGCCGACCATTTCGCCTATCTCATCCTGATAACTGTTTATAATCTGTATACCGTAACTGCCCTCGGCTATACGTTTAGACATCTTGGTGATCTCGCTGACCGGAGTAATCACCGACCGGATAAACACGAGGTTAAGGAAGAAAACAATTAAAAGCACAAGCGCGCCGATTCCGGTCGCCATAAGGATGTTCATAAAAACCTGCTTATCGACCCGTCTGAGGCTTGTGACATAACGCATGACGCCAATGACCTCGCCGTCTGCATAGATCATTGGAGCGGACGCAGCCATTACCCGTTCGCCCGTTCCGGAACGCCTTCCGACCCATGAGGATATCTGCCTTGACTCCACAGCCGCTTTTACGTCAGGCGTATTCGGAGACGCGCCGGATGTAATCGTCATGGAAGAAAGCATGATTCGCCCGTCTGTGTCAACAAACTGCAGTTCGAGACGGTCACCTTCCTTGAATGTCTCTGCGTATCTGTATGCGCTGTCATAATAATCAGCATACGACTTTGCGACATAGTTTGCAAAGAAATCCGTTGCTGTCTTCGCTTTTGACTCCAGCCCTGTTCTGACAGTGGCATAATAGTAGTTATAAATGGTAACGGAGAATATGCAAACCGCTACGACTACAACTGCCAATACTATCAGCAATGTGCCTATGAGCCATCGCTGCCTCAGACCCTGAGAGAATCTGGATAATATGCCCAATCAGCTTCTCCTTTATTATGAAACGATTATTGCGTGCCGCCGTTCTTTCCTGACTTCTCCTGCGCTTCAGTATTTAAAGGCCCCACTTGTATCCGTATCCCCATACAGTTGTAATATAGATCGGATTTGTCGGATCATCCTCGATCTTGATTCGCAGTCTTCTAATGTTTACATCGGCAATTTTGAGCTCACCGAAGTAGTCGCGCCCCCAGACCGTGTTAAGTATGTCTTCGCGCGACAGCGCTTTTCCGGGATTATCCATGAACATCTTCATTATTGAATATTCCACCTGGGTGAGCTTAATCCGAACGCCTTTTTTCTCAAGGGTCCTGTTCCTTGTGTTCAGGCGAAACGGGCCCTGTACGATCTCTCCCGAATCCGATTGTCCCGCTGCGCCTGTTCGCCTGAAAAGAGCGTCGATACGCGCCGTCAGCTCCGCAGGAGAAAAAGGTTTTGTGACATAGTCGTCAGCACCGGTCATAAGCCCGGTAACTTTATCCATCTCCTGAGTACGCGCAGTAAGCATTATTATGCCAATTTGCGGATCAGCAGCGCGTATCTTGCGGCAAACTTCAAAACCGTCGGTATCCGGAAGCATGATATCAAGAATCGCAACTTTAATATCCGGATTCAGTTTCAGCTGTTCAAACGCTTCAGCGCCTGTCCCTGCTTCAATGACTTCGTATCCCGCCCGGTTCAGATTAATAACGACAAAGCTGCGTATGCTGGTTTCGTCTTCAAGCACAAGAATCTTCTTCATTACATTTACCTCTCAGTAGTTTTTTCGTTTACTCCATGCAGAGATATAGCACACTTTGCTACATAGTCCCCGCCAGCCAGTCTGAGTAAATCAGCCTGAAATTGTCCTTGATAAGCTGTGCACTGAATGTGAGTCCAAAACTGTTCGGTGCTTCAAGAAGCTCAAAAGCGTAAACAGCCGCGCCTTCCGACACCAGAAGAGTCCTGCCCGGCAGATTTGCCCGCGCTTCACCTTTATCGCCGTACAGTTTGTATATCTTCAGGAAATCTTCATACGGCCCCTCGGCTCCGGATATGTACGAGAAAATGACAGTCCTCTCACCGGAAACCGCATCCTCCCTGCGAACAGAGACCTTGCCGCGCCAGTCAAACGGAAGGATGAGATACCACTCGTCGGAATCATTGTGAAATGTTGTCAGCACAAGGCTTCCGGCGCCTGTGTCATCGAACGCGTACCAGTCGATCGCATAATACTCAGTTTCTGACTGTGCCTGCAGCCTTCTCGGCATAGGCACCTTGATGATGCCATCTTTATTGATATCAGAACTCTGAATACGCGATATCCTCGCTCTGACAGTATGCTCGCTGATCCCCCCGGGGCTCGTACATGAAATGTTCGTAAGGTTTCCGTCCTTATAGACGCAGATGTCCGTCACGAGGTTCCCCTCGTCAAACTTGCCCTCGCTCTCGACAAAAATCGCAGGCGTACCGCTGATAAGTTTACCTGTCAGGACACGCGTTATATTCTCAATGCCATTGGAAAGCCGCGCCTCTGCGCTGACTATTTCTCCGTCCTGCATCAATGTAAAAACTTCAGCGACAGCAGGCGTATCCTGCGTAGGCAGTCTCAGAGCGACGACATTATCGTTTCCGTCGCCGGCGAGGTCGAATACTGTAACGAGCGTATAATCAACGTCATGCAGCAGAACGCTGTTGAAGTCTTTTATCGAGTATATCGACATATGCTTAAGCGCAGCGCTCATCTGCCATCCGACAATGATTTCCATGATTCCGTCGCCGTCCATATCGACATAGCGTACGCTCTCGATCGCGGCGCCGACTCCTTCGATAATTCCTGCTACAGAATAGTCGCCGTCTATCAGTTCGAATATATAAACTTTCAGCGCGCCTTCACCTTGAAACGAAAAGAAGGCGATAACCTCATCTACGCCGTTCCCGTTCAGGTCGATAAACTGTACGGATTGCTTGTTCGGCCCGCCCGTCGGCGGGGCATACTCAGCGCCCGCGTTAAGCAGCGAGTTTATGTGCCCCTGCAGCTTCATGTACTGCTCGGAAGACTGCGGCAAGCTGTACAGGTCCTCAGCGGTTATTCGTGAGCAGCCGCAAAAACACAATACCGCTAAAAGCGCAAGTACTGTTAGAAGTAGTCTCACTGCAGCTGATTTCAATATAAACACCCCGGTTTTAGCATACCTGAATCGCGCGGCAATCAAGGCGCCACGAGCGCAGCAGATACTGTGATTGACACACTACGTGTCACGCGCGGCGGAAAACTTGATTACGCAGGAATCATTGTACCATAAATCCCGGCACGCCGCTAGTATTATCTCTTCTTTTGCTGTATAGTACCTTGCGGACAGTTATAACTTATGGGGGTATGCTATGAGATTGTTTTATTCCCCCCGCGGAGACCGCGGAGGCTCCGAAACTGCTCACTCACTGCTGGCATACGCATACATGAGCATGTACGGAGAAGCGCTGCCGGAAATAAAGAAAACGCCTAACGGGAAGCCATACTTTCCCGCGGCGCCTCATATACATTTTTCGCTCAGTCATTCCCGCACATTCGCGCTTTGCGCCGTCGCTTGCGATCCGGTCGGAGCGGATACGGAGTCGCCGCGTCTGATCAGCCGCGGTTCAATCGAGTATTTCTGTTCGCCCGAAGAACTTTCGTTGTTTGACCCGCTTGAACTGTGGGTACTGAAGGAGAGTTATGTCAAGCTGACCGGAGCGACGCTGCCGGATGTCAAGCGTATACGTTTTTCAAGGGAAGGCGCCCGGATCCTGACTCCAGACGTCAATGCCGCGGCAAGGCTTTACAGGATCGGCGGCTCCGATGAAGAACGGAAAGGCGGTGCAGCGGATATTATTGCAGAAAGTTACCGTGATTATCGCTCCGGCGTAAGTGAAAATTTCTGCATTGCCGCTGTTACTGTAATAGGAGAGGAACCTCCGGACAGCATGGAACGGGTTTACCTGCCCTGAACAATGGGCGATTTTTTAAGGGCTCCTCTTTTACTAACAGAACAGCGCTTTCACTTATAGAGACAGCCTCTAATCACAAAAACCGCGCAATAGCTTCGGAGACAGAACTGACATGTATCAGTTCCAGCCCCTTCGGAGCCTGAACGCGGCTTTTTATGTTACCCGGGAGAACACAGGCTGAGAAACCCATTCGCGCTATCTCCGCGAGCCTCGGGTTTATCTGCGATATCTGCCTCAGCTCTCCCGTCAGCCCGACTTCGCCGAACGCGACCACGTCACCTCTGACTGGTTTATCCGTATACGCCGAGGCAAGCGCGAGTATGGTAGCAAGGTCGGCTCCGGGATCGTCAATATTAAGTCCGCCGATCACGTTGATATAGGCGTCGCAGCCGCCAACCCTGAGCCCGCCGCGCTGCTGAAGCACCGCAAGAAGCATCATCGCCCGTCCAAGCTCTATACCGTTCGAGTTCCTTCGCGGCATAGCCGTGCTGCCGGGCGTAACTAGCGCCTGAACTTCAGCGAGAATGGGCCTTGTCCCCTCAACGACACAAGTTACGCAGGTACCAGGGGTGTTCTCGGGTCTGCCTGAGAGCAGCATTTCCGAGGGATTCATAACCTCACAGAGGCCTGAGTCCAGCATTTCAAACACACCAATCTCGTTCGTAGAGCCGAATCTGTTTTTTGCGGCGCGGAGGATTCTGTAATTCATCGACTGTTCGCCTTCAAAATACAGGACGCAGTCGACCATATGCTCAAGGACCTTCGGTCCCGCGATAGCCCCTTCCTTGTTCACATGTCCTACAATAAATACCGTTAATCCGCTGCTCTTTGATAACCTTAGCAGCGACATCGCGCAGTCCTTGACCTGCCCTACGCTTCCCGGGGACGATGTCAGTTCGGGATTGTAGAGCGTCTGTATCGAATCAATGATCAGCACATCGGGGCTCATCTGTTCCGCAGCAGCCAGGACCTCGGAAATATCCGTTTCAGCGAGCACATACACACCGCCGCGCTTAACGCTCAACCGTTCAGCGCGCATTTTTATTTGCTTTTCTGACTCTTCGCCGGAAACATAAAGAGCCTTGTATGACTCGTCAAGCAATCCGCAGATCTGCAGCAAAAGTGTCGATTTACCTATTCCCGGAGAGCCGCCGACCAGGACGAGTGACCCTGTCACCGCCCCTCCTCCAAGGACTCTGTCAAATTCGCCGAGCCCTGTGCTGAACCTCACATCATCCGATATGCTCAAGCCTTTGAGTTCCTGTACAGCAGGCGCAGGAGCCCGGCTGTCCGCGCGGCCTGCCCCGGCGCCTTGCTTTACCTGAACTTGCTGCTCAACAATCGTATTCCAGCTGCCGCAGGCGGCACAGCGGCCGTTCCATTTAGGAGTTTCATTTCCACACTCTGTACAGTAGAAAACTGTTTTAGCTTTCAAACCTTGTAGTCCCCTTCTATAACCAAAATTCCGCTTCTGTCCCGGCTACCCGGATTACAGCGATCCTGACTTACTATGAGGATGGCTGGCCGCGCGCAGAGACCTCTGATGCCAGCCTAACGGCAGCTCATTCAGGTTTTGGTTCCGCTCCGGACACAGCCGTTTTCTGCAGTTACTTTAAGAGCAGGACGGCAAAACCGAGCCATGAATAATACGATACCCGAATGCATGATTACTCATTTCTGCTGAAAAATATTAACCGTATTCTCGTGAGATTATGTATAAGTATCTACAATACGCTTGTCACCAGTCCGCGTGAGCGCATGCCCCCGAAGAAATCCGCGGTACACGTTTTCATCATTGCGCATTCACAGTCATAACCACAAAACAACTTTATTTATTTGTGCGCTGATTTTTGCCAAATCCGTAATTGACGCATCCATGAAGCCGCCCTATACTTACGCCCTGATCCGAAATTATGGGCGGGATTTCCGGAACGCTCCGCGGGAGCTGTCCCGGTTGAATTGCATAATAACCTCAACTCCGTCTCATGTCAACACATGGATTCTCGTACGTACATTGGACTTCCTGCGCGGGGCGGCATGCAGTTTTCCCTTACGGCGCAAGCATATAGCCGTCCCCTTCCCGTGCAGCACATCCTCCGCGCCGCTCCGAAATCTCTGTCAGAGGAATGATATCCGATGAAAATAAGCCTCCTTATAGCCTCCGGCGATAACGAATACTCCGAGCACCTGTCAGGTTATCTGTCTGACAAATATAAGGATACATTCTATATCAGCGTCTGCCGCAGCCTTCAAAACTTACAGGAGCTGCTCAGCGTGTCAGGCTTTGACGCTGCGCTGCTTGAGCAGCCGCTGATTAGCGGCGTCGATCTCAGCCGGATACGCCTGCCTGTGACCCTTTGGGACGAAAACGCTTCCGTAACTGACGCGCGGCAGGACGGCCATAAGATCAGGAAATACCAGCGTATCTCTTCGATAGCTGCATATATTCTGGAAAATTATGCAAAAGTTTCAGCCGACGAGTTCGATCCAGGAACCGGCAGAGCACACATTACCGCTGTCTGGTCTCCCGCGGGCGGCGTCGGAAAAACGGCAGTTGCAGTTGCTCAGGCTTATAAACTTTCGGCAGCGGGAAAAAGAGTTCTCTATCTGAATATGGAGCATTTTTCAAGCAGCCCTGTATACTTTTGCGACGATGGCAAAAGTATCAGCTCTGTATTCGAACTGCTCGAAAAGAACACCGGTAATCTGAAAATGTTCATTCAAGCCATTATCAGACAGGATGAGGACAGCGGAGTCTCTTACTTCAGGCGCCCGGAAAACTATGATGACGTGAACATCCTGTCCGAAGAGGATACCGCAGCGCTGCTGACAGCCTGCGCGGGTGTGGCAGAGGAACTTGTCGTAGATCTGCCGTGCTCCTGCGATATACGCACGCGTCAGGTTTTCAGGTTTGCCGACAAAGTACTGCTCGTAACCGATCAAACTGGCGCGTCCGACGCAAAACTGCGTCAGTTCGTCTCCCAGCACAGCGTTTTTGAGCAGTTCAAGTCAAAGGTAGTGCTCGTTGCAAACAGAGGCTCCGCAAGTCCTGAGCATGAGTTCACTGAAACGGTTGCTCTCCCGCTGGTCCAGTCTTCAGATGCCGCAGCGGTTTCAAAGACTCTTTCAAGCTGCATATAATTCACTGGCAGGTGATAAGACGTGACGGAACAGATACGCAATAATCTTATCCGCGACTTGAAAGCGGAAGCCAAGAGTAACGCCGATCTTACGAACCTTGACGACAGTCAGCTTCAGTCGCTCATTAACAGGACCCTCGAAACGAGGACAGAGTCGGCAAGAACCGCTGAATCTGAGGATTACTATGAGCTTTCATCGCTGAACTTTAAGGAAAAGCGCTACATATCCACAGCTGTTTTCGAGTCAATACGCGGTTTGGGCGTACTGGGCCGCATCATCGCCGATCCCGAAGTTACAGAAATAATGATAAACGGCTATAAGGATATCTTTATCGAGAAAGCAGGCCGCCTGTCAAGAATGGACATTCAGTTTGAGAACCGCCGCGAACTGGAGATCATAATCACAAAGTTTGTCTCAAAGGCGGGCAGGGCAGTCAACGAAAGCGAGCCGATAGTTGACACAAGGCTTGAAGACGGCTCAAGAGTCAATGTCGTAATGCCTCCGGTAGCTCTGAACGGCCCGATCGTGACGATCAGGCGTTTTCCGAAGGAAGCCATGACGATTGCGCAGCTTATAGCATTCGGGTCCATAACGCCTGAAGTCGCCGAAGCGCTTCGATTATTAGTTACAGCCAAATACAATATATTCGTCAGCGGCGGCACCGGCAGCGGCAAGACGACATTTCTGAACGCGCTCTCGAACTACATTCCGGCAGACGAGAGGATAATAACTATAGAAGACTCAGCTGAGCTTCAGATAAAGAACATCGATAACCTTGTGAGGCTCGAGACCCGCAACGCCGGGGCTGACGGTAAGGGCGCAATCACGATCCGGGATCTTATAAGGACCGCCCTTCGCATGCGGCCTGAGCGCGTCGTGGTTGGCGAAGTCCGCGGCGCAGAAGCCCTCGACATGCTGCAAGCAATGAACACCGGCCATGACGGCTCACTGTCCACCGGGCATGCCAACTCCACAGTTGATATTCTTAGCAGGCTCGAAACAATGGTCCTGCAAGCGACCGACGTCCTTTCTCTTGAAGCGATCCGCATGCAAATCGCCTCAGCGGTCGATATCATAATCCATTTATCCCGTCTGCGCGATAAGAGCCGTAAAACGATTGAAATAGTTGAAGTCACAGGATATGACACTGCAAAGCGCAGGATCATACTCAACCCGCTCTATGAGTTTATTGAAGCTGCCGACAGTACAAAAGACAGAGTCGCAGGGAGTCTTGTCCGAACGTCAAACGCTCTGAAAAACACCGGTAAACTTGAGATCGCCGGTATAACAAAAGTCATATAAACGCTTTTCCAAAAAATGACCTAAGGAGGCATGAAATCGTGGATACCTTAACCTCTCTATCCGCCGTACCTGATTATACGCGATGCCCCTCAGGTATACTTGACCATTCTCTTGCGCTCACGATCGGATTTGCCGCAGGTTTCGGAGTTTCATTCATTTTCTATAAAATCGTAATACTGTCGCTGGTCTGCGGCATACTGTTCGGAATAGTAAATGTCTTCACAGCAGCGCAGAGCGCCGTCAGTAAAAGGATGACCAAACTCCGGATCCAGTTTTTCGATCTGCTGGAGGCGGTGTCGGTCGCAATGAGAGCGGGCAGTCCGCTGTACAGAGCTCTGCAGAGCGCCCGGGAAGACCTTCTGCTGCTCTACACTGAGAACAGCGACATTATTACCGAAGTTGATATCATAATAGGTAAGTTCAATAACGCAGTTCCATTATCCGAAGCCTTCACAGATTTTGCTGAGCGCGCAAAGCTCGAAGACCTCGCAAGTTTCGCTTCCGTATATGCGACTATCGAGGGAAAATCCGGAAGGGCGGACGAGATCATACGGGAGACTCAGCAAATCATTTCTGACAAAATGGAGATAGAGATGGAGATAGCGACTCTTCTCTCAGCGGCAAAAAGCGAGGCAAACATCATGTTGCTTATGCCTGTAGTGATCATAGGGCTTATCGGCTACTCCGGCGCCGGTTTTATGGATTCGATTTACACGACGACGACAGGGCGAATCGTCTCAACAGTAGGTTTGATCGTCTATATTATCAGTTACATTCTCGCCAGAAAGTTCAGCAGTGTCGTTTTATAGGCTCTGTAATAAGGAGGCTCCAATGATATTCCCCGTACTATTGCCCGCGACTGTTCTCACCGCGTTTTGGCTGATTCTGATGTCAATGGTAACGCGTGAGGACTGGATAGTCGCAGCATATAATAATGTCTTTGACAACCGCCTTGAAATAGACAGGCTCATGCAAAAAGATAAAGCGCGCATCGAAAAACTCACGCGCTATCATGGCTCAGCTTCGGTAATCTTCCGCTTTCTGTTCAACAGCAACTACAGTAAGAAAATTACAGCGCTTGAACGGCGTAATGAACGGCTGCAAAACGGAAACCTTAAGAAAACAAGCGTCTTTCCGATGCCCGGATATGTACTTCAGCGAAGTATCAATGCGCTGGGTAAAGGCAGCCTGCACAAGAAGATAGCGACAAAGTGCAGCGAAATGTACGGCAGAAAGCACGCCGCCAATAAGGCGCGGCACATACTTGCAAAGATCCTTTCGTTTTCGATCATCGGCATTTGCGTCACACTGCTTATCAGCGTTATTCTTCTCAGCGCCGGGCTTTCAAACGCCGGCATTGGTGTACTCTGCATCGGGCCGGCGCTGGTTTTCGTGCTGATATACACGATGTATGACGATCTGAGCGACCGCGTGAAAAAGCGCAGAGCAGCAATCAGCAGACAGTTTCCGAACGTAGTTTCAAAGCTGGCTCTGCTGATGACATCAGGCATGATAATGGACCGCGCATGGAAAGAGACATCATACAGCCAGGATTCCGAGCTGTACCGGGAGATGCGAAGGACATCTCAGGAACTCGAAAATCTTGTCAGCCCCGAGGCAGCGTACAGTGGCTTTATTAGCAGGTGCTGCACGAAAGAAACCGCAAAGCTTGCTTCCGCAATAATGCAAAACCTCTCAAAAGGCAACACGGAAATAGGCAGGCTGCTCAGGGACATGGCGCGCGAGGCGTGGCTTGATCGCAGGCATACCGCCAGGAGAGACGCGGAAAAGGCAAACTCAAAGCTGATGATACCGACCATGCTGCTCTTTGTTGCTATCTTGTTCATATTACTGGTGCCTATCGCTATGAACTTTAACGGTTTCTAGCGTTTAAGACATTATCAAAGGCATGCGGAGCGTATTGCGGGCTGTAATCCGGGATTCCCGGAACTGAGGCTGCTCACTGCCGGCGCTGCTGCCTCGAGCCGCAGGCGCTGCCGCCTCGAGCTGCAGGCGCTGCTG
>JGI24705J35276_12238057_pt1 | contig 15426 bp, 13 predicted proteins | sample TergutNt197P4_FD_35276 | JGI IMG/M metagenome (IMG submission 35276) | reverse complement strand
GACATGCCCGACATGCCTTGCTGACCGGACATGCCCGACATGCCTTGCTGACCGGACATGCCCGACATGCCTTGCTGACCGGACATGCCGCTCATGCCTTGCTGACCGGACATGCCGCTCATGCCTTGCTGACCAGACATGCCGCTCATGCCTTCTTGGCCAGACATGCCTTGCTGCTGTGCCATGGCCGGCAGGGCAACGCCGAGCGCGGCAGCCATGACCGACAAACCGAGAATATTGCGAACAACTTTCATGAAAAACTCCTGAGGGGTTGAGAGAGAACTTGACGGCACACGGGGTTGCGAACCCCTTCTGCCCGTCGGCGGTATCGTGGATACCTGCGGATGCAGGCGCCGACGATGACGGAAAGCCGTTTCATCGCTCGCGCGATGAAACGGCTTGAATGCGGGATGCTTGGTTGCATGGGTAAGGCGGCCATTTGCTAACGCGCCAGTGGCATGGCGGTTGACGGCGTATCCGAGGGCGCCGCGCTGTGCCAGCCGCGCAGGTCATACGGCGCGTTCATGCCGGGCTGGCGCAGAGGTACCCACCAGTTTCCCGTGGCCGCAATCAGCTCGACGTTGCCGGGGATGGGCTTCTCGACGCCATACAGCGTCTGTTCCACCTGCGCGGGCGTGCGAGCGGCCTCGGGGACACGCGGCGCGTCATCGGGGCGCCGGTCCGGGTGCAACCCGGCAATACGGCTGGCAGTTTGCGCCGTGGCGCCCGTTGCACAGGCCATGGCGCAAATGGCAAAAAGCATGACATTTTTCATGGTTTTCATGTTTATTTATGATCGATTTGGCTTGCAAGGTATTGCGAAACGTGCATGAGCGGCTGTGAATGAATTATTTTTTGACGAATGCCGTTGATCTTGCTGTAGCTGGCTGCGGACCACGGGGCGCCCGAAGCGATCCCACGCAGCCCGCGCTTGCACGGCGTCGAGCAAGATGGCGTGTTGCTTTGGAGCGACGGGGGTGTTTGCTCAAGGTGCATCATCACTACCACCCTACACCGCGCGGTTCCTCGATGAGCGCCCAACGCACGGACATCGCTTCGCACGCTGCGGTCAACCAGACAGCGAATGCACGTCAGTACCAGCCTGCGGAACTGATGACCAGTGTGCCACAGGCAGGGCACGCTTGCGCGCTGCCGCTCGAGATTTGCAGTAATACGTGGATCAGCCGGCATGACTAATCCCTTATATCTAAGTACATGAGGCTAATATAGAACCGCAAGACCAGCCCGTCAAGCGGCGTCTTTTCCAGCGAGGCATGAGTCTGGTGAAATTGCGGCCCGAGTGATTGAAAGGCCGATAAGTAGCCCGCTGGCGCGGCAAGGCGATAGTTCTTGTCATCGAACTCAGCATGACGGCGCGATGCATGAGCCGATCAGGCCTGCCGCTGCCGTTTTTGGTTGAAGCGCCAATCGAAGAGTCCACCAGCGCAAGAGCCTGTTTGCGATCTCAGCGGGCCTGCTGAGATCGTAAACAGGCTCTAAGGCGCTCGCCCAAGGCATCATGCAGCCCGAGCGTGCAGCCAACTCGCCACCGCGCCTGTCCTGGCGCACAGTCCCCACGCTCCACCGCTCAGGGGACATCTCTGCTTTGCTCGGAAGGGGACATTTCCATTTTTGGCTGACACTTCGATCAGGTTTTCCAAAAATGGTGTACTATCGAAAGCTTACTTGGGATGTTGCGCTTGAGCCGGATGCGGTGAAAGTCGCAAGTCCGGTTCTTAGGTGGGATGGTTCAGCAATGGATGGACTGTCCCCACCCTCCCGGAGAGGTGGATGAGCGGTTTAAGTCGCACGCCTGGAAAGCGTGTGTGGGTTAACAGCCCACCGCGGGTTCGAATCCCGCCCTCTCCGCCAGAACTCACCCAAGGGAAGTCCACAAAAGCCTCGCACGGTCTCTGCGACGTGATCTTTTCATGGCGCCCTTTTACTGCCTTGCGGACTCCATGAAAATAGCGTGAACAGGCCCTGCCTCCAAGCGCGTTCAACTGCCGTTCCCAGGTTGAATTCCAGATTTCAGCAAGAAAAATGCGCCAGCGCGCGCTCGGCGATTGCGCGTCCGTGTTCGGGGACGAAGTGGCCGGCTCGCGGCAGCGCCCAGGGTTCGGGGCAGCCGCGAATGTCGTCACGCAGAGCGCGCATGACCGGCTCGCCCAGTACCGGGTCTTGCGCGCCGATCACCAGCAAGCTGCAGCCCTGCCACTGCTGGCGCCAGAACTCGCGGGCGGCGCGCGACACGGCGGCGCCGCCGTCGCCGGGGCGCTCGGGCACCAGCGCCGGAAAGGCGCGTGTGGCGGCGCGGTGGCCAGCATCTGGAAACGGCACCATGTACGCGGCGCATTCGGCGGGCGTCATGTGCGGGTTGCCGCGCGCCAGCAGCCGCGCGATGTCGAACGCCGGCTTGCTGGCGCACATCTCGCGCCAGGCGATGAAGCCGGCTGACAGCGGCGTCTGGCCGGTGGCCAGCATGGTGTTCATCGCCAGCAGGCCGTGGAAGCGCTCCGGCGCAGCGTGAGGCAACGTCAGGCCCAGCAGTCCGCCCCAGTCCTGCACCACCAGCACCACGCGGCGCAGGTCCAACCGCTCCAGCAACTCCAGTAGTACCTGGCGGTGCCAGGCGAAGCTGTGCGCGCCCTCTTTCTTGGGCTTGTCGCTCTTGCCAAAGCCGATCAGATCGGGCGCCACCACGCGGTGGCCCGCCGCCGTCCACACGGGGATCATGTGGCGATACAGGTAGCTCCAGGCCGGGTTGCCGTGCAGGCACAGCCAGGTGAGTGGCGCATCCGGCGGCCCTTCGTCCAGGTAATGCAGGCGCAGGCCGCCGAGCGCCGGCAGGTCGCTGACGTAATGAGGCGGCCAAGGGTAGCCGGGCAGATTGGCAAAGGCGCTGTCGGGGGTGCGCAAGGCGTCGTCGCGCAGGGGCATGGGGTTGGCGCGGCGCGGCTCGAAGAACTGGCGCAGCAGTGCGCCGCACTCACCGGCCAGCACGCCGCCCTGCACTTGCGTGCGGTGGTTCAGACGCGGGTCGCCGAACAAATCGAGCACGCTGCCGGCCGCGCCGGTTTTGGGGTCGGGTGCGCCATAGACCACCCGATCCAGCCGCGCGTGCAGCATGGCGCCGGCGCACATGGCGCACGGCTCCAGCGTGACGTAAAGCGTGCAGCCGTCCAGCCGGTAGTTGCCCAGCCGCGCGGCGGCGGCGCGCAAGGCGGCGATTTCGGCGTGCGCCGTGGGGTCGCGCCCGGCAATCGGCGCGTTGCGCCCGGTGGCGATGACGCGCCCGCCCTGCACCACCACCGCGCCCACCGGCACCTCGCCCGCGGCAAAGGCGGCGCGCGCTTCGGCCAGGGCCAGGCGCATGGCGTCGGTGTCAGACATTCCCAAAGCTTCATTGGCTTCGTGATGTTGCGACGCCCCCATCGAGGGGGCGCCGCCCCCGCTGGCCGGGGAAATCCCGGCTATGGACGCCTTGGCGTGGTCTGCGGAGTGTGAATGGGAGTGAGACATTTCACCGGGGCGAGGTGCGGTATTTGCGGGATTGGCTGGCACATGCGAGGACATGGAAGGACGTTTTCTGAAAAAGCGTTGCATGTGAGAGCCTGTTCAGCAGGGCCTGCGCCATGCCATTCAACACCGCTGCCAGATCGCGGCGAAAAAGCCGTCGGTGCCGTGCCGGTGCGGCCACAGGCGCAGAAAGCGGCCAGCTTCGGCTTCGCTGCCCACCGCTGGGCTGCACAGGGCGGGGGCGGCGGGGATTTTCAGGGCTTGCAGCAGGCCGGCCACGTTCAGAGCGGCAAAGCCGGGGTGCGCGGCGCTGAAGGCTTGGGCGATGGCCTCGTTTTCGTCTGGCAGCAGGCTGCACGTGGCGTACACCAGCCGTCCGCCGGGCTTGAGCAGCCGCGCTGCGCTGCCGAGGATGGCCTGTTGCTTGGCCGCCAGTTCCCGCACGGCCTCGGGCGACTGGCGCCACTTCAGGTCGGGATTGCGGCGCAGCGTGCCCAGGCCGGAGCACGGCGCATCGACCAGCACGCGGTCGAGTTTGCCGGCCAGGCGCTTGATGCGCTCGTCGCGCTCGTGCGCGATGGCCACCGGATGCACGTTGGACAGGCCGCTGCGCGCAAGGCGCGGTTTGAGCGCTTCCAGCCGGTGCAGTGAAACGTCGAACGCATACAGCCGCCCGGTGTTGCGCATGGCCGCGCCGATGACCAGCGTCTTGCCGCCGGCGCCGGCGCAAAAGTCGGCCACCATTTCGCCGCGCCGCGCCTCCAGCAGCAGCGCCAGCAACTGCGAGCCTTCGTCCTGTACTTCGAGCGCGCCGCGCGTGAACACGTCCAGTTTGTTCAGCGCCGGCTTGCCGCGCACGCGCAGGCCCCAGGGCGAATAAGGCGTGGCGGCGGCGGCGATGCCGGCAGCTTGCAGCTCTTGCGCGGCCTGTTCTCTCTTGATACGCAGGGTGTTGACGCGCAAGTCCAGCGGCGCGATCTCCAGCAGCGCGGCAGCCAGGGCGTCGAATTCGCCGCCATCGCCCAGTTGCGCTTGCAGGCGCTCGGCCAGCCATTGCGGCAGGTTGTGGCGGCAGGCCGGCGGCAACTCGGACGGCGGCACGGCGTCGCAGATGTTGAGCCAGGACTGTTCGCCCACCGTGAGCGCCTGCTTGACGAAATCGCGCGGCGCATGAAAGCCCAGAATGGCTAGCCGCCGCTCGCGCGGCCCGCTGCCGGCGCGCGCCAGGTGCTCGAACAATGGCTTGCGCCGCAGCACGGCGTAGGCCGTTTCGGCCAGGGTGGCGCGCTCGCGCGGGCCAAGGTCGCGGCGCTCGCGGAAAAAACGCGACACCACCGCGTCAGCCGGGTGTTCGAGCAGCAGCGCGCGGCGCACCAGTTCGGTGGCGGTGTCGAGCAGGGCTTTGGGATGCATCGGAAAAACTACAGCGTTCGCAGCAAGTCGGCGATGGCGCGGGGGTAGATCAGGTGCTCCTGCGTCAACACGCGCGCGGCCAGTGTTTCGGCGGTGTCGCCGGGCAGCACGGGCACTGCCGCCTGCGCCAGGATGTCGCCGTGATCCAGCTCCGCGGTCACGCGGTGCACGGTGGCGCCGGCCAGCTTGCAGCCTTCGTCGATGGCGCGCTGGTGTGTGTGCAGGCCGGCAAACGCCGGCAGCAGGCTGGGGTGGATGTTGAGCAGGCGCCCCGCGTAATGCGCCACGAAGCCGGGCGTGAGGATGCGCATGAAGCCGGCCAGCGCCACCAGCGCGGGGGCATGGGCGTCGATGGCTTGCATCAGCGCGGCCTCGAACGGCTCGCGGCCGGCAAAGCTTTTGTGGTCCACCACGGCGGTGGCAATGCCGGCGTTGGCGGCCAGTTGCAGGCCCCGCGCATCGGGGCGGTTGCTGATGACCGCCGCCACGCGGGCGTTCAGGCGTTCGGCCCAGCGTTGCCGCCCGGCGGCCCGTACGATGGCCGCCATGTTGCTGCCGCTGCCGGAGATCAGGATGACGATGTTCTTCATGCCATCAGCAGCAGTTGGCGGTATTTCCGCCACAGCGCGTCGCGGCCCTCCACGCGCTGCGGATCAACCGGAATGCACGCCACCGGGCACACCTGCACGCACTGCGGCTCGTCGAAGTGGCCGACGCATTCGGTGCACCGGCCGGGGTCGATGCGGTAGTACTCGCCGCCCATCGAGATCGCCTCGTTGGGGCATTCGGGTTCGCAGACATCGCAGTTGATGCACTCGGCGGTAATCGTGAGCGCCATGGCTTCGTGAACGGGTGGAAAAAGAACAGCCCGGATTATCCGGCCCCGCGCCGCATCGGGCTGCAATGTGCCGATAATGCCGCCGCCGACCCTGCCCACGCATGAGCCTTTTCCTTTTCAAGCGCCTGCTGACGCTGCTTGCCACCCTGGTGGCGGCCAGCGCGATCGTGTTCGCGGTGCTGGAGGTGCTGCCCGGCAACGCCGCGCAGGTGCTGATGGGGCCGGACGCCGACCCCGCTGCGGTCGCCGCCAAGGCTGCCGAATTGGGGCTGAACCGCCCTGCCCTGGCCCGTTACGCCGAATGGATCGGCGGCCTGCTGCGCGGCGACATGGGCCTTTCGTACAGCTACGGCACGCCAGTGGCGGCTCTGATCGCCGAGCGCCTGACGCTCACCGCGCCGCTGGCCGTGCTGGCGATGCTGCTGACCGCCGCCATCGCGCTGCCGGCGGGCGTGCTGGCCGCCGCTCGCCACCGCGGCGCCGCCGACGTGGGTCTGATGGCGCTGGCGCAGATCGGCATCGCCGTGCCCAGTTTCTGGTTCGCCATTTTGCTGATCCTGCTGTTTTCGGTGCGCTTACAGTGGCTGTCGGCGGGCGGCTTCGACGGCTGGCATTTCAGCGCCGGCCTGTGGCTGGGGCTGTGGCAGGGCCTGAAATCGCTCATCCTGCCCGCCGTGTCGCTGGCCGTGGCGCAGGCGGCGATTCTGGCGCGCTTTACCCGTTCGGCGGTGCTGGAGGTGCTGCGCGAGGACTTCGTGCGCACCGCGCGCGCCAAGGGCCTGAGCCGCCGCGCCACGCTGTGGGGCCACGTGCTGCGCAACGCCATGATCGCGGTCATCACCGTCATGGGACTGCAATTGGCCGAGCTGCTGGCGGGCGCCATCGTGATCGAGAACGTCTTTTATCTGCCGGGCCTGGGGCGCCTGATCTTCCAGAGCATCGCCAACCGCGACGTGATCGTGGTGCGCAACTGCGTGATGCTGCTGGCGGCGATGGTGGTGCTGGTCAACTTCGCCGTCGATGTGCTGTACGCCGTGATCGATCCGCGCGTGAAGGCGCACGAGATATGAACCGCCCTGCCGCCGCATACGGCTTCTGGCTGCGCGCGCGCAGTCATCCCGGTTTTGCCGCCGGCGCCGCGCTTGCCGCCCTGCTGCTGCTGGCCGCGGCGCTGTCGTACCTGTGGACGCCCTATCCGGTGCTGGACATCGACATGGCCGGGCGGCTGCTGCCGCCCTCGGCGGCGCACTGGCTGGGCACCGACGCCTTTGGCCGCGACGTGGCGTCACTGCTGCTGGCGGGCGCGCGCGCCTCGATTCAAGTGGGGTTGATCGCCGTCGGCATCGGCCTGGCAGCGGGCGCGGCGCTGGGGCTGCTGGCGTCGGCGCGGCGCGGCTGGGTGGAAGAATTCATCATGCGCGTGGCCGACTTCGGCTTCGCTTTTCCGGCCATTCTGACGGCCATCATGCTGACAGCGGTGTACGGCCCCGGCATCGGCAACGCCATCGCCGCCATCGGCATCTACAACGCGCCGGCATTCGCGCGCATCACCCGCGCCGCCGCCAACGCGGTGTGGGCGCGCGGCTACGTGCTGGCCGCGCGCGCCAGCGGCAAGGGCCGCTGGGCCATCACCTGGCAGCACGTGCTGCCCAACATTCTGGCGGCGCTGATCGTGCAGGCCACCATCCGCTTTGCCGTCGCCATTCTGGCCGAGGCCGCGCTGTCCTACCTGGGCCTGGGCACGCAGCCGCCGCAGCCCAGTTGGGGCCGTATGCTGGCCGAGGCGCAGACGCTGATGTTCGACGCCCCATTGCTGGCCGTGTGGCCAGGCGTGGCCATTGCGCTGTCGGTGCTGGGGCTGAACCTGCTGGGCGACGGCCTGCGCGACCTGCTCGATCCACGGCTCGCTTCTCGATAAGCCATGGCCTTGCTCGAAGCCCACCGCCTGCGCGTCGAACTGCGCACCCGCCACGGCAGCGCGGCGGCGGTGCGCGACATGAGCTTCACGCTGGAGCGCGGCGACACGCTGGGCCTGATCGGCGAATCGGGCTGCGGCAAGTCGATGACCGCCCTCGCCCTGATGGGCCTGGCGCCCGGCAACGCCGCCGTCAGCGGCAGCCTGAAGCTGGACGGGCGGCAGCTCATCGGCCTGCCCGACCGCAACTGGCAGCGCGTGCGCGGCGCGCGCATCGCCATGATCTTTCAGGAGCCGATGTCGGCGCTGAACCCGGTGCACCGCGTCGGCGCGCAGATCGCCGAACCGCTGATGCTGCACCGCCGCCTGCCGCGGCGCCAGGCGCGCGAGCGCGCCATCGAACTGCTCGATCGCGTGGGCATCCCCGACGCGGCGCGGCGCGCCGGCAGTTTTCCGCACCAGTTTTCCGGCGGCCAGCGCCAGCGCATCATGATCGCCATGGCGCTGGCCTGCGAGCCCGACGTGCTGGTGGCCGACGAGCCGACCACGGCCCTGGACGCGACAGTGCAGCAGCAAATCCTGGCGCTGATCGGCGAGTTGGTGGCCGAGCGCGGCATGGCGCTGATCCTGATCTCGCACGACATCGGCCTGGTGGCGCGCAACGCGCGGCGCCTGTTGGTGATGTACGGCGGCGCGGTGGTCGAGCGCGGCGCCGCCGATGAACTGCTCAGCCGGCCCGCGCACCCCTACACGCGCGCGCTGCTGGCCGCGCGGCCCAGCCTGGCGCAGCGGCTGGAGGCCCGCCGCGGCGCGCGGCTGCCCACCATCGCCGGCGCGGTGCCCGGCCTGCTCAACCTGCCGCCGGGCTGTCCGTTCGCGGGCCGCTGCCCTTTCACCCAACCGCCCTGCGCCGCCGAAGCGCCGCCGGTAACGGCGCTCTCGAACACGCACCGCTTCAGTTGCTTCGCCTCCTCCCCCGCCGGAGATGCCTTGCGCCCTCCCCCTCTTTGGGAAGATTGGGATGGAGACCGGCGCCATCACCAACGCTGACCATGGTGCAAACGCCGCTGCCCCCATCCCTGCCTTCCTCCAACGAAGGAAGGAGCAAGAAGCAGGAACCTTCCCCAAACGAGGAAAGGTATTGGCCATGACCCCGCTCCCCTTCCTGCTCGAGTTGCGCGACGCCGCGCAAACCTACCGCCTGCCGCGCGAATCGCTGCTGCGCCCGCCCGCCGAGGTGCAGGCGCTCAAGGGCGTATCGCTGCAAGTCACGGCGGGGCGCAGCATGGGCATCGTGGGCGAATCGGGTTCGGGCAAAAGCACGCTGGCGCGGCTGGCGATGGCGCTGGAGCGGCCCGCGCGCGGGCAGGTGCTGTTCGAGGGGCGCGACCTGAACGCGCTCGATCCACGCGAGCTGCGCGCAGCGCGGCGCGACTTCCAGATGGTGTTTCAGGATCCCTACGGCTCGCTCGACCCGCGCCGGCCCGTCTGGCGCACCGTGGCCGAACCCGCCGCCGCGCTGGAAGGCGCCAGCCGCGCCCGGCAGCGCGAGCGCGCCGCCGCCATGCTGCAATCGGTAGCCTTGGGCGCCGATGCGCTGGACAAATACCCGCACGAATTTTCCGGCGGCCAGCGCCAGCGCATCGCCATCGCGCGCGCGCTCATCACGCGGCCCAAGCTGATCGTGGCCGACGAGGCGGTCAGCGCGCTCGACGCATCGGTACAGGCCCAGGTGCTGAACCTGATGGCCGATCTGCGCGACCAGCATGGCGTTACGTTCCTCTTCATCAGCCATGACCTCGCCGTCGTCAGCCACCTGTGCGCCGACGTGGCGGTGATGAAAGGCGGCCTGATCGTCGAGAGCGGCCCGGTGCGCCAAGTGCTGCGCCAGCCCCGGCACGACTACACCAGAGCCTTGCTGGCCGCCGCGCGCTGCATTGGCGCGAAACAAACGTCCCGAATTTTTTTGGCGTAAAACCGTATGACACAACCCCGGCCCCGCGCTACCATGAACCACTTGCCGGCTTGGCCGCAGCGCCAGCGCCCGGCCTGGGAGTCTGTTTACGATCTCAGCGGGTCCGCTGAGATCGTAAACAGACTCTGAAGGAACCGCCAAAAAATGAAACGTCGCCACCTCGCCCTGGCCCTGCCCGCCCTCGCCGCCTTGGGGCAGATACCGGCGTTCGCGCAATCGCGGCGCGACAGCATGGTGCTGGGCATGGCACTGGAACCGCCGGGGCTGGACCCCACCGCCGGCGCCGCCTCGGCCATCGCCGAAATCGTGCTGTACAACGTGCTGGAGACGCTGACCAAAATCAATCCTGACGGCAGCGTTGCCCCGCTGCTGGCCGAACGCTGGGAGGTCTCGCCCGATCTGCGCACCACCACCTTCCACCTGCGCCAGGGCGTCAAGTTCAGCAACGGCCAGGTGTTCGACGCCGCCGCCGTCAAGTTCTCGCTTCTGCGCGCCGCCAGCAACCACAGCACCAACAAGGACAAGCGCAACTTCACCGCCATCGAAAGCGTGCGCGTCCTGAACGAACACACCATAGCCATCACCAACAAAGAGCCGGATCCGGACTTCCTGTTCTACATGGGGCAAGCCACCGCCGCCATCGTCGAGCCGACCAGCGCCGAAGGCAACGTCTTCGACCCGGTCGGCACCGGCCCCTACGTGCTGGAGAACTGGGCCAGGGGCTCGTCGCTCACGCTCAAGGCCACGCCCAGCTTCCACAACCCCGTCGCCATCGGCATCAGACAGGCCACCTTCCGCTTCATCAGCGATCCGGCGGCGCAAGTGGCGGCCATGCTGTCCGGCGACGTGGACGTATTCACCCGCGTCACCCCGCGCGGCGCGGCGCGGTTTCGGGCCAACCCGCGGCTGCAAGTGCTGGTCAGCGGCTCGCGCGCCAAAACCGTACTGGCCATCAACCACCGGCGCACGCCCCTGAACGACGTGCGCGTGCGCCGCGCCATTGCCGCCGCCATCGACCGCCAGGCCGTCATCACCGGCTCGGCGGACGGCTTCGGCGTGCCCATCGGCAGCCACTACGTGCCCGGTATGCCCGGCTACATCGACACCACCGGCATCAACCCCTACGACGTGAACAAGGCCAAGGCATTGCTCAAGGAAGCCGGCATTGCCACACCGCTGCATCTGAGCCTGGTGCTGCCCCCGCCGCCCTACGCGCGCCAGGGCGGCGAAATCATCACCGCGCAACTGGCCAAAATCGGCATCGCCGCCAAGGTGCAGAACGTCGAATGGGCGCAATGGCTGGCCAACGTTTATGGCGGGCCAAGAAACTACGACCTGACCCTCATCAGCCACGTCGAGCCATTCGATCTGGGCAACTTCGCCAGGCCCGACTATTACTGGGGCTACGACAACCCCCAATTCAACGCCCTGTACGACCGAATCAAAACCACCGCCGACAACGCCACCCGCAACCAGTTGCTGGGCGAAGCCCAGAAAATGCTCGCCGACGACGCCGCGCTGGCCTGGCTGTACCAGCCGCAATGGGTCACGGCAGCCAAGCAAGGCGTGCGCGGCCTGTGGCAGGACATGCCGATCTTCGTCAATGATTTGACGGCGATATCGTGGGCTTGAAATTTCAGCTTCTTTCCCCGCTGGCGCAAGGCCGGAATGAGGGCCTGCGGCTCAAACCAATATTGTGATCTGACCCCAATTATCCGCCAATTATCCACATTGGTTTCATGGCGTGCATCAAGAAGACTCGGTGGCTTTCTTGGCAATTCTATTACGAAGCTCTGTCACACATGCTTCGATGTTGTCGAAAGGCAATCCATCTAACTCAACAATATTCAATTCCCACCATTTTAATTCAAGCAACGCGGCAACGATGTGCGAGGGGAATCTCATGCGAATCATTCTCGCCGGAGTACCGCCGGCGATGGTGTAGGGCGGTATGTCCTTTGTAACTACCGAACCAGCCGCGACCACTGCGCCATCGCCAATCGTCACCCCGGCACGAACAACCGTTTTAGCTCCGACCCACACGTCATTGCCAATGTGGGTGTCGGGGTGGAAGAGCCACGGTTTTCGTTTTAGATTTTTGTAATCGGGCAATCTCGGAAAGCACTGCGCATGTATTTGAAAAGTATGTGTGGATAAATACTGTAGAGGATGATTTGCTGCGCCGATTTCACAGTTTCGGCCAAACGAAGTGAAGCGACCAACTTTGACGTGGCTGAATAAAACAGTCCCGATATTTATATGAGTGTAACGCCCCACTGTGCATCCGGCATGTACTTCGCTGAGCGGTGAGAGATGAACCGGATGCTCCAAGCCTTCTGGGCTTTTGATTGATGCACTCTTATCGATTTGGGAGAATGTTTGCATATATTATTTGCAAATGATGCAATCAATGATTTGCTTACTGTTTATACTTAAAAAATATTCTCATCCAACGCACATACGGATTCGAAGAGTCACTAAAAAATTTCCTTGGATACACCTTGAATTTTTTGACCTTTCTCTCAAAACTACTGGGTGACTTTACCTTTCCCAGAGCAAGATCCGAGTTGTTATTTTCGGCGGAAGCTACAGCCAGAGCGGAGCTCGAGCTTCTCTTTGCGGCGGATGCCAAAGGAAGACTGGAATCCTTAGTGGCTGACTTTGTAGCCGAAGGCTTGACGCCCTCTTTGGCTGACAAAGAAATTGGTCGATTGGGAACGATAACTTTGGTGGCAGTAGGATTTGCCGCCCCCTTTTTTACTAAAGCAATAACATCTTCGTCTGCGAATATCCGCCTCAATGTCATCAGACCAGAATTATGAATCGATACAAGTTGAAATTGCAGCAATTTAGTACAAAAGCTCTCAAAGGCATCAAATTCTGCAAGAGTCATCGTTCCTTCCTTGGTTGCTGATATTGAACGAGATTCAATCTTAATTTTTTCTAAAAACCCCTTTGTATCATTGAGTTCGTAATCATGTGTGAATCCTTTTTCTCCGAAAAAAGCATTACCGAATTGGACTGGCTTCAAGCCATGAAATGCGGCTTCCAGAAGGCCTTGGGAATTGATTCCAGCCACCCATGATGAGCACTTAAATAGATTTTCAATTGGATAATTATCGACGAATAAGATTTTTTCTTGCGCCTCTTCCGGAAAGGAAAGCATCCAATTAGTCAACTCATCCTTGGTGAGACTTTTCTTCACATTGTCTTTTTTACTCTCCCAAGGATGGGACTTGAAAACAATATTGCAATCCACCTCAAGCAAATCAGAAATTAATTGTTTGTAAAAATGAATAGAGGAAAGGCCAATATTACGATACTCAAGTAATGAAAAATCATTGATGACCTGCCCAAGGATGGTTACGATAGGAAAATTTTTATTCTTGAATATAATGGGGCTGCCTTGAACTGGCTGCGTGACATTTTTGTTTTTAGAGAGAAGAATTTTATTGATTGCCTTGATTTTTTCTCGCTCCACGCCCCATTCATTGTCGGCCACGGAGATCGCTCTGAAAACTGCTTCATGGCGGATATCGCAGTTATTTGCAATATGTTCGTATTTTTCTTCGCAGTAAAAATCGTTGCCAGTAAATGAACTCTCCATTAACATGCATTTCGTCGACGTGAAGCTCAGTACCCTTATCAGGGACTTTTGGTAAATTAATGATCCAGAAAATATGCATGCATGAGTAAATTGAGGAAAATCGGAAAGCATATTCCGCCAAAATATGATCCAATCCCATGCGGCGGCCATATTCTGCAAAAGTGTCATGCGGTTGCATGAATTCAATTTTTGAAAAATTTCGACCAACGTTCGCGGATATGCAGCATCATACCATCCGGCACCGACAGCGACATAAGCGAGTATCTCTGCTCTGCTGATTTTGAAAAGATTGGCACCCTTGACGTTGTACGCCATCAGATCCTCAGGGGAGAGGCGATTCAAAACCTCTATTTTTTCCTGGAGGACTGGTAATTTCGATGCATAGTCGCCATAAAGGCCAATCCAATCTCGACGCCGTGTCTCGAAATGGACTTTGGCCTTTTCTCTCTCGGTAAAATCAAAGAATGACGGAAAGTTCCTCTTGTTGATGTGCAGATTATCTGGAATCAGTATGGATAAATTTTTCATGCCACGCACTCCATGACCGGCAAGTCAAGGAGAGTGCCGATCGAAAGGGGATCGCTGGCTTCAATAACCGGAATTATTGACATATCTTTGCGCAATACGGCTGAATATGCAGATATATTGTCATTAACTGTTTCTCTCCAGGTTTTGATAGAGGGGGCGTGTTCTATGCAATAGTCCTTCATTTTCTGGAGATGATTGAAACAGGAAAAACAAGTGTCGTTAATTAGTTCCGCATCCAAGTGGGATTCAAGGGTAAGAAAAATTCCATTTTTTTTATTTTTTATCATGTCTCTTGACATTCCGACTTCGGATGAGAAAACAGGCGTACCAGTTGCCAATGCTTCGGGTATGTTTGCAGGCCCGCCCTCATGGCTGCTACACATTAGAAGTACATCGATCGATTCATAGAAGCTTTGAAAGAGTCTGTAGGGAAACCTTTCGTAAAATTTTGCCGAATAACCCATTTTCCTCAACATGAGCGCATCAATTGCCCGACCCTGTCCTACCAGAATAAAAGAAAATCTGTCGGGATTCAGTAATTTTGCGAGCTCGAATAAATAGGCTTCGCCTTTGACACGTCTCCCATAACGTCTGGAGGCCATCCCTATGGTTATTTTCCTATTGTCATCTTTCTTTTGCGACTTGATCCGCAGAATATCTGTATTGTATCCATGTGGAATTACTCGTAATTTCTCCTCTGATATTCCTTCTCTGGTAAGAATAACTTTCTGTGTCTCATTGAGGCAAATGATTGTCTCGGCTTCATTGTATCGTGGCAAAAACCTGTGTTTGCTGTGCCAAGCATCTGGATCCTCCAGATCATGATGCACGGTACAGATACCTGGATGCCGCAGTTTGGATTCGAGGTGCGGGCGATGATAGTGATAAATATCTGCATCGTCGATCGGCGTTACCGTTACGTGATGAGTGATCCACGGCGGACTATATTTCTTGAAATAACCTACGATGTCAGTGAATATTCCGCTTTCGAAGTCGGCAGACATGACGTGATTGATTTTGTAGGTTTCCATTGTAAAACTCGGTGTTGATGTTTTATTAATTTTCATTGATCGGCATCACCAAGAATCCAACCCGCCGGCTAAAGCCGGTGGGTTGAGATTCCAGGCATTGAAAATGTTCACCCACACGTCGACTTCACGACGCGTCCCACTTGCTCGGCTCCATCTGAAATCGTCATCCTGATTCGGTTCAAAATGATGTTCCAAGTATTGTTTAATCATCTTTTCGGCCATCTGTCCCGCCATCACACACAAGCACCCTCGGCCCTGACGACCGTGTGGCTGCGGTATCTGTAGTCCATAGCCTTCCACGCTACGCACCTATCTTGAAACTAAAGCTGAGTGGCTAAAAGCCGGTGGTTTTAGCCTTGTGATGGACAATAAAAACATCCACCTCCTGCTGCGAAAACGGGATTACGGAAAATGAACCAACCAAGCCCAATGCAAAACGACCCTCAAGCGCCGGGACGCTGAGGGCCGTTTTGAAAGCCGGGAATGATTTGAATAATTTTCTTTTGCGCCAAGCGCGAAAGAAAATTATTTTTTGCCTAGAAAGCTGCTTGCTTGCTTGCTTGCTTGCTTGCTTGCTTGCTTGCTTGCTTGCTTGCTTGC
>JGI24705J35276_12238058_pt1 | contig 15432 bp, 14 predicted proteins | sample TergutNt197P4_FD_35276 | JGI IMG/M metagenome (IMG submission 35276) | reverse complement strand
GGGAGGCGGGCGACGGGAGATGCGACCTGCTGCTAACGAAAAATGACGCCACCATAGGCATTGTGATCGAAATCAAGCACGCCAAAGAGCAGAAAGACGTTCCCGACGCGTGCAAGAATGCGCTGAAGCAGATTGAAGAGAAGAACTACAGGGACGTTTTCCTTGCCAGCGGAATTAAGCACGTCAGGTTGTACGGCATGGCATTTTGGAAAAAAACGTGCAAAGTGCAGTCTGTTGAGCTCGAAATTGAGAGCGAAATCGAAAATTAGAGAATTTGCCAAATTCATTTTGACATTGCCGAACTCGTATTGTATAATTAATAGCGTACTGACGCGCGCTCGTAGCTCAATGGATAGAGTACCTGACTACGAATCAGTAGGTTGTGGGTTCGACCCCCGCCGGGCGCACCAAAGTTATAGAAAAACAGCCATTTTGCTGGTTCCCCACAAGATGGCTGTTTTGCAAATCAGCGATGCAGCATGATGCGCTGCATGGATTGTGGGAGGCCACAGCATGGATGGCAAATATAAATACAATCCCGGCGATTTTGCAGGCATGATGAGCTTGCCTGAAGACCTTGCGGATTTTTACAACGCGCATGAAACATATCTAAACGACCCATCGAAGACTAACCGCTTTGATTTTGAAAGAAAAGGCAGGGGTTTGTTTTCTACGGTCAAGCACAGGGCAGTTGAGGGGTTTTTGAGCCCAGTTCAGCGAGACGAGATATGGGAGCACATGAGGGACTTGCTTGATGATTGACTTTAACGACGGCGAGGAAAAGCTCAATAAGTTTCTTGGTTTGGAAAGCAAAACCACAGTTGTATACAATGGCGAGGTCTATATGCTGAAATTTCCAGACCCTGTCCTTAGCAGGAAATCCAAAGACGTATTGCGCTATAAGTACAACCAATTTTCTGAACACATAGGATCAAGCATATTCAGCGCCTGTGGGTTTGCAGCGCAGGAAACCGCACTGGGTTACTTTGCTGATTCATTTGGTAAAAGCTGCATAGTTGTTGGCTGCAAGGATTTTACCCAAAACGGTGACGTGCTGTATGAGTTTTCTAAAATAGCGAACCAAATCACTTCGAGTATTGACAAGCTTTTTTCAAGCATTGAAAACGTCACATTCATAATACAAAACAGCAAGCTGCTAAAAAACAAAGATAATATTATCGATAGTTTTTGGGACATGTTCGTAATTGACGCCCTCATTGGCAATGACGACAGGCATTTCGACAACTGGGGCGTTTTGGAAAAAGTGGACGGATCTGTTGTTTTTGCCCCGATTTACGATTGTGGGTCGTCACTTTCTGCCGCCTTTGACGATGCCATGATGACCGACCTTCTTTCATCGCATTCTGATTTTGAAAAAGAAGAGCTTCATTTGAGGTCGAGCTATTCGGTTGGCGGCAAAAGGGTGCAGTACTATGATATTTTCAACGAGCCGCCGGACAGCCTTTCGAAAGCGGTCGCAAGGACTGTCCCTAAAATCAATATGGATAGTATTATTGGCATTGTACAGTCGGTGGATCAAATATCCGATGTCAGGAAAGGGTATCTTGAGCAAGCCATGAGCCTGAGATATGAAAGGATGCTGCTACCTGCTCTGGGAAAAACCAGCGCCCCATTTTCACGATAACCAGACCTTTACCATGTCCTTTTTCTGCCGATATAATATGTGGAGCAAAGGAATGCTCTCGTTTTCGGCGTGGGAAAGGAATCCTGATCATGATCATCCAGCACAACATCATGGCTTTAAATTCCTACAGGCAGCTAGGCGGCAACAACAGGGCTTTGGCAGCAAACCTAGAAAAACTGTCATCAGGCTATAGGATAAACCGTGCTGCCGACGACGCGGCAGGGCTTGCTGTTTCTGAAAAAATGCGGGCGCAGGTAAGGGGGCTGGAAACAGCTCGGTTCAACGCTTCAAACGGCATTTCACTGGTGCAGACGGCAGAGGGGGCCCTCGCTGAAATACATGCCATGCTAGGCCGCATGGTGGAGCTTGCGGGGCAGGCGGCAAACGGCATTTACGACGATTATGTTGACCGCAAAGCTTTGAACGATGAATTTCAGCAATTGAAATCGGAAATTGACCGCATATCACTGTCTACCAATTTCAACGGGATACATGTGTTCGACAAAGAAATAGACCCCAAAATCATCGGCTACGTCCCTGACTTCAGCGTGGTGCCCGTTTACGAGATCAAGCAGTGGGGGGAGCTTGATTTCATCGATTTCCCATATCAGGAATTCGGCCAGGCTGCAAATGCGGAAAGGGCAAGCGTAAGCGTCGAACTCGACGGTTCGATTGATTTCAATGACATAAAGTCCCTCGAAGGCAAATCCATATCGATATCGATGCCGGGTTACGCTACGGCAACGTACACTTTTACCGAGTACGCTGACAGAGCCGTCGAAGGCACGCGAATAGTGTTTTCTCCCATGAGCACCGTGGAAGACGCGATTAAGCTTTTAGCGAATTACGCAAGGCCGCCGCTTGAGGCAGGCAGCGTGGCAGTTGAGCACGACCCGGATACCGGGAAGACCGTGTTGACGCTTACGGCGCGGCTTGAGGACCACGTGGCGAGGTACGTGGACAGAGGAAACCAGACCGACCCCTACGTCACCGCCAAAGGCGACGGAACAGCCTACAACGGAAGCACAGTCAGCAGCATCGCAAAAACTTCGCTTGACACGATAGGGGCATACGGCTACCCAAAAACCCTTGGCAATGCGTACAGCAGCGTTGCGACAGCCAATGTATCCTTTAGGATGTTCGGGGCTGTTGCGTTTCCGATTGTGGACACGGCCGTCCTAAACGACAACAGGATAGTGATTTCAAGCGTTGGCGGTACGCTGGGGACGATTGGCTTTACTGACAATCAAGCGCTTGAAAGCCCCACTGTCATATATGTCAAACCGGGCATGACGGAGGGTGAAATGCGAAGCGCAATAGTGGACGCATGCCAAAGCATAAGCCCAAACCTCTCTGCTTCATGGGTGGGGAGCAGCAACGTGCTTGCCATAGAGTTGGGAGGCCTGCCCGCCGGCACATGGAGCACGCTGAGCGTCAGCGAATCCTATCCGCCGTCAACGGTGCCGATAGGGGTACAAGCGGAGCAATTGGGCGCTTATACAGTCCCGATTGCAGAAACCAACGAGTCGGGCGGCGGCTTCCAAGTTGTATTCCCCCAGGACAGCGCACTGCTTGCCACTGACACGCCAAAACGGTTCAGCATAGTGGTAAACAGCACAACATACACGTATACGCTTTACAACTCAGACTACCCGCCTGCAGGGGCGCTGTACAGCTATCCGCAGGGCAGCTACCAGATCGATGTCAAGGGGTTGACGCCGGCGCAGATAAAGGCTCAGATATTCACGGCTGTCAGCAGCCGCGCCGGCTCGGGAGCAATAATCAATTCCGGCAATTACTCCATAACGTACCCCATCGGGGGGTCGAGGCCGGCCATCAGCGTGACGAACGCGTCAAGCCTGACTGTAAACTACACAGGGTCGGCACCAGGAGGCGGTCAAAGCCTGCTGTTGAACGGCACCGCGCTTTTCACCCGTGAAGCGTATGCAGCGTTTCCGGATATGCCAGCCGACATACCGGGAGGCTTAGTCGGCAAGGGGTTTACAGTTATGACGTCAAGCACGGGAACTTCTTACAGGGAGTACGAGTTTTGCATGGGGACGGTGCCGACCAGGGCAGGCGCCATCCCGATAGACATTTCCGGCGCCACCAGCGTTGGCGACGTCATAAGCATAATGAACGGCGTTGCATGGCCGCAGGCAGGGATGTCGGTGCGGATGGAAAACGGGGCGCTGGCATTGTTTCGGGCTTATTCCACAAGCACAAGCACTACGTCGATTTTCAGGGTAGTCGACGGAGTCAGGTATGCGGACGGGCTGCTGGGCGCTTCGGGGGCTTTTGGCGGCGGCACGCTTGCCGGGCAGCCGGGCACGGTTGTCGACTTTTCTTCGATCAACACTGCGGCGGAAGTCGAGGCTCTGGTAGGCAAGGGGTTCAACATCACCTGCGCCACCTGCGAAGAGGAGTACATAAACATAATATTCTGCACCGATTACCTAAAAGAGCAAATCCTGTCTTCGCATCTGGGAGGAGGGAACATCTACTATTTGCCTGTTTCCGTCGAGTGCCTACAAAATGGGGCAGATGTCGCCGCAGCAATAATAGAGCAGCTTCACAGCACAAACCCCAACACGGGCAGGATTTACCTTGACCATTTTGCCGATGTGCAGTTGGGCACGCCCCCAACGACGATCCTGGTGGACGACAAGCGGATAGGCGACAGGTACAGCAGCTCGGGGGAGCGCTTGGCTGGAAAAATATATACCGGCGTTCTTGCGGATTTTGAAATCGTCGCAAGCCAAAAGCCCATATATGAGGACCCAGACGATTACGACGATGCGATCCCCCTGCAGATAGGCGACACCGCTGACGGCTATAATGTTTTGATGGTAAAGCGTTTCAACATGACATGCAGGGCCTTTAGCGGCCCGCCAAATCTGGCGGCGGCAGGCGTCGGCACGTATTATGACGCGAAAGCCGCTTTGCCTGCAATAAAGAGCTCTATCAACCGGGTTTCATCGGTGAGGGCCTACTACGGTTCGGTGCAGAACCGTCTCGAACATACAATAAACAATTTAAGCGTGTCAATCGAAAACCTTGCTTCTGCGGAATCGCGCATCAGGGATGCGGACATGGCAAAAGAGATGATGCTGCTTACCAAAAACAGCTTGCTTGCCCAGTCTGCGCAGGCGATGCTTTCCCAGGCAAACGTCGCCTTGGAGGGTGTGCTGCAGTTGATTAAGTAATTGCAAATATCGAAAGGAGTGTGAATTATGGGTGTTATGTTTCAAGCCTTTTACTGGGACTGCCCGAAAGAGGAAAACTGCGAGAACCAGTGGTGGACTTTAGTCAAGTCAAAACTTCCAGAGCTGGCAAGTGCGGGCATCACCGCGCTGTGGCTCCCGCCGGCCAACAAGGCGGCCTACTGGAAGTCGATGGGCTACGACCCATACGACTATTACGACCTTGGAGAGTTCGACCAGAAAGGCGGTGTGCCGACGTGGTTCGGCACAAAAGACGAGCTGCTGGATTTGATCAAGTCTGCCCACGGCTTAGGGATGCAAGTGTATGCGGACCTCGTGTTCAACCACAACAGCGGAGCGGACGAGCAGGAGCTCAACCCTATAGACAAGCAGATGCGCTGGACGAAGTTTTCCCCGAAGAGCGGCAAGTTCCCCCGCGACTGGAAGTGCTTCCATCCGAACCAGTACGAGACATGGGACGAAGGGCAGTTTGAGGGCATGCCCGACATATGCCACCGCATGCCGTACGTTTACACGGAGCTGATCAATTATGCGCGATGGCTGCTGGAAGAAGTAGGCTTCGACGGCTTCAGGTACGACATGGTGAAAGGCTACGGCGGCTGGATGGTCCGTTCGATTCAGGAGCTCCGTGCGCTGCGCGGGCGTGAAAGCTTCAAGCCGTACGCAGTGGGCGAATGCTGGGACAGCGACCGCACAATCGGGGAATGGCTTGACGAAACCAACGCCTGGTCTGACAACCCTGTAGGCGCATTTGATTTTCCGCTGCGCTGGCGTTTGCGGGATTTGTGCGACGGCTATGGGTTCAGCCTGCGGACTCTGGCCGAACACGGGGTTTTGGTTTGGAACCGCCCCGGGCAAGCCGTCACTTTCGTCGAGAACCACGACGTGGTCCGGGACACCCCTATTACCAACGACAAGCTGCTGGCTTACGCGTTTATCCTTACCCACGAGGGCTACCCATGCGTGTTTTGGCAGGACTATTTCAACTGGAACCTAGCTCAGCCAGGCAGTCAGAACGGCATCGACGCGCTGATAAAGGTGCATGAACAAAATGCCGCAGGCCAGGCAAAAGTCCTGTTTGCTGATGACAACCTGTACATCATGCAGCGAGCGGGCGCGGGAGGCAAGCCCGGGCTGGTGTTCGTCCTGAACAACAGCAGCAATTGGAATGGCGCAGAGGTCCTGACGCAATGGCACGACATGCACCTCGTCCCTGCAGCCTGGTACAGCCGGGCTGACCAGAGCAGACCGCAAGAAAAACACTCTGGCGATTCGGGGCGGGTTGACTTTTGGGCGCCGCCGCGAGGCTACGTAGTCTACGTACCAGAGTAGGCATTGCCTTTATTCGTTTCGCAGGCTTTCAAGGGCGCTCAGGTTCATCGCGCGCCTGGCAGGGTAAAACCCGGCAGCCATGCCTATCGCAGTGGCGAAGACCAGCGCAGCGACTACGACCCACCAAGGGACTATGGATATGGACGACCCATACCCGCCGCCAATAAAGCCGAGAGCCATGCCGATCACGTCCCTCAGCACCGTGTTCATGAGCAGCGAGATGAGGCAGCTGACCATTGAACCCAGGGCGCCGCCGATGAACCCTATCATACCGGCTTCAAGCAGGAACATTTTTCTGATGTCCCTTAGATTTGCGCCGATGACTTTCATGACGCCAATTTCTTTGGTCCTCTCGTAGATCGACATTATCATCGTGTTGGTAATGCCAAGGGCTGCAACGAAAAGCGATATTCCACCGATGCCGCCGAGGACGCCCTGAATCATCCTAGCGGTCTGCTTCATGGCGTCCAGCCAGTCGCTTGGGCTCCAAGTCTGAAACTCCATGTTCCGGAGCTCCTTGCTGACAGCCGACGAATCGTTGATGTTCCCCACGTACACAAGAGCCCGGTCGTAGGATTTGGTCACGCTGGGAAGCACCCTCTCGCCCCGCTCCTTCCTAACCTGGGCCTGTATTTTTTCGAGCTCGTCCAGTTTCATGTACACCCTGTAGGCCGACTGGTCGTTTTCAGCGGCCAGCACCCCGATGCCCTTGACCTTGTACTCTTTGTAGACTATGTCTTGGCCTGACCCGCTTCCGGAAGTCTTCTTACGTCCGTAATCCCAGTTCGCAGTCAAAATAATCTTGTCCGTCATCACGTTGGTGGGCTTGTCGGACCAGACGTAGTTGTTCGGGTCGTAAAACCAGTACGGGACCTGGTTCCCGAAGAGGATGGCGTTTTTGTCGGTTTCCTTGAGAAGGCGGCCTTCCTGCACCTCATAGTTGAACTTTTCCAGTACTTCGGGCTTGACGCCCATGATTTCGGTGCCCGCCACTTTTTTCCCTATGGCTATGGTGAGGTACTCGCTTGCCACAGGCGTGACAGCCGCCACGCCTTTTATCTTTTCGATTTTGGCTAGGTTCCTGTCGTTTATTATCCCCCTGTCGTCGCTGCCAACAGCGACAGGCCCTCCCATGCGGCCGCTGTACACTTCAATCATGTGGAGGTTCCCGTAGCTCTCGATCTGCTCCTGAAAGCTGGCTGCGAGCCCGAAGCCTATGGAAAGCATCACGACGATCGCGCATGTGCCGACCACTACACCCGTAACCGCCAGGACAGTCCTTGCCCGTCGCCTGAGCAGGTTGCGGAAGCAAAGTTCGAGTATGTCGAAGTTGCTCATTCGCCGGCTCCTTTCTTGTCTGCGTCAAGGGCGGCGTTGAAGTAGGCGTCCTGTATTTCAAGTTTTTTGTTGAGCCTGGTTTTTCTCACCTTTCGCCATATAATTATGCCCGCTACCGCCAGCACAAGGACGATCCCGAATATTATCAAGGTCCAAGGCGTATGCTTTTGCTCCGGTTCCCACGGGTACATGTCTTCGTACACCGGCATTTCCATCACCTGAAACAGGAATGGCACTTCGTAGGCCACCTGCTCGCCGTCCAGGTCCTCGTAAGTGAATACTATCTTTCCTTCCATCGGGCCGACTTCCCTGGGGATGAACACGAACGTATAGCTGTCGCTGTTGCCACCTTCCATGTTCCCCACATAGTAGCTGTTTGACTCCATGATGTCGAAGTCGCCTTCGGCGTTGACCATCAGGTTGTTCAGCGTCGTCTTGCCCATGTTGTAGAACTGAAGGGTGGAGGAGCCCGGCGACCCGACGTAGCACTCGTAGGGCGGGACGATCTCGTCCACCGAAAGCCGCATGGCCTGCATGACAGGGATTGAGATGGTGTCCTCAGCCGTGAACGCCCCGCCATCGCCGTCCTCGTAGGACATCATGACCGTTATGGCCGTCGTCTTCTGCTCCGCTGAAGGCTTTGCCCGCAGCACTAAAGTTTTTGAGAAGTGCCCGCCGCCGGGGACATTGTCCATAAAAAACGAATTGCTGCTGTCCACAGGCACGAAAGTCCCGTCATCTGACGATATAGTTACCTTGATGTTTGACAGTTCCTTACCTGACGTGTTGAAAAAACCCACGTTTAGGAAAAACTCCTTGCCTGCCATGACGGAACTCCCACCGTAGCTGTATTGCTCCACCATGAGCTGAGGTGTCTTGGCAACCTCGCCGCCGCTCTTGGCGTAGATGCTGGCATACTTAATCACGTCGCTTGGGTCGCCGTTTAATGGCTCGACCGCGATCTTGATCGGATAGCTCCTGCTTGAACCTGCGGTTGCAGACATGGTCACGGAAAAAAGCTGGGATTCGCCCGGACTCATGCTGTCAATCACGAACGTAGCGTTCGACTTGTTTATTATCCCTTCCGGCATCTCCACGTACGCTTTGATGTTCCTGACTGACCCGGAGCCTGAATTTCTTACGCTGAACGTCATCGCAAAATCCTCGTCCACTGCGGCTTCCGAAGGAAGGCTCACGTTTTCGATTACAACATCCCTGACTGCCCCAGAGCCTGTACCTGTCACAGGTATGTAGAACGTCCGCTCCAGGTTTACTGCGTCGCTTGCCTTGTCAGTCCCTGTCACTTTCAACGTGACGGGGTATGCTCGGCCGCCTTCGAGGTCGTCGTAGACCATTACGTTGAACGACCTTCCGACTCTTTGCCCGATAGAAATGGTCCCTACGTAGGAAGCCGTGCTCGCGTTGAATACGGACATGCCTTCGGGAAGCTCAATGATGAATTCCGCATTGCGGATGGGCGTGTCTCCCCTGTTGTGCACTTGAAAGGTGACGGTGTTGCTCTTGCCGGGCGAGAACCCGCTGGCAACTCCGGTCGTGTGGGAAAAATCAAGCGCCGGGTGGTAGGTCCTGGCTGACGGCGGCACGTCTGGGTTCAATACGTCTGACGAGCTGTCGTCCATGATGAACATGAGGAAGTATTCGTCGTAAACCGTTTCGCTGCCGTCAGAATGGGAAAAAGCGATTTGGAAAGCCCTAGAGCCTGTGCTTGCCTGCTTGCCAATGTCCATCTGAAAGGCCAAGGTTATCGTCCCACCCGGTTTGACAGTTCCGCTTATGGGCTGCAGCTGCTGAATGGTGAGCTCCTTGGAATTGGTGAAGACCAGAGCCGCGCTTGTAAAGTCAAAGTCTGCGTCTGCGTCGTTCCTGACCAAAAAATCATAATGGACGCTTTTGCTGCCCGGTACTGCAGCGTCGCCGCTAAGTTGCGTTATGTTCAATTCCGGCTCTGCCCCGTGCGCCTTGATGCCGATCATTGCTGCCAGCGCCAAAGCAATCAAAGCTGCTCTCTTAGTTTTCTTTGTCATCGTTTTCCCCCTGTCCCTTCATATGCATGTTTAAGATGTTTCCGTCTTCGATTGTCACAATCCTGTCCGCGTATTCAGCCACGCTGCTGTCGTGGGTCACAAGTATCAGAGTCTGGCCGTGGCGCCTTGCCTGTTTGATGATCAGGTTCATCACGTCCCTTGCAGTGTTTGTGTCAAGGTTCCCTGTGGGCTCGTCCGCGAACACTATCTTCGGGCTCCCGGCCAGGGCCCTTGCGATGCCCACGCGCTGCTGCTGGCCGCCGCTCATCTGAGTCGGCTTCCTGTTGTCGTACCCGGAAAGGCCCACAGCGGCGAGGGATTCCTTCGCCATGGCTTTTCTCCGTTTTTTCGGCACGCCCCTGAAAATGAGCGGCATGCTGACGTTCTCTAGGGCGGTCATCATTGGCATCAGGTGGAACGCCTGAAATATGAACCCGATGTTTTTCTGCCTGAAGAGCGTGACCTGCTCCTCGGTCAGCTTGTGGACAGGGACGCCCCCCACGTATATCTCCCCCCGTGTGGGTTTTTCCAGCCCGGCGACCATGTTCAGAAACGTCGATTTGCCGGAACCGGACCGTCCGAGGAAGCAGACAATCTCGCCTTTGTTTATGTCAAGGCTGACGTCGTCCAGGGCGACCACCCGTTCCTCGCCCATGCGGTATATTTTTCTCACGTTTTTTACATTTATCAGCGGTTCCAAATTTCATCACCTGCCATTTTCGCGCAAAATGATTATATCAGATGCCAATGGGAATTCCAACTGTTTTAATCTTTATATTTATATTGACAAATTATGTTGAAACAAGTATAATTACAAATAGGCTTGGGAGTACGCGATACAAGGTGAGGTGGTTTGATGTTCAGCGAATATTTAAAAGAAAAACATGGCTATAGCGAGCCAATCTATGTGGAAGATATCAAGTACAAAAGCTATTCCCGTGCATGGATTTTCTTGGAATTGAAAAAATTGGTTGACAGCGGCGAATTGAAACGCTTTTGCAAAGGCATTTATTATTTCCCTGAAAAGACGCCTTGGGGAGATTCCAAGTTGAACCCCCGTAAAGTGATTGAACGGCGTTTTATATCTGATGGGGACGAGGTTTATGGCTATATAGCAGGGCTTTCTCTGTTGAACATGACGGCACTGTCTACACAAGTCCCCAACCTGATTGAAATCGTTACGAACAAAGAAACTACGCGAGTCCGTGACATTATGGTCGGCAATTTGTGCGCTAGAGCTAGGCGCAGCCGCACGGCTATAACCAAGGAGAACGCAAGCACACTGCAATTGCTTGACTTGATGAACATCATTACACCGTCCGATATGGATGAAACGGAGCAGTTCATGCTCCGCAAGTACATAAAAGCATCAGGCGTAACAAGAAATAATGTTATGCGGTATGCGCGCTTCTTCCCAGCGAAAGCTATGAAAAACATGATGGAAAGCGGTGCCGCCTATGAACTTGCATGAGGACAGAGGGGCATTTGCGCAGTACGTCGAAGCAACTGCCGACTTCATGGGGCTATCCGATGCGTGTATTGTTGAAAAAGATTATTTTGTCACCCTTTTTCTGCAAAACATAGTAAAGAAACGTCCGGATATGATTTTCAAAGGTGGCACGTCTCTTTCAAAATGCCATAAAATTATTAACCGTTTTTCGGAAGACATCGATATGAATGTGCATACTGAAGCGGCAAAACTGACCGAAGGGCAACGCAAACGGTTAAAACGTGATGTTATTTCGGTCATTGAAGAATCGGGCTTCAAAGCTTAGAAAATGAAGTTAAAAAATACAATTTGGAACCGTTTATGGTTCAGGTGCAAGCAAAAGAGCGAACCTTCATTGACAAGGTCTTCGCCATTGCAGACTACTATTTGGACGGCCACACAGCAAACCATTCAAGGCATATTTACGACTTGTACAAGCTGTATCCTAAAATAGCATTCAGTTGTGAGTTTATGATGCTAGTTAAGGAAGTCCGTGATGCTCGAAAACCGCGTGCCACTTGTTTTTCTGCGCAAGATAAGATTCTAATCTGATTTTAATCTTTTCCCAATTGCCGTCAAATAATGCAGAGATATAATCAACCCAACATGAATAAAGGAGGAATTGATTATGTCGACTATTGAACAAATTGAAAAACTGAGGGAAAAGGCGAACGTGACCTACGCGGAAGCAAAAGCGGCCCTCGACGCCGCGTCGGGCGACATGCTGGACGCAATCATCAGCCTTGAAAAGCAGGGCAAGGTAAAAGCGCCGGCAAATGGCGGAAGCTTTTCAGCTTCGCCGCCAAAACACGAGGAGTATCAGGGAAAAAAGGCCAAGGAGAAAGAGAGGGGCGAGTCTTTTTCATCGCTCTTGGGGAAGTTTTTCAGATGGTGCGGAAGGATGATCGCAAAGGGCAACGTCCACATGCTTGAGGTGCGGCGCCATGGCGAAACAATCCTGCAGGTGCCGGTGACGGTTTTGGTGCTGATGCTGATAGTCGCGTTTTGGGTAATCGTGCCGCTGCTTGTGGTGGGCCTGTTCTTTGGGTTCCGGTATTTCTTCTGCGGTCCCGACTTGGACAAGACCGGGGTAAACAGAGTCATGGACGCTGCGGCGAACGCGGCAGAAAACATAAAAAAAGACGTTTTGGGGAGTGACGATTGATTCAAATGGGCGAACGCATACTGATCATCGAGGACGAGGAAAAACTGGCGCGGTTTGTGGAAATGGAGCTTTCTTATGAAGGGTACACTGTGCAAAAGGCGTATGACGGCCGGACAGGGCTTGCTTTGGCGCTGTCCGGCGACTTTGACCTTGTCGTTCTTGACATTATGCTTCCTGGGCTTTCCGGCATGGAAGTCCTGCGCAGGATACGCCGCGAACTGCAAACTCCGGTAATTATGCTTACCGCAAGGGACACGGTCACGGACAAAGTGTCCGGCCTTGACGGCGGAGCGGACGATTACATGACGAAGCCCTTTGAAATCGAGGAGCTCCTAGCCCGCATACGGAACGCGCTCAGAAAAACAGCTCAAAAACGCGGCTCTGGGCAAGGCGAGGGCAGGGCGCTCACCGCCTGCGGGGTATCGTTGGACCCGTGGCGGCACGTCGTGGAGTTTGAGGGGACGCATGTGGAGCTTACCAAGCGGGAATTTGACCTTTTGCAGTTCCTGATGGAGAACAAAGGCCTTGTTTTCAGCAGGGACGCACTGCTTGACAAGGTGTGGGGCTACGACTATATGGGGGACACGAACGTTGTCGACGTATATGTCCGCTACATAAGGAGCAAGATCGACGACGTGTTCGGTATCAAATTGATACATACTGTGCGCGGAGTGGGTTACATGGTAAAAGATGAACAAAAAACTTGACTTTTCAATAGCGAACAGAATAAGCCGCTGGCATTTTGGCGAAGCGCTTTCTAATTTTTTGACGATAAACATCGTTCTGCTGATTTTCTTCTCCATAGCCGTAATCAGCGCCGGGGAAACGCATATTGAAAAGCTGATGGCAGAGGAGAGCTATTCTGAGCTGTCGCTTTCCGAGCCTTCCGGCGTTAAAATACCGTTCATAAAGGAAAGCAGCCTAACCAGAACGGTGATTTACGAGCGCGACCTCAGCAACTGGTGGAACAGTACGCTGGCTTACAGGGTTTGGGCGCCTCTCGGCGACGGATACGCTGCCTACGAGTACGATTTCACCGAAACTGCCAGGCTGTCGCTCAAATTCCTGATTGCCCTTGCAGCCATAGAACTGCTTATGCTGCTTGCAGGGATCAGGAAATCGCTATCGGTGACGCGCTCCGCCCTGCACCCATTGGCGGAGCTTACGGAGACGACGCAGAACATCAGCAGGCAGAAAGCGCAGTCGGGCGTTTCGCGCACACAGCTTCGGGACCTGGCAGGCAAGCTCGACCAAATAGACGCAGACGGGCTTGAAACCCGCATTTCTGTCGAGTCGCCCCAAAAGGAGCTTTCCGGGCTCGCTGAAGCCATAAACGGCATGCTTGACAGGATCAACGAGTCATACAATTCGCAGGTGCGGTTCGTGTCGGACGCGTCCCATGAGCTGCGCACGCCTATAGCGGTCATTCAAGGGTATGCAAACCTGCTGGACAGGTGGGGCAAAAACGACGAAAAGGTGCTGCAGGAGTCGATCGACACGATAAAATCAGAAGCTCAGAACATGAAAGACTTGGTGGAGCAGCTGCTGTTCCTCGCCCGGGGGGACAACGACTCTTTGAGGCTTGACATCGAAACCTTGAACATAAGCGCGATTGCAAGGGACGTCATACGCGAGACAGAGATGATCGCGCCTTCCCATGCTATTGCCTGCGAGATAGAAGAAGGCGCTTTCATTCATGGCGACGCGCAGCTCATGAAGCAGGCGCTCAGGATATTGATGGACAACAGCGTTAAATACACGTCAGAAAAAGATGAAGTGAAGATAGCCCTTCATACCGAGGGGGAAAAGGTGAAAATCGCGGTAAGCGACAATGGCATCGGCATAGTGCCGGAGGACCTGCCTTACATTTTCGACAGGTTTTTCCGCTCTGACGACTCAAGGACCAGGAAAACCGGCGGCAGCGGCCTTGGGCTCTCTATCGCGAAGTGGATAGTGGAGCGCCACGGCGGCTCCGTGGAAGTGGTCAGCCGCAAGGACATAGGCACGAGGATTACCCTGTCGTTTGACGCTGTCAAAAGCCCTATCGGCTTTACGGACAGAAGCCCGAGTTAGCTTTTCATTTTGTACGAGCAAATCTTGAGTTTTCCGTTCGACTGCTTCTTTACTTCGTACATATTCTTGTGCTTGTTCAGCAAATCAGACAGTTTTGAAAAGCCGTAAGCTTTTAATTCAAAATCAGGGCGCGCGCGCCTTATATAATTGCCGGCAGTCGCAGCGTTTACCCAACCGTCGTCGTCTTGATAGGTTTCGCTCGCTGCTTTCAGCAATTTGTGGATTTCCGATAGGTCGTAGGACACGGAATCAGCCCCTGCTGCCGCCGCCTCTTCGCTAACAGGCTCCTCTGCTGCGCTGCTTGCGGCAACGACTTCTTCTGCCGGCTCCTCCGGCTTGTCAAGAAGGTGCTTGGTCAAGAGGAAGCTGTCGCAGGAATTCCTGAAAGCGGTTGGGGTCTTGTCCTCTCCTACCCCAAATATGTAGGCTCCTGTTTCGCGCAGCCGGATCGCCAGAGGCGTGTAGTCGGCGTCGCTGCACACGATGACGAACGCGTTGTAATTGTTCGTGTAGAGCAGGTCCATCGCGTCGATGACCAGCGCAAAATCCGTGGCGTTTTTGCCCTTTGTGTACGCAAATTGCTGTTCCGGCTTGATTGCCAGCTGCTTTAGCTCGTCTTCCCAATTTTTTAGCGATGGGTTCTTCCAGTCCCCATAGGCTTTTTTGACTATTATCCGGCCATACTTGGAAATTTCGTCGAGTATGGCTTTTAGCGCTTTCAGTTGAGCGTTGTCTGCGTCAATCAACACAGCTATCTTGTCTGATGTGAAATCCCTGTCCATGCTTGCCCTCGTTTCTAAAAACCTCATTGTTGCACTGCCCCTTCTCCAATCAGTATATCTTATTAGCGGACAGTTGTACATTTAATTTTTTTGTGCTATGATTGCCTTGTAACGCAAGCGATTTGAAAGGATGAAAAAATGTCTTGTACAGTCACACCATCAGAAGACGAATTGCGGGATTTGTTTTCTCTTTCCAACAATATACCCTTTGACGACCGTGTCAACCATGCGGCAGAATTGACAGACCTGAATATTACGTTGATTCAAAGCTATTTGAATGAAATTGGCAGTTCTCTAAGTGAAGCCTCCAAGACTATTGATTTTTTGGAGTTGTGCATG
>JGI24705J35276_12238059_pt1 | contig 15438 bp, 10 predicted proteins | sample TergutNt197P4_FD_35276 | JGI IMG/M metagenome (IMG submission 35276) | reverse complement strand
GGGTCGTCTTCCCGTGGTCGATGTGGCCTATGGTCCCGATGTTGAGGTGCGGTTTTGTCCTTTCAAATTTTTGCTTCGCCATTTTTTTATCCTCTCCTTAACTTTCAATCATATTAATTATAATGTTTCGCGCGCAGGCGCACCAAGCCCTACTTCACCGTCCGTTCAAGCAAATTGTCCGGCAGTTTTTCGAAATGGTCGAACTGCATCGTGTAAACGCCCCTTCCTTGGGTCTTTGACCTGAGGTCCGTCGCATATCCGAACATCTCCGAAAGCGGTGCTTGAGCTTTGATTACCGAAGCCCCTGCGCTGATGTCCGAGCCTTCTATCCTGCCCCTCCTCGAACTGATGTCTCCAATGATGTCCCCCATGTTTTCTTCCGGCACGGTGACTTCCACCTTGAAGATCGGCTCAAGCAGCACCGGTTTCGCCTTTTTGCCGGCTTCCCTGAACGCCAGGCTTGCGGCAACCTTGAACGCCAGCTCCGAAGAGTCGACTTCGTGGTACGACCCGTCGTAAAGCTCTACGCCCACGTCGACCACCTGAAAGCCCGCAAGCGGCCCGCTGAGCATCGCCTCTTTTATCCCGTCTTCGATTTTGGGGATGTATTCCTTTGGTATAGCGCCGCCGACGATGGAGTTTTTGAACTCAAACCCCGATCCGGGGGCCTTTGGCCAAGTTTTAATCTTGACGTGGCCGTACTGGCCGCGCCCGCCCGTCTGTTTGACGTACTTGTACTCCACGTCCGCAGGCTCTGAGAACGTCTCTTTGTACGAAACCCTCGGTTTGCCGACGTTCGCTTCGACTTTGAATTCGCGAAGCAGCCTGTCAACGATGATTTCGAGATGGAGCTCGCCCATTCCGGCGATAATCGTCTGACCCGTCTCCTCGTTGGTGTAAGTCTTGAACGTGGGGTCTTCCTCCATCAGCTTCGACAGGGCGATGCCCATCTTGTCCTGCCCGGCTTTTGTCTTTGGCTCTATGGCGATTTCTATGACCGGGTTGGGGAACTGCATGGATTCAAGTATTACAGGGCGCTTTTCGTCGCAAAGCGTGTCGCCTGTCGTCGTGTCCTTGAGCCCTACTGCTGCGGCAATGTCTCCGGAAAAAACCTCTTCGATCTCTTCCCTCTTGTTCGCGTGCATCTGCAAGACCCTTCCGAGCCGCTCCTTTTTGTCTTTGGTCGAATTGTAAACGTAAGACCCTGATTTTATAGAACCTGAATAAACTCTGAAAAATGCCAGCTTGCCGACAAAAGGGTCTGCCATTATCTTGAACGCCAATGCTGAAAACGGCCCGTCGTCGTCTGCGGCCCTTTCAGTTTCTTCCTCGGTTTTGGGGCTGACACCCCTTATCGCCGGGATGTCGAGGGGCGAAGGCATGTAGTCCACAATCGCGTCCAGCAATATCTGAACCCCCTTGTTCCTGTACGACGAACCGCACGTCACGGGGATCATCCTGCCTTCCACAGTCATTTTCCTTATAGCCTGCTTCAGCTCTTCTTTTGTTATCTCCTCGCCCTCAAGAAACTTGACCATAATTTCTTCGTTCGCTTCTGCTGCGGCTTCAACCATCTTTTCCCTGAATTCATTTGCCTGTCCGATCAGGTGCTCCGGTATTTCATTGATGGAGTATTCCTTCCCCAAATCGTCATGGTAAATTTCAGCTTTCATTTCAACTAAATCGACAATTCCTTCAAAACTGTCTTCAACGCCTATCGGTATTTGAATCGGCACAGCGTTTGCCTTCAGCCTGTCTCTTACCATCTGGGTGACCCTGAAGAAATCCGCGCCGGTGATGTCCATCTTGTTGATGAAAATCATCCTCGGCACGCTGTATTTCTCCGCCTGCCTCCAAACAGTCTCGGACTGCGGCTCGACGCCGCCTTTTGCACAAAGAACTGTAACCGCTCCGTCCAAAACCCGGAGGGAGCGCTCTACTTCTACCGTAAAATCCACATGCCCCGGAGTATCGATTATGTTGATCCTGGTGTCGTTCCATTGCGCCGTAGTAGCAGCAGAGGTTATTGTGATGCCGCGTTCCTGTTCCTGTTCCATCCAGTCCATGGTAGCCGCGCCTTCATGCACTTCTCCCAGCTTGTGGGTCTTGCCGGTGTAAAACAAAATCCTCTCGGTAGTCGTCGTCTTCCCGGCGTCTATGTGGGCCATAATGCCTATGTTCCTGGTCTTTTCTAAGGGGAAAGCCCTTGGCATGTCCAATTCCTCCTTTCTACGATTTGTCAACAGACCTTTTACCACCTGTAATGTGCGAACGCCCTGTTGGCTTCCGCCATCTTGTGGGTGTCCTCTTTTTTCTTTACTGACGCGCCGGTGTTGTTTGACGCGTCCATCAGCTCCCTGGCCAGCCTGTCTGCCATCGTCTTCTCGCCCCTGGCCCTGGTGTATTTCGTGAGCCACCTTAGCCCCAGAGTCTGGCGCCTGTCTTCCCTGACCTCCACCGGAACCTGATAGTTGGCGCCGCCTACGCGCCTTGCCTTGACTTCAAGCACAGGCATGATGTTGTTCATCGCTTTTGAAAACACTTCCAAAGGGTTCTGCCCTGACTGCTTTTCAATAGTCTTGAACGCGTCGTAGACTATCGTCTGAGCTACGCCCTTTTTGCCGTCAAGCATGATGCTGTTGATCAGTTTTGCCACGACGACGTCTCCGTAAATCGGATCAGGAAGCACTTCTCTCTTTGGTACACTACCTTTTCTTGGCACTTCTCTTCCCTCCTTGCCTAATTCGGTACTCGACACCGTCCCCGGTGCCGCGGCGCACATGATTTTTTATATCAATGGGCACTGTTTCCCGATTTTCTCTTACTTCTTCTTGGGCCGCTTTGCTCCGTATTTTGAACGGGCCTGCCCTCTGTTTGCTACGCCGGAAGCATCTAGGGTGCCTCTGATGATGTGGTACCTTACGCCGGGGAGGTCCTTGACCCTTCCGCCCCTGATCAGGACCACGCTGTGCTCCTGAAGGTTGTGCCCGATCCCGGGGATGTAAGCTGTCACTTCAATGTTGTTTGTAAGCCTGACCCTTGCCACTTTCCTAAGCGCCGAATTGGGCTTTTTGGGGGTGACCGTTTTGACCGAAGTGCACACTCCCCTTTTCTGCGGGGCTTCCACGTCCGTGGGCCGCCTTCTGATGGTGTTCAACCCTTTTAGCAAAGCCGGGGCGTTGGATTTTTTCACTGCGCTTTCTCTTCCGTCACGTACCAGTTGATTGATTGTCGGCATATTTTTCTCCTTTCCTCTTTATTTTATGTTCAAATTTGGTTCAGCCCAAATTTAAAACCGATAAAAATTGTATCACAAAATAGAGGTATGTGTCAATTAATATTTATTCGAGCTCTATGATTTCTGATGCTTCGGCTTCATACATAGGCTCTGCCGCAAACAGGTCGTCCGCTTCGCCCAGCTCGATGAACTCATCGTCTTCTTCGTCCTCGTCTCTTTCGACGTCCGCCTCCATGAGCTCCGTGTTCACGCCGTAATCCACCTCGATGTTCTTGTACCTCCTCATGCCGGTGCCCGCAGGGATGAGCTTCCCTATGATGACGTTTTCCTTCAGCCCGAGCAGCTTGTCGTTTTTCCCTTTTATCGCCGCGTCGGTAAGGACTCTCGTGGTCTCTTGGAACGATGCCGCAGACAGGAACGAATTTGTGGCAAGGGACGCTTTTGTGATTCCAAGGAGCACCCTCTTCGCCGTAGCCTCTTCGCCGCCGCTAACGCCAGCTTCCTCGTTCGCGTCGTCTATCTCGAATTTGCTGTAGAGCCCGCCCGGCAGAAGCGTGGTGTCTCCCGCGTCCTCTATCCTGAATTTGGAGAGCATCTGGCTCACTATCACTTCTACGTGCTTGTCGTTGATGTCCACGCCCTGCTGTTTGTACACGCGCTGGACTTCTTTCAGCAAGTACTGGTACACCCCTTCAACCCCGTTGAGCCTGAGTATGTCGTGGGGGTTTAGTGGGCCTCTCGTGATCTGCCCGCCGGCGCTTATGTAGTCGCCTTCTTTTACGTTGAGCCTTGCGCCGTACGGTATTACGTAGACGCGCTCTTCCTCGCCCCTTATCTTGATCTCGGTTTTGTTGTCTTTTCTGGCTTCTATCGATACCACCGTACCGTCCGCTTCGCATATTTCTGCGATACCTTTTGGTTTTCTTGCCTCAAACAACTCCTCGACCCTCGGAAGGCCGTGGGTTATGTCGCTCCCGGCAACGCCCCCCGTATGGAAAGTCCTCATCGTCAGCTGCGTTCCAGGCTCGCCGATGGACTGGGCCGCCGTGATGCCTACAGCTTCCCCGATGTTCACGCTTTCGCCCGTCGCAAGGTTCCTGCCATAGCATTTGGCACAGATGCCGGTCTGGCTGTGGCATGTCATGACTGAACGGATTGCGACCGCCTCTATGCCGCAGGCCTCTATCCTTTCGGCTGCATATTCCGAAATTTCTTCGTTTTGCTCCGTTATCAGGTCTCCGGTGTTCGGGTCGTATATGTCTGCCAGCGAAGTCCTTCCCACTATGCGGAGCTTGAGGGGCTCTATCACTTCCTTCCCGTCCGTAAACGCCCTGACCTCGATGCCTTCGTCGGTGCCGCAGTCGAACTCGCGGACTATCACGTTGTGGGAGACGTCGACAAGCCTCCTGGTAAGGTACCCTGAGTCGGCGGTCCTGAGCGCCGTGTCGGCAAGCCCTTTCCTCGCGCCGTTTGTGGAAATGAAGTACTCCAAGACTGAAAGCCCTTCGCGGAAATTCGCCTTTATGGGGATTTCTATCGTCCTGCCCGACGCGTTGGCCATGAGCCCGCGCATGCCGCCGATCTGCCTTATCTGATTTTTGCTCCCCCTTGCGCCGGAATGCGCCATGATGTAAAGGTTGTTCAAAGTGCCAAGGGAACCCATAAGCGCGTCAGCGACGTCCTCCGTCGTCCTGTTCCAGATGCTTATTACCTTCTCGTACCTTTCCTGGTTGGAAACGAGCCCCTTGCGGTAAGCCGATTCGTATTTTTCAACGAGTTTTTCTGATTCGTCTATGATCCTGTCTTTTTCTTCAGGTATTTTCATGTCCGAGATGCTTATAGTAATCGCGCCGACCGTGGAATAGTGGAAGCCCATGTCCTTGATGTGGTCGAGCATGATTGCCGTGCCGGTGTTGCCCAGCACCCTGTAGCACCTTTCGATAATCTGGCCCAGCTTCTTCTTGTCGCAGAGAAAATCCACTTCCAGCGAATACGGGTCTGTATCCCTGTCCACGTACCCCAGGTATTGCGGTATTTTTTCGTTGAATATGAAACGCCCCACTGTGGACTCGACAAGCTTGCCGCGCTTGTCGTTTTCAGCGAACTTCCTCACCTTGACTTTCGCGTGGAGGCCAACGACGCCGTTTTGGTACGCCATGAGCATTTCGTTGTAGTCGGTGAATATCTTCCCGTCGCCCTTCTCTGCGTCCGTGTTCCTTTCCTCGACGCCAGGGTGGGTCAGGTAGTAGCTGCCCAGGATCATGTCCTGGGTCGGAGTCGTTATCGGCGAGCCGTCTTTCGGCGCGAGGATGTTGTTTACGGAAAGCATCAGGAACCGCGCTTCTGCCTGAGCTTCCACGGACAGCGGCACGTGGACAGCCATCTGGTCGCCGTCGAAGTCCGCGTTGTAGGCGGTGCAGACCAGCGGGTGGAGCTTTATGGCCTTGCCTTCCACCAGCACAGGCTCAAAAGCCTGTATCCCCAGCCTGTGCAGCGTCGGCGCGCGGTTCAAAAGCACCGGGTGCTCCTTGATTACTTCATCCAGGACGTCCCATACCTCTGTCTTTATCTTTTCCACCATCCTCTTTGCGCTCTTGATGTTGTGCGCGTGGCCGTTCTGCACGAGCTTCTTCATGATGAACGGCTTGAAGAGTTCCAGCGCCATCTTCTTTGGCAGCCCGCACTGGTAGAACTTCAGCTCGGGGCCTACCACTATTACGGACCTGCCCGAATAGTCTACGCGTTTCCCGAGGAGGTTTTGCCTGAACCTGCCCTGCTTGCCTTTGAGCATGTCTGACAGGGATTTTAGCGGCCTGGACCCTGGCCCGGTCACCGGCCTGCCCCTTCTTCCGTTGTCGATGAGGGCGTCCACCGCTTCTTGGAGCATCCTCTTTTCATTCCTGACGATAATGTCCGGGGCACCCAGCTCAAGGAGCCTCTTGAGCCTGTTGTTCCTGTTTATTACCCTTCTGTACAAGTCGTTTAGGTCAGACGTGGCGAAACGCCCGCCGTCCAGCTGCACCATGGGGCGCAGGTCAGGCGGTATCACCGGCAGCACTTCCATTATCATCCACTCCGGCTTGTTGCCTGAAAGGCGGAGGGCCTCGATGACCTCAAGCCTCCTGACAATCCTGATCTTCTTTTGCCCTGAAGCTTCCTTTAGTTTTTTTCTCATGTCCTCCGAAAGCGCCACAAGGTCGATTTGCATCAGCAGCTCGCGGATGGCTTCCGCGCCCATAGCCGCTTTGAATGCTGTCCCGTACTTGTCTTTTGCGTCCCTGTACTGCTGCTCGCTCAAGACTTCTTTGTAGCCAAGGTCCGTGTTCTCGCCAGGGTCTGTCACGATGTACGCAGCAAAATACAGCACTTTCTCAAGGTTTCTGGGCGAAATGTCAAGCACTAGGCCCATCCTGCTGGGTATGCCTTTGAAATACCATATGTGGGAGACGGGCGCAGCGAGCTCGATGTGGCCCATCCGCTCTCTCCTCACCTTTGCTTTGGTCACTTCGACCCCACAGCGGTCGCAGACGATGCCCTTGTACCTGATACGCTTGTATTTCCCGCAATGGCACTCCCAGTCCTTCGTGGGCCCGAATATCTTTTCACAGAAAAGCCCTTCTTTTTCTGGTTTTAGCGTCCTGTAGTTGATCGTTTCGGGTTTTGTCACTTCGCCGTGGGACCAGCTCAGTATTTTTTCCGTTGAAGCGAGGCTTATCTGCAATGACTCAAAATTGTTCAGTTCATAGTTGAAATTCATTTTGTCGCTCAAGTAAAATCTCCCCCCATCTACAATTCATCAGAAAAATCTTCGCCCGGGTCGTCCAAGTCGTCTTCGTCGTCGGCGTAGTTCTCAAGGTCGTCGGCTAGCCCAAGGTCGTTGAACAGCTCGTCTTCATCAGCGTACTCAGCCCCAACTTCGATGATGTTTTCAATGCTTGGCAAGCCCTCTAGATCGGCAGATTCTTTGATCTCAATCTCCTCGTTGTCTTCTGACAGCACTTTTACGTCAAGCCCAAGGCTTTGCATCTCTTTTATCAGCACTTTAAAAGATTCAGGAATCCCGGGTTCGGGGATGTTTTCTCCTTTCACTATTGATTCGTAGGTCTTTACACGCCCTACTATGTCGTCGGATTTGACCGTGAGTATTTCCTGAAGGGTGTACGACGCCCCGTATGCCTCGAGCGCCCACACCTCCATCTCACCGAAGCGCTGCCCGCCAAACTGGGCTTTGCCCCCGAGGGGCTGCTGCGTAACCAGCGAATACGGTCCTGTGCTTCTTGCGTGTATCTTGTCGTCGACCAAATGGTGAAGCTTCAGCATGTACATGTAGCCCACGGTGACAGGGTTGTCAAAAGCCTCCCCGGTCCTTCCGTCCCGAAGGACAAGCTTGCCGCTCCTCGGGTACCCGCATTCGTCAAGCAGGTCCATGATGTCGTACTCGTTCGCCCCGTCGAATACGGGCGTCGATATGTACCAGCCCTTTTGCTTGGCCGCCAGGCCAAGGTGTACTTCGAGGACCTGGCCCACGTTCATCCTGGACGGCACCCCGAGTGGGTTGAGCATGACTTGGAGCGCCTCCCCGTTCTCAAGGAACGGCATGTCCTCTTCTGGAAGGATGCTGGATATGACCCCTTTGTTGCCGTGCCTCCCGGCCATTTTGTCCCCAACGCTTATTTTCCTTTTTGTTGCGACGTAGCACCTTACAAGCTTGTTCACGCCCGGGGGCAGCTCGTCGCCGTTTTCCCTTGAAAACACCTTTACGTCGACCACGATACCCGTTTCCCCGTGGGGCACCCTCAGCGACGTGTCCCTGACTTCCCTCGCCTTCTCCCCGAAAATCGCCCGGAGCAGCCTTTCTTCAGCGGTCAGCTCGGTTTCGCCTTTTGGCGTCACTTTGCCCACGAGTATGTCTGAGGATGTGACCTCCGCGCCAATCCTGACGATGCCTTCCTCGTCCAGGTCCCTCAAAGCGTCCTCGCTAACGTTGGGAATGTCCCTGGTTATTTCTTCCGGCCCAAGCTTCGTGTCCCTTGCCTCAGCTTCGTATTCCTCGATGTGAATCGAAGTGAGGTGGTCCTCCATGATGAGCCTTTCGTTGAGGATGATCGCGTCCTCGTAGTTGTAGCCTTCCCAAGTCATGAACCCGACCAAGAGGTTTTTCCCGAGGGCGATTTCGCCGTTTGCCGTTGACGGGCCGTCCGCGATGGCTTCGCCGGCCTCGACCCGCTCGCCGTGGAAGACTATGGGTTTCTGGTTGATGCACGTTGCTTGGTTTGAACGCTTGAATTTGAGCAAATTGTATGTGTCAAGCCCGCCGGTGTCGTCGCGCCTGATTTTGATCGCTGTGGCATCTACGTATTCGACAGTGCCTGCGTTCTTGGCAAGGACGACAACTCCGGAGTCTTTTGCCGCTTTGTATTCCATGCCGGTTCCGACAATGGGGGTCTCCGTTACCAGCAGGGGCACCGCTTGGCGCTGCATGTTCGAGCCCATCAATGCCCGGTTTGCGTCGTCGTTTTCAAGGAACGGTATCATGGCAGTCGCAACGGACACAACCTGTTTTGGCGACACGTCCATATAGTCTACCATTTCCCTCGGCACCAGGTCTATTTCCCCGCCGGCGCCCCTCGACGCGACTCTGTGGTTGACGAAGCGCCCTTCCGAATCCAAGGGTTCGTTCGCCTGGGCGATTATCAGCATTTCTTCTTCGTCGGCTGTAAGGTACACTATCGTGTCCAGCACTTTCGCGGCTGCTTTGTCCACAAGCCTGTACGGCGTCTCGATGAATCCGTATTCGTTTATCTTGCCATATGTAGTAAGGGAACCGATAAGGCCGATGTTCGGGCCTTCAGGCGTCTCTATCGGGCACATCCTCCCGTAATGGGAATGGTGGACGTCCCTCACCTCAAACCCTGCCCTTTCCCTTGAAAGCCCTCCAGGGCCCAATGCCGAAAGCCTCCGCTTGTGTGTGAGCTCGGCAAGGGGGTTCGTCTGGTCCATAAACTGCGAGAGCTGGGAGCTCCCGAAGAATTCCTTTATCGCCGCCGTGACCGGGCGGATGTTCATCAGGGCCTGCGGCGTAGTGACTTCTATGTCCTGAATAGTCATCCTCTCTTTGACGACCCTTTCCATCCTGGCAAGGCCTATCCTGAACTGGTTCTGCAAAAGCTCGCCTACCGTGCGGAGCCTCCTGTTGCCCAAATGGTCGATGTCGTCCACGTTGCCTATCCCGCAGTTCAAATTGAGGATGTAGCTTATCGATGCGATGATGTCGTCGATGACGATGTGCTTTGGCGACAAATCGCTTTTTCGCGCTACCAAAGCTTCTTTTATTGAATCCTCGCCGCTGTTTTCGGCGAGTATCTGTTTCAGCACGGGGTAGTGGACTTTGCCTGGTACGCTGATGCCCGAAACGTCGAAATCCACGTGGGCAGCCAGTTCCACAAAGTTGTTCCCGATTATCTTTGTAACGACGCTGTCGTCGGTTTTCCCATACGCAAAGATATGCTCCACCCCTGCGTTTTCAATGGTGTATGCCATGTCCCTGGATATTCTCTGATTTTTCTCCACCAGTATTTCACCGGTGTCCGGGTCGATTACGTCGTCTGCCGCAACGACCCCCATTATCCTGTTGGACAATCCAAGCTTCTTGTTGTATTTATATCTTCCGACCTTGGCCAGGTCGTACCTTTTGGGGTCGAAAAACAACGAGTCGAGCAAAGCCTTTGCACTCTCCACGGTGGGTGGCTCGCCTGGCTTCAATTTCTTGTATATCTCCTTGAGGCCGTCCTCGTAATTGTCGGTCGTGTCCTTTTCAAGGGTTTTGGCAAGCCTTACGTCATCACCGAATATCTCCCGTATCTCTGCGTCGGACCCGAACCCCAGCGCGCGCATCAATGTCGTCACCGGCTGTTTCCTGGTGCGGTCCACCCTCACTGAAATAATCTCGTTTGAGTCGGTTTCGTACTCGAGCCATGCGCCCCTGTTCGGGATAATCGTAGTCGAAAACAGCCTGTTGTTTGATTTGTCCACGGTCACGTCGTAGTAGGGCCCCGGCGACCTGACAAGCTGGGTAACAACGACCCTTTCAGCCCCGTTATAAATGAAAGTGCCTTTTTCGGTCATGAGCGGGAAATCGCCCATGAACACTTCCTGTTCCTTTACTTCACCTGTTTCTTTGTTGACGAGCCTTGCCCTCACTTTCAAAGGGGCGGCGTAGGTTACGTCCCGTTCTTTGCATTCCTCTTGTTCGTATTTTGGTGGGTCGGTGACTGAATAGTCGATAAACTCTAAAACTAAATTTCCTGCATAATCCTTTATGGGTGAAATGTCTTCAAATACTTCCCTGAGTCCTTCATTTATAAACCAGTTGTACGATTCAATTTGAATTTGGATGAGGTTTGGCATGTCTGCCACTTCGTCAATTTTGGAATAACTGATACGTGTTTTTCTCCCTAGTTGGACGGGCTGGGGCATAATCATCACTCCTTGTATTAAAAACAATTGTATTGTACGGCAGTCTATTATGATATCATAAAATCGTCAACAGGTCAAGAAGAATTTTTATTTTTTTTCTGATCCTCACGCCGCCGCCGCTGTCAAGCTCTTTTACGGCTTGCCCGTACTCGTAGCAGTACCATGTTGTTGCGCCTTCTGCGATTTTGCTTTGTAGGATTCCGTTTCCCGGATAGAAGTTCATTATGCCCGTGCCACTGTAAAATTATTTAATTTCTGATTTTGCACTCATGCCACTCTAATAATCTTTTTCTAAAGGCGAAAGGCGGTCATACTGCACTTGTTTTTCACCAGTGCTTATAGTGATTTTCTCCTTGAAAAGCATAGTATACACTGTTTGTCCTGCGGTGTACTCCCTTTGCCCTTTTGGAAAGAAAGAACGGCAAAAATATATGTCGGTCCCTTCCCGTTTATCAATAAAAAAATAAATGTCGGTGTTGATATACGGCGTAGAGAGCAGATATTCCGCTTCTATAATTGAGTATTTTTGCTGCTTTTCATTGTATCGAAAGACAAGCCGATTTGCGTCAAATATTTGCTCGATATCAGTAAAAGGTTCTATTCGGTTATGTATATTGCCGTAATATCGGCTTACCATTATATGCGATAGAGGAATCTCCCCTGAAAGAACACTCTTAAAAACATCTTCACGACTTGCCCTTGATATTCGTAAATCCTTGAGTTTGTGTATTCCGATAAGATGGTGAAAATCCAATGGTTCAAAACCTATTTTCAAATCAACAGTTTTCCCCTTTCTTCCGATTATTATATGGTAATTTATGTCGAATAGCTTTTCAAACGATTTCGCACACGCCAACAATTTGTCCATTAATTTGCCCTTTCAGTAGTAAAGCCGCCTCATTTGAAGCGGCTTTGAGCATTTTCCTTCGGCATATTGCCTACTCCGGTTTGAGGTTTCACTGCACAACCCCTCTCGAAAGCTCCACACAACAAGGCTTGCCGGTACGCTGCTATGTTTCAACGCTTGATAGGCACACGCCGTTGCCCATCTTTAATACTATTATATAAAGTAAATTAAGGTATGTCAATTTTTTTCTGCTTGCTTTCCTTCCGCGTGGTCATCAGCATGCATCAAGAATGCCAACGCCGTCCAAAAGAAAGGCGCGGAAACGCAGGACGATATGCCAAAGAAAGCCTGTATGCAGTAAAACAGCGCCCCTGCCCCGGCGACTGCTGACAGCTTGTTGCCCGGAGAGACAAACCACCTTGCCGCCGCATGCAGCAGTGCGCCAAGATAGCATACCAGCGAGAGGATGCCGCCGCAAGCGAGGATTTGAAGGTATTCGTTGTGCGCCGCGTCAATTCGCGCCGTTATGATTGTGCCGAGTTCTTCGCTTGTGCGCTCGTACAGCTCCAAGTTCCAATAGCCCAAGGTGTCTGGCCCTGTCCCAAGCAGCAGGTTGCCCGGCAACTCAGAAATGACATTCCTCCAGATGAATATCCGCCACGTGCCAAAGGAATCGTCCCACCTGCCGTGAAGCGCTTCGGACGCTTCATACAACATCCCTGACTTGTCCCCACTGTAAAACCATAGGAAAAGAAAGGCAATGCACAAAGCAGACAAGACCACGGCGACAGCACTCACCCTGTACCATCGCGTGGGGATTCTTGCCAAGGCATTGGCTTTTGCGACGGCCACCCCGAGTGCGCCGGCAACTATTGCGGCGGCAAAGAGCTGCAGGCTGAATGCCAAGATAGTTATCGCAATAACAAAGAGCGTGTTGGCCAGGCTTTTCTGGTCCGTGGCCGCCACAGGGAGCATGAGCAGCAGCCCCAGCCCCAAGGCTGCCTGCCCAGCTTCGACGTTCATCTCGCTCATCAGGAAAACCGCCATGAACAGCGGTACCGAAAGAAGCCACTTCGATTTGAAATCGAACTTTATTATGGACATCGCAAGCACCCCGGCTGCTATGCTCAGGAACGCAGCGCATTGCCCCGTGTTGCCGATTGTCCCCAGATACTCTCCCGAGTAGTATATGTTTGCGCCATAATAGTTGTAGCCGGCAGGATACAGCAAAAATGGGTTCTGCCCTGCAATTTGAACAAAGCACAGTATGCAAAACAGGCACACGGAAGCGCCTATCAGAAAGAGCATCCACCTTTTGGGGCTACAGTGTTTCGACAGGAAAAGGCAGCTTATGACGTAGATTGCCACCGTCAATGCGCCCTCTCTCCGAAACGCCCCAACAAGTGTCCCTTCGTATCCTGAGAGCATGGATGACAGCACTGTGAAGGTCAGGAATAGCAGCAAGAGTTTTGCCGTATGGGGGATGCCCTTGACGGCTTCAGGTATTTTGCCAACTTGTGGGCCGCTCGCCGCTAAGCGCTTTGCGCGGGCAACAAGAACTGCAATGCAATATCCTCCGCAAACAAGCAGAAACAGCCTATACTTAAAGGCTGCAATCGCCTGATAGCCTCCTGGCGGAAAAGCCAGCAAGAACACGCTGCTCATCACCGCTACATATGCGTATGAAATGCGCTTAAGAATTTGGCACACCCCCTATGCTGCTAATTCTATCCCACTGCTGGGCGAAATGCAACGCCCGAAAACAAAAAAATGAGCGCAGAAGTAACTCCGTGCTCATTTCACGCTCTTTATCGCTATTTTCGAGGCTGGCTATTTTATCTCTACAGCTGCCCCGACTTCTTCCAGCTTCGCCTTGACTGCTTCGGCTTCTGCCTTGTCCACGCCCTCTTTGATGTTTTGCGGTGCGCTGTCCACCAAGTCTTTGGCTTCTTTGAGGCCCAGCCCCGTCAGTTCCCTTACCACTTTGATGACTTTTATCTTCTCTGAGCCTATGCTTGCAAGTACAACCGTGAATTCAGTTTGCTCTTCAACCTCTGCGGCTGCTGCTGCGCCCAGCACAGCCACCGGGGCGGCAGCGGATACGCCGAATTCTTCTTCGCACGCTTTTACCAGTTCGTTCAGCTCCAAAATCGTCATGTTTTTTATAGCTTCAATAATTTGTTCCTTATCCATTTTTATTTCTCCTTATCTAATATTTGTTTTTCCCTTGAATAAGCTGCGGCCCCCTGTCAAGCCGGCTGTTCCGCTTCCGCTTTCGCGTCCGCGATGGCTTGGAAGGTGCGGACCAGTTTTGAAACAGGCGATTGTATGCTGCCCATGAACTTCGCGATCAATCCCTCTCTCCCAGGTATCGTCGCTATCGTCTGTACGCCTTCGGCGTCGTAGTACGACCCTTCTATCATGCCTGCTTTGAACGCCATTTTTTTATACTCTTTGATTGCTTCGCTCAGCATCCTTGCCGGCGCGGTCGCGTCTTCGTAGCTGATGGCGAATGCGCTCGGCCCTGCGAGAACCTGCATCAGCGGCTCGTAAGGCGTCCCTTCCAGGGCTCTTTTGACCAGCGAATTTTTGTATACGGTATAGTCGACATTGGCGTCTCTCAGTTTCTTCCTCATCGCGTCAGCCTCAGCCACTGTTATGCCGATATAGTCGATGACGACTGCGGCTTTTGCCTTGTCCAGTTTTTCCTTGATTTCGTCAATAATTATCTGTTTCTCTTTTTGAGCTTCTACTGACATGTTCCTCTCCTTTCTGAAAAGATTTGTTTTGGTACTCAATAAAACGGCCCTGCACCGCAACGCAAGGCCAATATTTTTATATTGTACCTCGGCGGGATATTAAGCTTTCGCGCCCGCTGTCTACGGTTTTCTTTCAAATTGTGTGTTTTGCCCGGTCTTGCCGGTTAGATCGTTATTTTCTGCGGGTTGACTTTTATCCCCGGCCCCATCGACGACGCGAGGGTAACGCTCTTTAAATACTGGCCTTTTGCCACGGAAGGCTTGGCTTTGACGACCGCCTCAAGCAGCGTGTTGAAGTTGTCGTTCAGCTTTTCGACTCCGAAAGACACTTTCCCGATCGGGGTATGCACTATGTTTGTTTTGTCAAGGCGGTACTCCACCTTGCCTGCTTTTATGTCCTGCAGCGCTTTTTCAACGTCCATGGTAACCGTACCAGATTTCGGGTTTGGCATCAGGCCTTTCGGCCCCAGCAATTTGCCCAGCCTGCCCACGATGCCCATCATGTCGGGCGTCGCCACGGCCACGTCGAAATCAAACCAGTTTTCGCTCTGGATTTTTTGCGCCAACTCCTCAGCGCCTACGTAGTCTGCCCCGGCTGCTTCCGCTTCCTGGGCTTTCGGGCCTTTTGCAAACACTAGTACTTTGTGTGTCTTGCCTGTCCCGTGCGGGAGCACTACAGCACCCCTTACCTGCTGGTCGGCATGCCTGCCGTCAACGCCCAGCTTGATGTGGACTTCAACGGTTTCGTCGAACTTTGCCTTGGCTGTCTTTGTAACAAGGTCCAGCGCCTCGCCAACTTCGTAAAGCGTCGCCTTGTCGATTAGTTTCGCCGATTCTTTGTAAATTTTACCTCTTTTAGGCATCTTTGTTACCTCCTTGTGGTGATAGCGGTTTCAAACCTCCCACCTAATCTAACCCTCGACTACTATTCCCATGCTTCTTGCTGTGCCTTTGATCATCTCCGTGGCGGCGTCGAGGTTGGCCGCGTTCAGGTCCGGCATCTTCAATTTTGCGATTTCTGCAACCTGCTCCCTTGTCAGGGTAGCCACTTTCTTCCTGTTTGGTTCTCCCGAGCCCGCCGTTATCCCCGCCGCTTTTTTCAGCAGCACTGCGGCTGG
>JGI24705J35276_12238061_pt1 | contig 15441 bp, 11 predicted proteins | sample TergutNt197P4_FD_35276 | JGI IMG/M metagenome (IMG submission 35276) | reverse complement strand
AACAGTGGCTCGACCGCTTCCGGCGTAACGTCCCGGCCGGTGAAGCCGGTGCCGCCGGTCGTGATCACGACATCGACACTCGCCTCAGCAATCCATCGCTTGATCACGGCGCGGATGGCATCGATATCGTCGACAACAATTTCGCGCGTCGCAAGACGATGACCCGCAGCGCTCACCCGCTCGGCCAACGTCGCGCCGGACTTATCGTCAGCGAGCGAACGCGTGTCGGAGACCGTCAGCACAGCGATGTTCAGTGGAATGAACTGCTTTGATTCGTCGATAGAGGACATCTTTGCTTCCTTCGCAATGTCAGGTCTGCGGCTTCCAGCGTCGAAAATATCGCACGGCGCGCGACTATATGATACGGAGCATGCAATTCCTCGCGCTCTGTTGAAATGGCAGCAACTGTCACACCGTGATTGATCGTCCCAGCAGAGACATTGCAGCTTCACTGATACGTCGTTTCCGCGACGGAGCGTTGACCAATGACCAGTTTGAAGACGCGTGGCCGAGCAATCGCGAGGATCGAGCCCTTCGCGCGCTTGAAACGATGCTCTGGCAATTCTACGACGACCGCAAAGAGCATACGCTGAGCGGTCGACATGCGCTGACACCGGAAGGACACGAGTTTTTCACTCGGTGCGCCCTCTTTGCCGATAGTGACCTACCCTATGAATGGCCAGAGGACAATTTCATTGGGATCGGCGGCCTTGGATGGCGGATCATGCTCGGATTGAGCGTTGGCTCGCTATTGTGGCTGCAGATTGGATCGTTTGGATGGCCGCTCGTTGTCCTGAGCATTGCATTGGTCTTCTTGCTTGATCGACGAATCAAACGACGCAATGCGCGGTTCGATGCCAAGTTGAAGGCTTCCGGGGACATGGACGTCTGGCCATTCATCCGGCGCTCGGACCATGACGCCGCCAGATCCGGCAAATCCTCGTCCCCGGAGCAAGTATGCCACGCGCCATAAGAGCTACGTGGCTGTCTCGGTCAAAGCTTGCCCGGCCGTGAGGGCCGCAGTCGCCATACCCGATCGTCTACAACGACGCACCACCGAAAGTGTTACAGGCGTCCACGGTGCCCTTCTGGAAACCGATCATGAACCAGCGCTTGCGCTGCTCCGCCGAGCCGTGCGTGAAGGAATCCGGCACCACTCTTCCTTGGGCCTGCCGCTGCAGCGTATCGTCGCCGATCGCTGACGCCGTGGTCAGGGCGGCCTCGATGTCACCCGGTTCCAGGAAATTCGGTCTCGTCTTCGCTTCGCGATTGACCCAAACGCCGGACAGGCAATCCGCCTGCAACTCCACCTTCACTTGCCAGGCGTTGGCTTCGGCGCGGCTGCCGACCTGCTGCTGCAGCCGGGTCACCTTCGGCAGGACGCCGAGCAGGTTCTGGATGTGGTGGCCCGCCTCGTGGGCGATGATATAGGCCGTGGTGAACTTGCAAGCGCTGCCGGAGCAGCCGTGGAACCGGGTCTCGACCTGACGGAAAAAGCCGGTATCGAGGAAAATTGTGCGGTCCGGCGGACAATAGAACGGGCCCATCGCCGCTTGCGCCATGCCGCAGCGGCCGCCATTGGTGGCGTTGCGGAATAGCACGATCTTCGGCCCGGTGTAGCTCTGGCCGCTCGCCTTGAAGATTTCGCTCCATCGATCGTCGATCTCGCCGAGGATGCCAGAAATCATGCTGCCCACCTCGTCGGTGGGCGCGCCCGTCTTACCGGAGGAGGCGCGACGATCGGTCTGGTAGGTCGGCGCCTGGCCCCCGCCAGACAGGATTTCGGCGCCGCCGATCAGCAGGCGGGGATCGATGCCGAATGCGTAGCCAAGCAGCCCAAGCACGATGACGGTGCCGATGCCAAGACCTCCGCCCCCCATCGGCAGGCCGAAGCCGCCGCCACCACCCATCCCGCCGTCCTCGCCGCGTCGATCCTCGATGTCGTCGCTGCGGCGGAAATCATCGTAACGCATGGCGGCTTTTCCTTAATCAATCCTCAGGCGCCACCCATTACGCCGAATGGAGCGCGCCACAAACGTAAAATTTTCCTTGCATTAATCAATATCCCCGCGCGGTAAAAATTGCCGCGGCGGCTTGTTGTCCGCATCCGGAGGCATCCGCGAACGCCCTCTTACACGATGCTGCAACGGGAGCTCTAAAATCTCGTTCGATGCGCGCACCAGTTAAATAGATTTTTACCTTGCCCGGGCAATGTAACGCCAGTCGGTTGTTTTGGTCCCGCGTCGCCGACAGCGTCGCCTGAGCAGAGTCCTTGATTCATGGCTGTGTCGCGTCGCGGGGCGTCTGCAAAGGCGCCCCGCACAAATTTTGAGTCTCCTTCGAGCCGCGTCATCGTTGGCGATTGCGTCGCCGAGATGTCGAAGATGGCGGCCGGATCGGTTGATCTTGTGTTCGCCGATCCTCCATACAATCTTCAACTCAAGGGCGATCTCAAACGCCCCGATGAATCGCACGTCGATGCCGTCAACAACGATTGGGACAAGTTCGCGTCCTTCTCGGCCTATGACGACTTTACCCGCGCCTGGCTGCTGGCCTGCCGCCGCGTGATGAAACCGTCGGCTACGATTTGGGTGATCGGCTCTTATCACAATATCTTCCGCGTTGGCGCGATCATGCAGGACCTGGGCTTCTGGCTGCTGAACGACATCGTCTGGCGCAAGTCCAATCCGATGCCGAACTTCCGCGGCCGCCGCTTCACCAACGCGCACGAGACCATGATCTGGGCGGCGCGCGACGAAAAGGCCAAGGGCTACACCTTCAACTATGAGGCGCTGAAAGCCGCGAACGAAGACGTGCAGGCGCGCTCCGACTGGCTGATCCCGCTGTGCACCGGCGAAGAGCGCTTGAAGGGCAAGGACGGCAAGAAGATTCATCCCACCCAGAAGCCGGAGGGCCTGCTTGCCCGCGTGCTGCTGTCTTCGTCGAAGCCCGGCGATCTCGTGATCGACCCCTTCAACGGCACCGGCACCACAGGTGCGGTCGCCAAGCGACTGGGCCGTAGCTATATCGGCTTCGAGCGCGAGGCCAGTTACGCAAAGGCGGCCGAGGCGCGCATCGCCTCCATCGAACCGCTGCCGGAAGCAACGCTTGCCCCCTTCATGACCGCGCGCGAGGCGCCGCGTGTCGCGTTCTCCGAACTGATCGAACGTGGCATGATCATGCCCGGCGCCAAACTGTTCGACGCCAAGAAGAAGCTCAGGGCCCTGGTGCGCGCGGATGGTGCCATCATGCTCGGCGACAAGGTCGGCTCGATCCACCGCATCGGCGCCGTCGCACAAGGCTCCACCGCATGCAACGGCTGGACCTTCTGGCACGTCGAGACCCAGCAGGGCCTCAAGCTGATCGACGAACTACGCGCCGAAATCCGCTCCGGCATGGCGGCCGCAGAATAGGAAATTTCTGAACAGGTCGCAGCGTCGAAGAGCTGATTCTGCTCGGCGATGACGAACCCTGCTGACACCCTACCCATGGCCCGCGCCGGAACGCGTTACAGCCGTCTGGGGCGCGTCATCCGGATCGCGATGCCCGGCCGATACAGATTTCAATAATCTGCCGAGACGCCTGTCGCATGAAAGCGCTAAACCTGACGCACTATCCGGATTGCCGACTCGAATTGCTCCCTGAGCCGGTACGGCTTATCGCGAAAGCCGGTTTCTTGGATAATTCGAACATCAGCTCCCGGCCCGACGTAGCCGCAGCAAACGACGCACCATTTCCTTGAAACGCGATCTGGTTGGACGTGGTGATCCGGCCGAAATTGCCGGATTCAATAATGCTGAGCTTATCGACGCCGCCGCTGGCTCCGTGATTCCAAAGCAGGCGTCCAACCGACGGCACAACGCGGGCGGGTCCGGGAAGCCGACTGCCTCCGCCCACGCACCAACCCGCAGCAAGAACGCCCGCAGCTCCCGCTCGACCCGCCCTAACTCAGCAACGAACCGGTCCCGTTCGAACTCGATTGCGAAGGCGTCGGGGGCGGGGTCGAAGTCGCCGTCAGACCACACACGCACGATTTCCTCGGCCCACTCGATCCAAGGAGTGGGGTCGTGACCCATCCAGGGCGACCCGCCTGAAGTCAGGCACTCAAGCCATTCCCGCCATCCCTCCAGTCCGCAACAGCAACCCGGGTCGATCTCCCAATGGCTCCGGCTAGCAGCCCGGCAGTGGTTGACTTGGACTCCACGTTGTTGTCGCCGACCAATTGAGCCATGACCGACCCGACCTCCAGATCGGTCATGTCACCCGAAAGCCTTATGAACGAGAACGACCTGCAGTCGGCGATCGGCCACGGCCACGGCGGAACGTCCTTGAAATAGGGGGCTTCGGCAATGGGATGCAGTTCCGGCAAGGCTGCTACCGAATGTTCAAGATCACCGGCCTGTGCGGCTTGCTTGTGGGTTGGGTCAGCTGTCACCTTCGTTTCGCCCCATTCGCTAACGCGCCTTCTCCTGCTCCAGCGCCTTACGCACGGCGGGCCGCTCCGCCATCCGCTTGAAATGATCTACGACCTTCGGCGTCGACGCGATATCGACGCCATCACCTTCGAGCCATTGCGAGATGGTGAACAGATAAGGGTCGCAGATCGTGTAGCTGTCGCCCATCACCCACGGTCCTCTCAACATCTGCTGCTCGATCAGCGCGAAACAGGCCCCGACGGTTTTCGGGACCATGCGCTTCATGTCGGCGAACGAACTCTCTTCCGTAGCCCAGCGGGTGCCGCGCCGCCCGTGCGCGTGAGCCACGTGCGCCGTGGAACAGAGATAGGAATTGAAAGCCTGCACCTGCGCAAAGGCAAAGGGATCATCGAGCGGTGCAAGCTTCGCTTTGGGAAAGCTCTGCGCGATGTAGGCAAGGATCGCGGGCGTCTCCGTCAGGGTGCCACGATCGGTCACCAGCGCGGGCACGCGCCCCTTGGGATTGATTGCGAGATAATCGGAGCTGTTCTGCTGGTTGATTCTGAAGTTGAGCCGCTCGGCCGCATACTCGGCACCGGCCTCTTCCAGGGCGATGTGAGACGCGAGCGCGCAGGAGCCGGGAGAGTAGTAGAGCTTGAGCATGGTGTGCCTCTGTGAGAGGGAAAACCTAATGGCGCGACAAACCTTTACCATACTCCTGCATCAAGACGGCTCAAAATATGAGATGAAGTCAAGCCAAATGGCTGAATAGTCGACGGGGGCATCGCAATTGAGGCTTTTCAGCAGGACCAGGAAATTGCCGCCGCTCGACAAGGCCCGTCGCCAGCGAGTGATCCAAGGATTGGCTAAAAATCCGGCAACGCCCCTGCCGGTGCTTCAACGTATCATGCATGTACCCGGCGCAGCGGAGACAATGGCGAGTGACCGCGGGGCTCTTCCGGATGATCTGGCGGAAGCGTTGCTGGCATTGGACGACCCGGAGATTGCATTCTTGATCGATAGCGATATTCGTGTTTCGGTCGCCATCCGCACGCAGATAACCGAGAACGCCGCCGCCTGTGAATACGCACGCCAATTTGCCCGCGATTCGATGACGAAGGATGTGCCAGTATCGTTAGACACGCTGGAACGGTTCACGGACAGTGTTGGGCCGGATGCGTGGAGGCTGCTCGTCAGCGACCCTGATCCACAGCTCCGACGCGCCGTGGCAAAGGCTTGGTTCGACGCTCCAAACGACATTCACCGGATACTGCTCTCTGATCCCGACCCCTCAGTAAGGGCTGCCGCATGTCAACACCCACCACCGCCGCCGAGCGACTTGCACGCCAGTCTTATCGGCCATCCGGCGACCCGCGCATCGGTGACCGAATACATTTCGCTGACTGAAGCACTTGCGGCAGAGCTTGCGGCTGATGACGATGTATGGGTTCGGCACGCAGTTGCGAAGAATCCACACCTGCCCGATTCGGTGCGCGATCGGCTTGTCGCTTCGAACGATCCGATAGCTTGGGCGGGTCTGATCTTGAACCAGACCACACCAGAGCCGCTCCGCGCCCGCCTCAACGCTGATCTGGTCGAGCTGGATAAGCAAGAACAAGAATCTACGGAGACATTCGTAGCACTAATGATACTGGAGCAATCAGTCGTACAATGGCTTGCGGAGCTTCCGTTGAGTGACCGCATGACATACCTGGACTCGCCTTATGCTATGTTCCGACAAACATTGGCATGCCATAGCGACGATTTGCCCGCAGAGGCCGTTGCCAAGCTCCAGTGCGATCCCGACGTAATGGTACGCCGAATTATGGCACGAAGGCCCGATGCGCCGGCTGAATTCCTGGAACGCCTCGTGCGAGAGCACGGCGAGAGCGTAAGTTCTATACATAAGCTGGTGGATCATCCAAATTTCCCAAAGGCGGCGTTTGCAACATTTACCGACTCCCCCAAACCGCAAGTTCGCATGCTCGCCAGCCACGACCCGCAACTGCCGGCCGTGGTCGTCGCCCGCCTTTCCCGAGATGCGGACACCTTCGTTCGACAGTCTGCCGCGCGTCACCCGAACCTTCCGACCGAGGACCTCATGCGCCTGCTCAATGACGAAGATCTGGACGTCGTCGAGGCTGCTGCCGCATCTCCCGCACTCCCGTTGGACGTCATGCACCAGCTTGTTGACCGTGCGATCGTCTCGTAAACCTGTCCATGCAGAAGCTGGCGACTCCGCGCCTCATCACAGGCGTCGCGGTCGCCTCTCGATGCGCAGAATCATCGCACAATCTTTGAGGCTTCGATCACTCGCGCGCTGGCCAATGCAGTCGCAAGCAGAGTGCCGTCTTCGGCCATCAACTTTCCTTCAATAAAGGCGATGGTCTTGCCCAGCTGGGTGATCCTGGCCTCGGCGACCATCGGGGCTGGCTTGGCCGGCGCCAGGAAATTCACGGTCATGCTGATCGTAGTCCCATAAAGCCTGCCTTCGCTTATCACGAGCACCGTCGGACCCATTGTGTCATCAAGCATCGCAGAGAGCATGCCGCCCTGCACGAAACCGGCCGGATTGCAGAATTCTCGTTTGCCCTCGAAACTGACCTTGATCCAGCCATCTTCGGGCCGGGCATCCAACAATTTCCAACCGAGAAGTTGGGCACTGGGTGGAGCGACGAAATTGTTGAGCGCGATCTTGATCATCCGGAGCCTCCGTTTTCACGGCTTAATAGCGCAGCCCTGCGGCCAGCGCCAGGAGAGCGCCCCTCAGATATCCAGCGCATGCGCGATCACCTTGCGCATGATGTTTGGGAGCGCCTCATCGGCAAGCGTCGAGATCGGCACCCAACGCATGCCTTGCGGCGCGCGTGGGCGGCCTGTGACTTTGGCCGTGTACACCACAAGCTCCAGTGGGAAATGTGTGAAGACGTGAGTCACAACACCTGCTTTGCGCCGCCAGCGCGTCAGCCCCTTCAGCTTCGGTGCCTGAAGCCTCGACGCCTTGTCATCCTGACCGGCGATCCAGTCTGAGCCCGGCACCTCAGTCATGCCGCCGAGCAAACCCTTCTCCGGACGGGTGCGGACCAGAAGCTCGTCGTCGCGGATCACGACAAAGGCCGCGCCGCGGCGTAGTGCGCCGCTCTTTTTCGGCGCCTTGCGCGGAAACGTCTCCTGTGTGCCCAGCGCACGCGCCGCACAGCCTTCGTTCAGCGGACAAAGAGCGCAGGCGGGTTTTTTCGGGGTGCAGATCGTGGCGCCCAGATCCATCAGCGCCTGCGCACTATCGCCGGCGCGGGTCTTCTCGTCGCCGACGCGCGTCTCAGCGAGCAGCGTGGCCGCCAACCTTTGAATCAGCGGCTTGGCTTGCGGCAACGGCTCTTCAGTCGCAAACAGGCGCGACACTACCCGTTCAATATTGCCATCGACCGGCATGGTGCGACGGTCGAAGGCAATCGCAGCGATGGCCGCGGCCGTATAGGGTCCGATGCCCGGTAATGCCTGCAGGCTTTCTTCGGTGTCGGGAAATCTGCCGCCATGGTCGCGCACGACCGCGACTGCGCAGGCATACAAGTTGCGCGCGCGCGAGTAGTAGCCGAGGCCGGCCCACATCCGCAGCACATCATCGAGCGATGAAGCGGCGAGCGCGGCGACATCCGGCCAGCGCGCGATAAACTTCGCGAAATAGGGACCGACGGTTTTGACGCCGGTCTGCTGCAGCATGATTTCCGACAGCCAGACCTTGTAGGGATCAGGTATCTCGCCCGATCCCGCCCGCCACGGCAAGGCGCGGCGATGGCGGTCGTACCATTCAAGCAGAAGCCTGGACCGATCCGGCAATTCAACCGGGAACGATTCTGACTTCTTTCTTGCAGGAGTCCTGAAGCTCATGGACACCACTGTATCGGTGCCGCGCGTTTGTCTCCACGTCACGCCGGCGCCTGTCACGGACATCCACGCCTTTCTTCGCCACCGCAACGCGAGGGTCGCGGGGACAAGACTGGCGCCGTGATATATGATCACCCGATGTCAAAACCCCGTCCCATCAGCGCCAAGCCACTCTCGCTCCTGCTCAACGACGTCTTTGCCGCGGCCTATGCCCGGCAGGGCTTTGCGGCGCGTGAACTGGTGACGCGCTGGGCCGAGATCGCCGGACCCGAGATTGCCGCCCATGCGGAACCCCTGAAGATGCAATGGCCGCGGCCTGTCGAGGGCCAGCCACCGGCGCCCGCCACCTTGGTGCTGCGGGTGGAGGGTCCGATGGCGCTGGAAATCCAGCATTCCTCTGGCGTCATCCTGGAACGGGTCAACCGCTTCTTCGGCTGGAGCGCGGTCGGGAAACTCGCGTTCCGCCAGGCGCCGCTTTCGCGCCAGCCCCAGCGGACGCGGGCCCGCGCGCCCGACCCGCTGGCGGTCGCCAGGATCGAGGCGACCCTTGGTGAGGTCGAGGACGACCAGTTGCGATCGGCTTTGGCGCGGCTTGGCGCTGCCATCAAGCGAAATTGAGCCCTATCGAACCTCGGGCCCGGACCTGTCAGAGCTGCTCGCCATTGCCACAATTGACATTTCAAGCTAGCGACAGGTTGCCAATTGGGAACTTTTGGAGCTAGCGATACGTTGCCAATCGGGAACTTTGGGCGAGACCACCATTCCGGGAGCAAGCACTTGATCACCAGCCGCCGCGCCTTCACCACCATGCTTTCGCTGACGGGCCTTGCCGCACTCGCCGGACTGCCGCCGCTGCGGCTGATCACCGAAGCCAGGGCGCAGAGCGCCGCTGATGTAGCAAAGCCGGTCTCGCTGCCCGACATGGCGCTCGGGTCGGCGAACGCGCCGGTCACCATCATGGAATTTGCCTCAATGACGTGTTCGCACTGTGCGAACTTCAACGCGGAGGTTTTCCCGAAGATCAAGGCGGAATTCATCGACACCGGCAAGGTGCGCTACATCTTCCGCGAGTTCCCGCTCGACATCAAGGCGGCCGCGGGCGCGATGCTGGCGCGCTGTATCGCCAAAGACGACCCGCAGAAATTTTTCGCGGTCAACGATATATTGTTCCGCCAGCAGTACGACTGGGTGATGAAGAACACCACCGAAACCCTGACCAGGATCGGCAAGCAGGCAGGACTCAGCCAGCAGCAGGTCGAGACCTGCCTGAAGGACCAATCGCTGCTCGACAAGATCGCCGCCGACCAGAAATACGCGAGCGAGGTCTTGAAGATCGATTCGACGCCGACCTTCTTCATCAATGGCGAGAAGGTCAGAGGCGAACTTTCGTTCGAGGAATTCGCAAACAAGATCAATCCACTGTTGAAGAGCTGATCTTCACGGTTTGATCCTGATTCGTCGGACAAAAGGCGCCGAACAAAAGCCTTGGGAAAAGCGGGGCCGGCCGGTTGCCCTTGAGGCGCCGCGCCGCCATTGTCGCCCGCGCATGAGCTGCTTGAAGCGGCTAGCCCACACATTGACATTGCCTTCCATGGTATTGTCCCGGCCGCGAGATTCGCGCCCTGCCAACAGAGAAGCGTGTTTATGAAGCTTACCCGCCTCCGTCTGCATGGTTTCAAGTCATTCGTGGAACCCACTGACTTTGTGATCGATCCTGGTCTCACTGGCGTCGTTGGACCGAATGGCTGCGGCAAATCCAATTTGGTGGAGGCGCTGCGCTGGGCGATGGGCGAAACCTCGCACAAGTCGCTGCGTGCAACCGATATGGATGCGGTGATCTTCGCGGGTTCCGGCAATCGCCCCGCGCGCAACCACGCCGAAGTGGTGATGACGATCGACAACAGCGATCGTACGGCGCCGGCCGCAGTCAACGACAGCCAATTGCTGGAGGTCTCGCGCCGCATCGAGCGCGAGGCGGGTTCCGTCTATCGCATCAACGGCCGCGACGTGCGCGCCCGCGACGTCCAGATTCTGTTTGCCGATGCGGCAACCGGCGCGCGCTCGCCGGCGCTGGTTCACCAGGGCAAGATCGGCGAGATCATCCAGGCCAAGCCCGAGCAGCGCCGGCGCGTGTTGGAAGATGCCGCCGGCGTCGCGGGCCTTCACGCCCGCCGCCATGAAGCGGAGCTGCGGCTGAAGGCAGCGGAGACCAACCTGACCCGCGTCGAGGACGTGATCGGCCAGTTGACCACCCAGATGGAGGGACTGAAGAAGCAGGCGCGCCAGGCGATCCGCTATCGCGAGGTGGCAGCCAAGGTGCGCAAAGCCGAAGCGACGCTGTTCCATCTGCGTTGGATCGCAGCCCATGCCGAAGTGAACGACTCCGGCCAGACGCACGATCTCGCGGTTCGCGAGATGGCCGAACGTACCCGCGAGCAAGCCGAGGCCGCGCGCATCCAGGCGATCCGGGCCTCTGAGCTGCCGGCTCTGCGTGACGCGGAAGCCCGCGCCGCGGCCGGCCTGCAGCGGCTCACCAATGCGCGCGAAATGCTTGACCGCGAGGAGCAGCGCGCCAAGGAGCGCGTTGCCGAGCTGACACGCCGGCTGGCGCAATTCGAGGGCGACATCGCCCGCGCTCAGCAGCAAACCGTCGATGCCGACGTCGCCCTGCAACGTCTCGACACCGAAGACGCGGAGCTGAAGGAAGAGATCAAGTCGCGTGTCGAGAAACGTTCCGGCGTCGATGAGCGCGTTGGCGAAGCCGAAGCGATGCTGGCGACCGCCGAGAGCCAGTTCGCGGAGCTGACCACAACGCTCGCCGACCTCACAGCAAAGCGCCGCCAACTCGAAGCCAATGTCCGCACCCACCACGACCGCCTAGCGCGTCTCGATCAGGAGATCGCCAACGTCGCCGCCGAGGAGCAGAAGCTCGCGGCGGAAACTGGCAACTTCGGCGATCTCGCGGAGTTGGCCGCTACGGTCGAGAACGCGGAGCAAAACCTCGCAACATCCGAGGCTGCGACCCAGGCCAGCGAAGCCGCGCACGTTGCCGCACGGCAGACGCTTGAGGCTTCGCGCGCACCGCTCAACGAAGCCGACAGGCGCGTGCAGCGGCTCGAGACTGAAGCGCGCACGATCTCCAAACTGGTCAACAGCGAGACCAAGAATTTGTGGCCGCCAATCATCGACGGCATCACGGTCGCGAAAGGCTACGAGAAGGCGCTGGGCGCAGTCCTTGGTGACGACCTCGACGCACCGGTCGATCCGTCCGCGCCGATGCGCTGGACCAACGCCGGCGAAGGCGAAGGCGATCCGGCCTTGCCTGCCGGCGTGGAGCGGCTCGCCGATCGCGTGCAAGCACCAGCTGAGCTGGCGCGGCGACTGGCGCAGATCGGCGTCGTGTCCAAAGAGCGCGGCGCCGAACTGATGTCGCAGCTCAAGACCGGCCAGCGGCTGGTGTCGCCCGAAGGCGACGTCTGGCGCTGGGATGGCTTTGTCACGGCCGCACATGCGCCGACGGGCGCCGCTCGCCGGCTCGCCGAACGGGCGCGGCTCGTCGATATCGAGAACGAGGTGGAGGAGGCACGCTTCGATGCCGCCGCCAAGCGCGAGGCATTAGAAAACGCAGAAGCCGAATTGAAGACGGCGGCCACTGCGGAAAGCGCGGCACGCGAAGCCTGGCGTGCCGCCCAGCGCGAAGTCAACGTGGCGCGCGAACGTCATGCCGTGGCCGAACGCGAGATTAACCGCCATGCCGCGCGCAAGTCGGCGCTGTCGGAAGCGCATAACCGCCTCGCGGCCGACCGCACGGAGGCTGAGGCCTCACACGAGGCGGCTGTGGCCGCACTTTCCGAGCTGCCAGAAAGTCTTGAGACCGAAAAGCGGCTTGCCGCCGTGCGCAGCGACATCGAAGGCCGCCGCCGCATGGCGGCCCAGATCCGGGCCGAAGCGCAGGCTCTGGCGCGCGAGGCTGAACTCGCTGATCGGCGGGTACAGGCGATCCTGGCCGAACGCCGCGAATGGCACAACCGCAAGGAGAGCGCGGCCTCCTACATCGAAACCATCCAGGACCGCCTCGCCGAGGTCAACACCGAGCGAGCCGAACTGGAGAATGCGCCGGAGGTGTTCGCAGAGAAGCGCGCAGCGCTGATCAGTGAGATCGAGTTCGCCGAAAGGGATCGTCAGGTCGCTGCCGACGCGCTCGCCGCGGCCGAGGTCGCGATGGCGCAGACCGATCGTGCCGCGAAGGCATCGCTGGAAGCGCTGTCCAGCGCGCGCGAGGCCTGCGCGCGTGCCGAAGAACGCATGGAGGGCGCCAAGCGCCGCCTCGCCGACATCGAGCGCGAAATCCACGACATGCTCGAAGTCGAGCCGCAAGCCGTAGCGGGCTTGGCCGAGATCGGCCCGGACACCGAGCTGCCGCCACTCCACGAAATCGAGGAGCGCCTGGAAAAGCTGCGCCGCGACCGCGAGCGATTGGGTGCGGTCAACCTGCGCGCCGAAGAGGAGCTGCGCGAGGTGGAGACCCAGCACACTGCGCTTACCACTGAGCGCGACGATCTCGTGGAGGCGATCAAGCGGCTGCGGCAGGGTATCCAGAGCCTCAACCGCGAAGCGCGCGAACGCCTGCTCGCCTCGTTTGAGGTCGTCAACAATCACTTCAAGCGCCTGTTCGTCGAGTTGTTCGGCGGCGGCGAAGCGGCATTGCATCTGATCGAGAGCGACGATCCGCTGGAGGCTGGGCTCGAGATCATCGCCAAGCCGCCCGGCAAGAAGCCGCAGTCCTTGTCGTTGCTTTCCGGCGGCGAGCAGGCGTTGACGGCGATGGCGCTGATCTTTGCGGTGTTCCTCACCAATCCCTCGCCGATCTGCGTGCTGGACGAAGTCGATGCCCCGCTCGACGACCACAATGTGGAGCGCTTCTGCAACCTCCTGCACGAGATGACGAAATCGACGGACACGCGCTTCATCATCATTACGCACAACCCGATCACCATGGCGCGCATGCACCGGCTGTTCGGTGTGACCATGGCCGAGCGCGGCGTCTCGCAACTTGTGTCGGTCAATCTGCAGGAGGCCGTGGAGATCCTCGACCAGCACGTGGCGTGAGGCTGCCCTTTCGCTGCCAAAAGGCACGATGTCAGTGCGGTGCCGAGAAAACGCCGACGCTGCCAAGAGCTTGATCATTGCTATGGTGGCGCATGACCGCCTCCGGTGCGGGCATAGCCGCGAGATTTCGGCGCGGGAAAATGTCGAGCCAATGTGACCGCTGACTTGTTGATGGCCTGCGGCGTCACGGAAAGAGCAATCGGAAAGACATCGCGATGCGCACACTTACCGGTTACTGGATTGGCGTAGTCATCGTCCTGGCTGTCCTGAACGTCATAGTCTGGCTGTCACACAACTCCCGCCTGCACAGCTTCAGCGTATTCTCCGCAGGATTCATCCTGGGAGCGCTGGGTATGTACATTGCCGCATGGCTCTACGGCTACCGCAAGATCCCATGAGGGTGCCTGCCCGACGAATTGAATCATTCGGAATATCGAAATTTTTGGGGTGGAGGGCCCAGAGGCCGTAACGGCCCCGGCGTAGCGCCCATCTCGCGGTACGGCAGTAACGATGAACCTTCACGCCAGCTCGGACGACTAACCGTCACGGATTGCAATCGTTGAACGGGCGCAGGCCATTCTCCTGAAGCCCAGCGCAAGACGAATTGTTCAGGATAGATAAACTGAGCGCTCCCGTGTGATTTCCGAATTCGAGCCATAAAGGAATTTTGTGGTGGCGACGCAAAAGAAGACAGCTTTCAAACGCAAGAGCGGCGGGAAGTCCGGCAAGGCACATGCGCGCGCCACTGCCAAGGCTGCTGCCAAGAAATCAAAGCCCACCACCAAGAAGACTGCGCGCGTAGCGAAAAAGGCCAAGAAGGCAGACAGGGCCACGACGAACAAGAAGGCTGCGAAGAAGAAGTCCGCCGCCAAATCTGCTCGCAAGACTTCCTCGGCCATGAATGTCACCGAATTTACCGCGACGCTCTACTTCAAAACTGAACCGGCGCTGACGGCGGAACAGCTTTTCGAAACCTGGGGCCGTGAGGGTTATACCTGCGAATGGCACGAGCAGCGTGAGCGTGAGGCAGATGATCTGTTCGCCGGCTTCCGTGGAGGCACCCTCGTCTGGCTGAAAAAGCCTCGACCTGCTGATCTGCAAGCCGTCGTGGCGGCCTGCCCGGATTATCCGAATCTGGCCAAGGTCAATATCGATTGGGATAGCGCTTTCTGCATCAATCCAAAAGCTGCATGGAAAGACGTACAGCGGGCCAGTCATGAAATCGAATTCGTTTTTCGCATCGTCGCCGAATCCAACCAGCCCAAAATGGCACACAACGAGTTGGTCGCCACGCTTCTGGGGATTCATCAAGCCGCCCCTTTGCAGGCCCTATGGCTGCACTCGCTGGGCGTCCTGATCGGGCGGCAGGATCTCGACGAGTACCTGGCCTACGCCGATAGCAACACGGAAGAAGCCCGCGCGCAATTCGCGCCCATGCTCGCATTCGGAAGTTTCGTTCGCCGTGATGCCGACACGTTGACAGCCTGGACCACAGGGCTCGGACACTTCGACCATGACGACCTTTGGCTCGAAGAAAAAGGATTGAATCCCAATGACGCGCTGGCCCTGATTTTCAACACCGGCTACATGATTACGGGTGGACACCGTTACCCTGCTGGCGACACGATGGAGACACGCAATGTCCACTGCCGTTTTCTGCAGGAGCCCTTCAGGGGAAAACCTGCCTTGCGCCTGGAGTGGTTGAGAGAACGCTCCGGAAAGTGAAGCTGTAGCGGGGGATTGCCGATTACGGGTGCGGAGCTGCACCAAGATGGCAAGAGGCGCAACCCACGACATCCCGGCAAGAGACGAATTTGGCGAAAACCAAGCCGGGGGCTGCGGTCCACTCATGCTAAGAACTGAACGTCGCCCGATGATGCAGTTTCTCTTCGACGCACGCGTCTCTGACCGTCAGCCGACCTTGGCTTGATGGGAGGCCGTAACCAGTCGTCCGTGAAGAATGTTGATTTCAGGCAGGAACGAGCAGAGGGCAGGCGCTCAAGAGTGCGAGGATTTTGCGCAGTAAAAACCT
>JGI24705J35276_12238062_pt1 | contig 15442 bp, 13 predicted proteins | sample TergutNt197P4_FD_35276 | JGI IMG/M metagenome (IMG submission 35276) | reverse complement strand
CCGACGTTGGCTTCGACGTTGAATTCGCGCTTCATGCGGTCGACGATGATTTCGAGGTGCAACTCACCCATGCCGGAGATGATGGTCTGGCCGGATTCTTCGTCGGTACGCACGCGGAACGAAGGGTCTTCCGCCGCCAAACGCCCCAGGGCAATGCCCATTTTTTCCTGGTCAGCCTTGGTTTTGGGTTCGACGGCGACGTGGATTACCGGCTCCGGGAAAACCATGCGCTCAAGAATCACCGGCGAAGAGGGGTCGCACAGGGTCTCGCCCGTGGTGACTTCTTTCAGGCCCACGCAAGCGGCAATATCGCCCGCCAGCACTTCCTTGATTTCCTCGCGTTCGTTGGCGTGCATCTGGAGGATACGGCCAATGCGCTCTTTCTTGCCCTTGACCGGGTTGAACACGGTCTCACCCGAAGAGAGCGTACCGGAATAGACGCGCACAAAGGTCAGTTGGCCGACGAAGGGGTCGGTCATCAGTTTGAAGGCGAGTGCGGAGAATTTTTCGTCGTCAGTGGCCTTGCGGAAGACCTCCTTCTCGTGGTCATCCACTCCCTGAACCGGCGGAATATCGACCGGCGAGGGCAGGAACTCGATCACCGCGTCCAGCATGCGCTGCACACCCTTGTTCTTGAAGGCGCTGCCGCACAGCGTGGGCTGAATTTCGCAGCCTATCGTGCGCTGACGCAGACCAGCCTTGATTTTTTCTTCGGGCAAATCGCCATTTTCGAGGTACTCGTCCATGAGTTCCTCGGAGGCTTCGGCAGCGGCCTCGAGCATCTGTTCGCGCCAGGTTTTGGCTTCATCGAGCAGATCGGCGGGAATGTCGCGCTGTTCGTATTTCATCCCCTGGGAAGCGTCGTCCCAGTAAATGGCTTTCATCTTGATGAGATCGACCACGCCGACAAATGTATCTTCCGCGCCGATGGGAATGACGACGGGCACGGGGTTTGCCTTGAGGCGGGCCTTCATCTGCTCGACGACTTTAGCGAAGTTCGCGCCGGAGCGATCCATCTTGTTTACAAACGCCAGACGCGGAACCTTGTACTTGGTCGCCTGACGCCACACGGTTTCGGACTGGGGCTGCACACCGCCCACGGCGCAATACACCATGCACGCGCCGTCGAGCACGCGCATGGAACGCTCCACCTCGATGGTGAAGTCGACGTGTCCCGGCGTGTCGATGATATTGAAACGGTGCTCGGGGAAATTCAGGTCCATCCCCTTCCAGAAACATGTGGTCGCAGCGGAAGTAATGGTGATGCCGCGCTCCTGTTCCTGATCCATCCAGTCCATCGTGGCCGCGCCGTCGTGCACCTCACCGATTTTGTGATTGACACCGGTGTAGAAAAGGATGCGCTCGGTCGTCGTCGTCTTGCCGGCGTCGATATGGGCGGAGATACCAATGTTGCGGTATCGCTCAATAGGTGTCTTGCGAGCCACGATGTCTATCCTGTGTTGCCCGCTTGTTGCGGGCGTACTTTTTAAAAGAGCGTTCTAAAACCAATCGAGCCCTTCACAGGGCCCGATTCGCTGCTGATCGGGTCAGATCAGAAGCGGTAATGCGAGAATGCCTTATTGGCCTCGGCCATCCGGTGCACTTCATCACGTTTTTTCATCGCCGCGCCACGGCCTTCGGCTGCTTCGAGCAATTCACTGGCCAGCCGCTGCGCCATCGACTTCTCGGCGCGCTTGCGCGCAGCTTCGCGCAGCCAGCGCATGGAAAGCGCCATGCGGCGGGACGGACGCACTTCGACCGGTACCTGGTAGTTTGCGCCACCGACCCGGCGGCTCTTGACTTCGACGACCGGCTTCACGTTGGCTACTGCGGCAGTGAAGATTTCCAGCGGGTCTTTTCCCGCCTTGGCGGTGATGTGCTCGAACGCGCCATAGACGATGCGCTCGGCGACCGACTTCTTGCCGGAGTGCATGATGACGTTGATGAACTTGGAAACATCCTGCGACGCAAACTTGGGGTCGGGCAGGATTTCACGTTTCGGGACTTCGCGACGACGCGGCATGACAACCTCTCAAATATGAATGTGCGCCGACCTGATCAGGCCTTCTTCGGGCGCTTGGCACCGTACTTGGAACGCGACTGTTTGCGGTCCTTCACCCCCTGCAAGTCGAGGGAACCGCGCACGATGTGGTAACGCACACCCGGCAAATCCTTCACCCGACCACCACGGATCAGCACTACGGAGTGCTCTTGCAGGTTATGGCCTTCACCGCCGATGTAGGAGATGACCTCGAAACCGTTGGTCAGGCGCACCTTGGCGACCTTACGCAATGCGGAGTTCGGTTTTTTCGGCGTCGTGGTGTAGACGCGGGTACAGACACCGCGCTTCTGCGGGCACGCGTCGAGCGCGGGGACCTTGCTCTTGGCCTCTTCTACCTGGCGCGGCTTGCGAACGAGCTGATTGATTGTCGGCATGCTTAAAAGACTTCCCAAAAAACCGAGGCAGCCCACCACGGGCCGCCTCAGTGGTTTGATTCCGGCTTGTGGCTGACTGCGGTTGATCGACCACAAAAGAGGCGAGAGCATATAACGCGCAAACATCTGAGTCAACGCGTGCGAGTAAGGAGGTGTCAAACTTACCACTGAATGGGCAGACAGGCGATAATGCTCGTTGCCCTTTCCAACCAATCTGTTTTTCCTCCGGAGCCAACATTGAGCCGCCTCAAAAACGACACCCTGCTGCGCGCGCTGCTGCGCGAACCCACCGAACACACGCCCATCTGGCTGATGCGTCAAGCGGGTCGTTACCTGCCTGAATACCGCGAAACCCGCAAACGGGCGGGCAGTTTCCTCGCCCTGTGCAAGAGTCCGGCGCTTGCCTGCGAAGTCACCCTGCAACCGCTGGCGCGTTTCGAGCTGGATGCCGCCATTCTTTTCTCCGACATTCTGACCATCCCGGATGCGATGGGGCTTGGCTTGTATTTTTCCGAAGGCGAAGGCCCGAAGTTCGAGCGCCCGCTGACCCAGGAATGGGAAATCCGCAATCTTTCCGTACCCGACCCCCACGCCGAACTGCGTTACGTGACGGACGCAGTCGCTGAAATCCGCCGGGCGCTCGATGGCAGCGTCCCGCTGATCGGCTTTGCCGGCAGCCCCTGGACGCTTGCCTGTTATATGGTCGAAGGCGGTTCGAGCGATGACTACCGCGCCGTCAAGACCATGGCCTACGCGCGTCCCGATCTCATCCACCACATCCTCGATGTCACCGCGCAAGCCGTCACGGTTTACCTGAACGCCCAGATCGAAGCCGGCGCGCAGGCCGTGATGGTGTTCGATTCCTGGGGCGGTACGCTCTCGGATGCCGCCTGGCGCGAATTCTCCCTCGCCTACCTGCGGAAAATCGCCGCAGGCCTCATCCGCGAAAGGGACGGGCAGCGCGTACCCACCATCGTCTTCACCAAAGGCGGCGGACTCTGGCTGGACGCGCTGGCCGGGAGCGGCTTTGACGCGGTCGGGCTCGACTGGACGATGGATATTGGCCGCGCCCGTGAACAGGTCAATGGCCGTGTCGCGCTCCAAGGCAATCTCGACCCCGCCGTGCTGTTCGCCACGCCGGAGGTCGTCGCCACTGAAGCGCGCAAGCTGCTCGACGCTTACGGCCCGCATCCGGGCCATGTATTCAACCTCGGCCACGGCATCTCACAGCACACCCCGCCGGAGAATGTCGTCGCGCTGGTTGAAACCGTGCATGCGTATAGCCGGAAAATAAACCAGAATACAAAAAATACATAAAGGCCCGCACCTTTCCCCAACCGGCTACGGGTTCCGCCACCCTGGCTCGTATTGACTTATGCACATGGGCGTTTTTTGTGCACTGCGCGAGCCCAAAACAAGGCAAATCTTTAGGCGATCTGTAACACTATGATTAATAAAGAATTTTTTTTGCCTCATCATGAAGCAGAATGTGTAATTTGTCACAATGGCGCAGGATGTCGGACGCTGTACCCGGTTTTTTCACAAAGTTATCCACAGAAATTGTGGGAAAACCGGAGACCCCTTCTGTAGCAACAGCTTACCTCCGATTACACGAATCGCCTTCAAGTTTTTCAGCTAACTCTTTGAAGAAAGAACATCTCTTTGTTTTTTTCTCTGCTTATTTGTCATGACAGTTGTCCGCGTAGCGGTTTCCGTCCCCCTGCCGCAACTCTTCGACTATCTGGCGGAAGACGCTACAACGGCGGACATTGGCCGTTGTGTGCGGGTTCCATTCGGGCGCGGGGAAAAAAGCGGTTTGATTCTGGCGCTTCCCGAAACCGCCGGACTCGACCCAGAGCGTTTGAAGCCGGTCATCCACATCCAGCGCAATGTGCCCCGATTGCCGCCCGACTGGATGGAACTGGTCGAATTTACCGCCCGCTATTACCATGCGCCCCCCGGCGAAGTCGTCGCGCTCGCGCTGCCGCCGGGGCTGCGACAGGCCGATGCTGTCCGCAGCGACGAACCCGACCCTGCTCTCACCCTGACCGACGCGGGCCGCGCGGCGCTGTTTGAACGCCGCCGCGACAGCCGTGCGCTCGCGCTCGTGCGCGAACTGGCCGCGCGCGGCGAACATGCGCCGACCCTGCGCCGTAGCGCCATTCGTCGGCTTGCTGCTGGAAGCGCCACGGGCGACGCGCTCGCACGCGGCTGGCTGGCAGTCTCACCCGACGCCCCCCGCGAACGCCACCGCACCAATGCGCCCCCCTCTCTCACCGACGCCCAGGCCGATGTGCTGGGAATCTGCCGCGCAGCCCCCGCCGGTTTCGTCGTATGGCTGCTTGCGGGCGTCACCGGCAGCGGCAAAACCGAAATCTATCTGCGCCTGGCCGCCGACGTCCTAGCAGCCGGAGGTCAGGTGTTGATGCTGGTTCCGGAAATCGCGCTCACGCCTCAACAGGAAGAGCGGGTACGCGCACGTTTTCCCGCCGCATGCGTCGTCAGCCTGCATTCGGAGCTTGCTGCGGGCGCGCGGGCGCGCGGTTTCAGGCAGGCGCTGGACGGGCGAGCCGACATCGTGCTCGGAACCCGGCTTGCGGTATTTACTCCATTGCCGAGGCTTGGGTTGATCCTGGTTGATGAAGAACATGATGCCTCTTACAAGCAACAGGAAGGCGTTCGCTATTCAGCGCGCGACCTCGCAGTCTGGCGGGCGCGCCAGCGCGATGTGCCCGTAATGCTGGGTTCCGCCACGCCTTCGCTGGAAAGCTGGTGGCACGCGCAGAGCAACCGTTACCACCTCCTGAGCTTACCCGTCAGAGCGCTGTCCAGCGCGCTGCCTACGGTCAGAATCATCGACACCCGCCGCTGCCAACTCGACGAAGGCATCAGCCCGCCTTTGCGCGAAGCCATTGCTGCGCGGCTCGATCGCGGCGAACAAAGCCTGGTGTTCCTCAACCGGCGGGGCTATGCGCCGGTACTGTCCTGCACGGCCTGCGGATGGGTCAGCCAATGCCCGCATTGTTCGGCCAACCGGGTCGTTCACCTTACCGACCGTCGGCTACGCTGCCACCACTGCGGCGCGGACAGCCCCATCCCCCGCGCCTGCCCGGTTTGCGGCAATCAGGACATTCAGCCCTTCGGGCGCGGCACACAGCGGGTCGAAACCCGGCTTGCCGAGCTTTTTCCCACCGCGCGGGTACTCCGGATCGACCGCGACGCCGCCCGCAGTCCGGCGCGCCGCGAGTCGCTCCTGGCGAGCATCGCTTCCGGCGAGGCCGACATCCTCGTTGGAACACAGATGATGGCCAAGGGGCACGATTTTCCCGGCCTCACCCTGGTCGGCGTCCTGGGCGCGGATGCTTCGCTGCACGCCGCCGATTTTCGCGCGCCCGAACGCCTGTTCCAGCAAATGATGCAGGTCGGCGGTCGCGCGGGCCGCGCGGAATTGCCCGGTGAAGTCCTGATCCAGACCGAATATCCGGCACACCCGATCTACCGTTGCCTCATCCGGCACGATTTCGACGCCTTCGCCCGCATGGAACTCGATTGCCGCCTCGCCGCCAATTTCCCGCCGTTCTCACGTCAGGCCATGTTGCGGGCCGACGCGCCGGAACTGGCGGCGGCGATGGACTTCCTGCGCCGCGCCAAGGAAGAAGCCGCCCCGTTTGCCGCCTCGGCAATCCGCCTCTTCGACCCCGTGCCGATGCGCCTCACCCGCCTCGCGCGGCGCGAACGCGCCCAGCTATTGATCGAATCCGACCAGAGAGCCGCACTACAGGATTTCCTCACGCGCTGGCTGGAGCGCATCCGCGCCCTGCGTACGCCGCGCGAATTGCGCTGGCAAGTGGATGTCGACCCGCTGGAAGTGTGAGTAAGGACGTATTGAACGCGCGTCGAGCGCAATCCCCGGTTTTCAGGCCGGGGTGACTCAATCACAAACCGGCTACGTCTTTTGCGCCGGATCTTCTCCGCTCCGCCGACGTTTACCGCTCATCCAGAACATGCGCGCGACCGCGTTCCGAGCCTGCTCGGCGGCTTCCTCGCGGCTGCGGGCATTGATCTTGAGATCGTTCACCAGCCCGTTATGCAGACTGTAGCACCACGCATGCACGGTGACGTCCTGCCCACGCAGCCAGACATCCCGCAAGACCGTGGTCTGACAGATATTGACAGCCTGATGGATGGCATTGAGTTCACACAACCGGTCGTGCTGCCACAAAAAGTCATCCTTCTGCGCGAGTTGTCTGGCGTAGAAGTCACGCACGTCCTGCACATGGCGCAGCCAGTTGTCGACGAGGCCATTCTTTTCCTCGTTGAGCACTGCCCTGACCCCCCCGCAGCCATAATGACCCACAACCAGAATGTGCTTGACCCGCAGAATGTCTACGGCGAACTGGATGACCGAAAGCGCGTTGAGGTCGCTATGTACTATCACGTTGGCGACATTGCGGTGGACAAAAACCTCACCAGGGTCAAGGCCGATGATCTGGTTGGCGGGCACACGGCTGTCGGAGCAGCCAATCCACAAATATTCCGGGGATTGTTGCCGCACCAAGCGCAGGAAATAAGCCGGGTCCTCAGCCTGCATGCGGTCGGCCCACGCCCGGTTATTGTTGAAAAGCTGGACAATCGCGTCGCTCATGTGTGCTCCAGATAAGGGCATGGATCGGGACGGGCGCGATTATCGCCGATTCTTTCGTGAAAACTTTGATCTATCGTACACAGTAGCCAGCTTTTTCCCAAAGCAGCCCTTCCTTCTCCCGGCGCTACGTACTGAGTATACGCGCGTCATTCCAACATGCGATACCTGCAGAAAAGGGCGCTCATCCGGAGGTTTATTTTTTGCCTTACAATGTGCGCTCCGCCCTTTGCTTCCATTTTCATTCGCATGTCCTACGAACGCCTGTCGTACGAAGCCAAATTCTGTGCGCCGCAGGATTTTGCTTCCCGTGTGGCAAATATGCCGCGCCCGTTGGTATTTACCAATGGCTGTTTCGATATTCTCCATCGCGGGCATGTGACGTATCTCTCCCGCGCGCGCGCGCTGGGCGCTTCGCTCGTAGTGGCGCTCAATAGCGACGAATCGGTGAGAAGGCTCGGCAAGGGGACGGATCGGCCACTGAATCCGCTGGAAGACCGTATGGCGCTCATTGCGGCGCTGGAGAGCGTCGATCTCGTGACCTGGTTCGAGGAGGAGACGCCGCTGGCCCGGATCATCGAGTCCCGCCCCGATGTGCTGGCCAAAGGGGGGGACTGGGCGCTTGAGACCATCGTCGGCGCAATCGAGGTACGCGCCTGGGGCGGCAGCGTGCATTCGATCCCGTTCGAGGTCGAGCGTTCGACTACCACGCTCCTTGAGCGTATCCGCAGCACACCAGCTCGTTACGGATGAGCCACGACGCTCACGACATCCTCGCGCGGGTTTTCGGTTACAACGCTTTTCGCGGCGACCAGCAGGCCATCATCGGGCATGTCGCCGCCGGGGGCGATGCGCTGGTGCTGATGCCCACAGGGGGCGGCAAGTCGCTGTGTTATCAGATTCCGGCCTTGATGCGGTCAGGAACGGCTATCGTGGTCTCCCCCTTGATCGCGCTCATGCACAATCAGGTAAGCGCGCTCCGGGAAGCGGGGGTGGCGGCGGAATACCTCAATTCCAGCCTTGACCTGGAATCCATGAGAGCCACCGAACGGGCGCTGCGCGCGGGCAATCTCGACCTGCTTTATGTTGCACCCGAGCGCCTGATGACGCCTCGGTTTCTCGATTTGCTCGATCATCTGCGCGACACTTCGCGCCTTGCGCTCTTTGCCATCGACGAAGCGCATTGCGTCTCGCAATGGGGGCACGACTTCCGTCCCGAGTATCTGCAATTGTCGATCCTGCCGGAACGCTACCCGGCCATTCCGCGCATCGCGCTCACGGCAACCGCCGACCGCCAGACCCGCGACGAGATCATCCATCGGCTGCATCTGGGCGCGGCACAGTGTTTCATCTCCAGTTTCGACCGCCCGAATATCCATTACACAATCGTTGAGAAGGCCGATCCGCGCCGCCAGTTGCTCCATTTCATCCGCGATGAGATTCATTCCCGCTTCTCGCGCGCGGCGGGAATCGTCTACTGCCTGTCGAGGCGCAAGGTGGAGGAAACCGCCGCGTGGTTGCAGGAGCATGGCATCGCGGCACTGCCCTATCACGCGGGTTTGCCCACGGAAATACGGTCGGCGCACCAAGGGCGCTTCCTGCGCGAAGACGGCTTGGTGATGGTGGCGACGATTGCGTTCGGCATGGGGATCGATAAGCCGGACGTGCGCTTCGTGGCGCATCTCGACCTGCCGCGCTCGATCGAGGGCTATTATCAGGAAACGGGCAGGGCGGGCCGCGACGGTCTGCCCGCGCGGGCATGGATGACTTGGAGCGCGGCAGATGTAGCCCAGCAACGCCGGATGATCGACTCCGGCGAAGGCGAAGCCGGGCTGGATTACGAGACTTACCGGCGGCTTGCCCGCAACCGGCTCGACGCCCTCGTGGGGCTGGCCGAAACGACGGCTTGCCGCCGCCAGCAGTTACTCGCTTATTTCGGCGAGGAAACTGTGCCCTGCGGCAATTGCGACAACTGCATCGACCCGCCCCAAACGTGGGACGCCACCGAGGCGGCGCGCAAGGCTTTGTCCTGCGTGTACCGCGCTGGCCAGCGTTACGGGGCGGGCCATCTGATCGATGTGCTGCGCGGAGAACTGACCGACAAGGTGCAGGAGAAGGGCCACGAGAACTTAAGCACTTTCGGTATCGGCAATGACCTCGATGAAAAACACTGGCGCATGGTCTTCCGGCAGCTCGTAGCATACGATTTCGTCTGTGTCGATCACGAACGCTATAACGCGCTGGCGCTTACCGACCTTGCCCGCCCCTTGCTGCGGGGCGAAGCCAGCCTGCTCGTCAGGCTGCCGCCTGAAAAACCCCACAAACCGAAAAGGCAACGCGGCAAAACCACGCGCGAGCGCAGCATCCCCGGCGGCGTACCCGCCACGCTCTTCGAGCGCCTGCGCCTCTGGCGCGCCAGCACCGCCCAAGCGCGCAACGTGCCCGCTTACGTCATTTTCCACGACGCCACCTTGCGCGACATTGCTATCGCCCGCCCGACGACGCTGGACGACCTGCGCCAGATCACGGGGATCGGCGAGCGCAAACTGGAAGCCTACGGCCAGGAAATACTGGAAATCGTAGCCGGGGCAAGTTAAAAATCCAAGATTATGCCATTAACAAACCCAACTAAAAATTGTGCTTATTAGACACCGGTGTACGCAGGTCTTATACTATATGCACACTGAGCGGACGCTGTGCCTAACTTTGCGCTTAAGCCGGACAGCCCCGCCTGTGGTGGGTTTGCCGCTTAGCTTTGGACGTTAGGCACCATATGCTCCGCCCTGTCCTCACCGCGCTTGCACTTCCAGCCTGTGTTGCGGGTGGAATTTTTGGATATGCGAACTGGCCAATGCTATCGCTGCCGGCTGATGCAAAAGCAGATCGCGTCGTCGTTTATAAAAGCCAACGCAAGCTCGTACTATTCAAGGAAGGCGTAGTGCTTCGTGAATATCAAATCGCGCTAGGCAGCTATCCAGTTGGGCCTAAGCAGATGGAGGGCGATGGTAAAACCCCTGAGGGGCAATATACCATCGACTACCGTAATCCCAAAAGCCAGTTCCACCTTTCGCTCCATATTTCTTATCCAAAAGCAGAAGATATTGCTCGCGCTAAGAAAGATCGCATCGAACCCGGTGGGCTAATCATGATTCACGGTCTTCGCAACGGGATGGGCGCTTTGGGGCGGCTTCATCGGTACACCGACTGGACTAATGGTTGTATCGCAGTCACCAATTGGGAAATCGAAGAAATTTGGAGGGTTGTGCCTGATGGTACGGTTATCGAATTGCAGGCATAAAACCCTGGCGCCTAACAATCTGGTGCAGCGGCAGTCGGCCAACTGCGCTGTCCGACTGCCGCTGACCTTCGTCGTTAGGCGTCGTAATAAGGAGTAGCCATGCGTTTTACATCTTTGCTGTTTGTCGTAATTCTCTCTACTGGGTGTGCCGGCGTTGGTGTAGTAGCGACTTCCGACCCATTGGCGAAACTGAACGATGCAGAGATTTTGTTCGTCCAACAGAATCGCCCACTGCTCGCTGAGAGGCTAATTAGAGAAGCGATGGACATCTACCAAGAGCAAGGTGATTCACGTGGCCTGGGGCATGCAAATCGAGAATACGCAGACCTGCTCCTGTCTTCCTCTGTTTCTGGAAAGTGGGCGAATTATTACCGGAAGAACGGGTTCCAAGATAGAACCGCAACATATGATAATAGGATTACAAAAGCCTCTGAGTATTACACCAAGGCACTCGAACACTACGCCCGTGCCGCCGATCAATTCCGCAGTGCCAATCGCTACGATTATCTGACGAATGTTTACTACAACATGGCGAATTCGTACTACCGGTTGGATGATCGTGCGAAAGCGTGCCACTTCTACGACGAAACGCTTGGTGCGTACAACGAGAACATTCGCCGTAATCCGAGTGTAAAGCCGTTCTCGCCATCTGGGACAGTTGCCGACCTAGTTTCCGCAGAGAAGAAACAGGCTGGTTGTGATTAGATCGGCAATGCGATGTCTTTTTGGGTTACACGTTCGGTTGGCCTTGTGTCTTTGGGGGCAGCTCACTTGGAGGGGTGGCGCGAAGCGACGGGGCGGTTCAATTCCCCTTGGCCAAGGGTTCCCCCTCAGACTCCGGGGGCGCGTTCAAAGATTCGGTCAGCCAGTCGCCGAAAGGCTTCGTATCCTTGGTGATCTTGGCCTGTATGTTGTAGGCGCGTTCGAGCTTGCCCTTGAACGATTGCGTCTGTGGATACGCCTCACCGTATCTGGCGAGATAGATACGGTAAGCCTGGAGGTAGCCGGGAATGGCCTTGTCGTACTGTTGCCGGTTCAGGTACGTCATGGCGACATTGCCATAGGACATCCCCGTGGTGGGGTGATCCTTGCCAAAGACCTTTTCGTTGACCGTCATAGCTTTTCTGGCCCATTCCTCCGCTTTGTCGTAATCGCGCATCCTGGAATACACCCAGGCTATATTGGTGTAGGCGACGCCGGTATCGGGATGGTTTTCGTCAACCGACCGTTCGAAAATCATTACGGCTTTCCGTAAATCCTCCAGGGCTTTTTTATTGTTGCCCAATCTGGACTCGGCTACAGAGATATTGACGTATGTCGCCGCTGTGGAGGGATGGCCTTTTCCGAGGGACTTCTCCTGATCCTCCAGAACTTTCCTGTACCAGACCGCCGCTTGCTTGTAATCGCCCTTTTTGTTGTATGAGGCGGCAATGTCGCTGCGAACTGCGATGGTGACGGGGTGCTGTTTCCCCACGCTTTTCTCTTCAATCGCCAGTGCCTGCCTATACGATTTCAATGTTTTTTCGTAATCGGCCTGCTCGGAATGAATGAGGGCTGCATTGCGATGGGCGGAAGCCGTCCCGGCACTCTCGCTGCCCGTTGCCTTTTCACGAATCGCCACGGCTTTTTGCCGCCACTCCTGTGCTTGATCCAGTCCGCCCAGATGCTGGTGCATGGCCGCGATCCTGTCGCAAATTTCCGCCACCGAGGGATGATCTGCGCCCAGCGCCTTTTCGAAGATTGCCAGCGCCCTGCCATACCAATCCAGCGCGACCTGGTACTGCCCCTGGCTCTCGTAGACAGAGGCAATATCCCCGCAACTTTCAGCCGTATCGGGGCTTTCCGCGCCCAGCGCGCTTTCCCGAACCGCAAGCGCCTTTTGATGCCAATTCAGCGCCTTTTCATAGTCGCCGAGGCGATAAAACGCTGCTCCCAGGTTTCTGTATATCTCGGCGCTATCGGGACTTTCGTTGCCTAACTCTTTTTCGGCGACCTCGGCGGCTTGCGTCAGGATGTCGCGAGCCTCCGCGTATTTCCCCATGCTTAAGTATACGGCGCCAACCTCGTTCCTGTAGCGGGCCGTATCACGGTGCTGTTCACCGTTTATCCTGATGGAATCCGAAAGCGCCTTGTTATAGTGATCCAGCGCTTCGGCATAACGGCGCTGATCGACATATCCTTTCGCGACCTTCGTTTCATTGGCGATTTCCTTGGTCGCGGCGATGTCCTTGAAGTTGCTCAAAACATGCTGCATGGTGGCAACCTTGTCGCGCAGCCCCGCCACCGAGGGATGGGTCGCGTCCAACGCATTCTCACGGATCGTCAGTGCCCTGCCATACCAATACAACGCGGTAGAGAAGTTTTCAGTCTGGTTCTCGTCATTCAGGCTACCCTCATAGACGGAGGCAATATCCAGGCAAATATCGGCCACCTCGGTGCTGTCCGGACCCGAGACGCTTTCCCGAACCGCAAGCGCCTTTTCATACCAATCCAGTGACTGCTCGGGGTAGCCGAGACGGAAAAGCGCGGATCCCAGATTTTTGTAGACCTCGGCGCTCACGGCATCCTTGCCGCTCACTTTCCCGGTGAGCTGCGCCAAGACGTCGCGTGCCTCCGCGTAGCGGTGCTGGTCGGCATGCTTTTTCGCAATTTGCACCTCGTGGGCGATGTCCTTGGCAACAGCGGTATTGTCGGCATGGGCACGCAGGCCGAACGTTCCCAAAACAGTTACCAGCGCAAGCGCCGCAAGGGCGCGCAAACATGATTCGATGATAAGCATGTCCCTTCCCTTTCTGAAATTGCCGACCCTGGCAAAAACGGCCAAAAAACCAATGATGGGCGAATTTTCGGATTCTAGCGCGTTCCGCGCTCGATCAACTCGATTTTATAGCCGCCCGGGTCTTCAACGAAGGCTATGGCGTTCCTGGCGCAGGGTTTCGAGCAGGAAATGGACGAAAGCCAGCCCGGAAAGCGACGGGGCAACGATGTTGACGACCGGCACATAGGCCAGCAGGGTGGTTCCGCCCCCCAATAGGAGCATCTGGGGACGAAATTCCCGGCGCAGACGAACGAGCTCATCCCGGTCGGCATGGAGCATCAAGGCGTCGTAACCGAAAACGCGCTGGCTGAGCCAACCGGTCGCCAGCACCGGCGCAACCAGCGCCACGCCGGGAATGAGCCACAGCGGCAGTGAAGCGGCCATGATCAGCACAAACCACAGCAGGGCCGCCAGGGTGTTGCCGATGCTGCCCATGTTGGAGCCGCCATGCCGTTGTTCGAGATCGGCATAATCGCGCCGGGCAACACGGTCAAGCATCATCGGCAAAGCGACCGTGGCAACGAGTACCATCGTCGTGACGTAAAAGAGAGGCACGAATGCGAGCGCCACGAGCAATTTGACCAGGATCAGCACGGCACCAGCCATCCATACCGAGGCACTGATCTTGTCACCGACCCACCCAAGCCCCTGGATGGATTCCATGATGGCGTTGACCATCACGGCCCAGGAGAGCACCGCGATGATGATCCACAACAGCGCCGAAACAATGCCCGGCCAGATGAGGTGGCCAAAAACGTCCAGCCGCGCGAGGCTACGCACCGAACGTCCGAGCGCAACGAAGATGTCCCGCATGGCCTTGCCCTCATCGCAGGCCGGGAACACCGGCCATCATGCCTTTCATGGCGCGCATCATTTTGCCGACGCCGCCCTTGGAGAATTGTTTCATGACTTTCTGCATCTGCTCGAACTGGTTGAGCAGGCGGTTGACTTCCTGGACGCTCACGCCCGCCCCAGTGGCGACGCGGCGCTTGCGGCTGGCCTTGAGGAGTTCGGGACGGGTGCGTTCGAGCGGGGTCATGGAGTTGATGATGCCTTCGACGCGCGCAATGGTTTTCTCTTCGGCGCCGCCCTGCAATTGACCGGCGGCCTGCGCGAATTGCGCCGGGAGTTTGTCGAGGAGCGAGGAGATGCCGCCCATGCTGCGCATCTGCCCGATCTGCGCCTTGAAGTCGTTGAGGTCGAACCCTTTGCCGCTCTTGAGTTTTTGCGCAAGCGCGACGGCTTTTTCTTCATCGACGCGGCGGCGCGCGTCTTCGACCAGACCCAGGATGTCTCCCATGCCGAGGATGCGGCTTGCCATGCGATCCGGGTGAAAGGGTTCGAGGCCGGAGAGCTTTTCGCCGACACCGGCGAATTTCAGCGGTTTGCCGGTGATGTGGCGCACCGAGAGCGCCGCGCCGCCGCGCGCGTCGCCATCGAGTTTGGTCAGTACCACGCCGGTGAGCGGCAGCGCCTCGTTGAAGGCGCGGGCGGTATTGACCGCATCCTGCCCGAGCATGGCGTCGACGACGAACAGGGTTTCTATCGGATCGAGCGCCGTGTGCAGGGCACGGATTTCGTCCATCATCAGCGCGTCGATCGCCAACCTGCCGGCGGTGTCGACGAGCAAGACTTCATGGTGATGCTTGCGGGCGAAATCGAGCGCGTCAAGCACAATATCGACAGGCTTCTGGCCGACGTGCGAGGCAAAGAAATCGGCTCCGGCCTGCCCGGACACGGTCTTGAGCTGTTGAATGGCCGCCGGACGGTAAACGTCGGCGGAGACGGTCAGCACTTTTTTCTTTTGCTCCTCGCGCAGCAGGCGGGCGAGTTTGCCGACGGTAGTCGTTTTGCCCGCGCCCTGCAAACCGGCCATCAGCACGACGGCCGGGGGTTGTGTCGCCAGATTGAGCCCCTGGTGGACGCCGCCCATGAGCGCGCGTAGCTCGTCATGCACCACGCCGACGAGCGCCTGTCCGGGAGTGAGTGAGCCGATGACTTCCTGCCCGACTGCCTTTTCCTTGATCCTGGAGATGAACTCCTTGACCACCGGCAGGGCAACATCGGCTTCGAGCAGGGCCATGCGCACTTCGCGCATCGCCTCAGAGATGTTGTCCTCGGTAAGGCGGGCTTGGCCGCGAAGGGTTTTGACGACTTTCGAGAGGCGTTGGGTAAGATTGTCGAGCATATCAATTCCACATGCCCTGCCTGGGCAGGCAATTTGGCTAAAAATGGAGGGATTGAGGTA
>JGI24705J35276_12238063_pt1 | contig 15444 bp, 16 predicted proteins | sample TergutNt197P4_FD_35276 | JGI IMG/M metagenome (IMG submission 35276) | reverse complement strand
ACCGGGCGCTCGGGTATCGTTCACCTCGCGAGTTCATCGCGGCCAGATCAACCCAGTGAGCCTGTCCGGTTATTTGGGGGCAACAACACTCTGGTCAAACCTACGAGCAGCACCGCCGGATTCCGTCAAGGTATTCGGTGGGCGAGCCGAGGCCCCGAGTATTAGTCGCGCTCCGCCGCCTGCACCTCCAGCCGGGATTAAATACTGGCTCTAAACCGTAACCAGGTCGTCGTCATTCTGTTTCACGATTTTCGACGACCTGCTTTGGCAAAATGTCAAAGGGTCTTTGCCGACGATCGGCCCGTCCCAAGCGCCGAATTATTCCTCGGCTGCCCGGTTGGCCAGGAGATATTACTTGGTAAGAGACTCCTTAACCGGCTGCGCAGTGCGCCATTGATCCCGACGTACTGCACAGCAAAGATCAATAAGAAAAGAAGTCAAGCTGGTTTCTTGATCCACATCGTGCACCAGCCGTCCTGCGAAATGTCACCCTCGACATTCTTGCAGGATGCAGGAGCCTCGAAGAATCTGCAATCCACACACTTCTTACCATCCTTGGGATCGGCCTGGTACTTCACAGCGGACTGCTTCACCTTGCCAGCTTGGGCGGGGGTTGCTGCGCCGATCGCACCAGCGACGGTAATGCCCGCAGCAACACTCAATACCTGGCGGCGGGAAGGCTTGTTAAAATCGGTCATAATTTGTCTGATCCTTGTTGTAGTTGAGAGTGTGTAGTCAAGAATGTCGACCATTATTGCGACGGCACCTGACGCAATCAAGCACAATGTCTCACGTCTAAATATTTCATGTTCATGTGACGAGATGGCACATCACTTATTGAGATTGCTGAGATAGACCGCGACAGCTCTTTTTTGCTCTGAGTTAAGCCCCTCAACAGTCGGCAACATGGCGCTCGACGTGTCGTCGTCGGTGATCTTACCTTGGCCTCGCTCTTTTTTCCAATTGGTCATTGCGGCGTACATATAGTCGCTGAGCTGACCAGCGAGCCGCGGAAGCGGGCCATCACCCTTCGCATCGTCGCCATGGCAATTGGAGCAGGTCGGAATATCATCGCTAACGCCGTCTTTGTAGATCTTCTTGCCGATCGCTGCGAGTTTATCATCCTCCGGCGGTCCACCGAGCGGTTTCGGATCGAGCTTCTCAAAGTAACTGGCCAATCCGTCCACCATCGCCGGGCTAAGCGCACGAGCGACGTTCTGCATCACCGGATTGACGCGGGTGTTGGTGATAAATGCCTGCAACTGCCCCTTGACGTACTCCGACGGCTGCCCGGCGAGCCGCGGGATCGGGATCGCACCACGAAAGCCTTCGGCATCCACACCGTGGCACGTCCTGCAATATTCGGCTTTCGCCTTCAGTTGTGCTGGTGATACCGATACATTGCTTTCAGCGTGGGCTGAGGCTGAAATTAGGAGCAAAAAGGCTGCGGCGCACAACGCATCTTTCTGATTCATTATTCTCGCTCCCCGTTTGCTCAAACCTTCATGAGGTAAATTGTGCTTCGGCCCGCTATTGGATGAGCGACAAATAGGAAGCAACAGCCTTGACATCTTCGACCGACAACGAGTGCGAAACGACAGGCATCGGTGAAGGCACTGCGCCATGATAACCTTGATCCCATTGCGTTAGCCGGCGCTTTAGATAGCCGTAAGACAACCCGGCTAACCGTGGAATATCTCTGACGCCCTGCGCGCGCGGCCCGTGACATGCTTGGCACGCCACGATATTGGCCGTGGGAACGCCTCCCTCATAAATCGCCGCGCCACGTTCAGCGAGCTCACGATGGCCGTCATTGGCTGAGCGCGGCGGCAGTGAGGCGAAATAGTTGGCCAGATCGCGAATCGTGGCGCGTCTGATCGCCGCGGACGCATACCACATGAACTGTTGCGAAAACGGGTCGTCTCGGTGATGTGTGGCGAAGCCGTAAAGCTGTTTCTCGAGGTAGAGCGCCTGTTGTCCGGCGAGACGCGGCGCCAGCATATAGCCTTGCGCCGATGAGCCATGGCACCACTCGCAGTTACGAATGCTGGCCGACGTCGCCTCATCGGCGCTTGCGGGAGTGAGCACAGCTGGCACGTCCGCCAGTATCAGAGCCACCAATGTCAGGGCGATGCGCTTCATGCTATTCTTCCGTATTCTCGTTAAGACCGTGAACTATCTCAACGTGCTGACATAGGCCGCGACCGCGGCAATCTGCGCCCGCGTCAGGTTATGCGCGGTCGGCACCATGATCCGGGAAATGTCAGGGCGGGCTTGGTCCCGGCCGCGTTCGCGCGTCCAGTTAGCCAGCTTGTTGGCGAAGTAATCGCTGAGTTGGCCGGCAAGCCTGGGAGTCTCGTTTCGGCCATATGCATCGGAACCGTGACACGTCGAGCAGGCGGGCACGTTGGACTCGGGCAGCCCCTCATTGTAGATTTGTCTACCCAGCGAGACCTGACCATGCGGCCTGCCATCCAGGGCCGGCGGATTGAGCCTGTGAAAATACTCCGCCAACTCGCCAGCCATCGACGGCGACACCCCGTGCGCCACATTGCTCATGATCAGATGGGGACGACGCTTCTCCCTGAAAGCGCGCAGCTGGTTTTCGATGTATTTCGGAGGCTGCCCCGCTAGCCGCGGCATCGTGTAGAAGCCACGATAGCCCTGGCCGGATGCACCATGACATGTCGTGCAATATCTGAGCTTGGCACTGAACTGATCGGCGCGTGCAGGCGCCGATAGCCCCGCAATTGCCAATACCAGCGTAAACGCAATTCGCAGCATCGCCTTGCCCCCGAGGATCTTCATCGCGCTGATTTCCTGGTGAATGCTGATTGAACCGGTTTGGCCGTTACTGCCATGCCCAGACATGGAAGTTCACGCCGAGTTTAACCGTCTGCGCCGTTTGCTTGATACCGAGCGGATTGCCCATCGGGGCGTTGCCGGCGTCGATCATGTTCACCATATGCGTGCCGAAGTCGTAGTAATCGTATTCGAGCCGCGCCGACCAGTCCTGCGCGAAGGCCCATTCAACACCAGCGCCCATTGTCCAGCCCGTTCGAGTATCGAGCCCTTCGAAATCGAACGGCGTGTCGGTGAAAATGCCGGTGATGCTGTATCTGTTGCCGGCCCAGGCCACTCCACCCCTGGCGTAGAGCAGCCAATTGTCAACGGCATAGCCGAGCCGACCCGTGACCGAAGAAATTAAATCTGTTCTCACAACGATCGATTCGAGGTCGCCCGGATTCTGCAGCGCAAATGTGGGTGTGGTTTTGTTTGTAGCGCCAGCGACCGCACCCTCGATGCCCAGCACCCAGTTAGACGGAAACTGATAATCGCAGCCCACCTGGCCGCCGATCATCGGCCCTGTCGAATCGATGCCCGTAGTAGTCGTGCCAATCGTGGTGCCGGGACCGCCGATGCTGTCCTGTACGAGCGCGACTGGGTCGGTCAGCCGCGCGCTGTGCCACAGGCCGCCCAACTCCCCACCAAAAGAGCAACCGGTCCAGGAAGAACGTCCTTGATAAGGGGCCTTTACCGGATAAACCGACAAGTCAGCAGCGATGGTCGGGCTTGCGGCGGAGATAACCAAACCGGCGACACCGAGATAAATGAGAATTTTCATAATGTGTTACCCCTCACGCAACTACATGGCAAACCAAGCATGCAGGAGCAGCGTGTTGTTGTCCTGGGCGCCCCCGGTGGTTCCATTGAACTTGTTGAAGTAGGTGTATTGCAGGCTGAGACGAGCATTGGCCCACGGCCAGCCCGGCGCCCTGCTGACACCAAACGGAATGTAAGCAATTTCAGCCGTGAAGCCGTCGCTGTTGGGCGTCATCGCGAGATTATTGGGGTCGAAACCATAGAGCCCAGAGTCGGGAGTACCCCTGACGTTGAAGTATTGTCCCGTCAGCACAACACGATTGTCACGGCCAAGCGCGAGTGAAGCATAGAGCCGCATGCTGTCCAATGTATTGGTCGGATTAGCCGATTGCATGCCAGGATTAAAGCCATTGAAGGTTGCGTAGAGGTCCTGAAATTCGCGAATGTAGCTACCGCGCAGCGTCAGCCAAAAATTATCTCCCTGATACTGATACTGAGTGTCAAAGCCGACATCGGTATACCTGTCCGATTGCGAAATTGTCTGCATGAAGTTCGGGTTGTTTGGATCACCGAAAACGCCCGCCCAGGGGTGCACATCCATACTCATGCCGAACGTGCCAACCATGAAGTTGTGACGGCCCCAATGCGGCTCGATCGCCGCGCGCCAATAGGGCGCATAGTTGAACAAACCGGGCGTGCCAGTCGGATCAACGCCCAGGCTATTTTGCTGCCTGAAACCCAGTGTGCGGTAGACGGTCGCCTCCAGATACAACAAGTCGTTGATCATGGTGTAGGCACCTACGCCGCCAACACTCTGAGCAAACGCTCCTTCGATCAACGTGCCCGTCGATGGGCCATTCGCACCGTTCGGGACGGGATTGGTATAGGGGAAGCTCCAGGCCGGCGTCGTATTCCACAGATCCTGTACGGTCGGGCTGTTGTTGGCCGTAATGCCGTAAATGAAATCAAGCGAGCCAATCTGCGCAGTATTGGCGTAGCGAACGTCAACGTTGTCCCAACTCCATGTGTGGGAGAAGGGGGTGGTTTCACTGGCGAGACCCGGCGCGGCGTACGTCACCTGAGCGAAGGCGCCTATGTTGTTAGTAATCGCCCCACCCCAGAACATGCTAAACTGCGCCAAGGCAAGATTGTCATTCGGTTTATATGGATCGGTCGGCGGAGCCATCGGCGCTTGCGTATGCGTATCGCCGATCATCACCATGCCCGCGATGGGTGGGACCCAGCCTTTCTGGCCGCTATCCAGCGGCACAAGAGGAGCGTTGCCGTCAATGCGCTGCTCTGTCGCATAGGAGCGTAACGCGTTCACATCATTGGCATCGCGCGAGGGCGAAAACGGCGTGGTGCGATAAAGCCCGCCACCTGTCGTGTAGCCGAGCAACTTGAAGCGCCGGCCATACGGCGTCAGCCCAGGAAAATCCGTGTGGCAAGTCCCGCATGGTTGCCCCGTCTGACGGGCGAAGCTCGGCAATGCGCGAGCGCTATCTGCAAAACCAAGCCAAGCCAGTGCTGCGAGACTTAAGACGACGACGATTGGTGCTATGGAGTATCCAAGCGACCCACGCCGCACACAGAGTCGAAACGCCTGCCCCCGCATAGCGCCCCCCCCAATCCCCTTGTGAGCCTGTGTGCAAAAGCACCAGACTATTTTCGTTATTTCCCGAATGAAGGCAGCCCCTGCCCAAACTCGATCCGTCATTGCGTGGGCGAGCGTTGCGCCACGTTAACGGCTTCTTAAAAATGTATTACTGCGAATTAGAATGTAAATAGAAATTTTTGGCGTGGTGACGAAGCGAACCAGTTGCGTTGGATTTCTGCCTACGGTGATGACATTTCTTGTTGCAAAGCGAAGATGCCAAAAAGCGACGCACACAGCGGCGTTTATGACCAGAGAAGCTTGGCCGCTTTATCCGCCGCGCCGTTGATAGCGGAAGCGCGGGGCTCGACATGCTGCGGCGCAGCGGCTTGCATTTTGCGGATACGCGACCGATTGCGCTTACTGCCGCGTATAACATGCACGAAGAAAATCCCGGATCGCTTAAACGCTCGTCACCAAAATGACCTAGAAAGCCTGCGGCCTACGCCGAATGCTTACCGAGCAATCAACAGTCGCTGCAGAGGCGATGGTTCCTTTATTTGAGAGGAAATTTATCTTGCTTCGCCGAGCTCGGTGTCAATTCGCAGTCCTTTCGACCTGCATTGACTGACAAACCGGTGATGGTGATTTTGTTATCTCCAGTATTCGTGACTTTGATATTCGGTGGGATCGATGGAGTTAGACGAACCTCGATATCAGTGCTCCTCCACTCATAGCTCGCAAAACCTTGAAAGTTACCACTACCACCAGCACACCAAGAACGATCTTTCTCCGCACTGCTTCTGCAACTCACGAAACAGAAGTTGGAGGAGATCGCCAAACGCGCCATTTCTATCCTGCACGTCGAACAGAAGCTGACGATCGCGCTCAAGATCAACCACTGGCTCTACGCCATGGGCCACGGCCGGATCGTATTCGAGGGCACGGTGGGCAAATTCAACGCCGACGCCAAGGTGCGGCAGAATTGGTTGGAGGTTTGAGCGAACGCCTTCGCGACCTGCTCAGCCCAACAGTTCAAGTCTGTCGCGCCGACTCCAATGCCTGAGGCGTGTCGATATCGAGAAAGGCGCGGTCGCCGTCGACAGGTACTTCGGCAACCGCCTCGCCATGCTTGGCGATCAAATGCCGTGCCCCGACGTCACCGTCCAGCGTCATCAATTCGCTGAAGAAGCGTCGCGACCACAAGACCGGATTGCCGCGGCGGCCCTCGTTCACGGGCACGACAATGAGATTACCCCGGTCGGGCGCGAAGCTATCGATCAGCCGGTCGAGCAGATTGGCATCGATCAGCGGCATGTCGCCAAGGCAGATCACCGCGCCGTCACACTTCTCGGATACCGCGGCGATGCCGGCCTTGACCGAACTGGCCAGTCCACTCGCGAAATTCGCGTTGCGCGCGAATTTGACATTCAGCCCCGCCAGTGACTGTTCGACCAGTTCGGCCTGGTGGCCGGTGACGACGATCACCTCGCCAGCCCTGGAAGCGAGCGCCTGCTCGGCTGCAATTCGAACCAGCTTCCTGCCCTCCAGCTCGGCGAGCAGTTTGTTCGGACCGCCCATCCGGGTCGATCGCCCGGCGGCCAACACGATTGCCGCAACCTGACGATTGCCTTCGATCTCTGGAGTCGCACGTGGCTGCGGTCGTGTGACGATTTCCATCAGGAGCCCGCCGACGCCCATGCCCATGATTTCGGGACGACTGACCTTCAACCCGGCAAGCAAGCGCATCAGCACCCAGTCGAAACCGTTTTCCACCGGCGAGCGGGCGCAGCCGGGCGCGCCCAACACCGGCACTTTGCCGGCGCTGCCGATCAAGAGCAGATTGCCGGGATCGACCGGCATCCCGAAATGCTCGATGGTGCCGCCGACGTCACTCAGCGCCGCCGGGATCACGTCGCGCCGGTCGGCGATTGCGGACGCCCCGAACACGATCACGAGCTCGGCACCGAGACCGAGCACTTCCTCGATCGCAGCGGCGAGCGCCGCCTCCTCATGCGGCACGCGCCGCTCGGCAATGATGCTGGCACCCGCCGGCGCAAGCCGCTCTGCGGTGACACGCAACGTCTTGTCCACCACCTTCGGCGCGAGCCCCGGCAGCAGCGTCGAGACCACGCCGACGCGTTTGATCACGTAAGGCGCAACTCGAAGCACGTCGGCGCCGGCCGCCTGCAGCGCGGCGTCCCGGAGCCTTGCCTCGACGCCGAACGGGATCAGCTTCACGGTAGCGACCATCTCGCCTTCGACCACGGGCTTGAATGCGGACAGCGTGGCGAAGGTGATGGCCTCATCGACGTTGTTGATACGATCGACCGCCTCGCGGTCGATCACGAATACGCCGGCGCGCGCCGCGAACAGATTGGCACGTCCGGTGAAGGCGCGCTCGGCAAGAACGCCCTCGCCCGCCACCGCCTGCGCAATGCTCGCAGCGGCCACGTCCTCCGAGACATCGCCCTCCTCAAGCTGTACCACCACGATCTGTTTGATGCCCGCGCGTTCGAGCACCTCGACCTCGGCGGGTCCAATGGTCGTCCCCTTCTTCAGCACCAGCGACCCCTGACGCAGGGTGTGCACGGTCACACTGCCAATCGCATCCCGAGGACTTGCAGGACCGAACTTCATGCGGCGGCTTCTTTCTCCTTCGGTGGCAACCGGAGCTGCGCCGTGATCTCGGCCATGATCGCGACCGCGATCTCGGACGGCGAGACTGCCCCGATCGGCAGGCCGATCGGGGCGTGGATGCGCGCGATGTCGGACTCCAATACGCCTTGCGCCCGCAGCCGCTCGCCGCGCTTGGCATGCGTTTTTCGGGAGCCCAGCGCGCCGATATAGAAACAGTCGCGCTCGAAGGCATGCAGCAACGCCGGATCGTCGATCTTGGGATCGTGCGTCAGCGCGATGAACGCGGTGTAGCGATCGACATTGAGCGGCGGCAACGCGACGTCAGGCCATTCCGCGATCAGGGGAACGTCGGGAAAGCGCTCGGGGCTTGCGAAGGCGGTGCGCGGATCAACGACGGTCACGTCGTAACCGAGCAAGCGGGCGAGCGGCGCCAATGCCTGGCTGATGTGCACCGCGCCGATGATGACCATGCGCGCGGTCGGGGCGTAGACATTGAGAAACAGCTTCCTACCGTCAACCTCGATTGTCGCGCTCTTGCCCATCCGCAGCTGCTTTTCCAGCTCGTCGCACAAGGGGTCGTCGGCGAAGTCCCTCGCTTTCACCAGTCGCTGCTCGCCGCTCTCGGTGTCCGTGATCAGGATCGCCGGACGCCTTGCAGCACGCTCGGCATTGAGTTCTCTCAGTGTCTCGAGCTTCACGGCTACCCCACCTTCTCGACAAAAACGCGTATAGTGCCGCCACAGGACAGCCCGACATTCCAGGCGGTCTCGTCGGCAACGCCGAATTCGAGCATTTTCGGTTTGCCGTTTTGAATCACATCCAGCGCCTCGGTGACAACAGCGCCCTCGACACAACCGCCGGAAACGGAGCCCAGGAAGGTGCCCTCGTCGTTGATGACGAGGCTTGAGCCGGCGGGTCGCGGTGCCGAGCCCCAGGTCTCCACCACGGTTGCCAGCGCGACGCCGTGACCGGCATTTTGCCAGTCTTCCGCCGCCTTCAGGATGTCCTCATCGCGATTGAGCATGGTTGCCTCATTCAAGCTGCGGAGCGGATCTGGCTACGGTGATGCGGCGGCAGCGGCTGCGAAAGCGTGGTGATCAGCCCCTGCATCGAACTCAGATTATGCACCGGGCGGAATTCGTCAACGTGTGGCAGCATCATTTTGATGCCCTGGGCTTTGGCCTCGAAGCCGCCGAAGCGCAGCAGCGGGTTGAGCCAGATCAGCCGCCGGCAGGAACGGTGTAGCCGGTCCATCTCAAAGGCGAGCTTGGAATCCGCCTCCCGCTCCAGCCCGTCTGAGATCAGGAGCACAATGGCGCCTTGGCTCAGCACCCGCCTCGCCCACAATTTGTTGAACGTGTGCAGCGAGGTCGCAATCCGCGTGCCGCCGGCCCAGTCCTCCACGGCCGATGAGCAACTGGCCAGCGCTTCATCGGGATCGCGCTGCCTCAGTGCACGCGTGACGTTGGTCAACCGCGTGCCGAACAGGAACACGGAGACTCGCTTGCGCGCATCCGTGATGGCATGCAGGAAGTGCAGGAACAGGCGGGTATATTCGCTCATCGAGCCGGAGATATCGAGCAGCGCCACGATCGGCGCCGGCCTGTCGATCTGACCCAGTCGGCGGATGTTGATGATGTGTCCGCCGGTGCGCAACGAGGCGCGCAGAGTGCTGCGCATGTCGATGCGCGCGCCGCGAGGATCGGGCTTGAACCGCCGCGTGCGCAGCTCGGCCTGCGGCAACTTCATCCGCGCGATGGCGCGGAGCGCTTCCGAGATCTCGGCCGCGCTCATCTGCGCGAAGTCCTTCTTCTGTAGCACTTCCTTGTCCGACACCGAAAGACGCAGATCCTGTTCCTGCTGCTGCGGCACCTCGGTGGTTTGGGGCCGTGACATCGCCTCCTGCACACGGCGCGAGCCCGGCGGCGGCTTCTTCCTGGCATGATCCGGCAGCGGCACCGAATCCAGCATGTGCTGCCACTCTTCTTCAGAGACGCGGAAGAACAGGTTGAAGGCTTGCGCAAAGATCAGCGCATGCTCGCGGCGCTTGACGAAGATCGCTTGCAGCGTGGCGAAAACGTCGGAGCGATTCCCGATCTCAATCACCTGCAGCGCGTTCACCGCATCGATCACGGCACCGGGACCAACCGGAAGCCCGGCCACACGCAACGCACGGGCAAAGCCGACGATATTGTCGGCAAACTGAGCGGTCTTCTCAGGCGCAAGATGATTGATGGCCATCGCCCGTCCTTCGCGTTCACACGCCTCGCTAACACGTTCGATGCTCCCCTGCCATGAAAGTATGCCCCGTTTTCGTCGGAAGGGGAAATTCCGTTGCAAGGGTTCGAACGACGAAGAGAACATGGCCTCTCATTCTCGCGGCATATTTGGCCCGAGTTTTGCTCCATTCCTTGCCCCTCTGTTATCGAAGAGGGCGCGGAAAGGCCGGGCGCCGGCTGGCGCCCCGCATCCGTGGGCAAAAAAATGCACACGGTGCCGGATGGCGAGGCAGCCGGATCAGTCCGGCCTTCCCGCGCGATGGTTTGTACAGCGCCTCGCGCCCTGCCCGGTGAGCTCGTCACCATCGGATTGCCGGCGGAGCATCGAAGGCCCAATTGAATCGATGCATCCACCACAAGGCGTGATGCCAGGCATCACGCCGCACGACCTGCGCCGCCGCGACCGCTCCTTGTTGTTCACAGACACTCGCTCGAGAGTGTGCTCACCTTCGAGGCTGCCAAGGAAACGTTTTGCAGTACCGGCTATCCGGACTGTCCGCGTCCACCGCATCCTGGCCCGCGATTTTCGACGGTTCGCGATACGCCCCTCTCATCGGGCAGGATGCATTCTCAATACCGCAATTCCGAATTCTAATAAAACGGAATATTTTCGCGAGGGAGGCTTGACAGAATTTCTGTTATTCCGACCGATTTGCCCGCCAGGCAAATGTCAACTCTGGCCGAGGCATCCACGTCAACAAGAGGCAGTTTTGTGCACTGTCACCGTAATGCCAAACTGGGTCGTGTTCTCAGGCGCAAGATGATTGATGGCCATTGTCCGTCATTGAGCGATCGTGTTCACACATCTTGCTAACACTTTCGGCGCGCCCCTGCCATGAAGGTATGCCCCGTTTTCGTCGGAAGGCGAAATTCGGTTGCAAGGGTTTGAACGACAAGGGTATGAACGACGAGGAGAACATGGCTCCTCGTTCTCGCCCGAGTTTTGCTCTGTTGTACCATGAAGAATTCGTCACCCAGTTCACAAAATTGCTCGCCTAGCAGGAGAGCAACCAACTCTTCTTCGAAGCGAGGTCCGACCCCATGACCGCCACAGCAACTGATTTGAGCGATCTCAGCCCCATGTGGCGCGAGCGCTTCGCCTTCTTCGAGCAACACGGCCCACTCAACACCCCCGAGGCCCTAGCTGCCTTCAAGGCCCTATCGTACGACGAAAAGCTTGTGCTCAGGATGAACTGGCGGGCGTTATTCCTCGGTATCGTCTACTTGCCGATGCTGGGACTATGGAGGCGCTGGTTAATGCTGATGGTGGCCATCGCCGTTGGCATCGGCGCTGCTATTGTATTGCGCCGGGTGGAAGTGTTGGATGTTAGCTTGCCGTGGGTCGTCTGGGTCGTCCTGCTGGCCTTCTTGTCTGTGTGCGCAGCGAGTACGAACTACGCCTACTATCTGAAGCGAACAACAGGCGAGGACAGCTACAATCCGTTCATAGGCGAGAGTTGGCAGCGCCCCTGGTTCTGATGCGCCCATTACCTGAACGCTGATAGACATCGACTACAATCGGACGCTCGATTACGCGATACGGTGACACCCCACTTATCTTTAGTCGGTTTCGTGCACTGTCACCGTAATCGACAAATTGTTACCTGCGTGCGGCAACGCCCGCACAGAAAAAAGCGGCCCGGATGCATCGGCGGCGGTCCTCGCGGAGCGCCGCAGGGATTGCGGTTGCAGGAAACAGATCGACGAAACGCACAGCCGATGCGATACTGCAGGCTCTACGTCCCGTGACCAAAGGGTCGGCATCCGCCATGACACTCTCTCGCAAGGGTTCTCGCCGCATTGTTATCGATGGCATCTCCTACCGCTGGTTGATACGGCGAAGGGCAACCTGGAGCGACATACATATCGAGATAGCGAACATGCCGGATGGGGTGCCTCTTCGGGTGGCTATTGAGCAAGAGCATGCTCAAGGGACGTTGTTGATCGTGACTTCCAACCAACCTCGGCTCACGAAATACCGGATGGTTGAAACGGCCGGTGTTGTTCGACCCTCAGATGTCGAACGCTGGATCAGGGATGCACGCGCAGCCGGGTGGGACCCGGCCAAACCAGGTCCGGTTCTCTACCGCGAAAGCGAGACAGTTGTGAAGCAACCATAGAGTTTTGGTGAGGGGAGCGGCCCTCTTGGGCCGTCTGCGCTCACCAAAACCATGGTGAGCGCTTGCCGTTGCTGGCTCGGGCTGGCCAGCCGGTCAACTCGCACGTGCCGTGGGGCGCGACATCGAGCTGACTTGCCAGTTGAGATCGGTGTCGCGCCTGTTTTTGCGGCGCTCCAACCGTTACCACGCAGGCCATCGCGGACCACGTCTGCTGTTGCCCTCCAGGCTCTTGCCGCCCCGCCCAGTATCTCTTCAGCAAATTCGCCGACATGATAGCGCGCCAACTATAGCGAACCGAACAGTCGGCCAGCGCCGAGCCGTTCGAGCAACAGCGAGGCGGACAGCGCGGCGAGCGAAGCGGCCTGCAACAGCGCGGCGCGACCGGCGTAGGTGGCGGCCAATTGGCCCCAATCGGCCTGCTCGGCGATCTTCTCGGCGTACCATTCCTGTGAGCGGCCGAGCAAACGTGTCGGCACATCAACCTTTGCCGACCTGCGCCAGCATGATGCGGCCTGATAGGCATCGATGGCGCAGAACAAGCCTAAGGCAGCGCTGACGAACTGCAGCGCGCCGACGACGCCGAGCCAGCTAATGATGGCCCAGAAATGCGCTACCGCGAAATGAAGCGTGGCTTGCCAGTCTTCCATTTAACATCCGTCAACCGTACCAACACGACGCAAACAACGCCTAGTGATTTAGTGGCGGCGAGGCGGTCACAGGTTCAAACCAAATTGCGAGCAGCGCATTATTTTGGCGGTAAGGTTGTGTGGGGCGAGCCTTTGCAGACTCGCGCAAATGAAGGTAGATCGGTCGAAAGATCGGGCAGCGGTGCGGGCGCGACGCGCTCGACACGAGGCCGCAACTGGTGCCGGCGGGACGAGTGTGAGATTGCATGAGCGCGGGCTGTTGGGGTTTTGTCGAAGGCTAGTCGGGACAAAATCCGGCCTGGAAAAGCAGCACGTCTTTGAAATTGCCTAGCTTTTTCGGATGCAGCTTCTCCCTATGGGAGAGGTGACGAGAAACTGCCATCTCGTTTCGAACAGCTCGTGTTCCCTACGTCAGTTCTCGCTCGTCGCTTCCTTCAGCAACTTCTGCAGGCCGTCGCCCCGCAGCCGTGCGATATCGTCCTGGTATTTCAACAGCGCGCCCAGCGTATCGCCGACCACCTGCGGGGTCAGCGCGCGTGCGTCGAGCTCGCTGAGCGCGGTCGCCCAGTCGATGGTCTCGGCCACTCCAGGCGATTTGTAGAAGTCCTGGTCACGCAGAGCCTGCACGAAGCGGACGACCTGCTGTGACAGCTTTGCGGAAATGCCCGGCACCCGCGTCTTGATGATTGCAAGTTCGCGCTCGGCAGAAGGATAGTCGACCCAGTGATAGAGGCAGCGGCGCTTCAGCGCGTCGTGTATCTCGCGGGTCCGGTTCGAGGTGATGATCACAATCGGTGGATACGGCGCTTTCACGGTGCCGAATTCGGGGATGGTCACCTGGAAATCGCTGAGGATTTCCAGAAGATACGCCTCAAATGCCTCATCCGCCCGATCGAGTTCGTCGATCAGGAGCACCGGGGGACCAGCAACCTCGGGCTCGAGTGCCTGCAGCAGCGGGCGCTTGATCAGATAGCGGTCGGCGAAAATGTCCGATGCGAGATGATTGCGATCGGTCTCACCGGCAGCCTCAGCAAGCCGGATCGCGATCATCTGCGCTGCGCTGTTCCACTCATACACAGCGGAGGAGACATCGAGGCCTTCGTAGCATTGCAGGCGGATCAGCTTGCGTCCCAGCGCCGCCGACAGCACTTTGCCGATCTCGGTCTTACCTACGCCAGCCTCGCCCTCCAGGAACAACGGCCGGCCCATGCGCAGCGACAGGAACGTCACGGTCGCGAGCGCGCGCTCGGCGAGATAGCCGCGGGAAGTCAGAAGGTCGAGCATCGCATCGACCGATGCAGGTAGTGGCGCTGCGATCATGAAACATGCCGTCCTGATGCGCCCGAAAAAGGCAAGGTCACGCTTTGGCGTTGGCTGCGTCGACGGCGCGGCGCGTCAGCACGCCGATCAGATGCGCCCGGTATTCGGCGCTGCCATGGATGTCACTATTTAGCCCGTCTGCGGGCACCTTCAAACCCTCAAGCACTTTGGACGAGAAGCGCTTCTTCAGCGCTTCTTCAAATGCGGGGACACGGAAGACGCCGTCGGCTCCGGCTCCCGTGACAGCGACGCGCACGTCGGACGGCCGCCTGGCAACGAACACGCCGACCAGCGCATAGCGCGAGGCTTGGCTACGGAATTTGATGTAGGCTGCCTTCTTCGGCAGCGGGAACATCACCTTGGTGATGATTTCGTCGCTCTCCAGCGCTGTAGAGAACATCCCCTGGAAATACTCCTCGGCCTTCAGACGGCGCTTGTTGGTGACGATGGTGGCACCAAGTGCGAGGACCGCAGCTGGGTAGTCCGCAGATGGATCGTTGCTGGCGAGCGAGCCGCCGATCGTGCCCTTGTGACGAACGGCAGGATCGCCGATCAGGCGCGCGAGATCTGCAAGCGCCGGGATCGCCTCACCGACCGTCGGCGAGCTCGCAACATCGGCATGCTTGGCGGTGGCACCGATCACGAGCGAACGCCCCTTCATCTCGATCGCATCGAGCCCCTCGATGTGGGAAAGGTCAACGAGATGCGGCGGGTTCGCTAACCGCTGCTTCATGACCGGGATCAGCGTGTGGCCGCCGGCGATCACCTTGGCGTCTTCATTCTTGACCAAGAGATTGGCCGCCTGGCGCACGGTTGCGGGACGATGATATTTGAATTCGTACATTAGGAGCTTCCTGGGGGCTTCCTGATCGCTGGACGGACGCGATTGTGTCGGTTTACGCGAGGTCGGATTTTGCCATCGCTTTCGCGCCGGCGGAAATCGAAGCGACGATATTCTGGTAGCCGGTACAGCGGCAGAGATTGCCTTCGAGCTCTTCGCGAATTGTACGGTCGTCGAGCTCATGGCCCTTGCGATGGACGATATCGATCGCGGTCATGATCATACCGGGTGTGCAGAAGCCGCACTGCAGGCCGTGGTTTTCGCGGAAGGCCTCCTGCATCGGATGTAGCGGCGCACCGTCTGCCGCCAACCCCTCGATGGTCTTGACCTCGTGGCCGTCGGCCATGACGGCAAGCGTGGTGCAGGATTTGACGGCCTTGCCGTCGAGGTGCACGACACA
>JGI24705J35276_12238064_pt1 | contig 15452 bp, 13 predicted proteins | sample TergutNt197P4_FD_35276 | JGI IMG/M metagenome (IMG submission 35276) | reverse complement strand
AATTGGGATTTGTTTACAGGACCTGCCAAAATGGTTCCGTACAATGAAATTTATACCCCTTGGAACTGGCGCGGATGGTGGAACTACGGCACCGGCGCTCTCGGCGATATGGCTTGCCACATCATGCATCCGATTTTCAAAGCTTTGCAATTGGGGTACCCGACAAAAGTACAGGGAAGTTCAACCTTGTTGCTGACCGATTGCGCTCCTTCGGCACAAACCATACGCTACACTTTCCCGGCACGTAATGCCGCATCTAAAGCTGTCAAAGTGAAATTCCCCGAGGTGGAAGTTTACTGGTACGATGGCGGTATCAAACCCGAAATGCCTAAAGGATGGCCTGCCGGCAAGGATATGAACGACTCGGGTGGAGCGGCTATATTCTACGGAACCAAAGACACGCTGGTTTGCGGCTGCTACGGCGTAAATCCATGGCTGCTTTCGGGACGTACTCCAAAAGTGCCTTCTACACAGCGTGAAGTGCCGGGTAATGCCATGAATGGCGGACACGAAATGGATTGGGTACGCGCTTGCAAAGAAAGTCCGGAAAGCCGCGTGAAAACCGCTTCCGATTTCAGTGAAGCCGGTCCTTTTGCAGAAATGGTAGTGATGGGCGTATTGGCTGTTCGCTTACAAGGCTTGAACAAAGAATTGGAATGGGATGGCAACAATATGCAATTTACTAATATTTCAGATGATGAAAGACTCCGATTAACGATATCCGATAATTTCAAAATTGTTGACGGCGATCCTAAATTCGATAGACCTTCTATCGAAATCAATGCCAAGGCATTCTCTCAGGAACTGATTAAGCATACCTACAGGGATGGATGGTCGTTGCCGGCAATGCCGTAAATAAGTATTAATTTAATAAAATCATTATAATATTTTAAGAATTATGAGAAAAGTAACTTTATTATTAAGTATAGTAATCATTTGTGGATTTTTCACCGCTTGCGTCGGAGGAAAAGGCAGTAGCATAGCGAAACAAGCAGAGCCGTGGGAAGATATACCCATTGTTACTAATGAAGTAGTAATTCCCGCACACGACAACGTTCCCGAATACACGATATTGGATAAGACGCAGTATAGCCTTTCAAAGTTTGACCTGGATAAAGATGGGTATTATATTATTTTCGACGGCAAAACTTTGAACGGATGGAGAGGTTATGACAAAGATACCATACCTTCGCGGTGGTCGGTAGATAGCTGCGCTATTAAACTTGCGGGCGGAGGAGAAGGTGAAGCGCAAGAAGAAAACGGAGGAGACCTTATTTTTGGGCATAAATTCAAAAATTTCGAATTGACCTTTGAATGGAAAATGTCTAAAGCCGCTAATTCCGGTGTTTTCGTTTTGGCTCAGGAAGTAAAAGACCAACCGATTTATATTTCCTCTCCGGAATACCAGCTCTTGGACAACGAAAATCATCCCGATGCTAAGGAAGGCGTAAACGGCAATCGTCAATCGGCTTCTCTGTATGATATGATTCCGGCTGTTCCGCAAAACGCCAATCCTTTTGGAGAGTGGAACACAGGATCGATAACCGTTTTCAAAGGCTCGGTATTTTATAAGCAAAATGGTAAAACTGTTGTTGAATATCATCTGTGGACTCCGCAATGGACAGATTTGCTGCAAAGTGGAAAATTCAGTCAAGACAAATGGCCTCTGGCATTTGAATTGTTGAACAACTGCGGCGGCGACAATCACGAAGGTTACATCGGACTTCAAGACCATGGCGACGATGTTTGGTTCAGGAATATCAAGATTAAGGTAATGGATTGATTTTAGTTACAAGCTACAAGTTACGGGGTGGATTGCGGGCTGAGCAGTTCACCCCGTCATTTTAAAGTACATGGTGTTTACGTATTCATAGCCTCATGCGACGCCTTTCGTTTCGGTGTGGCAAGCTCAAGCGTTTCCGCCAGCGGAACGCCGTTGTATTGTATCTTACGCCGGTTTTCGAGAAACAGCAGCATGTCGTTTTCCATAGCAATCAAGTTTTTTAGGAGCGCACGGTTTTTTCTATTGGCTTTGAAATAGGTAATCAGCTTTTGCAAAGGCGTCAGAATATCCGAGACAAATTGCTCATGGAAATAAATGAGCGCTTTCCGGCATCGTACTTTCAATAAGGCAATGATATCCTCTTCCGCCGCTTCGTTCCGGACAATCTGCGTTAATTGCTGCTGAAATTTGAGCGTTGTATTTTCCATTTCAACCAATTTATTCTTGAAGCCGGCGAATAGAAGCTTTGCCTGCTCGTATTCCGGCGCGGGTTCATCCTCTGTTAATTTGTCAAACTTCCGCAATAAATCATACATGGGACGCCAATCGAAGCCGGACAGCAGGCGTTCCATCCGGAAATTCTTCCTGCTTTCAGCGAATAACCGGAGCAATTCGCTTTCTTCTTTCTCCTTTTGACTGTACTTTACTGCATAGTCGTTGGTAAGAATGCTATTGGGACGTATTTTGGAAAAAAGTACAATTCCGTCGAGCGATGTACAGCGGCTTAAAGCAACATACGTTTGTCCTGCGGCAAACGAAGCGCCCGCATCGATAATCGCTTTTTCAAAAGTCAATCCCTGACTTTTATGAATAGTAATCGCCCAAGCCAGACGAAGCGGATATTGGGTAAACGAGCCCAATTTTTCTTCCTCTATCTTACCTGATTCTTTATTAAGCGAATAACGCATATTTTCCCATTCTTCCTTCTGTACCAAAATATCTTCGTTCAAGTCGGACAGATAGACATAAATTTGGTCGGCGACAATCCGGGTAATCGTAGCGATTTTCCCATTAAAAAAACGTCCTTCCGCATCGTTGCGTATAAACATCACTTGTGCGCCGGCTTTCAGATGAAGCTCCAAATCCGTAGGCAGCGCATAATCCGGGAAATCGTCTTCAACGGCTCCGGTGAAAACGCGCTCCTCTGTGGGCAATTCATCCAATTTACGCTGATTGATTGCATCGGAACGATAATTATGAGTGGTCAGAATAATGTAATTATCCTCTTTATTCGGCGTGAAAAGCGGATTGTAACGCTTGTTGAGTTCCTGCAAATCTTCCGTCGTAGCGATGTTATTCCGGATGCGGTTCAACAAATCCACAAACACGGGGTCGCCTTGCCGGTAAACGGTCTTCAGTTCGAGATACACCGGTTCGGTGCGCCGGATAACACGTGCATGAAAGAAAAATGTGCTTTCGTAATACGTTTGCAACAGGTCCCATTCTTCGTCCTTGGCAACAGGAGGCAATTGAAACAAATCGCCGATATATAAAACCTGTATGCCGCCAAACGGACTGGCATTGTGACGGATGCGCCTCAAGATATCGTCGATGCAGTCGAGGACGTCTGCTCGCAACATGCTGACTTCGTCGATAATCAACAGTTCCAGCTGATTAAGCATTTCGATTTTCTGTTTGGAGAAACGAAAGAAATTCTTTTTGAAAGGATTGGATATTCCGGGCAAATACGGTTCGAAAGGCAACTGGAAGAGCGAATGGAGCGTCACGCCGCCGGCATTAATCGCGGCAACTCCGGTTGGCGCCGCCACAATAGCGTTTTTATGCGTATGCTGCCGGATGTATTTCAAAAAAGTAGTTTTACCGGTACCCGCTTTCCCTGTCAGAAAAACATGCTCGGAGGTATGGTTAATAAAATCAGCGGCTAACTGAAAAATAGCGTTGTTTTCGTCGGGCTTCATTCTCGTTCAAAATATTTTTTACTCTTATGTTTTATAATTGAAACAAAATTATAAAAAATTCTTTTAAAAAAACAATTAACCTGCCAATAACGCGATGAGACAATCCGGATATGAAATATCATAATGTCAAACGAAGGAAGAATATGGGAAGAATATGGGAAGAGAAAATCCGAAAAGATAGCGTAATTTCTTGTTTAGTTGTCAAAATGATTGCAAATTCAATGATTTTAGTGCATTTTGTTTGTTTTCACAATGACGCGCCAGAGGCGTGAGACATTAATAACCCCGAGCAAGCCGTAGGTGCAACTCGGGGTGTCCTCCATGTAGCGGTAAAAAATAATAGCACCGCAAAAAAGATTTAACCCCAAAAATAAAGTTTAACAAGAGAAAACAAAAAAAATAATTCTATCGCTAAGAAGAGAGTTCCAAGCCATATACTAAATTTTTTTCTTTATAGTTCGCTATATTCTCCAAAGCCATCACAAATAAGGTCAAAACCATTAATATCATTATCATGATATAAAACCTTTTAAAGAAGGTGGAATTATCTTCTTCAAGTAAATGAAAAAAAGCAACAGTTATCAGTCCATGATATCTAAAATTGTCTAAAGATTTTTTCATTTTGATTACATGACATAAACGTGAATAACAGCATCACGACATAAATGATTCTCTTTTTCATAATTTCTAAAATTTAAATTTGTAATTGGGACTTTGAAAAATTATTTTTTAATATCGATTATTACAAAGAGTCGAAGTCTGTTAAAACTCTACAAAAAATCATTACAAAGTAAGCCAATATTTTTAAGATAAACAACAGTTTTATCGAAAACAAATCTATCTGTCTGTGTATCATTATTTTATTAATTATCCATATTGTATCTCTGACATTTATGTTCTTTCCATTCTTTTCTGTCCGGCGTGCATCAATATCCTTTTGGCGTTTTTTGCAGGGTTTCTCATTCCATAAATCACGAAAAAATTTATTTTGTGAAATGAAAAAAAAGTTATACTTTTGCCCCCGATTACTAGTAAAAAACGACAGTGAATATATCTCAAAAAACTCAAATAACCAAACGGTTAATGCATTTGGCTTTATTGGATGAAAAGAATTTTTTTTCCTTAAAAAAATTCTTAAAAGAAAGAGATGTACAGACATATTCAGCACTCAACTAAGTTCTCTGTTTAAGAAAACCGTTGGGTGTTTTTTTTATACATTTCCTAAATAAGGTGATGAGTTTTTGTATTGCCTGATTTCTTGTTGTCATTTTTGAGATATTATCCTCTGACTGTCGAATATACGTTTTCATAATCTATAATTTATCATTCACGGTTGAAAATTTTAGTAACCGGCGGCGCCGGGTTTATCGGCTCAAATCTTTGCGAAGAGTTGCTGAAAACATCCTGCGAGGTTGTCTGCTTAGACAATTTCTCTACGGGAAAGTTTGAAAATATCAGGCATCTGCTTGACTATAAAAATTTCCGCCTGACAGTTGGCGATATACGTAGTATCGACGATTGCCGCCAAGCGATGGAAGGCGTAGAATATGTATTGCATGAAGCGGCATTGGGTTCCGTTCCGCGCTCGATTAAAGACCCTGCCACAACCAACGAAGTCAATGTTTCCGGATTCCTGAACGTATTGATTGCGGCTCGGGATGCAAAAGTAAGGCGATTCGTCTATGCCGCCAGCTCTTCCACCTATGGTGATTCGGAATCACTGCCGAAAGTGGAAGAAATTATCGGCAAGCCGCTCTCGCCGTATGCCATCACCAAATATGTCAACGAATTGTATGCCGATGTTTTTTCCAAAATCTACGGAATGGAATGTATAGGCTTACGCTATTTCAATGTTTTCGGTAGGCGTCAAGACCCGAATGGGGCATACGCGGCTGTTATTCCTTTATTTATAAAAAAGCTCATCCGGCACGAATCGCCCGTCATTAATGGCGACGGCGAATATTCCCGCGATTTCACCTATATAAAAAATGTAGTTCAAATGAATCTGCTGGCAATGAATACGCAGAACCCCGAAGCCGTGAATACAGTGTATAATACCGCTTTCGGCGAGCGAACAACACTGAACCTGTTGGTTTCTTATTTGAAAGAATACTTGAGCAAATACGATACCGAAATAGCAAACGTCGAAATCTTGCATGGTCCTAACCGCCAGGGCGATATTCCCCATTCGCTGGCAAGTATAGATAAAGCCGGGCGATTGTTGGATTATAATCCGCAGTACAGTTTGAAACAGGGATTGGCAGAAGCTATTGAATGGTACTATAAAGAGTTGAGAGTTGAGAGTTAATATTCATAATTATTTTTCATGATAAAAATTGCAATTATCGGATTGGGTTATGTGGGATTGCCTTTGGCACGCTTGTTCGCTACGAAATATCCCGTTATCGGCTTCGATATAAACCGGAAACGGATAGAAGAATTGAGAAACGGCATCGACCATACGCTGGAAATAGAAGAAACACTCCTTCACGCAGTGCTGACAACTGAGCCCGGCGATTCTCCCGGACTGTTCTGCTCCTGCGACTTGGACGATATTCATGATTGCAATTACTATATCATAACCGTCCCGACTCCGGTGGATAAAAATAACCGTCCCGACTTGACGCCTTTGTACAAGGCAAGCGAAACGGTGGGAAAAGTGATTAAGAAAGGCGACATTGTGATTTACGAATCAACAGTTTATCCCGGAGCGACCGAAGATGATTGCATTCCGGTGATTGAAAAAACATCGGGACTGAAATTCAACGAGGATTTTTTTGCCGGTTATTCGCCCGAGCGAATCAATCCCGGAGATAAGGAACATACGGTTGAAAAAATAAAGAAAGTGACATCGGGCTCTACTACTGAGGTTGGCGGAAAAGTAAACGCCCTCTACGCTTCGGTAATAAAAGCAGGAACGCATTTGGCGCCGACCATACGGGTTGCCGAAGCCGCTAAAGTGATTGAAAATTCGCAACGCGACATCAATATAGCTTTTGTCAATGAGTTGAAAAAGATTTTCGACCGGATGGGAATTGACACAAACGCCGTCCTGGAAGCTGCCGGAACAAAATGGAATTTCCTGCAATTCAAGCCCGGACTGGTGGGCGGACACTGCATCGGCGTAGATCCTTATTATCTGGCTCAGAAAGCGCAGGAATACGGTTATCATCCGGAAATCATTCTCGCCGGACGCCGCATGAACGACAGCATGGGCGAATATGTAGCCTCGCAGGTTGTGAAGCAAATGATAAAGAAAGGGATATGCGTGAAAGGCTCCGACATCCTTGTTTTAGGCGTCACATTCAAAGAAAACTGTCCGGATATTCGAAACAGCAAGGTAGTCAATGTAATTCAATCGTTAAAAGAATATGAAACGAATGTTACGGTTTACGACCCCTGGGCAAATCCGGAGGAGGTGAAACACGAATATAAGCTCTCAACTCTCAACTCTCAACTCTCAACTCTCAACTCTCGATTTGATGCGGTGGTGGTTGCCGTAGCGCACAAGGAGTTTGAAAAAATCGACTTTTCCGGTTTGCTGAAAACAGGCGGGGTCGTATATAGAGTGAAGTGACGATTATACCGAATAACCGCGACCCGGCGAAATAGCATAAGCAAAAACGGATTCTAATGCCTAACACTTCCGGAAACAACAAGCTCATAGCGAAGAATACGCTCTTTCTGTATTTCAGAATGATGCTCACTATGGGAATCAGCCTATATACTTCCCGTGTAGTGCTGAATACTTTAGGCGTAGAGGATTACGGTATTTACAATATCGTAGGAGGCGTCATTATGATATTTGGCTTTTTGAACAGTTCCATGTCCGGAGCAACCTCCCGGTTTTTAACGTTTGAATTGGGGCGGCAGGACTATGAAAATCTGAAAAAAACTTTTTCTGCGGCGCTAATAGTCCATTTTATCATTGCGGGGATTATTTTTGTTTTGGGCGAAACCATCGGCTTGTGGTGGCTGGAAAATAAATTGGTAATACTGCCCGAGCGAATGAATGCAGCACGCTGGGTGTATCAATTATCTATTATCAGCACCATGATTAGCATTACGCAAGTCCCGTATAACGCTACGATTATCGCCCATGAACGAATGGGAGTATTTGCCGTTATTGAAATAATAAACAAGTCGCTGCTACTCGGCATAATTTTTCTTGTTGCCATAAATCCTTTTGATAAATTGATTTTTTACGCCATCCTTCTGCTTGCGGTTACATTCACAATAGCAATGACTTACAGGATTTACTGCATAAAAAATTTTCCGGAATCGCATTTTAAGTATGAATGGAACAAAGAGATAATAAAACCAATGATTAGCTTTTCGGGGTGGAATTTATATGTAGATACAAGCTATTTTGCAAAGAACCAGGGGATTAATATAATCCTAAACATGTTTTTCGGAATAATTCTCAATGCCGCTTACGGAATTGCCAATCAGGTGCAGGGGATTGTGAGCAGTTTTGTAAATAATTTTTTAATTTCGGCTCGTCCTCAAATTATCAAGTTGTATGCAGAGAAGCAAATCAATCAAATGCAAAGATTAATTATCAATATCAGTAAATTTTCGTTGATATTGGTTTTCATGGTTGTGTTTCCGCTGATATTGGAGAATAAATATATCTTGCATATTTGGTTAGGAAAAGTTCCCGAATATGCGGTTATTTTTTGTCAATTAACTTTAACCTATAGTTTTTTTCAAACAATGAGCGGTCCTATCACTTATGCAATTTTTGCAACAGGGAAAATAAAATTCATGAGTATCATAACAGGAACTATTTATTTTTTGGTTTTACCTGTTTCGTATTTCCTGTTTAAGTCGGGATATTCGCCGTCAATTCCATTTATTACAAATATTATCTTATTGATAATGGGTATAATAATTAATATGATTATCTTAAAGCGCCTTATATCTCAATTTTCAATACCCGATTTTATTCAAAAATCAATATTGCCTGTATTTATCGTGTTAGCAATATCCTTGATTTTACCGATATGGATACATGTTTCATTGAGCGAAGGAGGAAAGAGATTTCTGCTGGTCTGCTGCAGTTCTGTTCTGGTTTTATGTACGGCAAGTTATTTTATCGCTTTGAATAATGCTATGAGAAAGAAATTGAATATATTCCTGATAGGATTGCCCGTTTCCATTAACAACAGACTGAGAATGTATCTGCTTAATAAAAAATAAAATATGCAATGAAAAAAATCTTATATATCCATCATGCCGGAGGATTTGGAGGCGCTCCCAAAAGCATGTCCTACATTATCAAAAATCTGGATAAGACAAAATATGAACCGGTCTTATTAAATATCAGCGATGGGGAAATCAATGCTTTCTTTCAGCAGGAATTAGGATGTAATCCGATTATTGACAGGAGAATAAGACCTTTTAACGGGACTAACGGCGTACACCCCGGAATAAAGCTTTTTATTAGAAACTGGGTGTTTTTCATTCCCAGCATATACAGAGCTTATAAACAGATTAAAAAAATCGAGCCTGATATTATCCATCTCAATTCAACCTGTCTTTTTGCTTTTGCAATTGCAGCATCTTTTATTTCCCCAAAGCCGACGGTAATTTGTCACGTCAGAGAAACGATAAGAACCGGACCTGTAGGCTTTCCTCTAAGATTCTTTAACAGTCGATTTGTTGATAAATTTATAGCTATATGTAACTATGGCTTGCAATCGCTGGGGAAAATACCCGATAAGGCGGAACAAAAAGTAATATATAATTTCGTTGATAAATATTATACCAAAGAGGAAAATAACAACGAACTGAAAAAAGAGTACGGACTGTCGGACGACAGTGTCATTTTTCTCTATTTAGCGCGATTTGGAACAGGCAACGGGTGGAACGAGCTGATTCAAATGGCAAACCGTATTTTATCCGCCGAAGGAAATGAAAACTTATATTTTCTCCTTTTAGGCGCTACCGATAAAAGCCACTATCTTCAAAATATACATCCTAATATTAAAATCATATCCTTTCAAAAAGACGCAGATAAGTTTTTGAAAGGCAGCGATGTGTTTGTGTGTCCGTTTGTTGAGCCGCACTTTTCAAGAGGAATTATTGAAGCGTCTGCATTTTCATTGCCGACCATTGGGGCTAATATCGGAGGCGTAGATGAATCGGTAGTTCATGGCAAAACCGGTTTTTTGTATAATTCGGAAGAAGAATTTTCAAAGTATGTGGCTGAATTGTCGAGGGATAAAGAATCAAGAAAAATGATGGGGAAAGAGGCATATCAATTTGCATGCGACAATTTTAATATGGTTAATAATTTGAAAGAAACATATAATTTGTATGAATAAATTGATGGTCAAGTTTCTGGTGCTGGTTAACCTTATAAAAATCAGGCTAAATAAAAGAATTGTTCATAAGGGAGGAGCAAGGTTTCGTGGGTTCATTCGTATTAAAATTGATAAAAACGGCAAGTTGATATTAGGTAAAAATGTGGTAATTGTAAGCGGAATGATGTTAAACATTCTTGGCAAGAATATTTGCAGCGCAATCAGAGTAGATAGCAATGCAACACTTCAAATAGGGAATAATGCCGGGATAAGCAATACTACGCTTTGGGCGCATAATAAAGTAATCATCGGAGATAATGTTAAAATAGGTGCAGACTGCTTGATTTTTGATTCTGACGGACACAGCACGGACAACTTGCTGCGAAGGTCTGCTAAAACAGACAGCGCTCATTCCAACTCGGCGCCAATCATAATCGAAGAAGATGCTTTTATCGGTGCGAGATGTATAATTACTAAGGGAGTAACTATCGGAGCACGCTCGATAGTCGCTGCCGGTAGCGTAGTCACTAAATCAATTCCGAGCGATGAAGTGTGGGGCGGTAATCCGGCAAAACATATAAAAATGATAAATGGTTAGATTGATATATGACTTGCAAATCACAGGACACCATACCGAATATATTTCGTATCTGGTAGATTATTTAGTAGAAATCAGGCAAAAAGACAAGTGTTTTTTCGTTGTTTCGGAAGAACTTTTAGAAAAATTTCCTGAAATCGTAGAAAAAACAAAAGAGAACAATAATCTGCAATGGCAATTTATTTCCACAACTGAAGTAGCAAAAATTAAAAGCCTTTCACTCAAAAAACGCTCTTTTGCAGAATATGCATTGGTAGAAAAACAGGCTGAATTACTGAGTGCCACTCATGTCATTCTCATGTATTTTAATTCCTTTCAGCTTTCCTTAATTTTTAAGCGCCCTGAATTTACCATAAGCGGTATCCTGTTTTTACAGTTTTACCGGATGAAGACAGAGAATTTAAAAGAAAGAGTTAAATACTTGCGAAAATATTGGAATACAAAATTTTATTGCAGAAATAAGCAAATCGGGAAAGTTTTTGTTTTGAATGATAAGAAAACGGTAGAATTTTTAAATAAAGAATTTAATGTAGGGATTTTCCAAATGCTGCTCGACCCCGTGCCCGATTTGAAACCGGCGAAAAAATTCGACATACGCAAGGTATATGGAATAGAATCGGGTAGAAAAATATTTCTTCATTTCGGAAGCCTGGATGAAAGGAAGGGAACATTGGATATATTACATTCTATTCCGTCGATAGAGGAAGAACAACAAAAGAAAATTTGCTTTTTATTTGCCGGGAAAACGCCGGAGTCATTTACGCATATCTTTACAGATACAATACATTATTATAAACAGCATTCATCGGTTCAAATTGTTTATGAAAATCGATTTGTTGAAAACTCAACAATGAAAAGCTTATTTGACCAATGTGATTGTGTGCTGATTCCTTACAAAAATACGGAATCCTCAAGCGGTGTATTGGGGCATGCCGTAGCGGCAGGCAAACCGGTTATCGGGAAGAATTTGGGATTATTGGGTGAATTAATAAAAGAGAATGATTTGGGAATAGTTATAAATAGCCCGGATGAGTTATCCGGCAGCATTGTAAACTTTCTCTCCAATACCGATGGCAGCCAGGCGGTTAATAACTTATTCCTTTCACAAAGAAGCGTAAATAGCTTTGCTAAAAACATTTTAGATGTATGACTATAAAAGATAAAACAGAATCCAATTTAATTTATTTTATTACCTTTTTCTCTTATTCCGGTTATTATGCGGGATTGGCAATTATTATGTCATTGGGTTTGGGTGATTATTCACGGCTATATTCTGTTCCCATTCGATTACTCTTATCGGTATTAATGCTTTATATAATAATACGCAATACAAACTCGTTCTATAGGAATACAAAAAAACATATCTTGGTGATTTTCGTGCTGTTTTGGCTGTTCTACTTTTCTAAAGTCATGCTTGCCATAGATATGTATCCTATTCGTCAAAACTGGTATGAATATATTCTATATTCGATAAGTTACTGTGTTGTCCCATTCATCATGTACGCATTTATTGATTTTGACAAGCATAAAGATAAAATCTTGAATGCATTTATCCATTCGGGCTTTATTATGGCGGTCACTTGCCTGTATGTATATAGAGATTTATTAACATTGGGATTGGGAAGAATTAGTGAAATTAAATACATTGATTCGGATTATGAATTAATATCTCCTCTTGCATTGTCCTACGTCGGCTCTTTAACTGTTGTTTTATGTTTTTATAAATTATTTTTTAGCAAGCAGTTACTTTCAAAGAAACTCAGGTGGTTTTTAATAATCAATATGGTTGTTTCGTTTTATATCTTTTTTCTCGGTTCTTCACGAGGCTCTCTGATAAGCATTCTCGCCTGTATCTTTTTATTTTTTCTTTTTACTCATGGAAAAAAAAGGATGAAATATATCTACAGTGTAATTTTATTGATTCCGTTTGTAATTTGGGGTATTATAGAATCCGGAAGTTCAATAATGATAAGAACATCTAATACTTTTGAAACGGGTGACCTCGGCAGAACCCGATTATGGACGGATTCATGGAATGAATTTATCGCTAACCCTATTGTCGGCGGACGAATCGAAATCGGATTTTATCCTCATAATTTTGTTTTGGAAACATTGATGGCTACCGGCTTAATCGGATTTTTACTTTTGCTTATTATATTATTTGAATTAATAAGGAAAGGGTATAAGAATTCTTATATAAATAATGAATATCTTTTCCCTTTTGTCATACTGTTGCAAGGGATTATACTGCATTCTTTCTCCGGCGCAATTTATGCAGGAATATTGCTGTTTCTACCATTAGGTATTATCTTCAGTTTTTATAATTCAAAATGAATAAAATCTGTGTAATCAGTAATTATGCGCCACATTATCGCACTAATATTTTTATGTTGATGGATAAGGAATTATCTTGTGACTTTTATTTTGGAAACAAAATGAAGGATATAAAGAAAATGGATTATTCATTATTGAAAAATTTCAAAAAAGAAGTCAAGAACGTAATCATACATAAACCGGTTTATTATCAAAAAGGAGTGTTATCGCTCCTATTCAAAAAATACTCCGAATATATTATTACGGGAGAAACTATCTGTATAAGTACGTGGTTGTTTCTGCTTTTATCTAAAATTTTCAATAAAAAAGCTTATGTTTGGACACATGGCTGGTATGGGAAAGAAACCAAATTTCAAGCAGCGGTAAAACGATTTTTTTTTTCTATGGCAGAGGGCGTTTTGCTGTATGGGGATTATGCAAAGCAATTGATGATGAAAGAAGGATTTAACGAAAAGAAATTGTATGTCGTTTATAATTCATTGGCTTATGATGAGCAGACAGAAATTCGCAGTAACATCGAAAAAACGGATATTTTCGAGGAACATTTTAAAAACAATTGTCACAATTTAATTTTTGCAGGTCGTCTAACTCAAGGCAAACAAATAGATATGCTGTTACAGGCATTGTCCGAATTAAAACAACAAAACGCAAATTATAATCTGACTTTAGTCGGCGACGGAGAAATGAAAACTAAATTGTTGAATATGGTACAAGAACTTGATATTCAATGTAATGTTTGGTTTTATGGGGCAACGTATAATGAACATGAATTATCCGGACTTTTTTATAATGCCGACTTGTGCGTTTCACCAGGCAACATAGGATTAACGGCTATACATGCAATGACTTACGGCTGTCCTGTTATAACTCACGGTAACTTTTCCTATCAAATGCCTGAATTTGAAGCGATAGAAAAAGAAAAAACAGGCGATTTTTTTACTTATAATGATGCTAATTCCTTGGTTCAAGCGATAAAAAATTGGTTTGAGAATAATTACAGACGAGATGAAATTCGTAAAAAGTGTTATCGTGTCGTAGATGAAAAATACAATCCGCATTATCAATTGAATGCAATAAAGTCAGCATTAACTGCGATTTATTAGAACTGCTCAACCACTATCATATAATGCCGGTTCTTCTTCAAATAAACAGCAACGCAAACGTCGGTTCCACAGGTCGCATCGCCGAAGAAATCGGGCTTAAAGCAATTGAAAACGGCTGGACAAGCTATATTGCTTACGGTCGGAATGCTCGACCAAGCAAATCCCGCAAGATAAAAATAGGAAATAAGCTTGGTATTTATTGGCATATCCTGATTACAAGACTGTTCGACAGACATGGCTTAGGCTCAAAAAAAGCGACAAAAGACTTATTAGTTAAAATAAAAGAAATCAATCCCGATGTAATCCATTTGCATAATCTTCATGGCTATTATTTGAATTATGAAATACTTTTTTCTTTCCTGAAAACAAATAACATACCTATTGTATGGACATTACATGACTGCTGGAGCTTTACCGGTCATTGCGCTCACTTTTCTTTTGCAAGATGTAATAAGTGGCAGAAAGAATGTTATCAATGCCCTCAAACAAGAAAATACCCCAAAGGTTTAATTTTTGACAGGAGCAAATTGAATTTTAGCGATAAAAAGAGGAGTTTTACTTCCGGCAAAGACTTAATTACCTTGGTGCCTGTTTCTAACTGGTTGGCGGACTCATTGTCTCAATCCTTTTTCGAAGGCGCGAATGTAAAAAGAATATATAATGGAATTGACATTGAGATTTTTAAACCTGTTCAAAAAGAAAATCGGCAGAGCATCTTACAAAAATACAATATTGAAAACAAATTTCTTATTTTAGGAGTGGCAAGTATATGGGGGGAAGGAAAAGGCTTGAACGACTTTATAAGCTTGTCCCGCTTATTAAATGATGATTATGTTTTGCTTTTGGTCGGACTTTCAAAAAAGCAAATAAAATCGTTACCGGATGCAATGATTGGAGTAGAAAAAACGGAGAACATAGAAGCATTGGGTGCAATTTATTCAACTGCAGATGTGTTTTTTAATCCTACATGGAAAGATACTTTTCCGACAACCAACATCGAAGCCTTGGCTTGCGGCACTCCGGTCATCACCTACAAAACGGGAGGCAGCGTAGAAGCGGTATCGGATGATACCGGTTTTATTGTAGAACAGGGAGATATGGAAGGCGTATTAAAGGCTATTGAAATTATAAAAACAAACGGCAAGGATAAATATTCGGATAACTGTAGAAAACGAGCAATAGCGAAGTTCAATAAAGAAGACAGATATAAAGAGTACATAGACATATACAAAGAATTGTTAAAAAACAAATAATGTCCCTTTTTACTAACAAAATCCTCCTCATTACCGGCGGCACCGGCTCTTTCGGTAATGCCGTCTTAAGACGTTTCTTAGATTCCGATATAAAGGAAATTCGCATTTTCAGCCGCGATGAGAAAAAACAGGACGATATGCGACATGCCTTGCA
>JGI24705J35276_12238065_pt1 | contig 15453 bp, 16 predicted proteins | sample TergutNt197P4_FD_35276 | JGI IMG/M metagenome (IMG submission 35276) | reverse complement strand
GATGCCCGGAACTCCTTAAGCTGATCTCCCGTGCATGCGGCCGCCATGGCGCAATGGGCATCCGGCTCCGGCAGGATGACGGTCTTCACGGGGCTGAGTATCTTTGCCGTCTCACCCATGAAGGACACGCCGCAGAACACGATCACATCCGCCGCCGTCCTCGCGGCCTCGACGGAAAGTCCGAGAGAGTCTCCGACAAAGTCGGCCAGGTCCTGCACCTCCGGCGAAGTGTAATTGTGGGCGAGTATGACGGCGTTCTTCTCTTTCTTTAATTGTTTTATCCTCTCTGCGACAGAGACCATGCACAGACGTAATCCGCACATCCTTTAAATCATGTGCGCATTATGACAAATGCTGATGACCGAAGACAGAGAAGAACTTGCGGCAAAGAAATTCAATTGTTCCACGAAGGAGAGGGCGCTGTTCGAGGCAGGCATCAAGATGGGCACAATCTACCATCAATTCGTGGGCGTCCCTTTGGACCAGGACAGCGTTGATGTATTGGAGGACGCAATAGAGAAAGGCGTATTGGTCCAGCCATACGTGGAAAGCGTCACGGTAAGGATAGACAGGAGCATATTCGGGCCCAAAAAGGACGAATATTCCTATCATTCCCTGTCGGGAGAGATGCTGGATGTGATCCTTGTGATAAAGATAGATGAGGTCAGGGTAAAAGCGGAGATGAGGTACGATCCGATCCTTAAATACCCTCTGATGTACATCTCGGATCTGGCGTAACTCACCTTATATATACAGCCTAACTCATACAGTCCTTCTTGCCGGAGGTTGTCAGATGATCAGCGACATTAAAATTGGCATCACAGGTCTTCCGGGGTCCGGAAAGACGTACGCCCTTATCCGGGTGATCGAGATGCTGAAGGACAATGATCTGATAATCGGCGGCATGATCGACGAGCCGCTAACTGACGGGAAACGAAGGACCGGGTTCTCCGTAAGGAATATTTTAACTGGGGAAACACAGGTCTTCGCAAGCGCCGAGATCGAAAGTAAGATAATGATAGGCAAGATCGGGGTCGATCTGGCAAAGTTCGAGCAGGTCGGGATCGCCGCGATAAGGATCGCATGCGAAAGGTGCGATGTGATCGTCATAGATGAAGTGGGGAAGGTAGAGGTGGAGAGCCAGGCATTCATCGATGCGGTAAAGGAAGCTCTCGATGTCGATAAACCGATGATCCTCACTTTACATAAAAAATCAAGAAATCCGCTTCTGCAGGATATAAGGAGAAGGGATGACGTGAGGGTCTTGGAAGTGACCCCCACGAATAGGAATATCCTCCCCTACAAGATCCTGCGTCTCATGAACGGTGAAAATGTCTGATGCCGACAGGTATCGAGCTGACGGAAGGAAGGACGAGGCTGCTTGTTCCGGAGGAACATTCTTCTCACGGTCCCGGAAAGCGGACCTCTGACGTATTTTTCAATGAACAGATGGCGTTCGGAAGGGACGTTACTGTGATGTTCCTGAGAGCTTTGGAAAGGAACTGCATCTCGGTCGCCGATGCCATGAGCGCCACTGGGGCCCGTGCCGTCAGGGTCGCTAATGAGGTTGCTAATACATCCGTCACATCCAACGACGTCGACCCGAAGGCCAAACCCTACATTGAGCACAACATCGCGCTGAACTCACTTTCCAACTGCGTACCGTCGAATATGGACCTTCACGTGCTTTTTTCCGATTCATCCTTCGATTATGTTGATATCGATCCCTTCGGGACGCCTGTTCCCTTTATCCATTCGGCCATAAGAGGTTGCAGGAAGAAGGGGATGATCGCAATAACGGCGACAGATACGGCGCCGCTTGCCGGAGCGCAGGCTGGGAAATGCAGGAGGAGATACCAATCGGAGCCGATAAGAGGGTACATGTGTCACGAAGGGGGACTGCGCATTCTTCTCTCTGCGATGGCAAAGGAGCTTGCCAAATTCGACAGGGGCATGAGGCCGCTTCTTTCCTTCTACGCAGACCACTACTTCAGGATATATGTTCAGGTGGAAGAGGGGGCCAGACCTACGGACAGGACGCTTGAGCAGATAGGGTTCATGCATTATGACCCCAAAACCCTTGAGAGGTCCGTTTCTGAATGCCGGGATGAAAATCATGATAAGGGGCCTTTCTGGCTCGGCCCGCTTCACGACAAAGGACTTCTGGAAAGGATGCATACCGGCGGTCTTGAGGAAGAGAAGCGTTGCATAAAGATGCTTGATCTTTGGAGGAATGAACTCGACAGAGAACCTTTCTTGTATGACGTGAGCGAACTGTCATCTTTCACAAAGATGTCCCCGCCGAAAATGGAAGAACTTCTTGAAGCATTGAATAAGGTCGGAAGATCGACGCCGACGCACATGAGCCCCACATCGTTCAAGACCGAACTCGACACAAAGGAAGTGATCGCTATTTACAAAGAGATCAGCTATTCTTCTGGTCTAACTCATTTTCAATGATTATTTCCTCATAACAGCGTTATGACAATCTTTATAGCATAAAAAACGGTTGGAGAGCGCAGAGTGTGTTATTCTGCCGAATCTCGCGATCATAGGAGCACAGTGGGGAGATGAGGGAAAAGGCAAGATAACCGATTATCTGGATGAGACCGCGGATCTCATTGTGCGTTTTCAGGGCGGGAACAATGCGGGGCATACTATAACCGTCGGGGACAAGGTGTTCAAACTGCACGGCCTGCCGTCCGGAGTGGTAAGGGAAGGCAACCTGGCCGTCATCGGCAACGGCACGGTCGTGAACGTGGAAGACCTGATAGAAGAAATGGACATGGTCTTGAAGGCAGGATGTTCCCTGGAAGGACTGAGGATATCCGACAGAGCTCACCTGATCTTCAACTATCACAAAAAATTGGACGGCGCCGAAGAGAAATACCGCGGCAGAGACGCTGTCGGAACGACAAGAAAGGGCATCGGCCCGGCCTATCAGGATAAGATAGCAAGGATAGGCATACGTGCGGGGGATATTTTCGATGATGAATCCCTCAGAGAAAAAACAGATCTCATACTTCCATACAAAAAAGACTTGATGGAGATGCTTGAGGCGGAAAGGTGCGGATGCGACAGCGAAACGCTCTTCAACAGGATCAAAGGGTGGAGAGCGAAGATAGGCGGATACATCTGCGATACGTCAGTACTCATAAACGAAGCGCTGGATGAAGGAAAGAAAGTTCTTTTCGAAGGTGCCCAAGGCGCGATGCTGGATATAGACCACGGGACCTACCCGTACGTCACATCATCATCCACATGCGGCGGGGGAATATGCACCGGGACCGGCGTGGCGCCTAACCGCATCGAGAAGGTGGTCGGCTGCCTGAAAGCCTATACGACCCGCGTCGGAGAAGGTCCTTTCGTCACGGAATTATCCGGAGAGGAAGGATGCATCCTGCAGAAGAAGGGCGGGGAGTTCGGGGTGACGACAGGAAGAGGGAGAAGATGCGGGTGGCTCGATCTCGTTGTGGCGGAGCATGCCTCCAGGATGTGCGGCTTCACTTCCCTGGCGATAACCAAGCTGGATGTGCTGAATGGTTATGAGGAGCTCCCGGTATGCGTGGCGTACGAGATCGACGGCAAAGAAACGAGATACTTCCCGGCATCGATGTCGAAGATAGAGAGGGCAAAACCCATCTATAAAACGCTGAAGGGATGGAAAGGATGGGATGACACCGCATCGGTCGTGAAAAGCGGGTATGATGCTCTTCCCAAAGAGATGAGAATTTATATTGAACTAGTAGAGAGACACCTGAAGGTTCCCGCGGACATCATCAGCATCGGCCCCGATAGGAACGACACCATCGACAGAAAAAAAGACTGGTGGAACTGATCTCACTTGCGGTCGGCAACCCTCGCTTTCTCAAAGGGTTTTCTATCTTTGCTCAGCGGTATCGTTGCGTCGTAACCGACCTTGTATGTGGTGGTCTCCGTACTGGGGTCGAGGGATGAGCCTGCCGCACCCGGTATCCTGAGGATCCGGTCGCCCTGCATCCTGGTGGCAACCGCCCATTCCACTTCTCTGTCGTTAAAGATATCGATGTCGTCATCCACGATTATTACCTGTTTCATGGACGGGTGGCCGGTGAAAGCCGCAAGTACCGCATTCATGCCGTCGCCCTCTTTGTTCTTCGCGATCGATACCACCCCGTTCAGCCAGCAGCATCCTCCTTCCGTCAGACGGACGTTCTTCACTCGGGGGACCGCCTGCCTGACAGTTTTCAATATCATGGGTTCGCGTGGGAGCCCCATCAGCAGGAAATGGTCGTTGCCTCCGGGAAGCAGAAGATGGAATACGGGGTCCTCGCATGACCACATCTTCTTTATCTCGATGACGGGCTGTTCTCTGACAATATCGTATGTTCCGGTGATATCGACGAACGGGCCTTCGGATGTTGTCTCGAAGGTGATCTTTCCTTCCATGACGTAATCAGAGGAAGCGGGGACCAGCAGTCCGTTATCGCATCTTCCTACGTCTAGAGGCTTTCCGCGGCCGGCCTTGCACATAGAAGATGCGATCGTCAGTTCATCCACACCGAAATCCGTTGAGACTGCGGCCGCGATAAGGACCTCCGCGGGAAGTCCGACGCAGATGGAGATATCAAGTTCTTTCCCGTCCTTCTTGGCTTCGTTGTACAGGGTGAACAGATGTCTGGGGACCAATCTGACCGCAAGCCTGCTCTTATCCATCACCATCATTCTGTGGAATGAGATGTTCTTCTTTCCTTTGTATTCGGCCACTATCACCCCGGCCGTGATATATCGGCCGCCGTCCTGAGGATAGTACTTCGGGATCGGAAGCGAGGTCAGATCCACGCTCATCGTTTTGGACTTGAATTCTGGATCTGTCACTTCATTAGTTTTGCAGGGGGAGTCCAGTGCGGAGAGGATGTGTTCAACTATCTTCTCCGGCGGAATGTTCATGGCATCGGCGATCTTCTTCCTTGTCGAGAACATGTTTCCCGCTGCCTTCTTTCCTTTCACGTTCTCAAACAATACAGTGGCAGACTGATCTTCAAGCAGGATCTCCGTTATTTTCGTCGAGACCGGATCGACGTTCTCACCGATCGTGCAGACCTTTTCTCCCAGAAAGTCCCTAAGCGACATATTCCACAGTAAGCGATTCATACATATATTATTAGTCCGAGGCGCCCTGTGGGGAAAGACCCCTCAGGATGAATAGCATAAATATGCGAAGTCGAATGTGCAATCATGTCGGAGGACCGTACCGAGGCACTCATCAAAAAATACGCATTGCAGAATGCAGTGTTCTTCAAAGGCACCGCCAACCCAAAGGCGGTTGTGGGAAAAGTGCTCGGCGAGAACCCGGAATACAGAACCAGGGCCGGCGAACTGACACCTCTTATCGAGTCCATTGTGTCTGACGTTAACAAAATGTCCCCCGACGAGCAGGCCAGAGCGCTTGAGACGATAGACCCCTCGCTCCTTTCCAAAGAAAAGAAGGAGAGGGTCTATCTGCTTCCGGAACTGAAGAACGCCGTCGAAGGGAAAGTGGTGATGAGGATCGCCCCCGGACCGTCCGGGCCCCTGCATATCGGACACACCCGAGTATCCGTGCTCAACGATGAGTATGTCAAAAGATACAGCGGAAAGCTGATAGCGAGGTATGAGGACACAAACCCTGAGAAGATCGATCCGGACGCATATTCGATGATCCCCGAGGACCTTGACTGGCTGGGCGTGAAGATACACGAGAGCGCGATACAGTCGGACAGGTTCGGCATATACTACGACCACACGAGAAAGCTAGTGGAGATGGAGAAAGCCTACGTTTGCACATGCGACGGTGACGTATGGAGAGAGCTTAAGGAAGAGAGGAAAGAGTGCCCCTGCCGCAGCCTCCCGGTAAATATGCAGCTGGAAAGATACGATAAACTGCTGAACGGAGACTACGGGGAGGGCGAAGCCGTCGCCGTCGTGAAGACAGACATAGCGCATCCGAACCCTGCAGTAAGGGATTTTGTCGCTTTCAGGATAGTGGATCACCCTCATCCGAGGACTGGCAGCAAATATTGCGCATATCCGATGATGAATCTGTCCGTCGCCATCGACGACCACCTTATGGGCGTGACGCACGTCATAAGAGGGAAGGACCATCTCAACAATACTCTCAGACAGGAGTATATCTTCGACTACTTCGGGTGGAAGAAGCCAGACTACTATCACTACGGGTTAGTGAATATTCCCGACACCGTCCTTAAAACATCGTTGATCAAAGAAAGCATACGCAACGGCGAATACAGCGGATGGGACGATGTCAGGACGGGCACGGTAAGGGCGATAAAAAGGAGGGGGATAAAGCCGGAAGCCATCAGGAGGTATTGGGTGGAGAGCGGCATCAAATCAGTGGATATCCAATTCTCCTGGGACAATCTTTACGGGATGAACCGCGACATCATAGATGCGGTCTCCAACAGATACTTCTTCGTGGGGGACCCCGTAAGATATGATATCGAGGGCATCGATTCGATAGAAGGGAAAGCGCCTCTGCATCCGGACCATCCGGAGAGAGGGAGCCGCGATTATCGTATCGAGGGAAGCAAGACGGTGTTCATCTCATCCGAAGACTCAAGAACTTTCGCCGAAAAGGGGCAGGTCAGGCTGAAGGACCTCTGCAACCTTGATTACGGCACACCCGCAAAATACGCCGGAAACGATCTGTCGATACTGAAGAAAGGCGTGAAAGCAGTGCAGTGGGTCGGACGTAACGGCATCGGCACGGAACTGCTCATGCCGGACGGCAGCATCATTAAGGGTATGACAGAGAACGGGGTCTTCAGCGAGAGCGGCGACACGGTCCAGTTCGAGCGCGTAGGATTCGCAAGGTTGGAAAGCGTGAATGAAGATATGATAAAAGCCGTCTTTACGCACCGCTGATCATTCGTTCGTATCGATGAAAACTGATGCTGCGAGATCGGCCGGGAGCGCCACAACGGAGTTCTCCACGTCTACGATGGTCATATTGCTATCCGGCATGTTCGAATCCAGAGTGAGTACTCGGCCGGGAACGAAACCCATCATGATCAGTTTCTTCACGATCTTCGGGTCGCTGTTCTTCAGATGAGATATTATGCCGTGTTCGCCCGGGTTCAGGTCCGAGAGGGATGCCGTTATGTTGATGCCTTCCGAAGATGCCGCCTTGCATGGAGTGGAGCAGCTCTGGCAGTCGCTATCGACGGGCGTCCCCATCATCTGGCATATCTTTATTGCGGACTCTTCCGATAGAACATGCTCCATTCTGCATGCCTCCCTGTGCGCGGTCTCGCGGTCGACATTAAGTACGTTGATGAGAAAATTCTCCAGCACATGATGCTTTTTCCTGATCAGGCGGGCATAGGTAAGCCCCTCTGCAGTAAGGCTTACGCCATGATATCTTTCGTATTTGACAAGACCCTCGTTCGAAAGGGCCTTAAGCATCTCGGTCACGCTGGCGGGGGAAACGCCCATGAAGGTGGCAAGCTCCGTTGTCTTCGTGGTATTCTCTCCCTCAGTCAATCGGAGAATGTTGATAAGATAATCCTCTCGGTTACCGGTGGTCATCATTTCCGTAACGGTAGGAACATAGATAAACGTTAGGAGTTAGCAAAAATGAGCGTCCGGCCCTTACGATGTTCTTATATGCCTCAAACAAACAGTTATGAGGAGACAACGGCGCTCCTTGAAAATGAAAGGTATACCCTGCCGGGCAGGGCGGTTTGATTTAGAATTTCTTTCCGATGGCTTCGGCCTCTTCAAGTACGGCAGCGTTCTTTGCGGCGGTATCCGGAGGGTTAGCACCGGTAAAGACGATCTTTCCAACCGGAACGAACTTCAGCATTCCCGCCAAAGCGCCCTCGATCTTGTCGGCCATGGCCCTGGCACCGGCCTCACCGCCCCCGCAGCTTACGACGACCGCGCACTTCTTTCCAGGGGCGATGTTCGGCACGAAGTCCGGCCCGAGGAAACTGTAGAAACGGTCCTGGAGAAGTCTGAACTGTCCGCACGCTTCCCCGAAGTAGGTGGGTGTGGAAACGATGATCCCTTCGGCATCCCTGATGGCTTTCAGTATCTCGGCGTGGTCGTCCTTGAGGACGCATGCACCGGACTTCTTGCATCCCATGCAGGCCTGGCAGCCTTTTGCGTTGGAAAGGGAGTTAAGATAATACATCTTCACATCTTTGCCGTTCTTCTTTGCTCCTTCGGCCATCGCACCCACGATGGTATCTGTGTTCCCGTTCTTTCTCGGGCTGGCTATTATTGCGACGATTGACATTAAGTCACCACTATCAAAATGATAGTTGTTATATTTAAGAGTTGGTAATTAATAATTTATATCACGACTCTATAGTAAATATCATGGAGAAGAGGCCTCGTGCGCCAAGGATAGACTGTGCCCTCGATGCGGCAATGACAATCATCGAGGGGAGATGGAAGGCAACCATCCTTTGCAAGCTTCACATGAAAGGCGCTCTGCGTTTCAATCAGCTCATGAAAGAGCTCGAGGTGATATCCCCGAAGATCCTCACGAAACAGCTGAGGGAGATGGAGGAGGACCTTCTGATAGTGAGGACGGTCAAAGCCGACGCGCCCGCATATGCGGAGTACTCAATTTCTGAGAAAGGGAAGTCTCTGCTTCCGGCACTGAGGATGCTTGCGGAGTGGGGCATCGAGAACGCGCTCAAGTACAATGTTCATTTTGATGAGGGGACGATCCTCCCGGATACGGATCCCCAGGCATCATAAAAAATGTGAATGATAAAGGCCGGCACGGGGGTGCCTTGTTTACTTGAACCCGGCGTTACCGGAACCGTCGTCGGGAACGGAATAGTCGCCGGACCTCTGCTTGGAATCGACATCATTCATCTTTCCAACGAGGGCGCTGATCCTTTCGCACTGACCGACAAACCTTTCATCGACGGGATCCCCCCTGAGATATGAAACGAATATGGCATTCCCCATTTCTTTTTTTATCTCTTCTATCTCTCTGCTGTAATCTCCGATCTTCTCATCCTGTCTTCTTTTGTCGAGGCTGTCGGAGCCGACACGCGTGGCGTCGTTGAATCCTTTCTTTACTTTATCGCCGAATCCCATTTTATCACTCTCATTCCACAAGCTTATGGTATCTGTACGCGGGCTCCCCCTCGTTAAAACAGTATCTTATCGTCGTGAAATCCTTTTTGAGGGCCTTAACATCCTCTTTCACTTTCTTAGGGTCTTCCTTTTTCTTGACTACCCGCGCAACGAGTTCGGCAACTGCCTTCATCTCGCTCTCTTTCATGCCAACTCTGGTCAGCTCCTGCGTACCGAACCTGAGGCCGGACGGCCTTACGGAACTGGTGTCGCTGGGGAGCATGTTCTTGTTGCAGATGATGTTCGCGTCCTCAAGCAGCTGGGCGCATTCCTTCCCGCCTCCGAAGGAGGAAACGTCAAGTGCGACCGCATGGGATGTTGTGAACCCGAGGTCCGGACAAAGCACCGGGACCCCCAACTCGTAAAGGGACTCTCCCAGCGCCTTGGCGTTCTTGCATGTCTGCGCGGCGTAATCCTTCGCAAAGACCTGCATCTCCGCGAGAGTTATGGCCAGAGCCGCCATCGCATGCAGGTGGTGGCTCGAGGTCACACCAGGGAACACGGCCCTCTGTATCTTTTTCTCTTCCTCTTCCGTCAGGTTCGATCCCAATATCATGCCGTGATTGGGTCCGGGGAATGTCTTGTGCGTTGACGAGGAAACGATATTGACGCCGTCCTCGAAAGGCTTGTGGAACTTCCCTCCCGCGATAAGACCGAGAACATGCGCGCAGTCCTCCCAGACGAGGCAATCTATCTCGTTGAACGTGTCCATCAATTCCTTTATCGGCGGCGGGAAAAGGAAGACCGAGAGACCGAACTGCGCGATCTTGGGTTTTTCCTTCTTCAGCAGTTTGATCGTGCCGTCCACGTCAAGGTTCATATCCTCAACATTGAAAGGATAGTTCACCGAGCGTATCCCTCTCTGTCCGAAAGCGCCGAACTCGCAGGTCGATATGTGCGCCCCCTGCGCAAGGGCGCAGGTGGTTATCGTGTCTCCAGGATTGGCGAAAGCGAAAAGGACGGCCATGTTCGCGACTGTACCGGAAACCGGTCTGACATCCGCGAATTCGGCCTCGAAGAGCTTCTTTGCGATCTCGGTCGCTTTTTCCTCCACCTGATCTACGAATATGTTCCCTTGGTAGTATCTTTTTCCGGGAAGTCCCTCTGCGTATCTGTCTGCGAAATCAGATATGAGGATCTCTTTTGCAAGCGGGCTCATAAGGTTCTCGGAAGCGATCATGGGGATGCACTCTTCGAACCACTTGTTGTGTTCCATTACCTTCTCTCTGATGAAACGGCCGTCATCTGTCATCATAAATATCTGTGACACACAATGTAGAAGGGGTAAAAAAGGGTTGTCTTGCTGGCGTACTGTCAGGTTCCGTTTTTTCTTTCCCACCGTAACGACCGTTGTACCCAAAGTCGACCGTAAAAAATCGATAAGGCCGTCTGTATAGGGCGGCTTCTACCAAATAATTATTTTTTACAAGTTATTTAGTAGTATGACCGCATATGTCATTTATCTCATGAATCAATATTATGTTCCCGATAACGGCCTGAGCGGGGCGCTGGATGACATCAGGGCGGGAAAGGTTGTTCTCGTTTATGATTTCGATAACCGCGAGAAGGAGACAGATATGACGATCGCCTCGGAATTCGTGACGGCAGACGTGCTCAGAAGGATGAGGAACGATGCGGGCGGGCTGTTGTGCACGACGACACCGGGCAAATTGGCAAAAGAACTGGGGCTGCCGTTCCTTTCAGATGTCTTTTGGAACAGCAAGGATGCATACCCTTTGCTTGGCCTGATGGCACCGAACGATATACCGTATGATAACACAAAATCATCTTTCGGCATCACGATCAACCACAGAAAAACGTTCACGGGCATCACGGACGGCGACCGCGCCCTTACGATAAAGGAGTATGTGAACACGATATTCAAGGAAGCACCCGCCGAGCAGAGGATCAAAGAGCTCGGGGAGAATTTCAGAGCCCCCGGACATGTGCATCTTCTCAACACGACGCAGAGGCTTCTGCAGACGAGACACGGGCACACCGAGCTGTGCACCGCGCTCATGTATATGGCGGGGGTCAAGCCCTCAGCGACGATATGCGAGATGCTGGGGAACAACGGGTCATCTCATTCTAAAGCGTCGGCGGAGGAATATTCCAAAAAGAACAATATGCATTTCGTTACGGGCGAACAGATAATAGAGGCCTGGGAAGGGTTCCTGAAAGAGACCGAGGCGGATGTGTGATAAAATGGTCAGAGTGATGGCTTCCGGTGTATTCGATATCATCCACACGGGGCACATCCATTATCTCCAGCAGGCGAAGGCGCTCGGCGACGAACTGATCGTTGTGGTCGCATGCGACGATACCGTCCGCAAGAACAAACATGAGCCCATAACGCCGGAGAGCATGAGGGTGAAGATTGTCAGTTCCATGAAACCCGTCGACAAGGCGATACTCGGAAAGGGAGGGGATATTTTTGATGTCGTAAAGGAAATATCTCCTGATATCATTGTCCTCGGGTTCGACCAGACCTTCAAAGAGGCGGACCTTGCGAAAAGGCTGAAAGAGAACGGTCTGGGGCACATCAAAGTGACGCGAGCATCGGAATATGCGGATGACCTTACCGCCACCAGAAAGATCATCAAGAAGATAAGGAAGCTGGAGGACGGGACATGAGGACGATCGGCATTGCGGACACGACATTCGCAAGATTCGATATGGCATCCGCCGCGATCGACGAGCTGGAAAGGACCGGCACCGGGTTCAGGATAGAAAGGTACACCGTACCCGGAGTGAAGGACCTGCCTGTCGCATGCAAGATGTTGATCGAAGGGAAAGGATGCGACATAGTGATGGCATTGGGGATGCCTGGTCCCGCCGAGAAGGACAAGATGTGCGCCCACGAGGCATCAACGGGACTGATAAGGGCGCAGCTGATGACGAACAGGCATATTATCGAAGTGTTCGTCCACGCGGACGAAGCTAACAGCGAAAAAGAATTGGCGGCCCTTGCCGAAAGCAGGGCAAGGGAGCACGCAATAAACGTTTATGACCTGCTTTTCAGACCCGAAAGGCTCAGGCGCAATGCCGGGACGGGACAGAGACAGGGATTCGCGGACGAAGGTCCGATTAGATCGAGGTGATGAGATGAAAGCATACAAGATCGGAATGGTGGCGGCGGAGTTCAACTTCGACATCACGTCCATGATGATAGAGAGGGCGAAAGCGGAAGCTGAGTTCCTCGGAGTGGAGATAAGCAAAACAATAATGGTCCCCGGAGTCTACGAGATCCCTCTGGCGGTGAAGGCGCTGCTTGAGAGGACCGACGTGGACGCAGTGATCACTCTGGGAGCGGTGATCAAGGGGGAGACCAAACACGACGAGGTAGTGATCGCGCAAGCATCCAGGCTGGTTGCGGACCTCCAATTGGAGTTCAACAAACCCGTCGCGTTCGGGATAACAGGGCCGGATATGACGCAGCTTCAGGCGATGGACCGCATCGAGAAGGGAAGGGACGTGGTCGATGCGGCTGTGAAGATGCTCAAAAGGCTGGAAAAGGTCTGAAAACCGTTTTTGTAAACTCTTTTAAATATACATTCATACATACAGGGTTTAGGGGAATCACTATTTCCCTGTTCACTGAATCACTATCACGATAAAACGCCGCCCAAGGGAGGCAGGTCAACAAGGAGGCCGAGGGGAGCGACCCCGGAGGCCCACAGAAGACGGTAATAGGATGGGCAAAAGAGAGCACTCCAAAGCGTAAAGAAGGGGTGCGAACAGACAGCGGAGCAGGGCATACAGTTTTTCCTGGCCCACAAAGGAGGGCTTACACATGAATATTGATCCAAACGCAACAAAATACATGATAAAGGCAAAGATCACCGCAGACGGTATCGTAGAGAAACCGGACGTCGTCGGGGCGATCTTCGGACAGACAGAAGGACTTCTTGGAGAGGATCTCGACCTGAGGGATCTCCAGAAGACGGGAAGGATAGGAAGAATAGAGGTGGAGGTTGTTTCCAAAGGCGGAAAGTCAGAGGGGATAATCTACGTCTCGTCAAGCTTGGACCAGGTGGAGACGGTCATTATCGCATCGTCCCTTGAGACCATTGACAGGGTCGGACCCTGCAAAGCGGGGATAAGGGTCCTTGGCATCGAGGATGTACGCATAATCAAGAGGGAAAAGGTGGTCGAGCGTGCCAAAGAGCTTCTTAACGAGATGATAAGCCAATCGAAAGGATCCTCAGCCGACCTCACTCAGAGCATCAGACAGAGCATACAGGTCGAAGAGATCACCACATACGGAAAGGACAGATGTCCGGCCGGCCCCAGCATCAAGGACTCCGAATCGATAATAATCGTCGAAGGGAGATCGGATGTGCTCAATCTTTTGAAAGCGGGAATAAAGAACGCCATAGCGGTAGACGGGACCAACATCCCCAAGACCGTGCAGGAGCTTTCCAGGGAGAAGGTCACGACGGCTTTTGTGGACGGTGACAGAGGAGGGGAATTGATCCTCAGGGAGCTTTTCCAGACATCCGAGATAGACTTCGTCGCCCGCGCGCCGCGCGCTCACGAGGTCGAAGAGCTTTCAGCTAAACAACTGGTGAAATGTCTGCGCAACAAGGTTCCGGGCGACCAGTACATGGAAATGAACGGCCTCGTGACGGAGGAAAGAGAACTCCCCTCGGATGACGAGGACAGGCCGAAGAAGGTCCGCGACGACAGGGTCAACGAGAGGAATGTCGAGAGAAACAATGATAGGAACAACGATAGGACCAACGACAGGAACAACGATAGAGGCAACGACAGGGGCAGGAAGGAGCGCGACGAAAAGAGGATGAGGCTGCGCGAACACGATGACCAGGACAGCGGAAGGAAGGGCCGCGGAAGGTTCAACAACGATAACGTGGAGAGGTTCAAGAAAAAGTCGGAAGAACCGGTAAAGGAAGTATCCGTCGAAGAGAACAGAGAAACATCCACTGAAGAGGCCAAAGAGGAAGCGCAGGAAGAATCCAAGAACGAAAAGCCGAGAAGGGCCCGCACCCCCGCGAAACCCAACGCCGATGAGGAGAAATCCGCAAGGACGCTCCGCGGAAAGAAGGACAGGAACACGAAGACGCTGTCCCCCGAACAGGAAACTTTCAGGGACATGCTGTTGGACATGTCCTCCACCCACAACGCCAAACTACTTGCCGGTGACAACACGGTGATAAGGGAGATCGCGGTGAAGAACCTGGTCAATTCCCTTAAAGAAGATTCGGAGGGGATAGCAGTGATCGTCTTCGACGGCGTGATATCGCAAAGGATCCTCGATGTCTCCATCGAAGGCGGCATCAGGACGATAGTGGGAACGCGCAAGGGCAACATCACCAAGATGCCTGCGGAGATGACCATTTTCACTAAAGAAGACCTTTATTGAGAGCAGATGAACATGAAAGGCGGAAAAGCGGCAGAATCGTGGGAAGAGGTCAAAGGGATAAAGAGCACAGAGGAGATAATAATCCCCTCCGACCCCCTGGACCGCGTCCTCGGTCAGGAAGAGGCGATATATCTTGCGAAGATCGCAGCGATACAGCGCAGGCATCTCCTGCTGGTGGGCCCTCCCGGCACCGGGAAGTCCATGATAGCCCGCGCCCTTTCAATGAACCTCCCCAAACCGAAACAGGAGATAAGGATCGTCAAGAACCCCGAGAACCCCGAAAGGCCGTTCCTTGAGGTATTGGATGAGGGGCAGGTGCATGACGAGGACAGCATACGCGCAGAATCCGTGGGCGAACTCATGGACCCTGAGGCCGCCCCGGGGAATGTCGCGGAGAGGCTCGGTTATCTTTGTAAGAACTGCGGCAAATTCTCGCTTCCCGCCGACACCGCCTGTCCCTTCTGCAATAAAAGCAAGATAGATATGGGTCCGAACTCGAACCCCTTCGGGGACCTGCTCAGCGGAGTGCTGGAAGCGGCGATGCCGCAGGGCGTGGTCCCGGGAAAGGAAAGGGTGCACACCACCCGGATGCTCCGGGACGGAACGGAAGAGACGGTGGTCTTTGAGCGCGCGGGCGACCGCATCAGAAAACTGGACGGCAAAGCGCTCCAAAAAAGGAACCAGCTGAACAAGAAGTCCAATCAGAAGGTGCTTGTCAAACTGAACAGGAATCCATTTGTTCTCGCGACGGGCGCATCGGAGACGGAACTGCTCGGCGATGTAAGGCACGACCCTTACGGCGGCCACGAGAAGCTCGGCACGCCGTCTTATGAAAGGGTGACCGCCGGGTCCATTCACGAGGCTCACGAGGGTGTGCTTTTCATAGACGAGATATCTCATCTCGGGAATCTGCAGAGGTTCATACTGACCGCCAT
>JGI24705J35276_12238066_pt1 | contig 15462 bp, 17 predicted proteins | sample TergutNt197P4_FD_35276 | JGI IMG/M metagenome (IMG submission 35276) | reverse complement strand
GAGGTGGCGATGATCATTGCGTCGCCGACCATGATATATTCCATGATGGACGATCTCGGCTTGTCGTCGCTGCATGTGGCCAAATTCATTACTTTGTTATCGTTCAGAAGTTTGTACAGGTTCTCCATGGGTAACACCGTCCCATCGTATCGCGGAAGGTGGTTATATCTCTGCGCATCTCATCCTCGGCGTCCTGCACGCCGGTCATATGAAAGTGCGCGATACGCCGGCGCGATATAAATGATTTATAGTCTTAAACGCGATTCGTTCTCGGTGTCGGGGGAAAAAAAGGCATGCCGTCGACGGAAACCGGAAAAGGATGCGAACACCGCGGGGCCGGAGGGGGGTAACGGAATGATCGCAGAGGAGGGGGGTAACTGAAATGATGGCGGGAAAGGGAGAAATGGATGGAAGGTGACATCCCGGATCCCTGGATCAGGGATGCGAACACCGCGGAACCGCCGGACGATATGACCCGTTATAATGCGGGCCCGGCGGAAGAAGGGCGCCGCATGTCGGCAACGGAAAGTACGGCGAAGGTACAGACGTTCACGCGGACGGCGATGAACACTCCGGACCGTATGACGGCGACGAAGAAAGAAGGCGGACCCGATATGGAAAAGCCGCTCGGGTCTGCGGACGCAGTTAAAAAATTTGCTGAAGGACACGGCATCAAAGATCAGGGGCCGGAAGGAGGGCCGCCCGGGTAGGGGCAAAAGGAGGGTGAAAATGGGGCTGTTCAGAAAAAAGGAGGAAGGCGGAGGCACCAAGAACGCGGTCGCAGCGTGGAAGGAAAAGATGAATGACGCATCGAATGCCGCCGGTATCGTTAAAAGAATGGCGGCCGGGGAAGCGGCCCCGGTAGCCGAGGGGAACGATATGGTGAAAAGATGCGAGACGCTCATGATAAGGATCAACCACGTGATCAGAACGATCTACGGAGGCGAAGGAGCGGACGCGGAGAACATAGCCGCCGGGAACGGCCTGACAGACGAATTGATATCGCTTACGAATGAGATGAACGGATATATAGAAAGAAACGGCGGCGGACCGGGAACGGTGTGACCCATGGTTCGTGATAAGAGGGAAGGTTCATGACGAACACGGACAGGGCATTCAAAAAGATGGCCGCATTATTCTCTAAAGCGATGGAGAAAGGAGAGGTATCGGGGGAATACGGACTGGGAGTGTGCTACGAGAACGGATTCGGCGTGCCTGCAGAGCCTCCGTATGCGAAGGATCTTTACGAAAAAGCGGCGGAAAAGGGACATACGGACGCGCAGTACTGTCTCGGGAATTGCTATATGAAGGGGAACGGCGCCTCGAAGGACGAAAAAAAAGCGGCCGAATGGTACAGCAAGGCGGCATCACAAGGTAATGCGAGGGCACTGTATGCTTTGGGTGAATGCTACGAGAGCGGCAACGGCGTTCCCCGGGACATCGAAAAAGCGAAAGAACTTTACAAAAGAGCATTGGAAAAAGAAGACGTCATCACGAGATCCAATGCTTCACCGGCAGGCGGCGGAAGGATGATAGATTATCAGAGGGCGATCGAACTCTTCGAAGGATATGCGGAGAGCGGCAACGCGGATGCGCAATATGCTCTCGGTCTCTGCTACGCGAAGGTCAGCGGGATGATGGACAGCAGAGCCAAGGCGGTCTCGTGGTATGCGAAGGCGGCGTCGCAGGGTCACGCATCGGCACAATGTTATCTCGCTTTTTGTTACATGAACGGGGAAGGTGCTCCGAAGGACGAAGTGAAAGCATTCGAATGGTATGAGAAGGCGGCGTCGCAGGGTCACATGGGAGGGCAGTACGGATTGGGGCTGTGCTATGCGAACGGCGACGGTGTGGCACAGGATTATAAAAAAGCGAAGAAATGGTTCACGAAGGCGGCGAGGCAGGGCGATGAATTCTCCAAGATGAATCTGGCCCTTCTGAAGCATCACAAACTTATTTGAACACGCGAACGAGGGGGGAATGACAATGGGACTGTTCGGAAGGAACGCGGAAGAGAGCTACCGGGCGGGAAAGAAGTATTCGGAGTATCCGACGGAAGAAGATACGGAGAAGATGTTCGGATCCTTCGAAAAGGCGGCGGAACAGGGGCACGCCGGCGCGCAATACGAACTCGGGCTTCTTTACTATGAGGGGATAAGGGCGCCGAGGGACCTCGGCAGATCGACGGAATTCTTCATAAAAGCGGCGAGGCAGGGACATACGGGGGCGCAGTCATGTCTCGGGGACTGCTACTGCAACGGCGACGGCGTTCCGAAGGACCTCGCAAAAGCGGCCGAATGGTGGACGAAGGCGGCCGCGAACGGCGATACGATAGCGCAATTCAACCTCGGTCAGCAGTATTTCACCGGCCGCGGTGTTCCGGAGGATCGGAAAAAAGCGATAGAGCTGTACAGGAAAGGTGCGGAACAGGGACATGCGGCGTCGCAGTTCCGTCTGGGAGACTGTTTCTATTACGGGGAAGGCATCCCCCGGGACCCGGCAAAAGCGGAGGAGTGGTATCAGAGAGCGGCGGACGGCGGGAACGAGAAAGCGAGGGAGATGCTGCGGTCGATAAGAAATAAAGCGGTATCCGACGGCCCCGCATCCCGTTATTCGGAAAAGGACGTGATCGGGGAGGGTGAGAAGAAGGAGGCCGTCGAGCAGGAACGGAAAGAAAGATATACGGACCCGAAAAAGGAATACGACCTCGGCGCCGCCTATTTTTACGGGGACGGGGTCCCGCAGGACCAGGCAAAAGCGGCCGAACTGTTCAAAAAAAGCGCATTGAGAGGGTATGCGGATGCGCAATATGCGCTCGGTCATTGTTTCAACATCGGGGCGGGGGTTCCCCAGGATAAGAAAAAGGCCGCCGAACTGTTCGGGAAGGCGGCGGAACAGGGACACGCCGGCGCACAATACGAACTCGGAACATGTTACGGAGAGGGGAACGGTGTCCCTCAAGACCTCGGAAAAGCGATATTCTGGCTTGAAAAGGCGGCGGAACAGGGCGACACGAGGGCGCAGGCGAGACTTGCGGACCATTATCACAACGGGAACGGCGTTCCCAGGGACCTCGGAAGGTCGTTCGCCCTTTACAAAAAGGCGGCGGAACAGGGTGATGCGAACGCGCAGAGCGCAGTGGGTTCGTACTATGAAGAGGGAATAGGAGGTCAGCCCAGGGACCCGGAAAGGGCGATGTACTGGTACACAAGATCGGCCGCCGGCGGCAACGCGTTCGGGATGTGCAGGATAGGCGCCCTGTATTTTGAAGGCTCAGGCGTTACGAAGAACTACGCGAAAGCGGCCGAATGGTGGTCGATGGCCGCCGAGACGGGAGATGCGGCGTCGCAGTTCAACCTCGGCGTATGTTACGCGGAAGGTCACGGAGTGGGCCGCGACAAAGGGAAGGCGGCCGAACTTTTCAAAACGGCGGCGGAACAGGGATACGAGGATGCGAAGGACGCGCTGAACGATATCCGCACCTAAGATCGTGTTACAAGATCGGCGGGGGCTGAGCGCAACGGAACGCGATCGGGATGCCGGGGTGCGTTTCGCAGCCATCATTCACAAATGAGAACATAAGGACGGAAAGGCCGGCGTCCAGGAACAAAAAAGGATGGGAAAAGGTCATGAGCGCTTGGAAAAGAAAGCGATCATCCCCGCGCCGAATCCTCCGCCCCGTTCCGCTGTCCTTTCCTTGGCGGAGGGAAGTTCTTCCGCGCGCTTCCTCGCCCTTTCAACGAATGTCTCCTGTGAATTCACTCTGTTCCCCGGAGACGAGGGATGTCTGAGCGTATAACTGCCGTCGGGGGACTTCTCCCATGCTTTGACATTATCGGACAGCATGATATCCAGCATCCCGCTTATCTCTTTTTTATGATCCTCGTCGTACACAGGACATCCGATCTCCACCCTCCTTTCCGTATTCCTGGTCATCAGATCGGCGGAGGCGAAGAACATCTTCTTTTCGTCGCCTTCGCCGAAACAGAATATCCTGGAATGTTCCAAGAACCGTCCGACGATGCTTATCACGGATATATTGTCGGTGAATCCCGGGATGCCGGGCATCAGACAGCAGATGCCGCGAACTATCATCGATACCTTAACACCATTCCGCGACGCCTCGATCAGTTTCAGTATCACTTCCTTGTCGGTCAGCGAATTGCATTTTATTATAACCCTTCCCTTATCTCCCTTTTCTATCTCCTTTTCCAGGAGGTCCATGAAATTGTTCTTGAAACTGTTCGGCGCGACCCACAGCCGCTCGTATGTTCCGTCGGTGTTGGCTATCAGAAGGTTGTTGAAAAGCACCTGCGCGTCGCGCCCGATATTCTGATCCGCGGTTATCAGAGAAAGGTCGGTATACAGTTTCGACGTCTTTTCGTTGTAATTACCGGTACCGATCTGCGTCACGTACTGTATCTTACCTCCGTCCTTCCGGGTGATCAGACATATCTTCGAATGAACCTTGTAGCCGGGGAGGCCGTACATGACGTGACAACCGGCCTCTTCCAAACGTTTCGACCATTCTATGTTGTTGTTCTCGTCGAATCTTGCTCTCAGTTCCATCAGAACGACTATCTCCTTTCCGTTCTCCGCCGCGCGTATCAGAGACTCGGCAAGTCTGGATTGGCTGTCCAGTCTGTATAATGTGATCTTTATCGACATCACGGCGGGGTCCTCCGCCGCTTTCCGTATCATCTCCACGAAGGGGGACATACTTTCGAACGGGTATGAGAGCAGAACATCCTTCCTCTGCACCTGTTTCATAATATCGGCCTTCATTTCCTGCGTGTATGTTTCCGCCGGTGTGTGGGAAGGTCTCGCAAGACCTTCCGAAGCCTCGGGATTAAGTTTTCCTTCCAGACCGAAGGAGTACGAGAGATCGAGCGGCGCGGAAGTAACAAAGACCTGATCCTCTTTCAGATCGAGCTTATTCATAAAGAATTCTTTGAATTCTCTGCCGACGCCGAACTGGAATTCCAACCTTACCGGGGTCAGACGCTGTCTTTTTTTGACCAATGCCTGCATGAACACCCTGTAGTCCACATCTTCGTCATGATCCTCGGTATTGATGTCCGCATTTCTCGTCACCGTCAGAACGGTACGGTCGACGATCTCGTAGGGGCGGAAGACGATATGCGCGAAATGTCTTATCACGTCCTCGAGAAGAACGAATCTTTTTCCGTTATCCAGGAATATGACGCGTTCCAGTATCTTAGGAACGGCGATAAGCCCGAAAAGTAACTTTTCTTTTTTCTTTATCCTCACACCGATATGCATCCATTTGTTGTTTATGTGAGGGAACGGATGTCTGTTGTCGATGACCTGGGGAGAAAGAAGAGGCATTATTTCACGTTCGAAGCGTCCCTCAAGGAATTCCATATCATCGGTATCCAGATCGTCCACTTTCATATGATGGATCCCGTTCTTTTTCAGTTCCTCCGTCACCGCGATGAAATATTTTTCAACAAGACCGTAAAGTATCGAAACTCTTGAGAAGATGTCCTTCAGCTGCCCTTCCGCCGTGAGTCCCGTTTTATTGTCCGTGTATTCGGGCGCGTACATCATGTAATCCGTTAAGCTTCCGACACGTATCATGAAGAATTCGTCAAGATTGCTGCAGAATATCGAAATGAATTTCAGTTTCTCCAGCGGAGGGTTATCCGGAAAGTTGGATTCCTCCAGAACGCGTTCGTTGAACTTCAGCCATGACAGCTCACGATTCTGCATACACTCCCTTATGCCCGCACCTATCGACGAGAACTCAGTCATCTCTCTTCAGCACTCTCCTTATCAGATATCCGTCGCGTATGCCGGACCCGCTTACCGTTATCGATTCGCATCCGAATTGTTTTATCACCGTACTCAGTATCATAAGTCCCGGGAATATCGTCAGTGCGCGTTCCGGTACGGTTCGGTATATCACGTGATAGATATCGCTGTCCTCGTGGTCGCGCATCATTTTTAATATCTCTTTGACGTGAGATGTCTCCATCTCGTTACTGTCCTCTTTCACATAATCCAATTCTCGGGAGATCTTCAGCAACGCTCTTACGGTCCCTCCGATGCCGACGAGTTTTTTACACTTCATATCGCCGATCCAACCGATCTTCAGCAGTTCTTCGATCACGATCTGTTCGATAATGGCCCTCTCGTGAGCCTCCGGAACGGATTCCCGGACGCAGTTCATGTACAAACTCAAACATCCGACGGGCATGCTGGCCTGATACTCCGCTTTTCCGTTCCTGAATCTGACGAGTTCCGTGCTCGCCCCGCCTATGTCTATCATCAGTCCGTCATCCATGTCCACCGTCTGCGAAGCGCCCGCGAATCCTAAAAGAGCTTCATCATTACCTTCCAGTATCTCAGGCATCAGCGACGTCCGTTCGGTAATTATACGGACCGCTTCATCTCTGTTCGTTATGTTCCTGAGCGAAGCGGTCGCGAAGACGCGTACGTTCATCGGATCGACCAGCCCGAAAGCGATCATCTTCAGTTTGTTCAGGATGTCGCACGCCTTCTGAATGCCTTCGTCGCTCAGCGCCCCGTTCTCAACATGACCGGCAAGGCCGGCAACTTCCTTTTCACTAAGCATTTTGGAGATATCGCCGTTCTCGCCGACCTCGAATATCAAAAGATGGATGGTGTTCGATCCTAGATCTATGACCGCGTAATTCATCTAAGGGTTAATCTCTTTGATTATATTAAAATAAACCAGAATTCGGTCTGTTATCGCTGACGGAGATAACTTGGCACATTCGGCAGAAAACAGGCGCATAGCGATCCTCCTCGGCCGGGCGCGGATGTTAACACCTGACCGGGAAACAGTATCCGGTCAGGACGTATCAATATATTTAAGGATCTTCTCACACGTTCTTTTCAATATCGGAATGTCCTCCGTGATCGCACCCCATATCATATCAAGATCAATCCATTCGTAGATGTGAGCGATATCGTTCCTCGTTTCTCTGATATCGTCCCAATTTATCTCAGGGTATTTTTTTGTTATTTCTTTAGATAGGTTCTTTGTGTTCTCGCCAATCTGTTGCGTGTAAAAGCAGCAAAGGTCCTGATATCTGGGATTCGCCATAAAATCCTCGATATCATCTCCGTATTCGTCCATAACCTCTTCGATCTTACCGCAGTATTTCAGGACGGCCTTCAGACGGTTAATGTCCTTTATTGCTTTTTTAACCATAAACGACCACGCTTTCTTTCATTATTTCGTTCAGTATCTCGGGTGGAACGCCTTTTGTGGTCACTATATCAATTTCATGCCCGATCGCATCTTCCATCTGTTTGAAGAATCCAGAGAACGTGAATATGCTTCGTATCTTCCCTTTCTCGATGCAGAAATCATAATCGCTGTCATCGTTATAGTCGCCTCTCGCGACAGAGCCGAACAGATATATCTTTTCAACACCGTACTTCTCTGCCACAGGTCTTACTATCGATCTCAATTCTTCGATGGTGAGTCTTTTATTCGCGGCCGAGGACATAAGCTGATATTGGTAGCATATTGTTTAAATCTGTCTGTTATGTGCTTTCACGGTGCCGGGCGACCCGATACCCGCAACAAAAACAAGATACGATGATATCAATTTATGAGGGCGCCGTAGAAAAGGTCCTGATACACCGATGATACGCTTCTCGAGAATTTTTCCAGGTTCACGGTGTCTGGGTACTCGGTAGCGGTGAACCATATCGCTTTCTTGTTATCGCGGGTTATGAATTCGGTGATAAGGCTTGTTTTTCCTATGCGTCGGCGGCCGTACACCACAGCGAATGAAAAATCATCGCGACCGTATCGTTCTTCAAGCGATGCCGATTCATACGATCTGCCGCGGTCAAAGAATTTTTTCATTCTATGACCTCATTCACGATCAACTTACTCACGATCAACTTGATCATGATCAAGTGAACATTATTTTCCGCATTGTGTACGGCCTCGATACAGCAAGGAGTTCATAAAGCGCTCCTGATGCCTTTTACGAACTTCTTCACCGGTTCCACGCATCTATTACCGTATTCTTCAATTATTCTGACGATCGCGCTTCCGATTATAACGCCGTCCGACACGGCGGCCATCTCCCTCGCTTGTTCCTTTGTCGATATCCCGAATCCCACGGCACAGGGAACATCCGTAACTTTTTTTGACTCTTCTATCATCCGTACGGCGTCCGTCCCTATCTCATTCCTGACGCCGGTGACGCCAAGCGACGAGACGCAGTACAGGAACCCTTCGGCACCTTCGGCTATCATCCGTATGCGGTCATGAGACGTGGGGGCGATCATTGATATCCGCGTAATATTGAATTCCTTACAGTCGCGGGATATCTCTTCTCTTTCTTCGAAAGGAAGGTCCGGAACAATGATACCGTCAATTCCGCATTCCTCGCATCTTCTCATGAACTTTGTCTTTCCGTATCTGAATATCGGATTGATGTAGGTCATGAACAGCAGCGGGATGCTTATCTTTTTTCTTACCCGTTCGACCATCTCGAAGAGTTTGTCCACGGTGCAGCCGTTCGCAAGCGCTCTTTCATCCGCTCTCTGTATAACCTCGCCTTCCGCTATGGGATCGGAGAACGGTATGCCGATCTCAATGATATCCGCGCCCGACGATGCCATCGCAACGATGAGTTCCTCACTCGTCTCAATATCCGGATCGCCGCCCGTGATGAACACAATGAACGCCTTTTTGTTCCTGAACGCATCGGAGATCTTATTCATTTATGCTCACTCCTCTGTATCTTGCCACGGAGGCGACATCCTTATCCCCTCTTCCCGAAAGAGTTATCACGATCGCCTGATCGTTACGCATGGCCGGTGCCAGTTTCATAGCATACGCGACGGCATGCGCACTTTCCATCGCCGGTATTATGCCCTCGGTGCGGGAAAGATATTCGAACGCTTCAACAGCCTCGTCATCCGTCACCGGAACGTATTCGGCCCTTTTGATATCGGACAGATGGGCATGCTCCGGCCCGATGCCCGGGTAATCGAGACCGGCCGAGATGGAATGGACCGGAGAGATCTGTCCGTATGCGTCCTGACAGAAATACGACTTCATACCGTGAAATATTCCCACGGACCCGGTGGCTATCGTCGCCGCCGTTCTCTTTGTCTCGATACCGAGTCCCGCCGCTTCGCATCCTATCAGCCGAACGGACGGTTCGTCTATGAACTCGTAAAAGGAACCGATGGCGTTGCTCCCTCCGCCGACGCATGCTATGACCGCATCCGGAAGTCTTCCTTCCGCCGCTTCCGTCTGTTCCCTGATCTCCTTGCCTATCGTCTTCTGAAGGTCGCGCACGATCGTCGGAAAAGGGTGGGGACCCATAACGGAACCGAGAACGTAATGAGTGTCGTCGATACCGGAGACCCATTCCCTCATCGTTTCGTTGACCGCGTCCTTCAGCGTCATCGTCCCGCTTGTGACGACGTTCACCTTCGCTCCGAGCAGTTTCATTCTGAATACGTTCAGGGATTGACGTTCCGTGTCCTCCTTTCCCATGAAGATCTCGCATTCCAGACCCATGAGCGCCGCAACGGTCGCAACTGCCACACCATGCTGTCCGGCGCCCGTTTCGGCGATCACCCTTGTCTTCCTCATCCTTTTTGCGAGAAGACACTGTCCGAGGACGTTGTTTATCTTGTGAGAGCCGGTATGATTCATATCCTCGCGTTTCAGATAGATCTTCGCCCCGCCGAGGTCATATGTCATATTTTTAGCGTAATAAAGCAAAGAAGGGCGGCCCGCATAATTTTTCAGCAGTTCGTTCAGCTCCTTCACGAACGACGGGTCGTCCTTGTAACGTTCGTACGCTTCTTCCAATTCAAGCACCGCCCGCATCAGCGTCTCCGGTATGTATTGTCCTCCGTAGATCCCGAATCTTCCTTTCTTATGCATCTCTTGCCCTCCTTACGAATTCTCTGATCTTTTCCGCATCTTTCTGACCGTCCGTCTCAACGCCGCCGCTGACGTCGACCGCATACGGTCTCGTTATTCTCACAGCTTCCGTGACGTTATCCGGCGAAAGCCCGCCGGCAAGGAAATACCGTCTTCCGATATCTTCCGCTAACTTCCATTCAAATCCCTTACCTCTTATTCTGCCTTCGAGCAGAAGGTAGTCCGCCGGCGACGTTCTTATTTTTTCAATGTCGTCACGATCCGAGACGGCGGCCGATCTGATGATCGGTGCGTCCGTGATCCTTTTCAAAGTTTCGATGTAATTCTCAGTTTCAGAACCATGAAGCTGCACCGCATCTATCACACCGTTGTGAAGAAGCGTTATGATATTATCGATCGGTTCGTTGACGAACACCCCCACCGCCGTGATATCGGAACGGAGTCCTTCCCTCAGTTCCGACGCCGTTCTCGGAGTTACCTTTCTCTGACTGGGAGCAAAAACGAATCCCGCGTATTCGGGATGTTCTCTGTTCACCGTATCAATGTCGCACATCCTCGACAGGCCGCATATCTTCACTTTAATCATTGACATCACCATGCAGCCGTTGCAGTTCCGTTCGTTTATCGGAACTGCGCATCATCGTCTCTCCGATAAGGACGGCATCGACCCCCGCGTTCCGTAACCGTTCCACATCTTCCGCAGTTCGTATCCCGCTCTCAGCTACGAAAAGAACATCATCCGGCACCATCTTCCCGAGCCTTTCGCTTAACGACAGGTCAACATCGAACGTTCTCAGGTCCCTGTTGTTCACCCCTATTATCCTGGCCCCGGCGGACAGCGCCGTTCTTATTTCCGTTTCGCTGTGAGTTTCCGTCAGCACGGAAAGACCTATTCCGTGTGCGATGGAAATATACTTAGCCAGCACATCTTTTTCAAGCGCTCCGCATATCAGCAGTACGGCATCCGCGCCGAGCGTTCTCGATTCGTAGATCATATATTCGTCAACAATGAAGTCCTTTCTGAGAAGCGGTATGCGGATCTCGGAGGCCGCGCCGCGGAGGTCGTCGTCACTCCCTTGAAAATAATACGGTTCCGTTAGCACGGACACCGCGTCCGCCCCCGCCCGTTCATATTCCTTAGCTATCCGAACAGCGTCGTAGTCGTCGGAGATCACACCTTTTGACGGAGATGCTTTCTTTGTCTCGCAGATGAACGCAATGTCGCCGTTCCGTAATGCCCTCTCGAACCCGTATCCTTCGATACGGACGGCGTCCGCCGCTTTGATCATATCGTCAAGCGGCACCGTCCTTTTCTTTTCCGTAATGCGCTCTTTCGTTCTTGCAACAATAGCGCTGAGGATGTCCATCTTATCATTCCTTCGAACAGCGTATGAATTCGTCGAGCTTCATCATCGCCTTACCGCTGTCTATCACGTTCTCTGCTGTTTTAATGGCACCATCTATCGATCTGTGCCTTCCCGCGACGTATAACGCGGCGGCAGCGTTCAGCACAGCCGCATCGCGTTTCGCTCCCTTCTCCCCGTTCAGTATGGCTCTCAATATTCCGGCGTTATCTTCGGGTGTTCCGCCTTCGAGGTCCTTCACGGTACATCTTCCGAATCCGTACTGTTCCGGTGTTATCTCATAGGATCGTGTGACGCCGTCCTTCACTTCGCAGCAGAGCGTCGGCGATGTCATCGAGATCTCATCCAGACCGTCCGTTCCGTGGACGACCATCGCGTTCTTGACGCCGAGATTGCACAATACCTGCGCCAGCGGTTCCACGAGATCCTTATCGTATACCCCCATGAGTTCCATGTCGGCGCCTGCGGGGTTGGTCAAAGGTCCGAGAATGTTGAACACCGTCCGTATACCGAGCTCTCTGCGTATAGGAGCGGCATATTTCATCGCTATGTGGTAGTTCTGCGCATACAGGAAACATATGTTCGTGTCCCTAAGCAGTTCGGAGCTTTTTTCCGGAGCCGCATGTATGTTCACCCCCAGCTTTTCTAGAACGTCCGCGGCACCGCACTTACCGGACGCGCTTCTGTTGCCGTGTTTGGCAACGGGAACACCCGCGGCGGCGACGATGATCGCCGCGATCGTTGAGATGTTGAACGTATTAGCTCCGTCGCCGCCCGTTCCTACTATTTCCAGCGCGTTCACGTCATGTAATAATCTGACACAATGTTTCCTCATTCCGGATGCGGACGCGGTGATCTCGTCGATCGTCTCGCCCTTCAGGCTTAACGCGGTAAGATACGCGCTCATCTGAACGGGCGAAGCCTTACCGGTCATTATCTCATGCATCACCGCTTCCGCCGTATCATAGGGAAGGTCTTGTCTTTTCGCCAGGGAGAGTATCGCTTCCTTTATCATTCGCACACCCTCAGGAAATTCTGTATTATCATGGATCCGTAAGGCGTAAGAATGGATTCCGGATGGAACTGTACCCCGTAGACGGGATATTTTTTATGAGACACCGCCATGATCTCGCCGTCGGCGGCGCGTGCCGTTATCTTGAGTTCTTCGGGAAGAGCGGTCTCATCGGCGGCCAGCGAATGATATCTCGCCCCTCTTATCACATCGGGGAGGCCTTCGAAGAGAGCATTCTCTCTGTCCACGGAGACAGCGGACGATCTGCCGTGCATCAGTTCCTTCGCGTATCTCAGGGAACCGCCGAAAGCTTCGTACACGGCCTGATGTCCGAGACATATACCGATGATCGGTATCTCTTTGTGAAATCGTTCCACCGTCTCTACGCAGACGCCCGCGTCCGCCGGTCTTCCCGGTCCCGGCGAGATGACGATCGCGGAGGGAGCGATCCTCTCGATATCGGAGACGGTCACGGCGTCGTTCCTTATCACTCTCACGTCACGGTATGCGGCGATCATGTGATACAGATTATAAGAGAAACTGTCGTAATTGTCGATCAGCAGTATCATTGTTCGATACCTCCGGCAGACATGACGACGGCATTGATGGCCGCTTTTGATTTGTTCGTACATTCTCTGTATTCGGATATCGGATCGCTGTCGGCCACGATCCCCGCGCCCGACCGTACGAACACCTTTCCGTTCTTTTTGTACGCTATCCTTATGGCGATGCAGGTGTCCATGTTCCCGGTAAGGTCAAGATAGCCTATCGCTCCTCCGTATATCCCCCTTTTCTCACCTTCAAGTTCGTCGATTATCTCCATCGCCCGTATCTTCGGCGCACCGGAGAGCGTACCGGCGGGAAGTACGGCGTTGATAGCGTCAAGGCCGCTCTTATCGTCGCGTATCTCCCCGACAACGGCGGAGCCGATATGCATCACATGAGAATAACGAAGTATCGACATATACCTTTCAACAGAAACGGAACCCGTTCTGCTGACGATGCCTATATCGTTTCTTCCGAGGTCGACAAGCATATTGTGTTCCGCCAGTTCCTTCTCATCCGAAAGCAGATCCTTCTCAAGTTCCGCATCCTCTTCGGCAGTGGTACCTCTCGGCCTGGTTCCCGCGAGCGGGAACGTGGATATCTTTCCGTCCTGCAGTTTCACCAACGTCTCGGGCGAAGCGCCCGCTATCTCGATGTTCCCGCCTCTGAAATAGAACATGTACGGCGACGGGTTCGTAGTTCTCATGATGCGGTACGCTTCAAGGAGAGATCCTTCGAACTCGGCCTCGTAACGATTCGAAAGGACCACCTGGAATATCTCCCCTTCTCTGATGTACCTCTTAGCTTTTTCAACAATGCCGCAGAACTGTTCTTCCGAGAACAGTGCCTTGAATTCCGATCCCAGACGTGCTGCCGGTGTTCTCTCCGGTTCTCCGCCGAGTATCAGTTCTTTAAGCTTTTTCAGTTCATGAATACCGTTCTCATACTCCTCGCCGGCATCTTCAGTTCTTACGTTGACGATGAGCACGATCTTCTGTCTGTAATGATCGAACGCAACAACTTTATCAAAGAACATAAGATCGAGGTCGTTGAAGTGTTCGTTGTCCTTCGCTCTCAAGACAAGCGAGGGTTCGGAATATTTCACGTGATCGTATGAGAAATAGCCGACGAGGCCTCCGGTGAAGGGAGGGAGGTCAGAGAACCTGACGCTTCTGTTCTCATTTAATATCTGACGTATGCATTCATTCGGGTCCTTTCTTTCTGTACGGGTCTCCGCTCCGTTCTTTATCTTCGTGACGCCGGCGGAACATGTTATCTCCGTCCTCGGGTCGAAACCTAAGAACGTATACCGCCCCCATCTCTTCGTGTCCTCTACGTTCTCCAGTATAAAGCAGTGGCCGCTCACGTTCATTAATTTTCTGAGCACTTCTATCGGCGTCACCGTATCCGCGTACATTTCAGTGCTTAGAGGCACCACATCGTACATTCCAGCGGAAGCGATCCTCTTCATTTCTTCGAGCGTCGGGCTGATCATTTTTCTCACGAAACGGCAAAACAGCAAATAATATATTAATATTATGTACATTGATGTACTATTATGTACATTAATGAACTAAAACGATTAATTGTTTGCCGACAACGAACGAACGGTCATTATCGTATGTGATAAGCGGACACTATACAACGGGACGGATGACGTAAGAATCATTTTATTCGGGTGTATAATGAACGTTAATGAAAAGATCATGACGGACAGACCTCATCTCAGCAAGACACTGGACAGCGGAACATTCCGCAGTTTCTATTATCTGAAAGAGGAACTGATACGGTTCTGCCGGCAGGAAGGTCTGCGTACGGCGGGAGGGAAACCGGAGGTCACGGAACGCATAGCGCATTATCTGGACACCGGCGAAGAATCGGCCGTTACGGTAAGACGGAGGCCTCCGGTCAATATCCGGGAGGTGACCGAAGACTCTCCGATAGAAGAGAACTTCGTATGTTCGGAGGCGCGCCGTGCCTTCTTCAAAGAAAAGATCGGCGAGCGGTTCAGATTCAGCGTCCCGTTCCTGAATTGGCTGAGGTCCAACGCGGGAAAGAGCTACAAAGACGCGATCCAAGCTTATCTTTCAATAACGGAAGAAAAGAAAGAACGCAGAACGGAAATAGGAAAACAATTCGAATACAACACATACATCCGTGATTTCTTCGGCGACAACAAAGGAAGGACGCTGGCAGACGCAATAAAATGCTGGAGATACAAAAAGAGTATCCCGGGATGCAACAAGTATGAAAGAACGGACCTCGTTGTTTTGTAAATTCGGAAAGAACAATATCGCGATGTCCGCAAAGCTCCGATATAAGGACACAGGAACCGCACAGAGATATTACGCAGATATCCAACGGTCGAACGTATCCCGGCAGCCGGTGGATACGTACACAAATATCAAGATCCCGAAATTCTGACGATCCGACATTAAGTTACGCTGCCGGACACAATAATACGGTTCTCAGGCACCGATTTTTGAATCATTGTCTGCAGCAGAACAGCGCATCGCCTGAAGGCGAGAAAGTGATAAGCGGGCTTGAGGGGATTCGAACCCTTGACCGATCGGTTAAGAGCCGATCGCTCTACCTAGCTGAGCTACAAGCCCGTCTTTTTGCGT
>JGI24705J35276_12238069_pt1 | contig 15486 bp, 11 predicted proteins | sample TergutNt197P4_FD_35276 | JGI IMG/M metagenome (IMG submission 35276) | reverse complement strand
AACTGCCCGAGGTCGTCGCAAGCTTCTTTCACGCGCCAACTTGTCAGTACGCCGCCCTATGAGGCTTTATTTGCGACAAGCTTAGTAAGTGCTTCGATCCATCACGAGCTGCTGTGGATTTGTCAGCGTCTCCGCACCGGTGGCCCCCTCCACGCAGCGCAGCTCGCAGTATCAGGCTGGGTTCGACGATCAGTCCCTCGCCTTCGACTATCTGGGGCGAGCGGTTTTCAGGCGACAACCACAACGGCGGCTGCCCCAGCCTTCATATGAACAGACTGTTTGATGCTCATTCGCCCGTCGAAGACTGCTGCCCGGCACTGAGGTTGAGTTCGAGTTTGACGGCAAGGTGGCCGCGGCGAGGCGCATGCCGGGGCGTCGCGCTCGCTTGATTGCGCACATCAAGGGCCGAGGTGACGTCAATATGAGCACCGACGCCATCATGGGCGCGCTGACGCTCCGCGCATGGTGACAAACTATGGTGTTTTTGGTGACAAACCCAAAAGATTCTTCGGATTTTCCGGCCAGCAATATCAATCACTTACTTATGGTGTGGATGACAAACTATCTGGCCGCCTACAATGATGATATATGATGACGGCGGTCCTCCTCCTACCTACCACCCGCGGCTAGTGGTAGTGGTGGAGGTGGACCTCCTAAAAAACGTCGGTGTGTTTCACCCTTTACGGAATGGATAGAGCCGAGGCGTATATGCGCCTTGGGCTGTTCGCGAGGGTAACTGAAAGGATTGCCCGTTCTGGGTTTGATGCTCTCGTCTTCTAGTTACTCGGGCGCAACTTCGAACTGGACTACGATGGGGAAGCCTCGTACACAACCCTGTTGCGGCCCCGGTTTTTCGCGGCATAAAGCGCACGGTCTGCAATTCGCATCAATTCCGCAAAATCGATCTTGCCAACAGCGGCGACGGTGAAGCCGATGCTGATGGTAACCTGCCCTTCCACCGCGCCGATCGCGATCTTCCGGGCTGCACAAGCCGAGCGAACTTCTTCAGCCCATTGCTCCGCCTCATCGCGGGCGACCCCAATCAACATCGCGGCAAACTCCTCGCCGCCATGGCGCGCCACAAGCCCACCTTTCCTGTCGACAAACCGGCGCAGAAGATCTGCTACCTCGACAAGCACCTTGTCACCGGCTTCGTGACCAAATCGGTCGTTGATGGACTTGAAATGATCAATGTCGCACATCAGCATCGTCGCAGACACGCTGCCATTCCGCGCCGACTCCATGGCTTCAGCGGCGGCCTCATCGAAACCTCGCCGGTTGGGCAGCCCAGTCAAATGATCAGTCTCCGAGACACGTGCCAATTCGCTGCTCATCAGAGACATTTGGCGCAGCATCAGCGCGGACCGGCAGCCGAGCAAGGCGGAAAACGGAACTGAGATCGCCACCGGTACCACCAGCATAAAGCCGACAATCTCGCCGGCACCGACGGTCGTCGTCAAATCGGTGCCTAGTTCCAACAGGAGCGCCATCACTGTTATGGCCAACGTCAATGTGGTGGTCACTACAACGTTAGCTGCAATATACCGAAGTACATCACCCCGAGTACTGAAACGAATATTCTTCATTTCGCCCCTTGCGGTCCTGTCCAGGATCAGGGCGGAGTTTGACGAGAGAAAACGGCGGACGGGTACGCTACACATGACTCGGAAAGTCAGATTGTTGTGTTATCCTTGTCGATAACAACCCACTAGCATGCACCCGACGATGGGTATGAAAACTCATCACCCTGATGGAGCGGCAAAGAGTACGACGTGCCTGTCATGGTGATAGGCCGATTGAACACATCAAACAGCGGCGATGTATAGGTGAGCCGGCTCTCTATCACGTAGCCCGCTTCTCCTACGGGAACCAGACCAGCCGGCGGCAACGAAGGCGCCTGAGCATTACCCGACACCGGATACGACCAGTCCAGGCAAGACCGTCCATCCGCCCTCACTTTGTAGATATAAACTTGGCTCTCTGCAGTTGAGAAAGGCGCCATGACGAAACTGCCGGCTGTGAATATGTCGTTGACGGTATTGGCGCTAACCGCCGGCGCTTCCGCGATCAATGATGAGACTGCACGGGCCGCCAGTGTGAGTTTGCGGTGGGCAGCCGCGGCGGAGGATACGCCATAGATGCCCAATACGAGCAGCATCAAGACCGGCATGATGAAAGCAAACTCGACGGCAGCCACGCCACCCGCCTCGCGCCGGAAACGTCGCAGCAGCCCAACCGATCGGCTGTAAAGATGCGGACTTTCTCTCTGTTGGATTGGCTCGTGTGTTAACATGACGGCACCGGTGTGTTGTCGTTGGATGGATTTCGAAATACGGAGACTGATTTCAGTACGTAGACCCCCGACGCATTGCCGATTTGGAAACCGAAGGCGGGCCACGGATACGACGCCTGGATCATGACAGCGGCTGACGGCCCTCCAACGCCCGGCGCACCCGAGGACGGCGGCGCCAAGTTCGAGAAGCACTGCGCGTTCGAGACCGTCACCCGCAGGTTTCCGCAATTGAACATCTCGGGAACCAGCAGCTTTGAGCAGACCGTCGTCGAGTCCAAGGTACTGATCTCGCCTGTCATCAACTGGCGCGATGCATCTTTCGTCGCGTTTTCCAGGATGACTCCGGAAAAGAAGACGAGCGAAATCGCCACGATCGCGAAAAGCATGATGAACAGAAACGGAGCGACCAACGCAAATTCGACCGCAGTCGCCCCGTGATCGCTCTCACTGAAGCGGCTGACCAACGTTCGTGCTCGCGATGGCCTATGGCTTGCGGATGTGGATTGGACTGACATGCTCATCTCCTTTCTGGGTCTCTCTGAGTCTCAGGCCTTTACTTTGTGAGTCTGATGCCTCCCTGTGAGCCGCTTGCGCCTTCGAAGTTTTCATTCTTCGCGCACTGGGTTGACACCCTGAACGTGAAGTCCTGTGCCTTCCAGGCATCACTCGTCACCGGCCCAAGCAGGGTGTCCTCCCAGGCCTGAGTAACGTCCTTTTTGCAATCGAAGGTGCTCATCAGCTTTCCCTCTCTATCCAACGGAATCTGCTTACCGTTGACGAAGAGATGCATCGGAGTGCCGGTCACCGTCTGGGTCGGCCTATTTGCTCCTGGCAGAATCTGCACCGGATCCTTGTTCGTATAGAGAAAATATCCTCCGGACTTTCCATTCGCCAATCCACCCGGCATGTAGTAGCAACTCACACTGCTCGGCGGACTGTTCGGATTGGAATTGTAGTTGATATCCACGCTGTCGGCGTCGCAGCCGTCTCGATAGTTTTCCATCGACAGGTAGCCATAATCATAGTCCGTGCCGAGATCGATTGGCGGACACTCCTGACCAATCGCGCAAGGCACGCATGCGCTGCCACCGGTCTCCTGACATAGCGTGTAGGCGCCTCCGCGCACGATCGGCGCATAGGTCACACTTCCTACGGGAGTGTCACTGGCGGCGCCGACCCTGTGAACCCAGATCGTGACCTTCTTCCAATTCCAGCCTCCGACCTGCAGGACGGTGAAATTGACTACGCTCGGCGCGACGGGATCGGGGATATTGGCAGCAGCGACGACGTTGATGGGCAGCTTCTTGACCGTGCTGAACGCTCCGATGAACGTTGTGGGGAGGTATTCGCTCGCCGTGCAACTGAATGTCGAATCTTCGGTTTTGCAGGATACTGCCGGAACCGCAGACGCAGCATTTTCGCTTATAGTGTTGATGAGGAAGTTCGCCCGGAAAGCAGCGTTGACGTATTTGTCGTCCGTCTGATTCGACTTGACCGCGGCCAGGACCGTATTGTCGAGCGCCGCCTGCATCGAAGCGCGTTCCGCGCCCCAACGCGAAAGATCAATCGCGGCGCCCGCCATCAACAACAGTACTACCGCGGCAACCGCAAATATGATGACAACAGAACCCGATTCATCGTTGCCAAACCGGGCCAACTGGACATGCCGCAAAAGGCGGCGGGTGAGTGCTGAACGAGACATGACATCCTCATAAATTTAAGTTGCAATCGCATCATTCGTCTATGAGGAAGTGTGCAGCTACCCGCCTGTTATCATCCTAAGGAAGGCTCATTCTCGGCCTCAACCGTCGCTTTTCTATACGATCGCGGTAATCGCTGGACGTTTTTGAACTCACGGGATGTTGGTGCTTGGCATCGTCAAACCGCAGAAACCCCTGCCTGCTATCGCCGACAGAAATCCATCAAATGTGATATAAATTGGAGGAATAACTTTGAAGCTTGTCTCGTACCGAGCCGCGCCTATGCGCGGTCCGCGCAATCGACCGTCAGCTATATGGCAGATGGAAGAAATCTCGACAGCGGCAATCGGCCCGCTCGTCAGTCTGCCACGAGGCGGTATTCGTGCGGCGTCATACCCACGACTTTTCTAAAACTCGTAATGAAATGCGCCCGATTTGCAAAGCCACAGCGCTCGGCAATCGACTCCTGGTCGCCACCGTCTCTTCCAGCGAGCAAATTTCTTGCCTTCCAAATCCGCCGCAGGATAACGAACTGGTGGGGCGTCAAAGTCGTCGTCGCCTTGAATCGCGAGATGAATTGCGCACGTCCCAGGCCAACGAGCCCGGCCAAATCACTGACGCCCAAATCCGACATCAGATTCTCATTCACGTACTCGACGATCCGGCCGATCTCCATCGAATTGAACGACTGGATCCGCGGCCCCGACCGCACCGGCCCGACCACAGAGTGTTTTTCAAGCAACCGGGCCGCCAAGGCCTGCGAGAGATAGTCGACCTCAAGCCTGCTGTTCCGTACCGGATCCTTAAGCAACATCATGATCAACGCAACCAGCCGCTGCAAGATCACATCGTTCGAACAGAGCATTGAATTGACGTGGCGTCGCTCGTGAGCGTCCCTGAAGAGCTCTTTCGCGACATTATCAATGACCTCACGCCGCAAATAGACGTATGCGACCTTAAGAGCCGCGGCGGTCTTGTCGTAAACCGCCTCGTCTGCTCCGGTGATCGTTATCGTACCTTTCGGCAATACCTGGCTGTCCTCATAGCCGGCGCCAACCCGCTGAATGTCGACATCCGTCAGAGCCGACGCAAGCCAAACGTCCGGCACCGCTCTATGCAGAGTCTCATGCGGCAGCTCCTCGGTTACCGCAGCGAACAAATCCGTCCAGCCGAGGCCTTCGCTCGACGCCACGAGCTGCCGGCTGTTTCCAGAATATAATGTCGTCCGCTCCAGGCTGAATTCCGGCACCACCGCCGATAGGCTTGGCCGCGCATTCTCCGCCGCGAGACGTGTATCGCACCGTATATCGCAACCATTCGTAAGGCTACGCGGCGCCTCGGCCGCGGTCATCTGGGCACGATAGGCGGATGGCGACATCTTCAGATTTCGACGGAAGACCGAAGAGAAATGCGACGCTTTGCTGAAACCGCAGCGCTTCGCCACCTCATCGATACTCTCGGCCTTATCAAGAAGAAGCGCCTTAGCCATCTCGATCCGAGCCGCGGTCACCGCCTGGTGAGGTGTCATGCCCGTCGAAACGTTGAACCGGCGCGAAAATGGCGCACGACTCATCCCGACGCTCGCCGCCAAGTCTTGTACCGAGATCGCGTGTGCCAGATTACGTTCAATGTACTCTCGCACAACTTCGAGCTGACGCGTCGAAAGTTTCACGACGGACGACAACCGCTCTTTTCGACGTTCACTAATCGTCTGCGCACGAAGAAGACGGGCCGCAACAGCGCGTGTCAGAAATTTGCACGTGACACTATCAGGTGCTTCTCGAATAACGTCCTTTGTTGCTCCAAGGAGAGACCGAAGTGCTTGATCGGCAGGCGATATAGCCTGGGCACTGCTGACGTCGATAGCAGCACTGCCGCGGAGTTCGGCCAAGACCTCGGCAGGCCCGGATGGCGGGACCATGGAGTGTAGACCTCCAACGGCAATTCAGACATTGTGGAATGCCTTTCATACTCAGGAAATCTTACTTTCTTTCAACAACAAGGTGCGAGTTTCCCGGGACACCCTCAACCATTCGTTTGCCATTGGGGGCAGTTATCATCGACCGGTTCCTCGCCACGGGAAGGCAAGATGAAATTAACCAAACTCGCCCGTGCCAAAGGATATGCCATCTCACGTCTGGTTGGGTCGTGCGGGCCTGAAAAGACGGGAGCAGCCCTTCATCCCTAAGGGAGACTGGACGTTCGAGCGGTGGCCGAAACCCCATTACGCCAGCGGTGCCTGAAGGACGCGCTCAATACACAGGCGGTGCCTGCATCAAATGCGGCAACTTCACCCTACTTCGTGTTCGACACCTGCGGCGAAACATAAGAAGCAGGCTACGTCTCAAAGCACTATCGCTGGCAATATCTACAACGAAATCGCAGGTGGTGTCCCACCTGGAGCAGAGAGCTCCAGGTGGGAGGGCCAACATCACCAGTTGACCTTGACGCCGGTCCGACCGCTGAGGCCGTGGCCGGATTGATCGATACCTGCACTGTAGTCCACGCCGCCGAAGACGGCGACGTTGCGTGTCACTTGGCCGGAGAGACCGAGCCCGATCTGCGCCCAGGTGCCGCCAAGCTTCGTTGCGATAGTCGTCGTCGGGTCCTGCAACGTCGTGAACGTAGTCAGGGCATTATCACCGAACTGGTGCCAGATGTTGGCATCCACCCAGGTGGTGACAATGCCGCGATCGTTTGTGGACCAGTCTCTTGCGAAACGGCCACCCAACCGGCCATAGATCTCATCGGTCGCGCCATAGCTGATCTGGCCAAACTGGCCGGCCACACCGTCGATACTGGTGTGCTGATACACCAGCTGGCCCTGCGGGGTTATGCTGTAACCGCCGCCCAGCCCGATCTTGTAACCGGACTCCGCCGATGCCGCGACACCCCAGCCCTGAGTATTGAAGCTCAGGCCCGCCAACGAGCCGGCGTGGATGTTGTCGTACCTGGTTCCTTGCAGCACAAGGTCTGTGTACCAGCCGCTCGGATCACGGTGGGTCCAGTAGCCGCCGACCCCATAGGCATCCATACCGACCCGGCCAGCAGACCCGCCACTGAAGGACGCGACGTTGCTTTGCAGAGTAGCTACGCCAACATAGAGCCCGGCGCTGTCCAGCGTGGTGCGGTAGAGATCTGCACCAGCTTGGAAACCACCAAAGTCGAACGTGTATGCCGGGCCACCATTGCCGAGGCCACCACCGCCAGCTGCACCAGTTTCACCGAATACCCGGCCCCACAGCAAAGTGTTGCACTGAGCAGCGGTCGACCGCGGCAAATTGTCGGCACAGACCTGACCAGGGCCGCCATACCCGCCGTCACCGTTGCCGGTTCGGTTGAGGTAGGTGCCAAGCATGGCTCTGCCTAGCTGACTTGCCAACGCTGGCACTGCCGAGGGTACCTCGACGTCGCCTCGCGGCTGAGGTGTTGGTGTTGGTGTCGGCGTGGGTGTTGGTGTTGGTGTGGGCGTCGGTGTCGGTGTCGGTGTCGGTGTTGGCTTGGGCTTACGCTTCCAGTCATCGCCGTCCCCGGCCCTCTTCCAGCCGTCGCCGTCCTTGTCGCCCTTCTTCCAGCCGTCGCCGTCCTGCTTCGGCGTAGGTGTGGGTGTGGGTGTCGGCGTAGGTGTCGGCGTAGGTGTCGGCGTAGGCGTAGGCGTAGGCGTAGGCGTAGGCGTAGGCGTAGGTGGCTTAGGCTTGCCGCAGCCCTGGCTGTCGCTGTCGCCCTGGTTGTTGTCGTTGCAGCCCTGGCTGTTGCCGCCGCCAGCCCTTACCTGATCCCAGCTGCCAAACGCCCCTAAAAGCACCAGGGCTGATGCCGCGCCCAACATCATCCGCTTCACGTTCATGTTTATACTCCGCACAAATTAAACATGTTCAACGCGTCATCGCGTCACAATTAGTAAGCTCCGACTATTAGATCAAAACGGCCCAATTCTCATCACGCAAATCAACAAATAGACGCAAATGCGCCACCATGTTGCACCAAAAACACAACAGCTCGTAACCACGAACCAATTGCAGGATGTCAACGGGCTTGTTTAATTTCTTCAATACCCAAGACAACTCGTTCAAAATAATACGTTTTATTTGTAGCGCCTGCCGTCCAAACCAAAGCTCCAACTTCCCTCTCTCGCCGCGCTTTGTTGCCTCCAAACAAGCCAAGATTGTCTGTTAATCCGTGTGGCACTGGGGCAACTTGAAATGTTTCCGCAAATCTGCCCGCAGCAAGAGACTAATCGGACGTTCGGCAGAAGGGTATGAATGCCAACAAAAGCGCAATTGTTGCGCTTTTGCGCCACTGAAGAACTTGACTCGCCATTTGTCCGCGAGAAGACCGGGTTTGCCGTGTCACAGCAAACCTAACTCTATCAATGGTTGCCAAGCGATTTCGGGAAATTACCTTTTCCCAACCTGTCGATACAGGCTCGGGGCCTGAGCCCAATTTAATGGACAGCAGCAATGAATACCCCATGACAGATCAACTGCTGACCGTCTCAGCAAGGAGGCGACTTAAGCCGGTTCTTTGATGCGGAGAAGCGACTTGGTTTGCCTCCGACCGATCCGCCGGAGATGCTGGGATTGGCGCGGGTATCGGATCCGCGACCAGCTTTCGTTTACGTGCTCGCGCCCCACGAGACTTGAAAGTGGGATTCCCGTCTGGTCATCTGAGGGTTTCCGCGTTTTTTCCGAAGCCTCGGGAAGGCGTAGCCCAGTCGGGCGTCCATCGTCGAGGCGCGAATGCGGGCACCAGCCCGGTCATACTGGAGCGGATAACGACAGCATAGACGACCTGCTGCGCCTCATAAGAGCCTCGCCCCAGGCGGCTAAAACCAGCCGCCTCAGCGCCACATCACCTGTAAATCAATCCGACCATCGTGACATCCCTACGGACACGACGCATGGGAAGTGTCACTGTTCGAGCTGCCCATAAGCCTCTTATCAGGCAACTACTTTTCAGCAATGCGTTCAGCCTGCTTTTCAGCCTGCTTTTCAGCTTTGCGTGGGGTCTGCCTTTCGGTGGCGCGTTCAGCTGACCGCCCGGACTCAATGAAGCTGGTCAGCCTGATGCGGTCAAACTCGTTCCAGACATTGGTGAGCCAGTGCCGAACATAGCCGCGCAATACGAAGGAATGATTGATGACCTCGTCATGCCCGCCCTTGCTCGCAATAAATTTCGAAAAGGGGACCGAAGCCACTTCCACCTGCTCATAGGCAACCTGGTTGAGCTTAGGAACCGTCAACTGTATCGCATCTTTGATCGAACGGAAGTAGGAGTTATAGGTTACTTGATCCCACTGGAAGAACTGAGTGTCGTTGATAAAGTTCTTTACCAGAAAATATTTCGTACCAGCCATGGCATTCATCGTCTCGGCGATTTCGTTAAGCGAGGAGATCGAGGGGCCGAGGATATGAAACACCACAAAGGTGATTTGGCCGGACTCGGCGGCGTCCAAAAAGCCAATGTCGCGTAACGAGGAAAGAACGGACGACAACAGGCCGGCACGGACGTCGATTATCGTTACAGGCGGGGCTCCAATGGCGTTGAGCGTATCAAAGACCCTCATCTGGTCGGCTGTCGTCGTCAGGTCGACGATTTCGGTGATGTCGGGGTGAAAACGCTTCAGCGTCCCGTGGGGGGATTCCGTGTCGAAGGCGCGCGTCGGCACATTGTTTGCCGCAAAATAGTCGAGCAAGGTACGCGCTACGGTCGTCTTGCCGACCCCACCCTTGTCCGCGCCAACGATCATCACAGCCGGCTTTACCATAAAATACCCCTTGTTGAAGTTGTCGTCCCATTTCCCGCCACGTGCTGGCGATTATTCCGGTCTCGTGGCGAGCTCATACTGCATGACGAGCAGTAAAACGAGATGCGAAGAGTACGGGATACCCAGAAAATGCCTTTGGAGCGAAAAACAGGAGAGACGACCGCAGTGTTGCTTATGTTTGTTATGTCTACTTAGCTCGAAATGAGCGTACTTAAAAGGAAAGATGCTGAAGCCCTCGAATTGAACGAATGAATTCAGCTGCTTTTTGATGCTCGAGAATCCGAGTCGGCCCCCTTTGCCACCAAGCTATTCGGCTGTCAGATTGTCGTGACTCACTGGATCGATCCAGCTCGGCGACGAACGACGCCATCATAACGGCGAGAAGGGCCATCGCCATTATTAAATTCCCCTATTCTGTTCATATTCGATTAGTTCAGAGCGGCCGTTCGACAATGCGTCGTCGGACCCGACACCCATCACTCGCAATATCTATGACGCTGCCCGGACTGACGTTTATGTGATTAACTCGGCCTAGTCTTCACCCCGCAACGCTTCAACGTTCCGCCAGCAGCGCCGGATGGCTGCGTTATCCCCCGGATTCTCTCACGATGACAAACTTTGGCCATCACCATAACAAACCAAGATTTCTGATTTTCCGACTTTCGATTCCCGGCACTTAGCCGATTACGACGTGGCGCGCAAGCGAAGGCAAAGTTGTCAACAAGGCAACCGAGTTGCGTCACCGGATGAGACCTGATTGCTTGCCCCTTTCTTGTTCGATTGGATGCGCTTGGATGATTGCCTCGAACTCCGGCTTCGTGATAGCGACGGCTTCCGAAAGGCAATCGGGAAGTTAACTCCCCACCGGCTTAGGGTTGGAAGACTGGCAGGCCTAACGCTTCGCGCTGCGATGAGCGACGGACAAATCCGTACAAAACCGCACAAGGCCGCTCCGCAGCTGCGCGCAGAGGTGGGAGACGGCTGAAAATTGCGGATCATTCCGCTCGCAAGATTTGGCCGCTTCAACAGAACTACGACGCGACAAGACACCCTTGGGAGCGGCCAGCAGAATGGACAGACATAACAAAATCGGCAACGGCACCGGGTTGGAAAGACCGATAAGACAGAGACTGTTTCAACTTGGGCAAGGCATTGCCATTGGTCCAACCGGATCAAGGGGGACGCATGTTTGAATTCCTCCGCACTTTCCTACGCAGTCCGAGTCTCAAGCTCTTTCTGATCGCGTTCCTCATCGTTCTCCTGATGGTGCCGCTGCTTCTGGCTGGTGCGTTGATTGACGAGCGATCGTACAGGGCACACGAAGTGCGCAATGAAGTCGGGCAGCAGTGGGGTCCGAGGCAGGAACTGATAGGACCGTTCGTCGTCGTACCCTACGTCGTGCGGGTCGCTACATGGGAAAACGACAAGCGCATTGAACGGCAGCAGGAGCGATTCGCTATCTTCACGCCTGAAGTTCTCGATGTTTCGGGGCAGGCCGACACCAAGATCCTGCATCGGGCGATCTACGACGTACCCGTTTACACCGCGCGGCTCAAGTTCTCTGGCCGTTTTGGCGCTGCTCATCTCGCCGAAATTGAGTCTGACACCGTTCAGGCTGTCCGCTGGAACGACGCAAAGTTCGTGTTGTCGCTATCGGAGGTCGCTGGCCTTAAATCAGTCGCGAACCTTAAGATCGATGATGCGACGAGTATTGCCTTTGCACCGAGCACAGGTATTGCGGGGCGCTCGTCGCTCAGTACTGGCATTCATGCCAGGCTCGGGGACGCGCCAGCCATTCAGTACGGCCCAGACAAGGGCTTCGCGTTCGAGGTCGATCTTGATTTCAATGGTTCCGTGACACTGAATGTTGCCCCAGTTGCCAAGGAAACGCGAGTGTCGCTCAAATCAAACTGGCCGTCTCCGAGCTTCCAGGGAGCCTTTCTGCCAAGCGAGCGTGAGATCGGACCGGACGGTTTCAATGCATCATGGAAGGTCCCCCAGCTTGCGCGCAACGTTCCAGACTCCTGGTCACTGTCCGAGGCCGGACCAGATCGGTTAAGACCCTATGTATTCGGCGTGAGTTTTGTTGACCCTGTCGACTTCTACACGCTCATCAACCGCGCGATTAAGTACGGTCTCATGTTCCTCGCGACCTCATTCATGGCGGTGTTCTGCCTGGAGGTCATTTACGGACGGCGTGTGCACGCCGTACAATATCTGTTCACCGGCTTGGCGCTGATCTTCTTCTACGTCCTGTTGCTGTCACTGGCCGAGCACATGGGTTTTGATACGGCCTATCTTCTTGCCTCGTCCGCGATGATCCTCATGGTTGCGACCTATGTCGGCGGGGTAATGCAAAGCCTGTACCGAGGTATTGTGATGGCAGTCATTCTCGGCTTGTTGTTTGCACTACTCTATTTCATTCTCCGTCTTGAGGACTACGCTTTGCTTGTGGGAGCACTGCTGGGTTTCGTGGCGCTCACCATCACCATGTTCACCACTCTGCGTGTGGATTGGTCAGGCCGATCACAGCAAGCTGCTCCGGTTGGCAAGGATTGAGGCTCCCGATCGGGATCGGCGGTTCCGGGAAACGGCGGACGGAACAAGAGTTTCGTCCGCCAGCGTGCTATAGGGGGCCTGCCCCTGCCTCATGATGCGGAACCATGCCTTCGCTTACGATGGTTGGAAGAGGCGCCATGGTTTGTCACCAAAACAACCCAAAGTGTGCCACGAAAAACCTCGAAAGGCGGCGAACGATCAACCAATTGTCGAGGTCAGCTCAAAGATCAGAGGAACGCTGCGTCCGCTCTTGATATGCGGGCATCACCATCTGCCACGAAGTAAACGGTCAAAATCGGGATTCTCACATGGGCATCTCCATTCGTTCCGTTCTCGTACTACTGGCGTTTGCAATGATCCTTGACGGATGCGCTGGCCTGAGCTGTGGAGGCGCGGGCGGCTCGTCCCGCAATTCCGGTGGCGGCTGCCACGTTGGTATCAGCTTCTGATATCAACAGCGCGGTGACTCTTGAGCTTCCCGAATGCGTCGAGGGGCGCACGCTGTCATCGTTACTTTGGCTCTATTGATCGAACGCTGACATCCAAGCAAGTTAATCATGGCTAAGCGGATCGACATCTTCGAAGCCGTCAGTTGCTTCAAGCCCGACATGCTTGCGCTCGCGGTCGCCGCCGCTCGCGGTCGACATCACCGCGAGCGCATTTCGCATTATAGACGGAAATTATCAGCCGCAGGCAGCCTATGGGCAGGGATGGCGCAGACCGTCGTAGCCGAGGAAAGTACCACTTGCCGGATCGTAGGACCTATACCGCTGCATGCAGTAGGCGGCAGCATCGTTGGGCGGCGGCGGGCCATCATAGCCTGGGCCATAGTAGGCCGGTCCATAGTAATAAGGACTGTAATAGTAGGGCCGTGAAGCCGCGATACCAGCGCCGATCAATGCGCCAGCGGCAAGGCCTGGTCCCCAACCCCAGCCGCCTCGCCATCGCACCTCGGTGACGGGATTATCGGCTGACACCGCAGCCTGTGCTGGAAGCGGACGCGCAACCTGCGCATAGGACGGAGCGCTGGTAGCAAGAACGGCCAAGGCAGCAAATGCGAGCGCGGTGCCCCGCGCCAAAATATTCATCATACTCACTCCCTCAAATGGATCATCCGCATGGCTCAACCATCGAAGGCGACGATGTCTCGCCACGTCGTATCGCACCCATGAGCTTAGCGGCGATCGCGACAAAACCAAGGCAATCCATCTCATTAGGTTTACGCTAGATTAAACATGCGCCGAAGACTGAATCGGAAAACAAAGACACATATGGACACGACGGCACGCCTATCCTCCGATCGCCGCTTCGATGAAGCCCGTCGGGTCGTCACAGAACTCGCGCATCACCTTGTAATGGTCGGTCTCGCACAGAGTAACCGGCTCCAGGCTGCGCTTCGTCAACCGCAGCAACCGCGCACCGGGATAGGCCATCAAGACCGGCGCATGCGTTGCCATGATCACTTGGCAGATCCGGGACTCGTCCATGCGCCGCAGCAGTTTCAGAAATTCAATCTGGCGCGAGGGCGAGAGCGCAGATTCAGGTTCGTCGAAAATGAAAATGCCCTGCCGCTGGCAACGCTCTTCGAAGAAGCGAAGGAACCCCTCGCCATGCGAATGAGAGAGAAAATCGGCCCTCGGCGACCCTACTTCATCAAGATATCTTGCCACCGTGAAAAAACTCTCGGCACGGAAGAACCAGCCGTTGGTGATCTTGGGCAGCCAGCTTGCGCGCAGCGCCTTCGACAATTGGCCGCCCATCTTCTCGAGCGCGGTGGAATGATCGACCGGCCTGTAGCCCTTGCCGCCCCCGGCGTCATCGTAGCCGGCAAGCGCCGCGATACCTTCAAGCATTGTTGACTTCCCGGTGCCGTTTTCGCCGACGATGATGGTGATCGAGCAATCAAAGCTGAGTTCGAAGTCGTCAGCAAAGAGAGGCAGGCAAAACGGATAGGCTTCGCGATCCGGAATAAGCGACGGATCGAGCCACACTCGCTTCAGGTAAGGCGCAGGCAGATTGATCGTGCGATATCGGCCCATTGCTGTCTCCCAACCAATCTCTGAATAACCAGTCGCGCGATCGAATAGCCGATCGGCGCTCTTGCCTGACGCTCCAAAAAGGACCAGCCTGCAGCGACAAGATAACGGAAAACGCCATGGATCAACCCCTGGAAAGCGCTCCTTTGCGGGCGCTGGATGACGCCTTTCAAGCCATGTTCGAGCGGTCGCGGGCCGAACCGGCCCCGACACTGGCCGAGCGGCGGAACCGGCTGGCGCGGCTGCGCGCCCTGGTTGCCGACAACGAGGATCGTTTCAGGCAGGCAATCTCGGCCGATTTCGGCCACCGGTCGGCGGTCGAAACCACCATGGCCGAGATACTCATGCTGTTCAGCGAGATCGGGCACGCGACAGGACACATCAAGAAATGGATGGCGCCGCGGCGGGTCGCCACGACACTGCAGTTCATGCCAGCGCGCAACCGGCTGATCCCGCAGCCGCTCGGGGTCATCGGCATCATCGCACCCTGGAATTATCCACTGCAACTGACACTCGCACCTGCGATCGGCGCGATTGCCGCCGGCAACCGCGTGATCATCAAGCCGAGCGAGCTGGCGCCGCGCTTCGCAGCACTGCTGAAGGAACTGGTCGCTCAAAAATTCGAAGCGACCGAGGTGCTCGTCACCGGCATTGAGGACGAGATCGCAAAGGCCTTCGCCTCCCTGCCCTTCGATCATCTGGTATTCACAGGCTCAACCCGGGTCGGCCGGCTCGTTGCGGAAGCCGCAGGCCGCAATCTGACGCCGGTAACGCTTGAACTCGGCGGCAAGTCGCCCGCCATCATCGATCTTTCCGCCGATCTTGACCAAGCCGCCGAGCGCATCGCCTATGGCAAGCTGCTCAATGCCGGGCAGACCTGCATCGCACCGGATTACGTGTTGGTGCCGGAAAGCTCATTGCAGGCATTTGCGGAAAAAGTGCGCGCGCGCATGCAGCGCATGTTCGGCGCAGACCCCTCAAATGGCGACTACACCTCCATCATCTCCGACCGGCACTATGCGCGGCTGGAAAGCCTTGTGGCGGATGCTGCGAACCGCGGCGCGAAAATCATGCAGCAGGCCAAAGCCGACGATCCCAACTGGAAAACGCACCGCAAATTCCCGCCGACGC
>JGI24705J35276_12238070_pt1 | contig 15558 bp, 9 predicted proteins | sample TergutNt197P4_FD_35276 | JGI IMG/M metagenome (IMG submission 35276) | reverse complement strand
CCTCCTAATCAAGGGGATTGCGGCGCGAAGGCCGCAATGACGAGAAAATGATAGTTGCGCTAATTTGGCAGAGTTGTAAAGCTAGTTTTAGAGGCGCCCATAATAACTGAATATGATCCAATGTAACCTTATTGTAAAATAGTTCTTTGGGCAGGGTGCCGGCAAGCTCCTCTGTATGTTTTTCGGTTTCCTCCATCGCCGTCTTGGTTTTCTCCGTAAGGGATAAGGTTTTCAGACTCCGGCAGACTGAGAAGATAATCAAACTTTGCCTCCGGCGGCAGATAATACCCGCATTTTTCAATGGCGATTTCATGTATCGGTCGTTCGGTGCGTGAGCCTCTGGTCTTTTCATATTCGGCGTTGATGGCTGGTTTATACTGGCTGTATTTGCTTTGGGCGAAACGCAGGAATATCAAGCCCAAGATGGGCGTTGCGTACTCGGTGAACTTCAAGCCGGAGTTGGCGCGGAGTTGGCCTGCGCCCGCCCACAGCCTGTCCTTTAAGTTTTTGAGCTGCTTGTTTGTCATAATACTATCCCTCATTTGCATCTGACATTCTAACACATCTGACTACTTGCTGACAAAGTACCGAACATTCCGTGAATGACCTTCGCGTGTCAGTTCTCCCTGCTCCACAAGTTTACGTAAAATTTTGCCCGCCGCAGTTTGTGATAAAGCAAGAAGGTTTTCCGACTGCTTACGGTTGATAGAACCATTTTCACGCACATACTGCATGACTTTATCTTCCGGCGTGATTGTCTCATCAACTGCGGGTACGGCGTTCAAATTAGGCAATATCATCTTAAATACATTTGGTGTGACTTCGATTTTGGGCTGTGCCAATGAGGTTTTATACGCTTCAAAGATTTTCATAATGCCCGTGCCGTATGCTTCTATAAGCTGCAAACGGTAAAACACCTCCGCAAGCTCCGAATTTCTACAAGCGGAATAACCGCTCATAATATCTTCGATTTCTATTCCGCTGACCAAACCGCCGGGAGAGATAAATTCAACACGGTCAGAAAACATCTTGATTAGTATGCTCCCACCGGTCGAATACTCCCTGTGAACGACAGCGTTTAAGAGCGCTTCTCGCAGAGCAGTTCCAGGGTAGTCGCGGTTATCAATCCGCAGGAGTTTGTCAAATGTCGCCGTGATCTTGTTATTTAGGTCAAGATAGTTGTAAACATCGTTTATTTGTTTGAATAACGAGCCGCCAAACTCCTGCCTGTCTTTGAAAATCTGTTGCGTTGTGTCTTGGAATATCGCTGTTTTAATGGTGTGGACGCATTGCTCCGAAAGAAGCAGTGCGAGATTTGTGAATACTTTATCGGAGCTTACCATTTTGAGCGTTGCCATCTGAGAAGTTCCAAATTGCACTTTTCGTTTCGTAAATTCAGATTTTGCCGAAGTGAATGTTAAATCTTGCTCCACCGAGCGGAGTTTTTCATAACTGTCACCATCGGTTTCTCGAATCATCTTGCGGATTGCTGTATTAGTCGCCGGAACTGACGCCGCGCCGTGGCGGACATAAACTCCTTCCGGTCGTATTCCCTTACCTGCAAGGTAATACGGGCGGTCTGTGCCGCTTTGAATATCTATCTGTATGATGTCTCGTCCACCCATTTTTTCAATGCGACACCGTGCAAACAGCGTGACATCGGGTTTTATGCCATCGCGGAGCATATTATTGATAGTCAACATATCTGCGTTGGCATTAGGTAACCCAGCTATGTTGCCGCCATCCTCGACACCCACATAAAGCATCCCACCGTCGCTGTTCGCAAATGCAATGACGCTTTTCTTTATTTCATCTACAACGATGGACTTATATTCAACGGTTTCGCTTTCTTTTGACAGCATCGACATCACCTCGCAATCCGATTATCTAACATTCTAACATATACTTATTGTCGTGTCAAGTTCCGTGTTAGAAATAATTTTACCATAATGCGAGAATAACAAAAACGCCCTAATGATACTTTTCGGCATCAATCGGGCAGGGGTATTCCGTTTTCAGCCATACATCATAAACTCTCTCGCAATATCCTCGGCGATGTTGGGCGGGAAACGCTCTGCAAGCCGTTCGGTGTAGCTTGTGGCCATAGCTTTGAAGAGGTTTTCACTCATTAGCCCGATTATTAACGGCCAAGTCAAGAGCATCAGCGGGTACAGCGAGGAAATTACAAAATTCCCGATCGAGATGCCGCACTATGGCTTAAAAAACTATGCCCCAAAAACAATTGGCGTGTGGTATTCGGAATATATCGAAATATTCTGTAACGCAAGCGACAAAGGCATAAAAGTACCCTTAGACAAACCCGGTAAGGGTTCGTCTAAGGGACAAATGTGTATAGACGTCACCTTTGATCCAATCCAGCCCCATTGCACCACAAAAGTACACGTTTACCTCACATTGTACACGATTTACACGTTTTACTCCAAAATTACACGATTTAATAAAGTGAGCGATGAGTGGTGCAAAATTACACGATTATCAATTCGTCGCATGGGGAGGGTTACGGTTAGCTCATCTGAACTATAAAACCCCTAATCAATGCGAAGATAGTTTTTGGAATATTCCAAGCGTAACAGAGAAGTAGATTAAAACCAGGGGGTTCGAAAAGGGTCATTTTCGATTTTTACTCACAAATTTTCGGATTTTTACTCAAACCCTTAAGCTAAAACGTAATCCGTTAAATTGGACAATTCCAACTTTTTTGTTCGGATTACCTTATACATATCACCAGCCCCATTGCACCACAAAAGCACACGTTTACCTCACATTTTACACGATTTACACGTTTTACTCCAAAATTACACGATTTCAAAAAATGCCTACGGAGTGGTGCAAGATTACACGATTATCCTCAAGCCATACAGCTACATGGCATCTCAACTATCCACTTATGTTACACGAGGTATTAATCCGCTGTTCTAATAGCATCAGCAACATCTGCCAATACAGTCATCGAAAACTGCATTGTCCAATACCGCATTTATGAAATTAGCATCGGTGAGTATTGCACCAGTGAAATCCGCGCCTGTAAGATCGGCACCGGTGAAATTAACACCGGTTAAGTCGGCGTTACGAAAATTAACTGGCAAAAATCCGACTTGTTGCCATTCCTTATCATTCAATAGTCCAGCACGTCCTCGGGCATTAACAAAGCTCGCGTTATTTAAAATCGCGTGTGAAAAATCGGCTTCATTTATAGAGCAATTATCCAAGCAACAATTATCCATACGTCCGTTGTGGAAATTAACACCAATCAGAGCGCTACCTTCAAAAGAAACATTTTGCAAACATGAATAACAAAACTGTGAATAACGAAAATCAGTAAACGAAAAGGAATGCCCTGAGAAATTCAACCCAGAATAATCATTAAAAGTATATTTGTTAACAAGTTTTTCCTCAAACCATTTAGTTAGCGCTTCGGCATCCTTGTTTTTCTTTTCGATGTAAACGTTTTCTGTTTTTGCCATATAATCTCCAACGTTCACCCGAAATACATCGTTTTTGTTTATACCATCAAACATTTTTTCTTCTATACAACCAGCTATCGCAAATCGGGCGATGTTCGCGAGGTATGCGCTAAAAACAGGCAACACCTCCATCATAAAGGCTGTTATATCTCTAGCCGCAACCTTACCGACATAACGCTTTCGTTCGGATAGTAATTTGTTCCACAGCTCATCGAAATAGACAAATAAAAACGAAATGTCATACTCGCCAATCAGACGCTGGTTTTTGTCGATATAGCTTTTATCGTTATATGCAAAAATCTCCGCAACATAGCGACGGTTTATGAAATTTGTGTACAACATTGTATATTCCAAATAAGCGATGACTGGAAGTGTCCCCTCATCTTGCGATTTTCGAATATTGACACATATCTCTTTGAGATGTTTAGTAAAGTTCTCAATCCAAGCGGTTTTATTGTATACGAATAAAGTCTCTGTTTTCAGAAGATATCCGGTACGGAGGTCCTTGGCGTGGGTAGCAAAGTTTGTGGTCATTGTGTTATTACCTCTTTAGAATCCGATAGAATTCTAATTGTATGTTTAGGTGGAGTGGGCGGGTTTGAAAAGCTTCTATCGTATTGCTCATTTGGCATAAGAAATACATATTCTGGAGGAGGATTCACTATGGATACAGTAACATCTTTGCTAACACTGAAATCTCCTGTAATATAGATTTTGCGCCATTGTTGCTGTGATCCTCTGGGGACTATTGAAACTTTTGTTGCGTTAGTAACCCTGATGTTATCGACAGTTAACATTGTTGGCGGTTTATCGAACGTTAGCACTAACAAGGCATTAGTATTCGTAATGCATCCTTCGATGGAAATTCCTTGAAAAACTAATTCTTCTTTTGGACTATATACAGTAAGATTTCGGCGGGTATCTACAAATTTGCGCTGAGCAGTATCATTCAGAGGTAGGGGATAGGCAAGAAATGATTTGTCCTTTTCAGGTTCATACTCAATCAAAGAAAAGTGCATAGCATCAGTTTTACTGGACCGGTTTCTATTGTTTTCATAATAGCCGCCCCAATAAAATCCTATATGCTTAAACACTAAATGATACAGGAACCAATTTACCAATGCCCACCCATATCTTATATTGAAGTAATCTCTTTTACCGTTTTCGCCTACCAGATTTCTATTTTCATATTCCCACGCATTACACTTGCAAGAAAAAAAATAATTTCTTTTGATGAGATTACTATTTACTTTTTCATCCTCGCATTTTTCATATATAAGAAGATTTAGAACATGTATAATTGATGCATAGTTAATTTCATCACTATTAACATTGTTTGCTAAGTCCCACGTTCCTCGCCGCTCTTGATTATAATAATTTTGGTTATTAATATCTACCGCCACACCATAGCAATGCATACTTATACTATGTCTTGTACTTCCTTGAAACCTCTCAACCCACGTACCGTCACAAGTATTGTATCCTTTAATCCCAATAAGTTCGGATAACTTATAAGGAGAGCTTGAGAAGTTCTCGTTCTTGGAATTAAAACAATACATAATATTAACGAAAGTCTTTTCTGCAAGCTCAATCGCGCTTTTTAACCTGCTTTGGGTATCCCAACTATGTCTATGCATTAAATTCATCTTACCAATGTTGCTTCTCATTAAATATATTTCATCTTGCATATAAGCATCATCGTTAGCTTTAATATCCTTATAATGCTGTTCTTTGCGAATAAATATCATCTTATCTCCATGAGAGTTGGGATATTTAAATCTATAGTAGAATAAATGAGGACCTTTAAGAATCAGATCAATCTCTGGTTGGGTCTCATCATTGGATATATTAAAATGTACATAATCATCCATATTGCCAAAGTGACGAGCAAGCCGTCTTTCGATTGTCCGATCACCAATATTTCCTAAATTAAAATCCTGGACTTCAAATCTGCTAATTAGTTTTTTCCAAACGATATACCTTTGGTTTTCGAAATCCAAACTGACTGGAGTGATTCCATTTCTACTAACAGAAGTCTTAATTGTACATTTTTTAACGCTTGGCACACGGCTATGCACACAATTTCTAGCACAATTGCTACTATTTTGTGCCCCGAGAATTTGTTGAATATCAAGAATATGCTTTGTGATATCATAAGAAGCAGTTATGGTTCCATTATCTTCAGAAGTGAATACTGAAAGAGCATTAAGTATTGGCAACGGATTCTCAGGATTTTCATCAATATCTGTATTTTCAATATCGTTAGCTCCATCATCATACAAAGACTTAATTTTAGACTTGATGGTGATGGTGTCTGTAATCGTGATATTTTCACATTTTATTATAACTCTATTGAACTCTCTTGTTTCTTTTTTATCTTCAAAACCAAGGTAATAACGAGCATCTGAGCTATTATTCCTTCCTTCCATTTTTTTTACAAAGATTTCACCAGGGAAAGCGTCTCCAGCACGTAAAACTACTAATGTGTCCATTATTATTTCATTGGATTCTCCTTCAACAAACAAGAATTGAATACTTAATTCAGGTTGGCCACCTTCTTCTGCTTTTGGCTCAACCAGATTTTGGTCATAAACTGGTATGGGGCCGCCCCTTTCCGCCATATTCACTCCTGATGCACCCATTTTTATCCCTCCCTAAATTTCTGATTAGCTATTGTCCAAATGGTATGAATACCCTGCCCCTGGAGCGAGTGCTGTGGAGAATCTGGATTTTTCCAGATTCTCCACAGCTTGCTGATATTTGATAGTTTACCTGAGAAAGATACCAGGCATCTTATTTTTGAACAATACCACTAACACAGTTTCATAATTTCTACAAAATCTGCAAAAATCCCTTCAAAGCTGTTAGCATTTAAATCCGCTAATAACATCAAGTAATAATCTCGTAATCTATTGCCTGACCAGTTTTTTCACTGAAAGCACTTAATGCATTTTCAATATCGCTTGAGGCACATCCTGATGGAATATGTATATACAAATCTTCCATTGCGCGGCTACAAGCTACGTAGTACATTCTAGTAAACTCATCAGCAGGAGTTTCATTGACTAATTGTGGATTAGAATATAGGTCGGCAATTTTTATTTTATCAAAATTGTTTGGCGTCACGCTCACAATTACCTTTTCCCATTCAAGTCCCTTGGCTTGATGCACAGTCATATACCTGCTTTTTTCAGAAAATACCTCCGTAAACAGCTTATAAGATGTGTCCCAAATCAGCCCTCTTACGGCAGTTATTAGTTTATCATCATCCATCTCACCAAAAATTGGAATGAAAAAATCTGGTTCAAAAAAAGCCTCTCTAAAATCATTGAAATCGTCCTGCTTCATTTTTTCATTAAATCTTTCAATTACCTGAGAAGTGGAGCTATGTTCCGTTACATCACTAAAGACGTCGGCTGAAAGTTTTCTTATTTGAAATATTACTTTTGGCGTGAGTTTATGAACGTCAATGCTGCTATACAGTTTGAGTGCCCTTATTACATCAATAAACGATCCGCATAGATAGCTTTCCCATAGGTTAAAAATAAAACGAAATGCTCTTACCCATGTAACATTATTGAGCTCGGCTATCTCTTCCCGCAGTTGAATCGGTGAATTGTAATATGAATTATAAATGCTTTTCAGTAACTTAACCTGCGATTCGTCCACATCACGAATATATGCAAATGCTGCCGCCCACGCTCTAGTCAGAACAACGCCATCATTTTCAAGAACATTGTTAACGACCTCCTGTACTTTTGCTGTATCACCAATCAGAAAGTGGATTTTTTTTGACTCCGAAGAGACTTTTTCCTTCTCGTTCTTATATGGACGTATAGTTATCTGAGTAACACTTTTGTCGGACTGCCGAAGATAATTACAAAAATTAACTACGTTTGCAGTTGATCGCCGATTACCATTAATAACGTACTCCAAGAGCTCATGATCGCTTTCGATAGAAAAGTTCTGGAAATCTGATGGTTGCGCGCCTTGAAAACTATAGATAGATTGGGCGACATCGCCGACGATGCCAATAGTAGTAGATTTTTTAGCTATCAGTTTTATGAGCATTGTCTGGAGAGGGTTAGTATCCTGGAATTCATCAACAAAAGCAAAAGGAAACTTTACCCGGATCAAATATAATGCCGTGGGATTACTCTCAAGAATCCTGTAACCAAAATATAGAATTTCATCATGCGTTAGTTTTTTTACGACTGACCAAATGTATTGTTTAAGTGGTATGACATGACGGGTATCAACTCTACTTGGAAATTTTAATTTTATTTTGCGAGCTTTATTAATAGCAGAAGAAACGAACAATTCCGTGTCAACCTCGGTATCACCCATGGCCTTTTTACTGTATCCGAAGATATCATGCTCAAATTCTACCGGATTAGTTTCCCTGATATAATTATATATTTCATCTCGGTCAATGCCATGTAGAATCCCTAGTCCTTCAACTTGTGAAGAGATTTTGCCCCTTCTGTCTACAGTTATTCCGAAATCAGATTGCATAATACTTCTTAAATCATGCTGAAATGGCGTGATAATATGCTCAATTATAAAACCATGAATGGTGTATGCTTCAACGTAGTCGGTAAATCTATCTAGGCGGCGTCTTATTTCGTCAACGGCAGCATTTGTATAGGTAATACAGAGGATTTTTCTTGCCCTGCTGCCGGTTATTAATGGATTTGTCGTAATTATATTCTTAACATTTTCTACTAGAAAATGCGTTTTACCAGCTCCTGGCCCAGCATATATCTTAGAATGCTTCGTCAATTGTTCAGGAGTGAGGATATATCCAGAAGTTATTTCAATAGCCATTCCAAACCCTCCTGAATATATTTTGGCACAATAAGCTTGGAAGCCCCATTATCGTCGACTAAACTATCCTCTGTCAGTAGTCCTAGTGCAATATCGCCTTTCTTGTTTTTTGCATTATGTAAAAATATCTCCGCAAAAAACAGCTTTTCATATTTAGCAGTGTTTTTGACATCATTATCAACTCTTGTCTTATAAGCATCAAGGAATCTGCCAATACATTTTACAGACCGACCGTCTATTTCCGTTCTGTGAGCCTCCCATGCGGAAACATCAAAACCATGTTTATCAAAAAAGCCCTTTAAGGTATCGCTTATGGCTTTGCCGAAAATAATTTTTGCGATTTCGCTATCATCCATGTTTGCAAGAAAGAACTCGTCTTCAAAAGTACGGCCACCTAAAATTTGTGTTGTAATAGCAAAATTATCAATAATGAAGCGTTCTCGCAGCTTTTTAATATGATCGGGTTTTTCGCTTTTGTACTCAGCGTAGCTCCGCATTTTACCGTTATCATCAATCCATTCAAAATCATTATCAGTGATACAGAGCACCTTTTTCTTAACAGCATTTCCATTAAAAAGCTCAACGAAATGCTCAAAATGCTTACCGCCAATTTCTACGATTGAAACATGTTCATCTTCATACGCACAACCACACTTGTCCATAAACATGGGCATTAGTAATTTTTCGGCAATACCCTCAACCAAGATAACCTTATCTGCAAATAACATATCCGAGCGCGTGACATCAAGGAACTTCGCAAGATGTGCTTTTGCGGCTTTCTTGTTTGTTGTGCCATCTGTGTCCTCAAATTGCTCTGCTAAGCTTTGTTGGCAGCAGTCTGGATTTTCGCCTTCTCTATCATAGGCGAGCATAAACATATTATCTAAACCCGCTACAGCCGAAATATTGCTTGAATGAGTTGTGACAAAAATCTGTTGATTCAAGTCATCAGTTTTATCCAGTTCTCTCAAATATTTAAACAATTTATATTGCATCGCTGGATGTAGATGCGCCTCCGGTTCCTCAAGGCAGAGAACCCGAAAATCTTTGCCTGGTTTTATTTCGGTCAGTTTGATGAGCATGTAGATATTTATTAAGTTGTTATAGCCAAGTCCATTATGCTGTAGCGGGAGGGTATATCCTGTTTTTGTGTCTTTGACTTCCGTCACATATGCATCGGCAAGTGAAAAATTAGCCCTAACGGCTGAAGCAATTGAAACATTGCCTTTTTTAAGCCCTATAGCATTCTTTTCGTTATCAAACAAATTAGATAACTTGTCGAGAGAGGGAGCAAGCAGTATTTTTAGGCCGCTAGAAACCTCTTGCTTAAACTTATCAAAACTAGCCGCGTTTTCTGAGTCTTTTGTAAAGAGTTCAATCTCGCGCTTTGTTTCCTTACGTACTTCCTCGCTAGTACGCTCAGCACCGATAAAGCGTATCTCAAATACTCCGGTCGCGGCTTTCTGTTCAGCCTTAGTTTCGCTGATGCCATTTGTATAGCTCCAAGAATAATGTCCTCCGACAAATCGGTTCAACATCAAAAGGTATTCATCAAAGTCCTTTACTGTGGCTACCTCTTTTTTATAATCCTCTAAAAACTTGGCATCAAGCGAATATACCGCCTTGATTTGAGCGTCAATGCTATATTCAACAACGCCATTCTTCTCCTGCCTTTTCTTTTCAAAATCCTTTACTCCTAAAAAAGGCAATAAACGTATAATGCTTTCGTCGTCAGTGTCGTCCTCGGAAATCTTATGGCTGATATGGTATTCAATTTCAATGCTTGGTGCGCTTTCAACATACAACTTAGCAAACTGCAATAAGCGGTTTTTATTAAAATCGTCTATTGAAATATCTGTAGGAGAATTAAGCAGCTTAATTGCATAAAGTAAACCTGTTTTACCAGCGTTATTAGCACCAATAATTACGTTAAGTCCCTTGTGGAACTTCATGGTAAAGTCGCTAAAATTTCTATAATTCTGAATGCGAACCTTATTTATGTACACTGTTTACCTCCGTTACAATTCATAATCCTGTTAAAAGTATCATACGACGGTTGGTAGGATTTTAAGGAAACGAGAGGTTATTATTTGAAGCTGTTGCCTAATGTTTCAAGGGGCTCCATTTTCACGCTATTGTGTCGGCGCTCCCGCCTTGACTCCCTCGTATTCGCGCTGCAGCCTATCTAAATCCTTAAGTTCGATATTGAACACCGGGCGGCATAAACCTTTTTCGACAGCTTCATGATAATCATCTAAAGGCATGCAGAGCCTCGGTTCGTATAGTTGGAAATCCAATATTTCTTCCAGTGTAGCTTCCTTCCACCAGCCGGTTTCGTATTTGGCGATAGCTTCTTCTTTCCTCATTTTATAATCTTCATTGTACCTATTAATGCATTCCAGTCAATACCATTGCCTAACCTATGTGTCCGTAATTGAAAGAACAAAAGAAGTTTTGCCGCTGTTATTCGCTCCAACAAACAGCGGGATTTTGTTACTAAAATCTATACGGCATTACACTAATTAGCGAAAGTTTTGAATATACATTGACACAATTCTCATGCAAAGTCCTCCACGCTTTTTCTATCTCCAACAATTATATCATATATTGGCAGATCATCAATGCCAAGAGTACGCGTTTAATTCTTTATGTTTGATAATTCGCGCCAAAGGTTCATAAAATTGACGATGATGTCAGCATTGATTGGCATTTTTTACAACACCGTTCTCTACTACTTAAAATCCTCGCTACTTACCTTATAAGCCCTGTCCAATCGCTTAAACTCCATCGTCAAGCATTCCTTCCCACCCGTTGCCATTTATGGGATAACCAGTACATGCCTCTACGGGCAAATTGTACTTTATGAGGAGGAATTGCTTATGTTTAAGCGAAAAGTCAAGGTAAATCATGAACCCTGCACAATCGTCTATCTGACCTACAGCTTTGACATCAATGTTAGGGATATGCGGCGGGATCGCCCACTAGCCAAATTTCTAGGCACCACTATGCTGCCTGGATATCGCCTGATGTTCAGGGGGCAAGCCGGTCACTATGCCTTAGCTACTATCGAGAAAGAGGAAGGGAGTAGCGTACCAGTGGTACTATGGCACATACCAGCTTCTTATGAAGCCATCCTTGACAGCCGTTGCGCACCACTTTACAGCAAAACAGAACTCGTGGTCATGTTTGAAGGCAAACCAATCTCATGTATCACTTACGTCATAGACAGCAGCTATCCGCTTAAGGCTCCCAGCATAGAGTATCTAAAGGCGCTTATATGCAGATATGTTTATCTCAAGTTTTGCATCTACCCGCTTAGGCAAGCTTATGAAGACTCAATGCAGGCGTATCTGACTTCATGCAGTGAATAATCCTATATATCTCCGTACACCTTCCGGAGCAGGAATAAATGTCCCCGCTAAATCACTCTATTGGCGGGGGCTTCTTATATAAACAGGCCATTTAAAGCTAAAGCTCCTCTTTGTAGAATTGGTTATATAACTAACTACAAGGAGGTTTTTTTATGCAGACAGGCAAACAATATGGTTACGTGCGGGTGTCCACTAAAGAGCAAAACGAAAATCGGCAATTGGCCGCTCTGCTGGAGCAAGGCATAGACAGGACGGACATCTACGTGGACAAACAAAGTGGCAAAGACTTTCAGCGCCCGGAGTACAAACGCCTAATCCGCAAGCTCAAAGCCGGTGACGTTCTTTTTATCCAAAGCATTGACCGCCTGGGCAGGAACTACGAGGAAATTATTGAGCAGTGGCGGCATATAACCAAAGAAGTATTGGCGGATATTGTGGTTCTGGACATGCCTTTACTGGATACGAGGCCAAAGGACATCAGCCTCACCGGCAGATTCATCGCCGACTTGGTGCTGCAAATTCTGAGTTATGTGGCCCAGATAGAACGGGAATTCAATCACCAGAGGCAAGCGGAAGGTATTGCCATCGCTAAGGAAAAAGGAGTTCGTTTTGGCAGACCTCCCAAAGAAAGGCCGCATATATTTTTTGAACTTTATGAGTCTTGGCAAAGAGAGGAAATATCTGCAAGAGCTGCAGCTAAAGAGCTATGTATTAACCATCGCACCTTTATTCTTTGGGCTAACGAGATTATGGCCAACCGTTCCGCAATTACCACTGGATAAAAAATCAAGGGTTTTTATCCACCCCTGTTTTCCATAAAATTTGCTGGTCACAGCCGGACTTTTCCTGCTGTATTTTTTATTGCTTGCTGTCTAAAAGGACTGCTTATGCAGGAAATATAAGAGAATGTAGAGAAGTTAGTCATATATTACCACAATTTTCATCGTTCTGCAATAGCCAGCGGATAAAAACCCTTGGTTTTGTATCCGGAAATCGAAAAAAATAAAAAATGGGGGAATTCTTATGACAGTATTCTTTAAGAGGGCGCTGGTAATAGTATTTATGATTGCTTTGATTTCTATTTGCGTTGTGTTTGGGACGGGAACAGTGTATATGGCACGTGCGATTGGTGACACGTTTGCTACGATAAGTGCTGAAAGTGGTCATAGCCTTGCTATAAAGAGTGATAGCAGCCTTTGGGTTTGGGGATATAACTCAGATGGTCAGCTTGGTGATGGAACACAAAATGACAGATCAACGCCAGTGAAAATAATGGATGATGTTGCAACAGTCAGTGCAGGAAGTGACTTCAGTTTTGCAATAAAGAGTGATGGCACTCTTTGGGCTTGGGGTAGAAATGCGTATGGGCAGCTCGGCGATGGAACGCAGAATACGAAGGTGATACCAGTAAAAATAATGGATAGTGTCATAACTATTAGTGCGGGTCACAATCATAGCCTTGCAATAAAAATTGATGGCAGTCTCTGGGCTTGGGGATTTAATGAGCATGGACAGCTCGGCGATGGCACAGCCAATAGTATTAGGCCGACACCAGTAAAAATAATGGACAACGTAATGACAATCAGTGCAGGAAGAGAGCATAGCCTTGCAATAAAGAACGATGGCAGTCTCTGGGCTTGGGGATTTAATAATTCGGGACAAATAGGCGATGGCACATCTTTTATTGACAGGTTAATACCGGTGAAAATAATGGATGATGTTGTAGCGGTCACTGCGGGAGGATATCACAGTTTTGCAATAAAGAACGATGCTAGTCTTTGGGTTTGGGGTTCCAATTATTCTGGGCAACTAGGTGACGGTACATTTGATCCCTATATACGCGGATATAAATCAACTCCAGTAAAAATAATGGATGATGTTATAGCGGTCAGCGCAGGTTACGATTATAGCCTTGCAATAAAGAGCGATGGCAGTCTCTGGGCTTGGGGGAATAATACTTGGGGACAAATCGGTGATGGTACATATGGATACGGTGTTGTAAGGCCAATACCAAGAAGAATCATGGATAATACAATTGAGGTAAGTGCGGGAAGCGGTCATAACCTTGCAATAAAAAACGATGGCAGCCTTTGGGCTTGGGGTAGTGGTTTTCATGGAGCTCTTGGCGATGGCAGAACTGATTTTGAAAACAGGAAGACAACACCAACGAAAATAATGGATATCATAATAGGTGGAGATGATAACGGCACATTGAAAATCAAACGTGTCCTATCACCTGCTGGAGCCAGATTAACCCATAAGGTCGAACCTGGCGGCATTATTGGCACTATTGCTGCAACGGTAGGGAATTCCGTTACCTCCGTTCTGATTGATATTGAACCATCTATTGAAGACGCGACTTGGACACTAAATACCATTGACATAATTCCTGATAAAAGGCTGCCTTTGCAAGTAGGCGAAAACGAAGCCCTCATAATCCTTTCCGCTCCAGATTTTGCCAATGTGGGGTATGTAGTGAAGATCATGCGGGAAGACAAAAGCCCCGTGAACTTTAACACTGATAGGTGGAGTTTTAGAAATGCAGGAATGTCTATATCAAAAAAATATTACACTAATTTATTTGGGGAATTTATCGGAACAGATCTATATGAAAGAAACGGAAACGGAACAACTAGTTTGGGAGGATTGTGTTATGGAATGGCCGCGACATCGGCAGCAATAAATGACAGTAAGCCAAAAGTATCAACATTTGGGAAAGATCAACTTATCAGAGTTGGTCACTATGACTTAGCAGAAGGATTGAATATAGTGGTGCCGAAATATACAAGAACTGGAAACACTATCACTGTGGTCGCAGATCATACGGAATCAGTATCAGCAATTGATTACATTAAATATGGTTGGCTAATACAACAGGCAGCCACTATTAACAGCCAAAAGTTTGGCAATAATTTAAATAATTATGGCAGCTTATATAATGCGGTGAAATTGTTTGAACAAGGCGGCAAGCCAGTTGTTATTTCCATGAGGCACCCTACCGGAGGAGGACATGCTGTATACGCATTATGGATTGAGTATGAAAATAATGATTACTGCCTTATTGCAATAAACGATTCCAATAGGCCAAACGAGATAAGATTCGTTAAACTTTATAAAGACGGAAACATTTTCATTGGGTGGGAGAATTCTGATTACACATATAGCGAACTAACATATTCCACTCCTGCCGATCTACTGTATGATAGGATGAACAATATGGCTAATTCACTTCAAATATCTAGCTATGACATTTATTTGGATGCAGACTCAACGTTACTATCTACAACTGCCTTAAACTTTACTTATGCGTCAGGGGATTTGTCGACAGACGTTTCGGGGTACGAGTGTGATACGGATATATTGCGGCCACTTCAAACCGAAAATGAAACAAGCAGCTCGACCAACCAGTACGCCTATTGGGCAAAAACTAATGATCATATTCAAATCACGAACACAAATAGCAATTCTGACTTCTCGCTTGCTAGAGAGTACGGTAGTATCAGTGTATATTTACCTGTAAATGCGAAAGCAACGTTAAGTGTTGGAGATGTTAGTAGCAGCGCTAACATTGAATCGCTACTCAACAGTGAAGTCTCAGTGACACATGCTTTTATTGACACTAATAGTATGCCGTGCCGAGTCACTATAACCGCAATTTCAGGGAGCGAAGAGTTTTTGTCAGTTTACGAGGATGACGCAATAGTTATTTCTGGTGCAAACAAAGCAACAATTAAAGCCGAAGAGAATGGAAAACAATATCGGCTGGTTCTTGACAAACTGGATGGACACGTAAAGATAAAAATTTCTGATATTATTTTAGCGAAAAATATAGTAAATAATTCTAATAATGGTGGTTCCAATAATACTACCGGCTC
>JGI24705J35276_12238072_pt1 | contig 15565 bp, 13 predicted proteins | sample TergutNt197P4_FD_35276 | JGI IMG/M metagenome (IMG submission 35276) | reverse complement strand
CGGAAGCTGGACCACCCTCTTCTCCTTCGTTCTGCTCCAGCACCTGTGTCTCCTCATCAGAGACTTTCTGGCAGATTCATCTCAAGCCTTGCGCGAGGCAATCATATGTGGCGCCTGCAACATATCGACCGGACATTTCGCCCTGTCACATCGACCACCCATCCCGTCGGTCGAAACGATCCTCGAAGATTGACCCGGAGGTGCACCTAATCTACAGCCAATCCACGAAGAATTGGGCCATCCCATAGTCTGATATCATAGTATCTGCCTGAGATGTTGCGGCGAATCTTGGTATTTGAGGTTCGTGGCACAGGTTTCGCCCCAGCGCTGGCGACATTGAGTTTTGTTACCACTCTTTCGAGAGCGATTGCAATATTGCATCGAGCTGCATATACATCGTTGACTGCCAAAACCTTTATATCTGAAACCAAACCCGAAAGACTTTCTCTCTTCTCTCCGTCAAGCATCGCAACGAGAGCGGGATGCGCAAGAAATTGGAGCACATTTGCTTCAAAATCGCTATAGGACCATGCGGTCCGCGTACAACCCTCACTGTCCATATCCCTCGAACAAACAAGACTCCGTGTGTTGTCACTATTGCTGAGAGATTTCAACTCATTGCCGCAATAAGCACAGGTCGCCAGGCCATCGAAAATATTCGCCAGGTTGCGGCCTCTGGCACTGCGGCGAGAGGTCAGATTCTGCCGTCGCGCGGCTTGGGCGGCCTGAAACGTGGCCTCGTCGATGACTGCTGGATAGTAGTTCGGCACCGGTGATCCTGTTGGAACACCCCTTTTTGCGCCATTGGCAAAGCTTTTCGGTTGATATTCACCGACTGTCGCCCGATTCCTAAGCATAGAATCAATCGCGCTGTGATCCCATGTTGCGGACGAGCCGAACGGACGGATGCCTTCCTTATCAAGGAGCTGCGCGATCGCATAAGCGCCGATACCACCAATCGCAAGCTTGAAGATTTTTTTAACGACTTCAGCGCGCTCCGTCTGATAGACGAAACCGAGTCGATCTTCCCTCAGCGCGAGCCAACTGGGACAAGCAGAAATCTTTCTTGGACCAGGCATTTCAGATGTAACCGTGATAGTGAGATCAGCGTTCGCCGCTTTTGGAACGTCGTCAATCGAAGACTACGAACAAAGAGCATTAGACGCTACAATCGCAAGAGCACTCCTGTGACCGCAAGCCGGCCCCCTACGTCCAGGAGAATAAATCGCTGATACTGATGGGAAAGACAGGATCAATCCAGACTGGATGTAAGACGCGGTCGAACAGCAAATAGAGGATACCTGCCGCTGCCACCGTTTGCGCGGCCACCATCGTCCACTTTTCGCGCGCCCAGAACCACAGGAAAAGCGCAACAGTTATCGGCATCCCAATCCACTGGCCGACCAGGAGACTCAGGACGACCATTCCAATCAACATCCCAAATATACCTAAGGCACCCGCGAAGCCATCTCCGCCCAAATCATGGGACGTAACTGGAACTGCTCTCGCTCGATAGAAGTCTCCAACCATGATGATGAGCGCCAGACCTCCGCCGCATGCACTCACAATCTGAGGAAAAAAGCTCGCATCGATTGTCCACTGCCGCGCAATCAGGTACGCAGCCCCAAAGGTAGCGACAAGTATCAGAGCGAACGCTCCAGATCCAATCGGAAACCGCAACGGCTGTTTGGGCTCTGCTCGTGGCGCATTTTCACTGTCTCCCTCCTTCGCTCTGCGGCGCCTTGACTTCCACATTGGATACAGCATGGTCAGCAACAACACCACGACCATTACTATCACCCATGGCCGACCAACCCAAGTCCACCCCAGCGCCTGGTGCGAAAGATCAAGATTCTGCTCCATAATCGGCCCGAGTACGAACCCTAGCACGACAGGGGGACGAGGCCATTTCAACCGTCGCATCACGTAGCCAATTACGCCAAAGACGAGAAGCGTAATCCAGTCACCGATATCGTTCCCCCGCATCCATGCTCCCATGAATGTGACGATAATGATTCCTGGCACTAGAACCGCGCCGCGCACAAAGGTCAGTTTTGCAATTTGTCGGCTCCACAGCATCAGCATAAGCGCGCCAAGGACATTCGCAATTGCGAGAGTCCACATCAATGAGTAGGTGAACGCAACATTTGTAGTCAAGAGATCTGGCCCCGGACGCAGTCCGTGCATCAGGAAAGCGCCGAGCAGAATCGCCTTGCCCGCCGACCCCGGAATACCGAATGCAACGGTCGGCAACAGGCCGCCGGGCTTGGTCGCGTTCTCTGCCGCCTGCGGTGCAATAACTCCCCTGATATCTCCCTTCCCAAACTGCGACTTATCCTTTGCCGATTGAACCGCGTGCCCGTAGGCGACCCAGTCCGCAACTGCCGCGCCTCCGCCCGGAAGGAAGCCGATGTAGAGACCAATTGCAGAGCTTCGCACCATCAACCACCAATGTTCAATGACATCTCTCACACCGCGCGCGATCTGCCCCTTTGCTTCCATCTTCCCGGACTCCGCAATTGAGGAGCCTTTCGTCGCAAGCTCGATGATCTCCGGAATTGAGAAGAAGCCGAGCACAACAGGTATAATGTCCAGTCCGTTCAAGAGGTAATTAATGCCGAAATTATATCGCGCGACTCCCCCTTGTGTCGAATATCCAACCATCGAGAACAAAAGTCCGACAAATGCAGCGAGCACCCCTTTGAAAGGAGCCTCGCCGCTCAACGATCCGACGAACGTCAGCCCTAACACCCCGAGCATGAAGAACTCTGGTGGGCCGAAGGTCAACACTAAAGGCTTCAAGATAGGTAAAGAGGCCGCACCAACGATTGCTCCAAGAACTCCGCCCATCGCCGACGAAGCATAGGCAGCCCCCAAAGCCCGCATCGCCTCGCCTCGTTTTGAGCAGGGATATCCGTCCACTACTGTCGCCGCAGCAGCCGCTGTCCCCGGCACACCGAGCATAACGGCTGAGAGCGTTTCGGCTGTCGTCGTGACCGCGTACATCCCCAACAGTAAGGCAAAGGCGCTCGCCGGCTCCATTCCGAACGTGAATGGTATGAGTATCGTGAACCCGATCATCCCACCGAGCCCGGGCACGCCGCCGAAGTAGAGACCGCAAACGACGCCAACCACCATCAACCCAATGGCCGGCCAAGCCGTGACAAGACGGAGTCCATCAAACAGAGCGTCCATTGATCGCCTCCTCCCTATGTTCCCGTGACAGACCCGCCCTATTCGCGTGTTGTTTTGGCGCCCGTTTGGACCAATTCCTTGAGATAGGCTCGCGTCTCCGGTGACGAGGTCAGAGCCTTGTGCAGCACGCTTGCAACACGTTCGCCAGGGAAGGCCTGCACGCCGACGCCCATCACACGTTCCGCCTCCTCATGGAATTTGGCATCTTTCAGCATCGGCCCCACGGCTGCACGAAGCGCCTCCACAGCAGCCGGAGGAGCAGTGGGCGCAAGGGCAAGCGCTCGTTGTGCAACGGCTTGTGATCCCCAAAGCAGTTTTGCTGCGTCCCAATCCTTGCCGGACGGAGGCTTGCCAAACTTCTCTTTGTACAAGTCGATATAGGTCGGAATATTTGGCGCAGCCGGATCCCGCTGTGTGATCTCTCCGTTTTCATCGGGCAGACCGCTCTGGAACACCGGCACGACGACGCCAGTCTTCGTCAAGGTCGGATCGGTGATCGAGACATAGCTCGCCAATCCTTCCTGCCAGGCGTTTACGAAGTTCTGTTGGATCGCTGTGCGGCCAGCACCGTCACCATTGATGCCCGTGACGTATTTGTACTTGACGCCGAGTGCATTGAGCCCCGGTCGCGCCGACAAATCCTTCGTGCTGGAGACGAAGAACCCGCCATAGACCAGACCTTCCGCGTTGAAGATGTCGGCGCCCGTCTTCATTCCCGGCTTTACGTCGGAACGGACGAAGAAAACCTGGCTGTCGGCGACGCCGACGATGTAATGGAATTTCGTGAAATCAACTCGCAACGCCGGATCATCAAGCAGCGCCAGCGCGAAGCTGACTGTACCGCACAAGGCGGTCAGGCCGTCGTTGCGCGCCGCTTCACCGACATAGTTGGCCGCATTGGCGCCGGCAGCGCCCGGCATGTTCTTGACGATTATCGTAGGGTTGCCCTCGATATACTTGCCCATATGGTTGGCAATGACGCGGCATGTCAGGTCGGAACTGCCGCCGGGAGCGTAACCAACAATAAAGCTGATGGTCTTTCCCTTGTAGAACGGATCGGCCGCATGCGCGACCCCGGAAAGACCGGCCACTGTCATGACGACTGCCGCAACCATATGCGTCTTCATTGTTGTTCGCTCCCAATGTTAAAGTCGTCGCACCACGGCATTGAATTTTCTTGACGGTGCTTCAGGTGAGACAGGGGCAACTCAGCTCTGCCGCCCCCATCCCGCATATTCTGCTACCTGGTCTTGACAAAGGCCGCTGCCTCGCGGCCAGCGATGCGGCCGAACACGGCGCCTGACATCAAACCGCTGCCGCTACCGTAGTTGTGGTAATAGAGCCCGCCGACGATCTCACCGGCGGCGTAAAGTCCGGGGATCGACTTCTCAGCGGTGCTTTGAACTTCAGATTTGGTGTTGATCATGAGACCACCAAAGGTGAAGGTAACGCCGCAGGTCACGCCGTAGGCGTGGTAAGGCGGCTTCTCCAACCGCGTTGCCCAATTGGATTTGGGGATCGCAAGGCCTTCCGTGCGCAATCCATCACGGATATTGGGATTGAACTCGACACCTTCCGGTCGCGGCGCCGCATTGTATGCCTTGATCGTCTCAATAAACTTACGGCCGTCCACGCCTTCAAGCTTTTCCGCCAATTCTTCAATCGTGTTGGCCTGAGCCTTGGTAATCCGCTTGATGCGATAATCCTCGCGCAGATAGGGTACGACCTGCTGATCCATAATCTGCCACGCGAACTGACCGGGTTGGTTGAGCACCTCTCTCCCGTACTTGGCGTAGGTGAAGGTATGGAAGTCAGCCCCCTCGTCCACGAAACGCTCGCCTTTGGCGTTCACGTAAACACAGAACGGAAAGTTGTGCTTCTGGAAACTGTCGCCGACCGTAAGGTCCCCGAAGGGCGGCGCATTCATATCCCATTCGGTGGCGTGGCAACCAGACCAATGGCCGGTGGCCATGGCCCCGATTGCGAGCGCCATTTCGTGACCGCGGCCGGTGTTGAATTTGGTGCCCCGCACTTTGGCGAGATCCCAGCCAGGACCGAGATAACGCGTTCGCATTTCCGCGTTCGACTGAAACCCGCCGCAAGCCAGAATGACTGCCTTTGTCTGAATATCAGTCGTTACTCCCTGAACCCTGGCTCGGACACCTTTCACGCCGTCGTCATCATGCAGAAGAGAAAGCGCCTCAGATTCATAGAGCACCTGAATCTTCTCTTTCTCGAGGCGCTTATGCCACGCATTAACAAGCTCCGCACCGCCGCCCCAGATTTGTGCGGCCGCTCCACCCCAGAACTTGAAGCGGTCTTTGACCTTGAATGCGTGGCTGCCGAGAGCAAGCATGAACCGAACGCCTTTGCTCTGCATCCAGCACACCGTTTCGTGGCTTTGCTTGATCAACACCTCGGTCAGGTCGGGATCCGACCGATATTGCGTGAGCCGCCCCATGTCGTCATAGAACTGCTCCTCGGTATAGGTGTCGAGATCGCACATCGCCAGTTCGGATTCGGTCATATCCGGGATGACCGGCCAAAGGTCGTCGACGCCATTATAGACAAACCGGATCATACCTCCGGTATAGGTGGAGTTGCCGCCTCGCTGATCTTGCGGAGCCGCTTCCAGCATGATCACTTTAGCACCATTCTCATGCGCCGAGACAGCAGCACTCGCCGCGGCATTGCCAGCCCCGACAACAACAACATCAGCCTGCAAAGTCTTAGTGCTCATCAGTTTCCTCGTTATTCTCGGGAGCTATGGAATTACCCAACACCTGGCACCGGTCACATCAACGCTGAATGTGCGGGCGTGCACACGCGAGCCACAAATACCAATGCACAGCTGCGGCAACCGACACACGGATTATCGCCCTGCATCCTGCAATTGGTCTGGAAGCCACGGAAACTCGCGATAATACGCTGTCTCAAAGGCAGCGATCTCGTCGAGGTGCGTCTCCGTCATCGCCACCTCTTCCAATCCCTGAACCAGACAGGTCTTTTGTACCCCGCCAATATCGAAGGCAAAGGTCATGTCGCCCGCAGTGACAGTCTGTGCAGGCAGGTCGACCGTGATGGTCGCTCCGGGTTGCGGTTGGAGATAGTCGAACAATTTGTCGACATCGCTCTCCGGCAGTCTGATCGGCAACAAACCGCGTTTGAAACAGTTATTGAAGAAGATGTCACCAAACGATGGCGCTATCAGCGCTCGCAAGCCAAACGACGACGACGCCATGACAGCACTTTCGCGCGAAGATCCAATGCCATAATTGCGCCGCGCGACGACGATTTTCGCCCCCTGATAGGCCGGCTTGTTGAAGATGAAATCCGGATTTGGCTGTTCATCGGCGAAAAAACGGCGATCGTGCAGAAGCACGCGTTCATGGCCGGGACCCATTGGCAGCTTACTGAGACGCGCGGGGACCATCTGGTCTGTGTCGACGTTCGATTCATCGAACGGGATCGCAATGGCGGTGAGCTTGGTAAATGCTTCGGGCATGGATCAGGCACCTCGCAGGGAACGGGTGTCAACGATACGACCGGTCAAGGCAGTGGCGGCCGCCGTTGCCGGGCTCACAAGATGGGTGCGACTTCCAGGTCCTTGACGGCCCTTGTAGTTGCGGTTGGACGTTGACGCGCAACGCTCGCCGGGACGGACAATGTCTCCATTTACGCACGTGCAGAATGAACAACCGGAGTCGCGCCATTCAAACCCAGCGGCGAGGAAGATCTTGTCGAGTCCTTCCTGCTCTGCCTGGCGCTTGACCGAACGCGAACCGGGCACGACAAAGGCTGGCACGACCGCGCGGCCGCCGCGCGCAATCTCAGCGGCTATCCGCAAATCCTCAATTCTGGCGTTGGTACAGGAGCCGATGAAAACGCAATCAATCGGTATGTCTGCCATCCGAGTGCCGGGCTTCAAATCCATGTACTGAAGCGCCGCCATGGCCGCCTCGCGACGCCTCGGGTCACTCTCTTTGGATGGATCGGGAACGATCCCGTCGACACCCACGACTTGCGAAGGATTGGTCCCCCAGGTCACGTGCGGTTGCACCTCGGCGGCGTCCAACGTAACCTCGCGATCAAACGTTGCATCCTGATCGGTCGGCAGCGTGTGCCAATAAGCAAGCGCCTGATCCCACTGCGCTCCCTTCGGGGAATAAAGGCGGCCAGCGAGATATTTGAACGTAGTATCGTCCGGGGCAACAATGCCACCACGCGCACCGGCTTCCATCGCAAGGTTGCACAGCGTCATCCGCTGTTCCATCGACAGCGCGCGAACGGCAGTTCCAGCAAATTCGATAAAGTAGCCGATACCGCCGTCATTACCTATTTTGCGGATAACAGCCAGCGCAAGGTCTTTGGAGCTGACGCCGAAGCCCAAGTCGCCATCGATGGTGATCCTCATCTGCTTCGGGGTCTTTTGCCACATTGTTTGCGTGGCGAGAATGTGCGCAAGTTCAGAAGCGCCAGTTCCGAACGCCACCGTCCCAAACGCGCCGTGCGTGCAGGTATGTGAGTCGCCACCGACAATGGTCATCCCCGGCAGCGTGATGCCAAGCTCCGGGCTGACCACATGGAGGATGCCCTGTAGAGGGTCCGCATGACCAAACAGCTTGAGATTGTTTTCCCGCGCATTGCTCTCCATCTGCGCGATCTCATTGCGGTTTGCGGGGATTTTGATGCCATCGAGTCCCCCCTCACGGCCAACGGTCGGGACATAATGATCCGCACAAGCGATCGCGTTGCGCGGCCGGCGGACAGTCCGCTTCATGCCAGAGAGAGCCCGGAAGGTGTGATTGGAGCCCTCATGCAACAATACGCGATCGATGTAGAGCAGAGATTCGTTGGCGTTAAAACGCGTCACAGTATGACGCTGCCAGACTTTATCGAACAAGGTTTTGGACATTTTGCGCTCTTCACCCTCAAGCGCCGATGGCTTTGTTCAATTTTTCCCCCTGCCCCTCACCCTGGTTGCATTGCAGGCCAGCCCGCCCAACAAGGGGTTACCCATTGCTCAGTTGTTATACAAAGCTATTTGCGTCGATAAACACCTATGTGCGAATTGTCAATCAAGTATTTGTTTGCTTATTCACGAAAATTCCGTACTCTTGATCGGAGCATATAGGGCCGATCGCAAGCAGCCATTGTCACAACGACTCATTAGCAACGCAGGGACAGGCCTGTGTGTGAGGAAAATGGCTATTTTCCTATAGCTACCGACAGTACGAGAGGAAACGATGATTGCAGAGGAAAGACGGCATCGTGTTTATGATGCGATGCAACAGGCCGGTATCAACCAAATGGTGGTGTACGGCAACGCGTGGCAGGGCGACTATCTTCGGTATGTCAGCGATTTCGGTATTCTGGAAGGCCACGGCATCGCAGTACTGACGGAAAGCAGCACCGAGCTCTTTCTCGACAGCGCGGTTGAGGCGGAACGCGCTGAAGCGGAGACATCTGGCGTGCGGGTTCATCTTGTTGTCGACGTCGCTCGCGCCGTCGGACGTCGACTGGATGGCACGAACCATCGTTACTTTGCCGCACCTCGGCGCTTGGTACCAAAATGGCTCGCGGATGCGGAACGCGGTTTTGATCTACAGGATGGGACACCGCTTCTTGATCGGTTGCTCATGCACAAACTGCCTTCCGAAATCGCCGTGATCCGGCAGGCCGCACAGCTTGCCGATGAGGCTTATGCGGAGTTTCGCTGCGCCGCGGTCCCTGGGCGCCGGCAATATGAAGTGGTTGCAGAAATGGAAACCTACCTGCGACAACGTGGATGCCCGGACAACTTCATGATCATTGGATCGGGGGGCAAGGACGTCATGGGTATGGCGCCTCCTTCCGAGCGACAATTGGCCCCCGGCAACCTCGTCACCACCGAACTTACACCGGCTTTGCAGGGCTACTTTGTGCAGATCTGCCGTACTCTGGTCGTCGGAAAGGCGAGCACGGACCAGCAACGGGCTTTCGCAGTCTATCGGGAGGCATTGGAGGCCGGGATTGCTGCTGTGCGGCCTGGCGCAACGGCGGCAGATGTGGCGCGGGCCGAGAACGACGTATTCCGCAAATATGGCCTTGGGGATTTTGTTACTGACAAATTTACGCGTGTCCGTGGCCATGGCCTCGGCTTGTTCTGCGATTCAAAGCCGCAGATTCTTGAAAATATCGACATCCCGCTTCAGCCGGGGATGGTAATCATCGTGCATCCCAACACCTATCATCCCGACGCCGGATACATTGTGCTCGGTGATTCCGTTGTTGTGACGGAAAGTGGCGCTGAAGTTTTGTGCAAAACCCCGCGCGAACTGTTCGAAGTCGCAGCGTGAGACGAGGAGAAATATAATGCGCCGCGGTTTAATTTCCCGCTCCCTAATTGAAACACCGGATGCTGCATTTGCTGCTCGCCTTGATCGATTGCGCCTTGCGATGCGTGAGGCGGGATTGGATGCTCTGTTAATTTACACCAACAATACTCGTACAGCCGGCGCGTCCTGGGTTGCCAGCTTTATTCCTTACTGGGCGGACGCGTTTTTGGTCGTGCCAAGCAACGGTGATCCAATGCTCGCCGTCGCCCTGGGTTTCCGGGTCAAGCCATGGATTGAACGGACGAGCCGTGTGGCCGAGATCATTCATGGGCCACGCATCGGCCTTGAAGCTGCGCGGCTGGTTGCGAACGGTAAGGCCGACGCAGTGGTGGGGATCGTCGATTATGATCACCTGCCAACAGGCGTCGCCGATGAGCTACGCGAAGGCGGGCCACAGCTTGCATTTTCAGACGCGAGCGAACTTTTCTCGAAGTTGCGCATGACCGCTGACCCTACCGAGACCGCCCTCGCCTTCAAGGCTGCCAGTATTGCGGCCGACGCGCTTGGCGAGATTCCGCTGGACGCCACGAACAGCAGCAAAATGCTGGCGGCGATTGAACACAAAGCACGGTGGCTTGGGGCGGAAGAAGTTTATCTGGCTGTCGCGCCCGACCTCGCCAGCGACCAGCGCCTGCTTCGCATCGAGGGCGAGCGCACTCTCGGGCGTGCGTTTGCCGTTCGCGCGACTGTGGCCTACAAGGGCACCTGGGTGCGCCTCGTCCGCACGATTGATCACGACGCCACCGCATCACAGATCAATACAGCAAGTGCACGTTTTGCGCAGGCCGTCGCCCAACTACCGGACTATAACGGTCTGTCCACCTTCAAGACGTGGCTTGTCGAAGGATGCCGCCTCACGCAGCCCTTAGATCCCTTAATGGGTTCTCGGGTCACCTCGCCCTTCACGGTTCCGCCTGGAGCCCTGGTATCTGTGCAAGCCGAGGTTACTGTTGATGACCGAGTGATGTTATTCGGTGCGCCGGCTTTGATTGGTCGAGGCGGCGAAAGCGCAAGCTTGCTGCACTCTACGGCGTGGCCGAATTCACCTTAGGGCACCTCGAATAGTTGTCGTGATCGACGTGTGACAATGGGATAGTTTGAATGACACGACTGACACGCGAAATCGGTGAATTCGTTGCTGGTCTGCGCTTGGAAGCGATACCCGATCAAGCGGTGAGTGTCATTCGCAATGGGTTCACCGATTGTGTCGGTGTAACCATTGCTGGTCGCAACGAAGACATTGTGCGTATTCTGCGCACTGTTCTGAACGTTGGCGCTGCGTCCGGTGAATCAAGGATCTGCTGTGGCCCTGACTGTGCGCCTGCGTCATTGGCGGCACTCGTCAACGGCGCGGCCGCTCACGTGCTTGATTATGACGACATAGGACTCAACGGATTGCAGCCGACACACCCGTCTGCTGTGCTCGTTCCCGCCATTCTTGCAGAAGGCCAGGCGCTCCATCGCTCGGGTCGCGATATGATCGAGGCCTATGCCGCAGGATTCGAGGTATGGGGCGAACTCGCTTCCCGCGAGCGCAACCCCTATCACGTCAAAGGCTGGCACCCCACGGCGACCTTCGGAGCAATCGCTGCCGCTGCCGCCGCTGCCAAGCTGCATCGTCTCACTCCAGATGATGCAACGCGTGCGCTCGCGATTGCGGCTTCCCAAGCTGGCGGCTTGGTCGCCAATTTTGGCTCAATGACGAAGTCATTCCATGCGGGACGAGCAGCGAGTACCGGCATTCTGTCTGCTCGGCTCGCTGCAGCCGGCATGACGGCGTCGATGAACGCGCTTGAGCACAAACAAGGATTTCTGAGCGCAATGTCGCCCGCCGGCGACTTCGAAGTGGATACCCCAGTCCGTCTCGGCAAACATTGGTGGCTCGTGGCAGACGGATTGGGCTTCAAGCTCTATCCCATGTGCTACGGTACGCATCGCGCGCTTGATGGGATGATCGCTCTTGCGCGGGAGCATCAGCTGTCACCGGAAGAGATTGCTGATATCAACGTTGAAGTGACTCAGGCTCAAGTTGCCAATCTTATCCATCACGATCCGCAAACCGGTCTCGACGGCAAGTTCAGTATGGAGTTCGCCGCAGCGGCAGCCATCATTGCCCGACGTGTCTCGCTGGCTGAGGTGAGCGATGAGTTTGTGCAGCGCGCTGACGTGCGAGCGCTAATGAAGAAAGTGCGGATGACTTTTCTACCGGCGCCAGCCCCCTTACTCCATCGGGTCATAGCTGGCGACGGAGCGATCGTGAGTCTCAAAGATGGAACTCGATTGGAACGACGTTTCGATTTGCCGGTCGGTCACCCCAAACGTCCAGTCGACGCAAACACGTTGTGGACAAAATTTGCTGACTGCACCCGTGATGCTCTTGACGAGGATGAGGCCAAGCGATTTTTCGCTCTTTTGCAGCGGCTCGAGACCGTTGAGACGGTTGATGAGTTTCCTGTCACAGGATCTGCCATTCGTCAGTAGCGCCCGGCTTGACGGGGCCATAACCGTGGTGTCCAGCCTCTCAATTGGCGACTAATAATTCATGGGGCGTTCGCTTGTCGGGAGCGGCGCGGGCGCATGTATTTTTCCCGGGAACGCCTCGCCTTTGGCCCGCCGTTTGTAAGGTTTTGGATTGGCATTGCGATCATTGAGATAGATCCCAATGGCGCAGACGGGATCGTCGTTGAGGCGAAACTGCCAGTGCAAATGACATCGGTGTCAAGTGTGCCTTAGACCGCGGGTAGCGCCTCAGCCAAGCGCCCACCCTCGCATGTTTGTGGGGGTGAGGAATTAAACTGGCCGCTAGCATTGAAGGATGATCCGAGCGTTCCAGGCGCGTGATGCACGTTTCGCGAGCAAAGACAATTTGACTTCGCTATTTAAGGATGGCCGCGCGGTGTGTCGGTGTGGTGTTTGAGCAACATTTTTTTAGAAATAACCCCTCCAGCACTTCGAAATTTGGCGACTGTTGGTTGATTAAACTTTGGTAATCGAATTGATTTCGCGAGCGGCCTGAACGTCGCGCTGCCTTTGTCTGTTGCTTGGTCCCTAACGTTAATGCGGGCATGTCCAAAACGGAAGGGAGGCAAAGACAGTGAATTTGGTTGGGAGTGACCGAATAATCCCCGCAACCGTCCTCATGGGGCGTCTACCGGGATTTCGGATGCCAAAGGGAGGACTTTGTCTTGAGAAATGGGCTAGTTAAGAGCTTCTTGCTCGGTTCAACGGCGGGTCTGCTCGCGATCGGAAGCGCGGAGGCATCTGATGTCGCTTTTAAGTCCAAGCCGGTTGATTATGTGAAGGTCTGCTCGGTGTACGGTGCGGGTTTCTACTACATTCCCGGCTCCGACACTTGCCTCAGACTGGGCGGCTATATACGCGTCAATCTGAATGTAAACACCAACTCGGACGGGTCAGGAAATTACAACGGCCCGGGTGGTGCGGGGAACCGCTACACGAATGCCTACATGACGCGCGCTCGTGGAAAAGTGAACATCGACACGCGCACCGCGACGGAATACGGCGTGGTTCGCACCTTCTTTGAAGGTGTGTATACTTGGACGACAGACAGCTATGCTGGAGCAGGAAATGGCTCGACTACATACGCGAACAATGCGGCGTACAACGGAAGCGCTGGCTTAGTAGATGGCGGTTCGACAGGCGTCTATTACGCTTTCCTCCAGTTTGCTGGCTTTACGATGGGTAAGGCCGTCTCACAATTTAGTGCTCCGTGGGTCGGATATCCAGCCAACATCTATGATGGTCTGGTTGGCGGAGGCGGCACCATCACTGGCGTAAATCAATTCAGCTATACCGCTGATTTTGGTAATGGCATCACGGCCGCGATTTCGGCCCAAGATCAGACACAATACACTCAAGCTGGTCTGTTCAATGCGAATGTTACCTCGGGAACAAGCCCCTTCGGCTCCAATGATTATGCGGGGACGATCGCGCCTGACTTCATCGGCATGGTCAGAGCTGACCAGGCATGGGGGTCCTTCCAGGCGTCTGTGGCGTTGCATGACAACCATGCTGCGTATAACGGCGGTGCTGGCATAGCCAACAGCGGCACCGAGCTTGCCGGCCATCCTCAAGACAAGTGGGGTTGGGCGGGGCAGCTGGCATTGCAGATCAAGAACATTCCGACAGGAGCCGGCGATTCGATCAGCGTGTCGGGCGTCTATACGAATGGCGCAACTCGCTACAACATGCAGGATTTGGCGTCCGCATCAAGTGCCATGATAATTTATGGTGGAACGAGCCTGCCCGGTGCTTATCAGAGCGTTGGCTACGGCCTTGCGCCAGACTCCCTGTTTGGCACGCTGAATGGTACATCCTCTGGTCAGCAGTTAGTCTCGACCTGGGGCTTCAGGGCGGGGTACCTTCACAATTGGGATGCTTATTGGGCCAGTGGCGTTTATGGAGCCTATGCAGCGGTTTCATACACCGGTGTGGCCAAAACTCTTATCTGTGGCGTCAACAACGCTGGTGGATCATTCCGGACTCAATTGGCCGCGAATCTGACCACCTGTAATCCGGATTATAATATCGGGCAAATTGGTGTGATGACCAGTTGGACTCCTGTCAAGAATCTCACCTTTACGGCGGATCTGACTTACACGATGCTCGATCAGAAGATGGTTGGAACGGTCAGTGCGCCAAGTACGGGTATCGGCAAACCAGCCGCCACATACGAACTGAAAGACCAAAACACATTAGTCTTGCTGCTTCGTGCGCAGCGGAACTTTTGACGGCGGTAGATTTTGAGCACTCCAAACCTCCCGGTAGCGCCGGGAGGTTCTCTTGCTTGGCCCTTCATCTTGAATGGTTGAGAGGATGCGTAGTGGCTTGGCTTTGGCAGATCCTGGACCCGCAGCGACTGAGCCAGTTCCGCAATGAAATGACCGAGCCGACATTCTGGGTATCGGTCGGCAAGATTGGCTGGATCAACACTCTGTTGTCTGGTGACAACGCGCTGGTGATTGCGTTGGCGTTGCCGGCATCGGATGTGGAGCATGGTTCAGGTGCAGAGCCGGCAGAAGAGCAAAAAAGGTTCCACCCGCGCATGTGAAACAGACCGCGCCGGTCTATGTCACACTCGGCGCGGTCGCGGCCAATCTGTTGCCTGGCGATCCAGGTGCCTCGGCCTGATCGCCCGGCAATTTCGGCATCATGGCGCTGAAGGATTTCACCTCGGTGCTGTCGGTGCGGCCCGAACCAAAGGGCGAAGCGCTCACGGCGCTACGTCAACTCGCCAATCTTGGCATGCAACGAAATCAACCGATGCTTCGGCCGGTTCCTTATCCTGTCCAAACACGCCGGCGGCGCCTTCCAGAAGCTGGTTCCTCTGAGTCGTGATCTGGTTCGGGTGGACATCAAACAGTTGCGCCAGCTCGATCACGGCGGCCAAAGCCACCTTCGCCTTGAACGCCGCTGAATGCGTCCTACGCGATCTCTTCGTCATCTTCGCGCCTGATTCGCAGCGAGAATCCTCGCCTACCGCCTGAATTTGCGGAGCCAGCTCTCTGTTCTGGGCTTTGTTGGCATCCGGTCAAATCGTGAAGCGGAAAGTCAACGGTTGGCAGACCATCAGCACCAAGCCACTCGATTGCCAGATGACTTGGCCACATGAATCAATAGCATCCCTCTTTGCGGAAACTGCTTCGACAATTTCAACCAATCCAGCGACAGCACGAGGTCGCGCTCACAGTCAGATACACATATGACCAAAACCGTTATGCAAGACCACGCTACCAAAATTATTTCGCCTGAGCTGGGCCCTGCCACCCCAACAACAGCGGCGACTTTCAAATATCCTGAAGAAACAATAACTATAAAGCATGAGGTCCCGCGCCTGGGAGGAGAAAGCTGCGCATGCGATTTTCGCGATGCCGATGGACTGCTTCGGATCGTTGAAACGCAAGCCGCCGACTTGGTGCGCCTGCGTAGAGCGCTTTTGTCGGCGCTGTCACGCCCTCCCCAGCCGACGCGGT
>JGI24705J35276_12238073_pt1 | contig 15587 bp, 5 predicted proteins | sample TergutNt197P4_FD_35276 | JGI IMG/M metagenome (IMG submission 35276) | reverse complement strand
AAGTCCGCAATGACGGGGATATTTAGGTAATTAGTCTCATTTTGATCATTTTGTTAGTGTTTATTCTGGTTTCTAGAGGTGCCCTAAAGAAAAAAATGGCAACAGCATATCTTCCCGTTTTGCTATATATCGCAGATACATACCCATAAAAAGACCGGCTAAGCCCAGCTTAACCAGCAAAAATGTTGTTAGAACCCCGCCAAGAAGCTTATGGGGAAACAAAGCAACCAAAAAGTTAAACGGGCTGGCCAAATAGTAAGCCATATGGGCTAAATAGTCATGCCCCGCACCGTCAGTCCATGACCAAAGCAGCGAGCCCCCTTCCCTAAGTTTATGCCAAAAGTCGCTGATAAAAGGGTAATATTGAATCCAAAAATCACCGACTATTATCTGTCTGCCGCCTCCTGGATACACACCGTTAAGGGCAAAGGCGGTTCCTAAAATTATTATTGGCAATAATGCAGATTGTATGTATGTATGTATGTATGTATGTATGTATGTATGTATGTATGTATGTTTGTTTGTTTGTTTGTTTGTTTGTTTGTTTGTTTGTTTGTTTGTTTGTTTGTTTGTTTGTTTGCGATCTTCAAATATCATTTTTTTTTCTTTTCTGATTTCGCCATATTTTTACTACCTCCAAGCTGTTATGGAAACATCACAGCATATAATCTTCTTTTGTTGATCATTCTTGCTGGTTTTATTATAACATAGTATTGATTATTTAATCAATCTAAGAATATGAAATGCAAAGCTATTGGGTTGTGGGCGCAGACGACTTAGTTAAAAGCTATTGACTCTCCCTTTACAGGAGATTATAGAATGATATTATAAGGAAGGAGGGGTGGTAAATGTTTCGCATCGGCGAGTTTTCAAAAATGAGTAAAACCACTATAAAAGCACTTCGTTACTATGATGAAATCGGTCTTTTGAAGCCTGAAGAAACCGATAAATTCACAAGCTATCGTTATTATACTACTGAACAACTTGTGCAGCTTCATAGAATAACAGCGTTCAGGCAAGTGGGTTTATCTATTGATGAAATTAAGCTAATTTTGTCTGGGTATGACGCTACAACCATTTTGCAAAACCGCCAAACGGAACTCGTAGCTGAACTTGCCAATGGAATAAACCAACTCTCCCGAATTGAATTTATCTTAAGAAAAGAGGCGGTGAACTTAATGAATTATATTGCAACCATCAAAGAAATACCGGGGTGTATTGTCTATTCTAAAAAAATGACAGTGCCAAATTACGATGCTTATTTCGAGCTTGTTCCTGCTATAGGCGAAACTATTATGGCAAAATATCCTAACTTGAAATGCGCTATTCCTGAATACTGTTTTATTGTCTATCTTGATGGGGAATACAAAGAAAAGGATATCAATATTGAATTTTGCGAGGCAGTAGAAAAAGCATGGCCCGATTTTGACGATATTAAATTCAAAGAAATTCAACCCACAACCGTGGTATCTGTTCTGCACAAAGGTCCTTACACAGGGATTTCACAAGCATACACTTATGCTTTCACATGGATTGAAGAAAACGGCTATGTGGCTACCAATAATCCTAAAGAGAGTTATATAGACGGTATATGGAACAAAGAAAACGAAGCTGAGTGGCTTACAGAGCTGCAAATACCTATTGCCAAAAAATAAAAGGACACTGCTTATCTATTACATTTCGCCTAAAGTTTTGGCTTAGAATAACAAGAAAGTATTACCGATTTTATTATGAATCGGTAATACTTTAGCCGTAAATTCACTATATTAAACTCTTCTCTTTGGCAATCCGCACAGCATCTGCACTATTTATAGCGCCTAATTTATTATATATATTTCTCATAATGCTATTTATGGTGCTAAGAGATACATAGCAGCTAGCCGCCATTTCTTTTCTGGTCATCCCCCGATAAAGATATTCCAAAACCTCCAATTCCCTTTTTGAAAGAGTGGTTTTATTTTTATTGTCTATCATATGATCTGCGTCATAAGCAGAGACGAGCTGTGAGAGCATTTTTGCATATGAGGAAGATTTTGTATATATCCTGTTCAAAAAATCTTGAGGAATATCACAATTATTGCTCTGTCTTACGGAATGGATCAGCGTACGCATTCTATTGCCATATTCAATGTACTGGATAATTAAATTATTAGGATATGAGAGCTCATAGGCTTTAGTAAGATAATATATGGATTCTTTTTGTTTATTAAGGTTATGGTAAACAATTGCTTTAGTAATCAAATTTTGAATTTTGGCAAATAAAATGCCTCTGTTCTCATATAGTTTATCTGTTTGATGCAAAAAAGCCAAAAGCTCATAATATCGTTCTTCAGCCAGCAGGTAATCGCAAAACACCAGGTATGCCCGGCCAATAACCACCGGAGCAAATACTTTTTGGGTTTCCTCTTCATTGCGAAGCCATTTGGCAATCAGCTCGGTTTTTCCTAGTTTTGTAAAAAACCAACCGCTTATCATAGCATACAGCGAAATGCACTCTGCATGATGCAGGGTTTCCAGCTGCTTTTTCATTTTATTCAATATGCCGGTTGTTTTTTTATAATTTCCCTTAGCCGTAAAAATACGTAATAAAACAAAGTTTGCCATATATTCCATATCGTACTGCTGATATTTTCTTGATCTGTGAATTGCTTCGTACGCATACTTTTCGGCAGCTTTCCAATCTCCCACATAAAGGCTAGATTCCGCGGCGTTAAGAAACTCCAAGCCATAGCAGCAACCATTCATTGCTCGGGCTGCATAGGGGGCTATTCTAAACAGGGAATCTTGATACCGTTTCAGTTCCCCTGCGGCAGGGTTGGTGATCGAGCATGCGTTAACCCCCTCCGCCATACCGGTTCTATAATCTATTAGTCTGCTTCCGTTAGGCAGATACTCGTCTGCCCTTATGAATAACACTTCAAAAGCATAATCTGATGTAACCATACAGATCACGGCAAGCAATAAATATATCTCGCCCAAAACAGCCTTAGTTTCTGTTGTTGCAGGCTGCTCTTCATACTCGCTTTGCAATTGTAATAAACCTGCTTGCGCTTCCTTCAGCCTATTGTTATTAAACAGGTAGCCGGCTTTAACAACGAGTATGATAGGCAGAGCTTTCAGTGTTTTCGCCGGTGCTTGCTCAATCAATTCTATTATTGCTTCCGCAGATTCATAACTTAAGCGTCCGGGTATGGCAATGATCAAATCAAATATTTCTTTATAATAGCCGATTTTTTTATAATGATATATGGCTTCAAATAAATAACCATTTTTACTAAACCATCCGGCTAAAACTAAATGTAGCTTAAAAATATCGCGCTTGGCCAGTTGATGTTTTTTCTCTAAGAGGAATTCTCTAAATAAAGGATGAATACGATAGTTGTCCGCTAAAGGGTCATAATGAATGAACATGCCCGTTTGCTGCATTTCGGACATCAAAGTAAGGTTATGATTTGTGAGTTTGTGTAAAAGTTGCAAAGTTATAGTATCCGGAATAGCAATTTTAATGAGAATATCTTGCAGCTCTGGCGAAGCAGCCAGGAAAACTTCTTTTTCAATTAGATTAAAAGTATCGATCTTTGTAGAAAATATGGGATTATTGATATTGCCTTTTTGGATGGCCAAACCCACAAGGTAAATTGCGAAGATCCAGCCCTCGGTATAAGCATAAATATCCGAAACCATACTTTTTTCAAGCTGAATATTCAGCGAACATAGATAAGCGCTCGTTTCATCTAGCGAAAAGCGCAATTCATCTTCGCCTATGCGTGAGAGCAAACCCTTAGAAAGCATAGCGGATAAGCTGATATCCGGCATTTTTCTAGATATCAATACAACAGAAAAGTTTGGAGTCTGCGCTGCAATAAAGATCTCGATAAAATTCAGTATTTCCTTATTATTAATGAGATAAAAATCATCTAACACCAGAATAAAGGGGTTATCCTGCGTCAATTCCTTAGTTAAAAGCTTTAAAAAATGATCAAAGAGCGCAATTGAATTAGGATACCCCATAGTAAGCAGGCTTTCGTAAAGATTTTCACTCCATGGCCTATATGCAGTGGCCATGCGTTCCCAAAATCTGGCTACATGGTTATCTAGTTGCGAAAGCTGCATCCATGCCGCATTGCATTCCATATCACCTAAAACCGCCAAAACAGCCTGCGTTTTGCCAAATCCCGCACCGGCAATAATCGCTGTAAGCGGTTTCTTAAATGCGTTTTTCAATAATTGCTCAATAACTGGGCGCCTAAAAAAATGTTCTGCAAGCGGTGGTTGTTTGGCCACATGTAGAACATTTTTTCTATTATTGATTGGATTATTGGGCATATGGCTCACCTCAAAATCAGTTTATAAGAGATAAAGATTTTTTGGCAACTTCGTTTTGCAAGCCACTTAATTATAGCATAGGGCGGGCTTCGCCCGCAACCCAAGGAGAGGCAGGAGTCGGAAGTCGGAAGGCAGAAGTCAGAATGGGTTTGCATACCTTTAGAGTACGCGTTCAGTAATTTGCTGACTTCGTTTAATAAACAAGTACCCCAAAAAAAACAATAAATAACAAGAAGTTTGGAGTGAGTTTTAATCAATGAAAAGCGTCTTTAACCTTGCTGGCTTTTGTTACGCAAAACCTCAGCAAATGCACTAGCTAAAGCGTCGTCGCGCTTTTCTACACAACTCTTTCTTCTAGCTTCAGGCATCTTGCGGGCAAAGCCCGCATTTGCAGTGTTTTACTTTGCACTTTTTAGGGATGTTTGCGAAAAAAATAATTGATACAATAAGCTCAGATAAGTTAGCCGGCGGAATTTGCAAATGCTTAAGCTGCGTGAGAGCTGAATTTATAATACGATCCGCTGTAGCTTTCAAAAGATTTTAGCAAAAGAAAGGATGAATAAAATGTTCGCAACAGCGCTAAATTCAGATTACCCGGAAAACGCCTATTCCGCAATATTCGGATATGAAATGAATAACGATATCCCTACAGACGCTAAAGAAACTCTGGAATATATTGTAAAAACTTTATCTATACGGGAAACAGAGATATTCATGCTTAAATATCGGGAAGATATGACATATGAAGAGATAGGCGCAGAATATGATATCTCTAAGCAAAGAGTTCAACAGATTCTTGCCAAAGCAATGCGTAAACTCCGTCATTTTAGTCGCAGTGAAATCCTTATTATGGGAAGAGAGGCATATCTAAAAACTGTAGCAGTTGCTAAACAAGAAGAAAAAAGATGCTACTACGAACGTATTCATGAATTAGAGACATTGATTCGCAAACAAATAGATGCCACTGATAGCGAGTCGGATAATAATAGTGGCTTTGATAAAAAACTGCAGCCAGATTATGTGCTTAATATGAATATACATTGCCTTGATTTATCTACCCGTTCGTGGAATTGTTTATCCCGCATGGGCATACATACCATCAAAGACCTCTTCAGTTATGATAATTTGCATAGAATTAGTGGTATGGGGCAGGTTAGCGTTCATGAAGTACAAGATAAATTAGCTTCATTCATAGAAGCGATGGGACAAGAACGCAGTCAATTGTACTTAAGCTGTAAAAATATCAAACTCTAATAACGCGGCTTTCACCTGCAAAACGCCAGATGCGGAAGGATAGAAAGTGATCTAACTGGCTTTTGCCATTGGCAAAACCGCAGTTATCCAGTGATATAATTACTCGCGCCCATATAAAGGGATGTTTCGCCCAGCTAAACATTCCTTTATTCTTTTCTTCACACATACTTTTACGCGTATCTGGCTAATAGTCACAGAAAAATTATAATTATTATCTAAATACAGAAATATTATTGACTAGAGTATCGATATTTAGTATAATATAGAAGATTAGTTTATACATTTAAGATTAGCAAAACTCCTGTTAAAGCGTGGCGAACAATTTTTCTTTTTATAACTTTAGAAAGGAGGGAGGAACAGGCTGCTGTGCAGCTTAAGCTAACAATGTAGAGCCTAAAAATGAAAGTTAAAAGCATTTTTTACACAAAACCACTACTGTTTTATTGGCAACTTAATGTTATTGTCATTGTTAAAATGCATTATTGTTTATGAAAGGATGGTATTATGAAAAAGATACTCTGGCTTAGTTTATTGTTAGGGCTGATGTTAGTGGCTACGCCGCTTTTTAGCGCCTTCGCCCAAGATACCATGCCAGCCCCCATCGACCCCCAAAGTTGGCAAATGAACAGAGATAGAACTTGGGACGATTTTGTGCCCAACCCGGTTATCGACTGGATGTCCAGCGATTTTAACCCGGAAGGCTTGACGAATCCCAAAGCATTACAAGAGGTGGCCCCCAGCGCCTTTAACCGCGACCCCGCCGATATTTTAACACCGATACGCGGCGCCTTGATCTTGGTCGATTTTATCGATAGACCTTTCATCTCATCCCAGCCTTTGCATAGCGATCTTTTCGGTTTTGGTTTATCTACCGGTAAAGGTTTTGAGAGTGTTATTACTAAAAATCCGGTAATCACCCACCCAGACAGAAATACTCTCGCCGCCTGGTGGGCAGATTATCTAAACAAACAGCTGGTAGGTAATGACGGTAATCATGCCGCCACTATTGATGAATTCTGGCGTGAAAATTCTTATGGTAAATGGGGCGTAGATTTGGTAGGTTTTGGCCCCTATACCTTAAACGGCCTGGAATTACATTATGCCGGTTTAGGCAATGATAATACGCCGCCTATGCTACGTGCCGGCGGTGGTTATAGCCTACTGGACGAAGCTGTTGCTTTAGCCAGAAGCGGCGCCGACGGCAAAGCCCCCTGGAACCCGGATGATTTCGACTTTTTCTTCATACTCCACTCCGGTTATGACGAAAGCGGCGTATGGCTGAATTTTGGTATGATGCAATGGTCGGCCATCACATTGGCCCAAGCCAAGCTGGTTGTTCCCGATGCTTACGGCCCCAAACGCAAAATGGCGGAACTGGAAGCTATTTTCACCGCTAACCCTGAATATGTAGAAAATATGGCGGCGCGCACCTATGGAACAAATAATGCGCCAGCTATGCCCCAGAGTTTTAGGGACGAAGCAAATAAAATAGCCGCCATGAGAACTGCCGGCACATTAAGCTCTTATGAATTCAAATTCCCCGAATCGGAATGGGAATGGGCAGCCGCCAACGGCAATGCCGCAACTACACGTTATGTAGCCTGGACAGCCTGGGCCGCTCACTTAGCCTACTGGTCTGGCGCCGGCGGCACAGCTTATGTTAGCACAAAGTATAATGGCTTATCACGTACATTAAGGCGCTCCGTGCAAGGCGAAAACGACGGCATGGCTACCTTTGCCCATGAATTCGGTCATATTTCCGGCTTAGGCGACAACTACGGCAATCCCTATACAGCCAGGGTAACCGCTAAAACCGAACCTTGGGAATTGATGAGCCGTGGTAGTTTCGCCGGCCCCTTCGGCGACCAGGCCCGCTGGACAGTGCCCGGTATAGAAAGCAGCTCGGTGCCCGTGCACTTTATGGCTTTTAACAAAGGGCAAAGCAGCATCAACTATTATGACGAAGGCGATGTTTTGGTCGTATCAAAAGAAGGCTTGGCTTCCAGTACCCCGGTGGTAGCAGAAATAGTGGCCCGCAACATTCCCATGAATAACAGAAAAGACGCCGCGCATCCCAACGGCTATTATCCCTGGCTGGAAGAATACGGATTAATAAGCCCCAATTTCTATAAAGCTATACGTCTTAATTTCGGCAGTGGCGAATGGGCCGACCAGGCTGTACTTAAAACAGCCGGACACAGCCAATTCCTCAGCCGCTTATCCGGCACTAATGCCAGGATGTTTGTGGAAGTGGTACAGCGTACCGGTTACGACAGCTTCACTCCGGACGACGGCGTGATCATTTCCCGTAATGACTGCGTGGTCGATTCCCACCCCTACGATATCGCTTTAATTGAATACATACAAAAAGATGGTTTCGGGCCCGGCATTGACGATGCAGCTTCTTACACTGTTGGGCACACAGCGCAATTGTACGACGCGGCTTTCCACGCCGGAAAATCCTTCACCGATACCGGTTATTACAGAAGTGAATATGACCCGGCCGACCCGCATTATACTTCTGAAGATCCCCGCTATTATGCCGGCGAAGGCAATTTCTCTTGGCAAAAGAATATGCTTAAAACAGGCAGCCTGCAGCAATGGGAGGATCAGGCTGGCAGAGAAATAGCTTCCGGCGAAACTGTTAACGAGTTTTATGATCCCGGCAATAAATTACATTTCTACATTTTTGAAAAGCATATGAACCCCGGCAAATATGGCGAATTCCTCAGCTATTCCGTTGGCGTACTACATGACGACGGCGTGCCGGTAGGCGGAAACCTTAATGTAAGCTTAGTTGCCTTAGAAGCAGAAGAGCCGCTTAAAGTAGCGGTTGCTACCTACACTGTTACCAATACAGGCGATGCCACCGATATCATCCGCTTAGGCACAAGCGGCTATTTGCCGGGAGTGCTCTTAAATGATCTATATGCTATTGGCGCTGGCGAAACCATTACAGTTAAAGTCTATGTAGAGCTGCCGGGCAGCATCCGCACTAAAAACATCGACGGCGAAACATTAACACTCACCGCTTCTTCCGAATCTAATCCCACCAAAACCGGCTCGGCATCTGTTGATTTAGCCGATCTTATCGTTTACAATTTCCACGTTTGGCTGCAACCGCAAAAAGATTTCGTTAATGCCGGCGAAAATCTCTATGTAGATGTAATGATGCAAGGCAATATTCCTTATACACAAATATTTGTCGAAACGCTTTATGATAACAACCTGTTTGATTTCGTAGGCCATGAAAACCTGATAGGCTGGATGGCTGCTGTGGACAAAGTGAATCCTAATAAACTTGTTATACGCAGCCTAGAGAACCCACCCAATATGATTTTGGGCGTACCCTGCGACCCAGCCATTAAAGTCGTGACCTTGAAGTTTACACCAAAAACAACAGAAAATAAAGAAACCTCTCTTAGCTTTGCCTCTGCTTTAGTAACCCCACAGGCAGGATACATCGGCGCCGGCACAACATTTGGCAAACCCATTCCCATTATCATCAATAAACCGGACGGCGATTTTCCCCTTATAGTATCTTATGAAGGCAAATGGCAAAACGGTTTAACCGCGGTAAGTGTGGAGATAGGCGGGCGTTTAGCTATTCGCGCCGACTACTTCACCGGCAACGCCGCTTCCCCAACCGGCGATATCAGCAGCGCTACTGCGGCCATAGCTTCGAATAAATCTATAACTTTCCAATGGTATATAAACAGCATCAACAACTATACCGGTAAGCCAATAGACCATGCCATGGGTAACGATTATATACCTAATACCGGATCCATAGTACCGGCGGTGCTGCCTCCTTACACTCATTATTATTATTGCGAACTGATCTACACGCCGGATACTGCCAACCCAACAGTACAGGAACATTACTATAGCGATATTCTAAAAGTTACGCTCACCGCCAACAGCTTCCCTACGAACTTGCTAACGCCCGCCGAAACCTCCGGTTGGCAGCGTACCACCAGCAGCGCGGAAGTATACGCTTATTGTCAATCTATAGCGGCAATCAGCGGCGGACGTATCCGCCTGGTGAATATTGGACAAACCGCCGGTAGGGCAACACCCGGCAATCTTTCGGCGCCTCAGAATATTCCCATGTTGATAATTGGTAAACCGGCCCCTGCCGACCCCAGCCAAGTGAGCTCGGATAAAGCGATAGCCCTGATCAACGCAGGCATACATTCCGGTGAAGTAGAAGGTAAGGAAAGCATGCTGATTTTTGCCCGTGAATTTGCTCTGGGCTTACATGACGATTTACTGGATGATGTTGTAATATTGCTTGTTCCCAATTTTAATGCAGATGGTAACGATTATCTGGCAAAACAGCGTATCAACAGCCAATATACGCCTAAATTAGTTGGTTCGCGCTTTAACGGCGCGGCAATCAATCCTTATGTTACCTATAACGCAACCAGTGAAAGCGCCAATTGGTATAATATTAACCGCGACATGACTAAACTGGACGCGAATGAAAGTAAAGCTGTAGTAGATATACTAAACGAATGGGATCCGGTTATCTTTGTAGATTTACATGCCACCAATGGTTCGCTGATGCGGCATTCCGTTACTTTTAACTGGGGCTTGCATCCGAATACCGACCCAGCCATCATGGCTTACAACATGAGTGATTTTGCCGATAAAGCTGTAGGAAAAGATTCCTATCTTTATAATGTACAGGAAAAAACCACCCAGCCTTATGGTAATTTCAGTGGCGGTTCTCTGGTAGCCGGTACCACCCGCTGGAACTCTTTTGAGGATTATCCACGTTATACTACCAATTACGCCGGCTTGCGTAACCGCTTGGCCTTGCTGACTGAAGTTTATTCGCATGACCCATTTACAGTGCGCGTGGATACACAATATGCTTGCGCTTACGGTGTTTTATTAGCCATAGCGGAAGATAAGGTTAAAATTAAAAAACTGATGGCAGACGCAGACGCCTATGCTGTTGGCCGAGAGTTAAACGGTTTGAACCCCGCGGTAGATTTTGTAGCCTTAAACTCCACCATGCAGTATCTGTACGATATCAAAGTTGAAACCTACAAAGCTTCCGCCACCGGTTCCAGCCCCTTAAGCCTGGCTTTACGGGATGATGAAAATGACCGCTGCGGTACTGTATACGCCGGTATAGCCGAATATACCATTCCTTACTATGGCAACTGGACACCCACCACTAAAATGCCCATGGGCGCTAAATATATTCTGGATGCCGATTGCACCGAAGCAGTAGCGCTTTTGGAAAAACACGGAATAAAAGTAGAAGTATTGGCAGAGCCTGCCTATGTAAACGCCGGCGAACTCCAGTGGTTTAAAGGAACACGCAGAGCGCAATCTGCCACATCCGCTATATATGAAGGGCATTTGCGCAATAATTTCACCGGAGATTGGGCATTATCTACAGCCAAAGAGTACTTCCCTGCCGGCTCTTATGTTGTTTCCACCGCTCAGCCCTTAGGCGCTTTAGCCGCTTTGCTACTGGAGCCTTCTTCGGTTGATGGCGCCATTACCTGGAATTACTTTGACAACCAGCTTTCACCCGCTTTGGTACATACTGTACGTTCTCACTATCCTTTCACCACCACAGATACGGGCAGCCCCACCTATGCCATGCCTGTTTTCAAAGTTATGGACTATAAGTGGCCTATAACAGTAGATGATTTCGTGCCGGTAGAGGATATTATCGATGTACCGGAATTTCTCGCCATTGGCACGCCTTTAACACTTACCGGCACAGTAATACCTACAGACGCCACATTCCAAGATATCATTTGGAGCATCAAAGATGATGGCGGAACCGGCGCTACTTTAGTAGGTGATATCCTTAATGCCGTGAATGAAGGATATGTGACCATAACGGCTACTATCATTAACGGCAAGGGTCTGGGTATCGATTTTATTAAAGATTTTATAATTGAAGTGAATAGATTCTATTATGAAGTGTACTTTGTGCCGGATAAATCTTCTTATAAACCCGGCGACACCATTAAGGTAGATTTAATGCTGCATGGCAATATCAATTATTTTAGGTTAATAGCAGATTTCATTTATGAAACTGATCTTTTAACCTACACGGGCTATGAAAACTTAGCAGGCGTGGTGGCGCAGGTTACCACCGATTTGCCCAATTCAGTTAATGTGAAGCACGATCCCTCCTTCAATACAATAATCGGCGAACCTTGCGAACCTCCTGTAAGAATCGTAACATTGTTGTTTACAGTAAAAGACTTACCCACCGACAACACAACTACCACCTTACATTTCACCAATGTGGTAGTTGCCAACCCCTTTGCAGCTTGGATAGGTGTAGTTGCTACCACAAGCAAGGATTTAACAATTGACCTGACAAAGTAAACTATTATATTACAAAACACTTATAAAGAAAGCCCTCTTATGAGGGCTTTCTTTATAGTAATATCTGTGATTTTTCGTTCATATTGCATAAAATGACAAAAATTTCAATATATTATTATTATCAGAATTATTATTGACCAATATGTGATAATTTAGTATAATACACAAATACTGGTAAAAACATGATTAAGCTTTATCAATAAAACTTAGAAAGGAGGAGCTAGCTTTTCGAAGTTTTGCCGACAGTAATCATTATTAAAAGAAAGGGAGAAAAAAATGAAAAAACTAATATGGATTAGTCTCTTGTTGTCTTTGATACTCGTGGCTGTACCACTCTTTAGCGCTTCGGCACAAGACAAGCTGCCGCCTCCTATCGACCCACAAAGTTGGGTGCTCAACCGGGATCTTACCTGGGAAAACTATTATCCAAACCCAGTCATCGATTGGATGACCGAGCTGAACCCCGCTGGGTTAGCCGCCCCTTCGGGTCTCAATAACCCCAATTATCCCGGAACCAATAGACGCATTCGCGGCGGACTGATCATGATCGAGTATTTAGATCGTAAATTCATCAGCCGTCAACCCCAAAACAGCGACCCCACTGGCTTTTATATGTATCGCGCCGACGGTCCTGTTAAATTGGCAGACGGCACTGTTACCGGCAGGGAAGATGAAATCACCAGGAACCCCATTGTCAGTGGATCTCTTATTGTGGCTGCCGCAAAGAAGTATAATAAAGACTATCTCACTTATGATTTTACGGAAAGTGAACTAAAATCCATTACCGATGCTGAAATGGCCGCTGTTACCGACGGGGAATTTTCCCAGTGGTGGGCCGATTATCTCAATAAGCCGCAAACGATCAACAACTATGCCACTATCGATGAATACTGGCGTGAAAATACCTACGGCAAATGGGCCATGGATGTTATTCCCTATGGGCCATTCACCATTCCTTATTTCGAGTTTGAGACCATGGGCTATGATATGAGTTCCAGCTTCCAAACCTATCGCGATGTACCGCCCAGCTTCCGTTCGGGCGCCAGCGGCACCAGTAACTCTTCTACTTTTGACAGTATAGCCATCCCCTTCGCCCGTACCAGCGGCGTACCCTTTGCTCAGCTCGACTTCTTTTTCATGCTTCATGCCGGCTATGATGAAAGCGGCGTGTGGCAGCAATTGGGCATGGCTCAATTCTCCAGCCGGAAAGACATTCCCTATGAACTGGGCCCCGGCCCCCGCATGACGCAGGTAGAAGAATTCTTCACAAAAAATCCAAGCTATCTTACTACCTATGCCAGCAGATACGCCAACAATACTTCCCGTCCCGGCGGCACATCTCAGCCAACTGTCGCACAGTTCTGGTCCGGCGAGCGCGATAGATATGCCGCTATGGTAACTGCAGGAACAGCCGGTCAATATGAGTTTAAACTGCCTCAGTGGGATTGGGATTGGGTAGCCGGTTATAATGACCAAACTCAGAGAAACACCCGTTATGTAGCTTTCACCTGCTGGGCGGCTGCCGTGGGCGAATGGTCTCATATGAGCTCCGCCGCCACCTCTTTAACCGGCGCGGGCAGAACTCTTAGATATTCCACCCAGGGCGAAAACGACGGCATGGGCACCTTTGCTCATGAGTTTGGCCATATCGGAGAATTACCGGATAATTATCAGCTGCAATGGACCATTAATAATAGCCCCCTAACCGAACCTTGGGAAATTATGAGCCGCGGCCAATTAAACGGGCCCTACGATTATCATACCCGCTGGCAAGTACCGAATGTACAAGGCGGCACCATACCAACTAATATGACCATGCGCAATAAAATAGTACTCAAATCCTTCGACGCCGCCACAAATAACCCCTCAAACACCATTTCCGCTAACGGCGCAAAAGGCAACGATATCTTGGAAGTAAGAGTGCAAGATCTGGCTGCTTCTACTCCGGTAGTGGCAGAAGTGGTAGCACGTAATATACCTTTAAACAATAAAGGCTACTATCCGCAGCTAGACCAATACGGATTATTTAGCCCCAATTATTATAAGGGCATACACTTAACTTTTGCCACCGGCTCTACCTCTGCTTACAGGGACCGGGCCACCCGGGTTCAAACGGGCTGGACTTGGACATATACAGCTCAAGCCACCTGGATGGGAGTGGAAGTTGTAGGCATGACAGGTTATGATAGTTTTGCTCCCGACCACGGCGTGATACTGACCCGTATGGCTAATGAAAGCGCCGGTACCGGCACCAGCTATACCTGGAATGTTATCGACTCCCACCTTTATGACATAGCCATGGTAGATTATATGGTACCGGGCCAAAACGGTGCCGCGGACGATTATGTCGCACATGCCTTAGGCAGCCCCTATCAGTTATGGGACGCCTCTTTCCATGCAGGTAAATCCTTTGTGGATACAGGCTATTACCGTACGAAATATGACCCGGCCGACCCGCATTATAACGATGCGCAAACCAGGCAATTGAATTCCTCTAACTATGATCTGCAATGGAAAAAAGGCATGCTCATTCCGGGCAGCCAGCAACGTTGGGAAGACCCCAATGGCCGCGAAATCGCTTCCGGAGATACGGTCAACGAATGGCATGACCCTTACAATGACCTGCATTTTTATATACTAGCATACAATGAGCACGACGGCAGGACGCTGCCGGGCAAAACCACACCCGAGCAATTCATCAGCTACACCATTGGTGTGCGCCATGGGGCCGGCACTGCGGTAGGCGGCGAACTGGACGTTGCCGTTGCCGAGGTAGAGCGCGAAAAACCGCTTAAAGTAGCAGTAGCAAATTTCAATATCACCAATACCGGCAATGCTACAGATATTATCCGCTTAGGTGTTACTGGGTATCTCGATCCCTTACTCTTAAACGACCTTTATGCCGTAGGCGCGGGCGAGACCATAACCGTACCTATTTATGTTGAACTGCCGGGCGATATCCGCACTAAAGATTTAAGCGGCAAGACTATCACCTTAAGCGCTTCTTCCGAAACAAATGGCGGAAAAATTGGCTCTGCCACTATTGCAGCCAGCGACCTCATAGCCTACAACTATAATGTGTATCTGGTTCCCGATCAAAGCGCCATCTACGCTGGGGAAACCGTTAATGTTGACCTTATGCTTAGCGGAGACATTAACTATACCCAAATATCGGCTGAAATAGCTTATGATACCAATTTATTAAAATACGAAGGCTACACTAATCTCGCCGGCATAGTGGCTGCGGTAAGCCCGCTTAACGGAAAAGTTTCCGTACGCAGCGTACCTTCCCTCAATATGGTCTCCGGCGAACCCTGCGCTCCGGAAGTTAAAATCGTTACCTTAAAATTCACGGCTCTTAGCAATTTCAGCGAAGATAAAACCACCACAGCCCTAGGTTTTGCCTCAACATTCGTGAACCCGCCGGCCGGTTCCATCGGTGCCGGCACAGCCCCCGGAGAGGAATTGCCGCTAATTATTTACGATACCATCTTCACCAAGCATTTTAATAAAAACATTGAACTGTATCCCGAATGGATAGGCGTAGACGCGCAAGGTCTGCCCACCACCATGCCAATTTTCAATTATAATAGCGCCGGCAGCTACATTAAAGAAGAAGTATGGGTGGAAGTACCCTGCGA